>Ga0335085_10000772_pt1 | contig 81162 bp, 64 predicted proteins | sample Lox_Sample_45_FD_206712 | JGI IMG/M metagenome (GOLD analysis project Ga0335085, IMG submission 206712) | Soil microbial communities from Loxahatchee National Wildlife Refuge, Florida, United States - Lox_Sample_4.5 | ecosystem: Environmental > Terrestrial > Soil > Wetlands | place: USA... | reverse complement strand
AATCCGAACGGGCGAGCAATCTCGACTGCTTTCGGTGGAAGGCCGTGCTCCTCAGCCGCGGGGGGCTCGGCCGCAGAGTCGACGGCAGATGCATGGTTTGCCGACGGCGCAGAAGCAACATCGTTGATCTGCTTCGCAGCCACACTCGGCAAGGCGCATAAAACGATAAACGCGGCTATGAGGGTTATAAATCTCATCTGCATAACTCTCGGCGCTCGAAGTCGACCTCTTGTTTCTTACAGCTTCATACGAAACAAATGCGACTTACCTTTGAAACATATGCGAACTTACCTTCCAACCTGTTGGTCAGATCCAGGTAAATGGCCAGGATGGATCGGGTGTCGTCTTTCTGGATGTGGTACGGGTTATTTGCAGCTGAAACTCTCGTCCGCACGAAAGAGGCGAGAATCACGCCATCATGGGCTCTCATGCGTTGAACTAAGTTCGGCTCGGGCATCCAATTCCCTTTACAGCCCCAACATTAGAAAGAGATCGATACGCGCCTGCGATCGACCGCAAGACTAGCTGGAGCAAACGTGATCTGCCTACTGGCAGAACCAACAGTTAATGTTTTTTGCTCGTCCTATGTGATCAACAAAGCCAAGGGAGAGGGCATCGCTGCGCTGAAGCGAGGGCCACATCATCCAGCGCGACTGGCAGAAGTTGCAGTAGTTCTTTGCCAATGCGGGTTTTAGGTTGATGCAAGAGCTGAAGTCGAGCGCGGAAGCCGAATTCAAACCTGGAATTCGCTCCGGGAGAGGCCATGTGGTCTCGTGATGCCTTCGTAAAACTCGTCCCCAGCGCCGGTTGGTTGCCGCAGTGTACCTGGACGACGACTCGCGCCGACCTGGTTGCCGGGGTAGCGCTCGCGGGATTGCTCATCCCCGAAGGGATGGCTTACGCCGGGATCGCTGGAGTTCCGCCCCAGATGGGGTTGTATGCGGCGATGTTCGGAATGTTCGTTTACGCGATTTTTGGCACATGTCGCCAACTGGCTGTCACATCAACGTCGTCGTCCGCCGCGATGCTCGCCGCGCTGGTCAGTCCGCTGGCTTTGGGAGACTCTGGGAAATATTTGGTGCTCGTATCCGCCGCCACGATTCTCGCAGGCGTAATGTTTTTGACGGCCGGTCTGCTGAAGCTGGGTGCGGTTTCGGAGTTCATCTCCAAGCCGGTCTTGAAAGGGTTTGTATTTGGCTTGGGGCTCACCATCATGGTGAAACAAGCACACAAGCTCCTTGGAATTCACGCAGGCCAGGGCAACTTCTTTCACCAGCTATGGCACGTCATAACCTCCCTGGGACATGTGAATCTCTGGACGCTTGCGGTCGGGGTAACAGCACTGCTGCTCTTGTTTCTGCTGGCACGACTTGTTCCTCGCGTGCCGTCTGCTCTACTCGTGCTAATACTCGGAATTCTTAGCGTTTCGTGGTTCGGGCTAAACCAGCGCGGGGTTGAGGTGGTCGGTAGAATTGGCGGCGGTATGCCGTCGCTGCATCTGCCAATAATCGGCGAGGGTGACTTTTCCGACGTGTTCATGGGAGCGATCGGCATCGTGCTGGTGTTGATTGCTGAGGCGTTGGCGGGGGCACGTACCTTCGCGACCAAGCATCACTACGAGATCGCTCCGAACCAGGAATTACTTGCCATGGGAATGGCCAATGTCGCTTCGGGTTTGTTTGGCGGGATTATTGTGGGCGGCGGAATGTCGGGAACCGCGGCGAACGATGCGGGAGGGGCTCGAAGTCAACTCTCGAGCGTTGCTGCCTCGTTTTCCGTGGCGCTGACATTGGCCTTCCTTTTGCCGCTGTTCAGGAATCTTCCCGAAGCGGTGTTGGGTGCAATCGTCGTACATGCCGTCGCGCATCTCGCGGATGTTGGCACGCTCAAGTACTACGCAAAGCTGCGAACAGGGAGCATCTGGATCGCGCTGGTTGCATTGATAGGCGTCCTCCAGATGGGCATTCTTAAGGGCCTGATCTTTGCCGTCGGGCTGACCCTGATCGCCCTGATGTACAAGCTCAGCTCGAACCAGGATTCTGTGTTGGGCAGGCTGCCCGGCTCAGAGACTTATGTCGATGTCGCACGGTATCCAGAGGCAGAGCAGATCCCTGGTCTTCTGATTTTTCGACCCAATGGCATCCTGTTTTTTGCGAATGCCAATCGCGTTCGCAATCGAATCACTGAGTTGGTCAAGTCCGCCGGTACTTCATTACGTGCGGTGATCATCAATCTTGAGGCCAGCCCTGAAATTGACGTTACCTCATTGGAGATGCTCGTCCAAACTCGGAAAGAGCTGTGCGCATCCGGAATTGAACTCCATTTCGCGCGCGTGAGCGATCCAGTGCGCGACCTGTTTGAGCGAAGCGGCTTTGCTAAGGAACTCGAGGGATGCCTGTTTCGAAGAGTGAACGTTGCCGTCAACGCTTTCCTTGAGGAGCAGCGGCTGATGCGAGCCCAAAGTGCTTGAAATGAGTTTTTCATGTCGCGTGGGCAGACTGCTAGAAACCCCTGCATAGGTCGCGGTGGGCGCATCGCTTTCTTGGGCAAGTCGCAAATGGAGATACAAATCGGTTCGCGGACTGCACCCACTGATCTTGTCCGTCGCGCAATATCGAGTCTCAGTTTGTTAGCCGCACTGGTTACGCTTGCGGCTGCGCTGATGGCCCAGGACGTTCAACAAAGCTCCGCCTCATCGAATGCAGCCTTGTCTCATCCAACGCAGACTCAGGACCCGTCCTCGATCTCCCAACAGGAAGTTGAGTCTCAACCGGGAACCACGTCGTCGCGGCACGGGTCTTTTGTCATCGCGCCTCTGCCGATTTCCAGCCCAGCGTTGGGTACTGGGATGGTCCCGATTCTGGGTTATATTTTTACGCTTCAGAAACAGGATAAGGAGTCCTCGCCCTCTGTCATCGGAGCGGCCGGACTTGCAACCGATAATGGCAGCCGAGGATTCGGCGCTTTCTCGGATCTTTTCCTGGGCCGGGACACCTATCGGATCACGGTGCTTTATGTTCGGGGCAACCTGAATTACGACTTCTATGGAATTGGCGTTGCCAATGGAGGTGGCGGCAAGAAGTTCCCGCTGGAGCAAACCGGGCAGGTCTTTCGAGCTGAGATCTCGCGACGCCTGGGATGGCAGTTTTTTCTGGGAGGCCGGTATTGGGATGGAAGTTCAGAGATTGTTCCGCGTGGCAGCGCCACAGGAGAGCCTCCGTCTGACCTCAGTCTGCACACCGCGCTGCGCGGTCTGGGCCTTCACTTAAAACGTGAAACTGCTCCCAATCGTTTCTATCCGACGACCGGCACTTTGCTGGAATTCACCTCTGACTTTTTCTCGCACGCTCTGGGCAGCAAGTACTCATTCCAGAGTTATCGATTCACCTTCAACAAGTATGGAAGCCTGAGCGACAATCAGGTCCTCGCCTACAACTTGTTTGTCTGCGCCACCGCCGGCGAGCCGCCCTTCTATAGCAATTGCATTTATGGCACGAACAATGAATTGCGAGGATATACCGCCGGTCAATACCTCGATCGGTACATGTTTGCCACACAGTTGGAATACCGTCTGAGTCTGCCGTGGCGATTGGGGCTGGTTGGATTTGGCGGAGTTGGTCAAGTTGTGCCCGGCGGTTCACAACTGTTCAGATCCAGCAATTTTCTCCCAGGTGGCGGGGGCGGGGTCAGATTCCAACTCAGCAAGAAATATCACGTGAACCTTCGCACCGACTTCGCCCGCGGCAAGGATACGTGGACATGGAGCATGGGAGTCGGCGAGGCGTTCTGATCGTGGCCGGTGAACTGCGCAGCGAGCTTTCTTAAAGAAAACTCGAGCGGGCGGAAGGGCTCATCAGCGGTAGCCGGCCCCCGTGGAGGTTGCGCGGGAGCGCGACCTCCCTCTGGGGCCTCACGAGTCCTGAACTTTAGCTTTTCACTTTTGGAGGATAGTTCTTCAGCAGTTTCTGCACAGCCTTAGCCAGATTCTTGGCCTGCTTGTCAGGCTTGGCCTTTTCGTTGATCGTCTTGCTTGCCAGACCACGCCAGACCAGATCTTTGTTTGCTGAGTCGTACATATCAAGGGCCAGTTGCCCGACGTAGATCGTGTCGGTTTGACCGGTCGTCGTGCTGCTGCCCATACCACCGCCGTACCAACCACCGCGGTACCAGCCGCCGCCATATCCCCAGTCTGTGCTGTAGGATGTGAACTGCTTTTCCTGGCCCACTCCAGCCTGATAGCCGATGTAGAGGTCTGCGGGATCGCCATCCACCTTTTTCAGGCCTTTGGTCGCAAGTTCGGCATCGATCGCGTCCATAATCTGCTTGGAGACCAGATCGTTGACTTTAGCCGCATCTTTCAATTCCACCCATTTGTAGGTTTTGAATTTTGAGAAATCAGTATTCTTGTCGAAGTTGTAGCGGACATCTTGGCCAAATACCACAGCCGCTGACAAGAATGCCACGACCGAGAGAAGAAGAACTCTTTTCATTCCAACCTCCGATTCACTGCTGCATTGCAGGATTTGTTAGCGTTGACTGCTGGAAGTCTTGCTCATGGTAGGAGAGAGTAAGCAAATGCAGGAACTGTCACTTGTGACAGAACCGAGCATAATGGCACGTCGAACAGACACACATCGGCGGCTTCCGTACTCAGCAACTTCCGACCGGCATGGCCGGAATTGCTATGCCCCTCGCTTGACGCTGAAGTGAGGAACTGCTCCTTTTTCCTGATCAGACGAATCCGCCGCGAGGTACATGGTTTGGGATGGGAATGCAATCTCAGCGCCGGCCTGTTGAACAATGTCGATGATAGCGAATAGCAATTGTTCCTGAATAGCGAGGAAGTCGTTCCAGTCAGGAGCGTACACATAGGCGAAAACGTCGATATCGAGGGAGAAGGCGCCCATCCGGAGAAATCGGACCCGCACCGAAGTAGGATCGATGCTGGAATGCTCAGCAAGCAGCCTGTGCATGTTGGTCACCACAGACCGCAGTTGGACGGAGTTGGTTTCGTAGCGCAATCCGACGACGGGATGGAACCAGTATTTGTCGCGAACCGAGAGAGTCTCGAGACTCATGTTCGCGACTTGGCCATTGGGTACAGAAACCAAGGTGCGGTCGAGGGTGCGGATACGGGTGGAGCGCAGCCCGACCGCTTCGACGGTTCCGAGCATGTCTCCGACTCTCAGAGTGTCCCCGACTCTCACGGCCTGGTCGGCGATCAGAGAGACCCCGGCGATTACGTTCTCGAGGGTCTTTTGAGCCGCCAAAGCAATGGCAATGCCGCCGACGCCAATTCCGGCGAATGCAGCCGTTGGATTTACGCCAAAGTGGTAAAGACAATACAGCAACCCAGCAAAGAGGATCACTCCGTCTATCAATCTTCGAACGAGACGCAGAACAGACGCAGAGCCGCTGATGTTGTGCCGACGCCATACCAGATGGTGTTCGCCCCAGCTGTTCAGAATCATGAGCAGCCACATACTTCCGAGAACGGCTATCATCAACGCGGTTGTTGACCAGAATTGCCGCGCCAACAGTGGCAACTCAATTACCGAGAGCAGCCAGCGAATGGCGAATGCAACAAGCAGAAGGCGAACCGGAGGGAGCAGGCCGCGAGGGTTTCGCGGTTCCAGACTTCGCAGGAATCGCCGTCGAAACGCCCATACCGCGAGTCCTATGAGGCGGCTGAGCAGGCCAGTCAACAGATAGAGAAATGGTAAGCCGAGAAAGACCGCCAGATACTCGTAAAGTGGGACGTTTGCAATTCGCGTCGTAGCCAGAAACTCTGGAAGAAATTGTTCGATGGAAGAGGTACGCAATTCGCGATACACGTCCGGGATCACGCTGAGCGTTTGTCGCGAAAAGAGCCATACCTTCCCGACTTTGCCCCGATCGACGCGTTCGACCAGAATGTCCAGATTGCCTTTTGAAGTGACGATAGTCCCCACCAGATCTTCGTCGGGCCGCAACGGGTCGGGGATCGAGCCTTCAGGTTTGTCGCTGAGCAGGTTAAGCCGGGCGGGAAGCCGGCGGTCCAGCACAAGGGCAAGCTGACGGGCCAATTCTTCCGCCTCTGCTCCACGCAGGGGCGTGTTCAAGTACAAAGCAGCGATCTCATCGTTGCCCTTCTTAGAGGCGTTCAGAAAGCCGAGGACTGTCCCCCGCGGCGTGGTGCGGCCGAGGGTGTCCTTCGGAGCCTCGGTCTGGGTCTCAGTCGTAGCGGGTTTGGAGGGAACAAGCTGGGCGGTGTGCGCCGAGCCAGACAACAACGTCAGACAGATTACGATAACGATTCGGGGATACTTCATACAAATTGTCCGGCGCGCTCCGTCAGGCCGTATCGCAGCCGGCGAGAACTGGAATCGACAACTGAGATGATTGACCGGGTGTCGAGAATTGTCCTCGCCGAGGCCTGTTGCAAAAACTGACAGAACTGCCAGTTAACGCCAGCGTTCAATGGCTCACAAACTACTATCGACTACGCTGTTGAAATTCGCTTGCGCAGACGTTGAGGGAGAGCCCAGTGGCAAAAAACGGAAAAGCTGAGAAGGACAACGACAAACCCGCCGATCTGAAAAAGAAGCAATACGAGCGTGAGCTTCGCAAACTGCAAACGAAACTGGTCGAAATGCAGGAGTGGGTGAAGGCGAGCGGTGCCAAAATCGCAGTTGTGTTCGAAGGTCGAGACGCGGCCGGGAAAGGTGGAGTGATTCATCGCATCATGGAGCGGGTCAGCCCTAGAGTGTTTCGCCATGTCGCTCTGCCAGCGCCCACCGAACGCGAAAAATCACAACTCTATGCGCAGCGGTACATCAAGGAATTGCCGGCTGCTGGCGAAGTGATCCTCTTCGATCGCAGTTGGTATAACCGCGCCCTCGTCGAACAGGTAATGGGCTTTTGTACTGACAAGCAATATGCAGAATTCCTCCGCATGTGTCCGAACTTCGAGTTGCTTCTGAAGAACAATGGCATCATTCTTGTTAAGTACTGGTTCGAAGTCAGCGAACCGGAGCAGCACAGGCGATTTCTGAGGCGGGTCGAAGACCCCATGCGCCGATGGAAACTGAGTCCAATGGATCTCGAATCCCACCGCCGCTGGTACGACTACTCGCGTGCTCGCGATGCAATGTTTGCCGCTACCGACACTCCGCAGTCTCCCTGGTATGTGGTGCTGACTGACAACAAAGAGCGGGCTCGACTGAACTGCATTGCCCACTTGTTGAGCATCGTGCCTTGGAAAAAGGTGCCGATGGAAAAGGTGGTGCTACCCAAGCGGCAGAAGCCAAAGGGCTACAAGGAGCCCGATTGGAATTATCGCTGGATTCCAGAGAAGTACTGACTGATCGAAATCGGAAGCGCATAGCAGAATCTCAAGAGTGCGCTAACCCGCATGGGGAATTGTTTACGTCCGACAGCGAACCGCGAGTCACTCTGGACGCAATCCATAGCCTGATTGGCGCACGAAATTGTTCGACTCCTGAACGGACCTCCACTCCATGGAAATCCATTTACGGACACACCCTGGGCGCGTCGGCGTTGTACGTGCTCGGTCTTTGTACGCGAACCTCTTTACTGTTTCAGGGGTGGGCGCCACTGTGGTGCACTAACTCCCCTGTGCAATGTGAGCGGCCTGGTTTGCATGGTTCACGCTTAGAGAGCAGGCTGCGGGGTTGGAGTTGGAAAGCAGCATAGCGTTGCAACAAAGACCCGACCTACGCTTCTACTCTCGCCACGGTTGCAGTTACTGTCAGCCCACTTGCAGGATTGTGGGAACTCTTGGGGAAGTAATCTCTGTTCCTTCTGACAGATGACGAGTCCTTCACTTTTGTTACCTTGGGTAATCGCATGTCGCATCTTCCATCCCACGCTGCGGACTCGGAAAGATGAGTCCGCAGCCCCTCTCCTTCCGGGCGGCCTGGCCGTCGTTAACCTCCGCAGGTCGTGTCGCCCGGCTTCCGCAACAAAAGATGCTATTCAGCGTTTCTCCACAGGCGAAGTGACGCACCGGTGCACACCCGACGCTCGCATGAGGCTCTTCAGGCAGTTCAAGATCACGAACAACTCACGAGGTAGAGGAACACTCCTGCGATGACAAGCAGGACAGCAGGAACCGTCCAGCCTACCGCCTCGTTCAGACTGCCCCGGTGGCGTTGCCTTCTCTTGTGAGAGGCGAGCATAACCACCTCACTGGCAAGTGATGGGCGAATTGCGGGTGGATGCTGCGAAATGTACTCGCGGTAATCGGTTGGCGAATCGAGGTAGGAGATGGCGGCCCAGATGTGGCATTCGCTTACACGAAACGACTCACCCCCAGTTCGTTTGCTCATGTCGCCCGTCCTCGTTAATCCGTTAATGCTTTCGCGACTCGAACCTACAGCCCTTATAAAAGAAATCGATACCAGCTCAACTGGCAAGAGTGACAGACGAAGTGCGATAAACAGAACCAAGCTGGCTCCCGCCATCCGGGATGGGCCGACTGCGAGTTTGATCGCCTGTAAGTACTGACAGTTACGACCTGGGTCTGGGTTCCCCTACACTCCGGATGCCATCGATGCTAATCATGGTGTCGCTGTTGCGAGAGATCGACGCTCTTCGTTGCTACTGGCTATGAGCTCGTCGATCCGATCTGGACCTTGGAAATGAGAGCCTTGGGCAAAGTTCAGTGGTTGCTGCTCATCGTGGGTTGCGTGCTGATCGCGATCTTTGCGACAGGCCACATGTACAGGTTCGTCATGTCGCGCGCATCGCTCAGGAGATTCGAGGACATTCGTGCGGGCCGCACGAGCGATCGCGCTGGAGACTCTCTGGACGCGACTGCGCTCAAAGTCGATTTCAGTTTGTGGTCGGAGAAACGAATCGCAGCGTATGAACGGAGCTTAGCGCAGTACACAGACTCACCATTGGCCATATTGCGCATCCCCAAAGTTCACCTTGAGGTTCCGGTGTTGGAGGGAACCGATGACCTGATTCTGGATCGGGGTGTGGGACACATCACCGGTACCGACGGTCCCGGCGGCGATGGGAATATCGGCATCGCCGGGCATCGGGATGGCTTCTTTCGCGTGTTGAAAGACGTTGGCCCCGGGGACGCGATTGAGCTGGTTACACCGCGAGAAACCGACGTTTTCACTGTTGATCAGATCACACTGGTGCAACCCAGCGACGTGTCCGTCCTGCAACGGCGGGAGACCCGGACGCTGACTCTGGTGACTTGCTATCCGTTTTACTTTGTGGGCAGCGCGCCTCAGCGCTACATCGTGCAGGCGTCGATCCGAAGTTCCAGAAATTTGAGAACTGATGGCGCCAAACAACCGAACTTGCAACTTACTCAGAATTGAAGGGGCCGCGGGCGCCAATTCGTCCTAGGTCGAGAAGAGGAAATCAGATCCATGATTGCACGTTTGACAAGGAGAAAAAAGATGAACTCAACCGCAGGAATTATACGCGTGTGGCTGGTGCTCGCCGTGGGTGTGGTATGCATTGCCTTTGCAGCGAGCATGAGCGCACAAGTGAAGACAGAGACTACCACCGCGCATGGGCAGGCTACTCATGAAGTGAAGGTCGAGCGCGCCGAAGTTGTCCTGGTTACCGGTAACGACTTGCTTGTCAAAATGGAGGATGGCACGATCCGGCATATTCCCAATGTGCCCGAGAGTGCCCGGGTTGACGTGAATGGCCAGCAACTCGGAATCCATGACCTGAAGCCAGGCATGAAACTCGAACGCACGATCACGACAACGACGACTCCCAAGACCATCACCACGGTGAAGACTGTCACCGGCAAGGTATGGCACGTGAGTCCTCCGAATTCCGTGATCCTCACTCTCGAGGATGGCACCAACCAGCAGTTCAAGATTCCCAAGAACCAGAAGTTCACGGTTGACGGCCAGCAGACGGACGCATTCGGCCTGAAGAAAGGCATGATCGTGTCGGCAACCAAGATTGTCGAGGTGCCCGAAGTCGAGGTGACACAACAGCGCGCGCTATCGGGAACAATGCCGCCACCTCCGCCAGCTCCGCCAGCAGACGCACCGATTTTGGTCGCGGTGGCAGAGCCGACCCCGGTTCCTGCGGCCGCCCCTGCGGAGCTGCCGAAGACCGGTAGCTTCCTGCCGCTGATCGGATTGTTGGGCAGCTTCTCTCTGCTACTCTCAATCGGCCTTGCCGCAATTCGCAAGAGCTTCTGATTCGCGTCGGGTTCGAGAAGCAGTGTCTCCTGAACCGGGCTTCTCGAACCCGTTTTTTGATCCGCAGGCGGGCCAACTCGCGCTTGCCCGCGCGTTACTGGAGTTCTTTTCCATGCAGGCCCGAAGCATCACTCGTTGTCTCCTGGGTTTTCTTCTGGTGCTCGCGGTGGCCCTCATGGCTCAGGAGCACAAAGTCGAGCACACGTGGGACTATAGCAAGGCTCGGGGACCGCGCCATTGGGGTGAACTCGAGCCTGAGTTTGCCGCTTGCAAGTCTGGACACCACCAATCGCCGATCGACATCCGGAACCCTGCAAAATCTGATCTCCCGCCGATCCGGTTCGACTACAAGCCGTCGCCGCTCCACATTATCGATAACGGCCACACTGTAATGATTAACTATGCTGCGGGAAGTTCCATCTCAGTAGGTGACAAGAAATATTGGCTGAAACAGTTCCATTTTCATCGGCCCAGCGAGGAGCGCCTGAACGGCAAGGCCTACGACATGAGTGTCCATTTTGTCCATGCCGATGATGAAGGCCATCTTGCGGTGGTCGCAGTTCTCCTGGAAAAAGGAGAGGAGAACCGGTTGATGCGGGAATTATGGGCCGACTTGCCGAAGGAAAAGGATCGAGAGAGCCTGTTGGACAATGTGCAAATCGATGGCAGCGAATTCCTACCCGCCGATCATGGCTACTACACGTTTTCGGGATCGCTGACTACGCCGCCTTGCAGTGAAAACGTAACCTGGTTCGTGTTGAAAAAACCGATGACCGTTTCGGCTGCAGAGATAGAACAGTTCTCGAAGTTGTACCGGGACGACGCCCGCCCAACGCAGCCTTTGTATGACCGGGTAGTGCTCGAAAGCAAATAAATCCGTCAAGCGGCAATCAGGTGATGCCTGATGGCGTACTGCACCAGGGCGGCATTGCTTTTGGCATTCAGCACTTCCATGATGCGATATTTGTGGAAGGCGACGGTACGGGTCGTCAAGTTCAAGACGTCGCCTACTTCTTTCATGCATTTGCCTTCGGCCAACAGCTGCAGCACTTCACGTTGCCTTTCGGTTAGCTTCTGCCCCTCTTCGACTAGCTTCTTGTCCTGGCGTAACAGAAAGTCGACCGTATCCCTGGCGATCATGGGGGACAGATAAGATCTGCCGCGCAGCACCTCTCGTACCGCGGTCACCAATTCTGAGGCCGCGCAGGTTTTCAACAAGTATCCGGAAGCTCCTCTACGAAATGCTTCGGCGGCGACATCAGCGTCGTGGTTCATCGTTACATACACAAGCTTCACGGCGGGCAAGAATTCTTTAATCTGTTCGCCGGCGTCCAACCCGTTTAGAACCGGCATGGACACGTCCACGATGATGAGGTGCGGCTTGAGTTCCGCTGCGGCGCGAACCAGGGAACGGCCGTCGCCGACGGTTCCTACGACGTCATAGTCGGTATCGAGAAGCTTCTTGCATGCTTCAGCCACCAGGGTGTGGTCGTCGGCTATGAGGATCCGGGGAAGATTTCTTTTTGTAATCATGGCACGCAACTCCTCGTGGATTCCAAAACTAATCGCGTTTCGGGGCCGACAGCTCGAGCGGCGAATCGTGAAATGAAGCGATCGACTACCGTTCTCCATTCCACAAGAATTATCAAGTCTGTGATCCCCGTCCGGTCCGGCAGCAGCATTAATGCGCCAGCCAATATACCTCCAAACGCGATCGATGACATCTGGCAATTATGCTAGGTCCTACGTCTGTCAGTATGGACAGGGAACAACCGCAAGTCGTCGTTCCTGGCAGAGCGCGGTGGCCCTCCTTGCGTGCACCGGCGGATTCGCATGAAGTTCAGTCGATCTCGCCCCCCCCAGCGCTTGGCCTTCGATGCGCTGTCCTTTGCGCTCATCTGACTTAAGGCGGACAAAGAAATCCACACCCTCGAGAACGTGTGGGGTCCACGATCATTCTTCGAGCTGCTAATCTTGACAGCATTGGTCTGAAGGGTCGCGGATGTCTGCCTCAGGGTCAACTTTGCTGAAGTTTGGCGAGAGATATCTCGTGTCAGATTCCGCAAACTCAACCCTGCGTTTCCTTCAGGTGCTCAGGTGTAATCTGGAAACCATTCACAGCTTGAACTTCGAACGTAGGGCTTTTGTAGCTCGCGGGCAAGTATTCGTCAGGAATGGTTACCCGGTTACCATCGCGTAGCGATGTGTAGTGTGGAGAGTTGATCTCGACACCGGCTTCGTTGAACTTGTCCTGAATGTTCTGGTGCAATTGTGAATAAATGGCCAGCATGTTCTGCGGGTTTGCCGTATAGGCGTTCAGTTCGTAGGCCACGTAGAAATCGTTGAGCGCTGTCTGGAGTACAAACGGAATCGGATCTCGCAAGACGCCGTCTGTGGCGAGCGCCGCGGATACAAGCAACTCGTGAACTTTTCGCCACGGCGCATTATAGCCAATAGTGACCGTCGTATGAAAAATCACTCCCTTGCTCCTCGCTTCGGCACTGTAGTTCACCACGACGCCACCCAGCACGGTGCCGTTGGGAATAGTTACGACCTCATTCTTCTGTGTGCAGATCCGTGTGACCAGGAGTGTCTTCTCCATCACCACACCGATGTCGGTTCCAATTCGCACAAAGTCTCCAACCTGAAAAGCGCGCATGTACGTGAGAATCGTTCCTGCCACACCGTGCGCAACCGCCGAGGTTGATCCGAGCGAGAGAAGAACACCCAAGAACACCGAGATGCCCTTGAATGCGGGGCTGTCGGAGCCTGGGAGGTAAGGAAAGGCAATGATGGCGGCTGCCACCAGGATGAGGAAACGCACTAGCTTCGCTGTGGGTTCCGCCCAGTCAGGATAAAAGCCGCGAACGGTGAGTGTCCCATCGCGGATTTCCGCAAATACATATTGGTTCAACTTGATCAGGTAAGAAGTTGCCAAGCCGATGAGCACGACCAGCATCAAGTTCGGAATATAGCCCACCAGAGTCTTCGCGAAGTCGGCAAGTTCAGAGAACAACCAGCTCGTAATGCGGGACGAAGTGTACCGAGTGGAGGCGAAGAAGCTGAGCACGACGGTCACATAGGCCTGAACTAGTCCGAGGATAAGAAGCCAGTAAAGCCCCCGCAGGAAGGCGCTAAATGGCGGGCCAATATAGCGTCGCAAGCGTAGGGGACGCTCCTCACCCTGGCGGCGGTCCAGCCATCGCTCCACTTTCGAGCGCGCAGTGCGTCGAACAACATGAATACCGAGTAATACGCCTACCAGCACGACCGTTGCTAACAGGGCATAGAGTGCCCCCAACAAAAATCGCTGCCACGTGTGCCCCTCGCGGTATTGTTTCACGACATGGCGAATGATTTCTGTGTATTGCGCAGCGAGTTCGGCGCGTGGCTGCTCTGCGGCCTTTGCATCGGCCTCCGTTATCCCCATGATGCGATCGTTACCGGCAAGGATCTCGGACCAGGTTCCGCGATCCTGCATGTGAATTGAATCGATCGCGACGTTTTGTCGCAGGCCCAGAGCAATGATCCGATGCTGTATAGCCTCGGCACGTTCCGCTGCAGTGAACGCCCCGATGGACGCATAGACCATGAAAATCGGCTTCCCGTCAATTTCAACCGGTGTTCCCGGGTTCTCGATTGCCGCGGCGTCCGAGTTGTCGCCCGACGCAGAGCCGGCCTCACTCCATGTGGGTGAACTTGTCGTCAAACAGAGGCAGCAGCCCAACAACAAGCTGCGGGCCATGTAAGGATTTAAATGTCGGTACATCTTCGTTACCCCAAAATCACGGGCCCTCCACGCTGTCGACGTCCGATATGAGGGTGCTCATGAGGTCCGGAGGTTGCACAACGCATAGTATGGCGGGAATTCCGGCGGACAGGAGACTGTCAATTAAGCCAGTTCCATGAGCCTGCCGATATGCACAGTGCCAGCCACCAACGTATACGCGGCCGAGTCGAGGAACATGTTTAAGAAGGGGCGGGCAAGAATCACCTGCAAATCCATGCTAGCCCAGTCGAGCAGTGATAACTGTGACTTCTTGATAACTGTCACTTCTAAGGTGAGTGACTCTATTGGGGATCCGATGGCGATGTTCTCCGCACAGGTCTCAGTCGAAAAATTAGCTATTCTGTCAATTTTGCCAGTTGGACAGATTAACGCCACTCTCTAGCATCGCCCTGCTTCGGTCCCATAGCGACTCCGACAATCTGCTGATTCGTGGGACCCAGAGGGGATTTATGCGCGGTTCGTGGCGAGGTGCAATCGTTCTCACGGCGTTGCTGGCGTGGCTGATGGTAGGAGCCGCGCAAGGCGGCGATGACTCTCAAAAAACTCAAGTTCAGGGACTGATTACGGGACGTACGGGAGAGACCCTGACGGTGAAAACCCAAGATGGCAATGTCACCGTGGTTCTCACGGACGACACCAAGGTCCAAAAGCCCAAGGGACTGGGACTCCGAAAAACCCAGATGAGCTTTACGGCGTTGATTCCTGGCCTCAAAATATCGGCGCAAGGAATCCGAGATGAACAAAACCGCATCGTGGCTCATACCATTACCTTTTCTGGAGACGACCTGAAAACAGCGGAGACGATCCAGGCGGGCCTGGAACCTACCAAGCAGTCTGTGCAGGTTAACCAGCAGGATATCGCGGCTAATAAGGTCCAGATCGCTGAGAACGAGAAGGACATCCAAGACGCTGCCCAGCGTTTCTCAGACCTAACCGAGTTTGATACGAAAGGCGAAGCCACTGTCTACTTTACAAGTGGGAGCAAGAAGATCTCCGGAAAGGACAAGACCAGTCTCATCGAGTTGGCGCGCAACGCTGCCGGCCTTACCGGGTACCTAATCGAGGTCAAGGGATACGCCGATTCTTCCGGAAATGCCGCCATGAACCAGAGACTCAGTATGGATCGAGCGCAAGAGGTCGTCGCGTTCCTGATCCAGAACTGTAATGTTCCGGTCAGACGCATCGTGGCACCGGGGGCGATGGGCAGCACAGCTCCGGCCGCTTCCAATGAGACTGTTCAAGGGCGTTCTCAGAATCGGCGAGTGGAAGTGAAAATTCTCGTCAATCGCGGCTTGGCGAGCGGGCAGTAATCAAGCGGAGGCATGGGGTTGCCGTTCCGCCTCTCTCAGCGGCGGTGAAATGAAAACATCGCCACTCAAAGCTATCCGGATGGCTGGAATCAAGTCCGTCACCAGACGCGGTTTTAATACATATCCTGCAGCCCCCGCATGCAAGGCAGCTTGAACGAAATCCGGGTCGTCGTGCGCGGTCAAAAAAACGACTCTAGCGCGACAGGATCGCTGGCCGAGACAAAGAGCTACCTCGATTCCATTTGTCGTGGGCATTGAGATGTCCAATACAACCACATCGGGGGACAGTTTCGCGACCAGCGCAACAGCCCCGGCGCCATCTGTACTCGTTCCGACGATCTCGAATTCATCTTCGAGCTGTAGCGTTACCGTTCGCAGGAACTCTTGCTCGTCGTCAACAAGCAAGATCCGTGGCACGGTTGATGGTGAACGGTCGTTTTTCAGAGCGGCGAGCACGACCGAGCTATACTCCCCGACAGAGCCGATGCCTACTCGCAACGTTCACAGTCTCGCACCCATTTGTTTCTAGGTTGTCCTCCGATAGAACTGACAGAGTTAGAACTGACAGCTCCGATGAAATCAAGGTCACGCAAAAAGGAATCGGATTTACTGTCACTTCTACCAGTGTTCCGTGCACTATTGGGCGTCTACGCTCTCCCTGTCCTTGATCAAACTCGCGTGGACATAACGCGTCACGGAAGGAACGACACGCGACCTGATCAAGTCGTCACGTGAGCGGCGAGACATCGTTACAGTTCAATCCATTCCGTCACGATCGTGCCACGCCGCATCGAGGAGTCGTCCCATGCGAATCCGATATGGAATGTGCCGCTCCGGATACCCCACCGCCGGTGCGATCTCAAGACAATCGCCGTCCTTCCGTGTGTCACGCCTGCGCAAGAGTCCATTGTTCCTGGCATTACTGCTCACGCTCGGGACCGGATGCAGCAAGAAAGAAGAACAGGCCACTGCAGCGCCCCCCGAAGTTGAGGTGGCGACCGTCGTTCAACAGGATGTTCCTGTCTATACCGAGTGCATCTCGACTTTGGATGGCTATGTTAACGCTCAGATCCAACCACAGGTTTCCGGCTACCTGATGAAGCAGAACTACCGGGAAGGCACCATGGTGCGCGAGGGGGAAGTTCTTTTTGAGATTGACCCGCGCCCATTTGAGGCAGCGCTACAACAGGCAAAGGGACAGTTGGCCCAAGCGGAAGCACAGCTGGGCAAAGCCAAGCTGGACGTGGCGCGCGATACACCATTGGCCAAAGAAAGTGCGATTCCACAAGCTCAGCTCGACAACGATATCCAGGCGCATGAAGCCGCGCAGGCAGTGGTCGAGGCGGCCAAGGCGCAATTGGATCAGGCACAACTCAATCTGGGTTTTACTAAGGTTCGTTCCCTTGTAAATGGTGTTGCCGGCCTGGCCAAAGGTCAGATCGGAGATCTCGTCGGTCCAACCACGGTTCTTACGACGGTATCGCAGGTTGAGCCGATCAAAGCGTACTTTGCCATCAGTGAACAAGAGTATCTGAAGTTCGCGCAAAGAATTAGCGCGGTAGCCGAAGGCCGAAGGCATGTGGGAGAGCACAAGAGCCTCGAACTGATCCTTTCAGATGGCAGTCTCTATCCTCGAAAAGGATGGGTGGTGCTTGCGGATCGCCAAGTGGACGTGAAGACCGGAACCATTCGCATCGCAGGCGCGTTCGAGAACCCCGGGGGTATTTTGCGGCCAGGCATGTTCGCGCGAGTACGAGCCATCACCGGCACCGACAAGAACGCCCTGCTCGTACCTCAACGATCCGTCGTCGAGACTCAAGGTACTTACAGCGTCGTAGTTGTTGGTTCCGATAACAAGGCCAGCATTCGACCCGTGAAGACTGGCGAACGGGTGGGGCAGATGTGGGTGATCACGGACGGCGTGAAGCCAGGGGAACAGGTGGTCGCAGAGGGGATGCAGAAGGCCAAGGAAGGGGTCATGGTCCGGCCAAAGCAATTCACTTCCAGCGGACAAGGAGAATAAGCCATGTCGAGCTTTTTCATCCGGCGTCCTATTGTGGCCATGGTAATCGCCATTCTGATGGCCATAGTCGGATTGGTCTCGATGGCCGGTTTGCCCACCGCTCAATTCCCCAACATTGCTCCCCCTGAAATCCAAGTCAAAGCCACTTATCCCGGAGCCGATGCCCAGACCGTTGAACAATCAGTTGCGACGCCGATCGAGCAGCAAATGAGCGGCGTCGACAACATGAACTACATGTACTCGAACAACGCCAACAATGGGCAGATGACGCTGACTGTCAACTTCGATATCAAGACGGATCCGAGTACAGACCAGATTTTGGCGCAGATGCGCACCAATCAGGCTAACTCGCAGCTTCCGATCGATGTCGTCAATTATGGAGTTACCGTTCAGAAGTCCACAGCCGCTCCCTTGATGCTCATCGACCTGTATTCGCCCAAAGGGACTTACGACAATGTCTTTCTGGCGAATTATTCCTACATCAATCTGAACGACCAGTTGACCCGTGTTCCGGGAATTGCCAGTGTGACGGTGTTTGGCGCCGGCCAGTACGCGATGCGGTGCTGGGTCAAACCGGACGTGCTGGCCAAGTTGAACGTCACCGTGCCGGAGATCATCAAGGCGATCCAAACGCAGAATACTGTCAACCCGGCCGGACAGATCGGCGGCGAACCGGTTCCGAAGGGACAGAACTTCACCTATGCGGTACGCGCACAGGGGCGACTGCCGTCTGCCGAAGAATTCAGCCAGGTGGTGATTCGCGCCAATCCGGATGGTTCCATTCTGCGGTTGAAGGACGTGGCGCGGCTCGAACTTGGCGCGCAGACGTACAACCTGATTGGCCGCTACAGTGGTAAGCCCGCCGCCGTGGTCGCGGTTTACCAACTTCCGGGCTCGAACGCGGTGAAAGCTGCGGCCGGCGTTCGCAAGCTCATGGCGGAAGCCAAGGAGCGCTTTCCCCAGGATCTAGACTACGACATCGCACTCGACACAACCTTGGCGGTCACGGAAGGGCTGAAGGAAATCGAACACACATTGTTCGAAGCAATCGTGCTGGTCATAATAGTGGTCTACATCTTCCTGCAGGGCTGGCGGACAACATTGATTCCATTGCTGGCCGTTCCGGTCTCGCTGCTGGCTACGTTTGTCGTTTTTCCTATCCTCGGTTTCTCCATTAATACGCTCTCACTCTTTGGGATGGTGCTCGCCATTGGTATCGTGGTGGATGATGCGATTGTCGTGGTGGAAGCCGTCGAGCATCACATTGAGCACGGTCTATCGCCGAAGGACGCCGCGCTCAAGGCCATGGAAGAGGTTTCCGGACCCGTCGTTGCCATTGCGCTCATTCTTGCCGCAGTGTTTGTGCCCACAGTATTCATCCCGGGGATCACAGGGCGCCTGTACCAGCAGTTCGCGATCACGATCGCGATTTCAGTCTTGTTCTCCGCCTTCAACGCGCTGTCGCTCAGTCCGGCCCTGGCGGCGTTGATGCTCAAGCCTAAGAAGGAGACGCGGGGACCGCTCGGCGCCTTCTTCCGCTGGTTCAACCGGATCTTCGGTCGGACAACCGACGGTTATGTGAGCCTCTGCGGAACGTTCATCCGCAAAGCTGCTCTCAGCATGATGTTGCTCGCGGGAGTGGCCATCATGTCGGGCTGGTTTGGGAAGACTCTGCCGAACAGCTTCCTGCCCGACGAGGACCAAGGGTATGTTTTCGCTGGCTTGCAACTTCCCGATGCGGCTTCGCTGCAACGCAACGATGATGCCTCGCGAAAAATCGAAGAGATGATTCTGAAAACGCCCGGGGTTCGCTCGGTCACGGCTGTGCTCGGCTTCAGTATGTTAAGCGGCGCCCAGAATACCTACAGTTCTTTTTATTGGATCACCCTGAAAGAGTGGGCGGAACGCAAGGCTCCCGAGGAACAGTACGAAGCGATCAAGCTGCACCTGAACCAGGAGCTGTCGCAAATCACGCAGGGAGTTGCCTTTTCCTTCCCGCCACCGGCGATCCCTGGCGTGGGGGCATCCGGCGGATTCACGTTCATGCTTGAGGACCGGGCCGGAAAAGACCCGCAGTTCCTGACCCAGAACCTCACGAAATTCCTGGCTGCGGCACGCAAGCGGCCGGAACTGGGCAGCATCTACACGACTGCGCTTCCTTCTGCCCCGCAAGTTTATGTTGACGTGGATCGCCCGCGAGTCATTGCGCAGGGCGTGCAGCTTTCCGATGTCTACAAGACGCTGCAGACATTCATGGGCGGAGTACTGGTCAACTACTTCAACCAGTTCGGGCGGCAGTGGCAGGTCTATGTGCAGGCAGAAGGGGATTATCGGACGAAAGCCGAGAACCTGGGCCAGTTCTATGTCAGCAACGACGCCGGACAACCGGTGCCCATGAGTTCGTTGACACGGATCCGAGGCAGTGCTGGGCCGGAATTCACCTTGCGCTACAACCTCTACCGTTGTGTGCAGATCAATGGCGGTGCCGCGCCCGGCTACACCTCCGCTCAGGCCATGCAGGCATTGGAAGAAACGTTCAAGGACACGATGCCCGTGGAGATGGGCTATGACTATCTAGGCATGTCGTACCAGGAAAAGAAGGCGGCCGAGGGAATACCGCCCGCCGTGATCTTCGGAATGTCCTTGCTGTTCGTGTTCCTAATCCTGGCGGCGCAATACGAAAGCTGGTCGCTGCCGTTCAGCGTGTTGCTGGGCATTCCGATAGCAGTATTCGGCGCGTTTTTATTTTTGTGGCTGCGTGGGCTTGACAACAACATTTATGCGCAAATCGGCCTCATCGTCCTCATCGGACTGGGCGCGAAGAACGCCATTCTGATCGTCGAATTTGCCAAGATGGAATATGAAAAAGGCAAATCTGCCCAGGAAGCGGCGCTGGTGGCGGCTAAGTTGCGCTTGCGGCCGATTCTGATGACTGCGTTCGCTTTCATCCTGGGATGTGTGCCGCTGTGGACTGCGACGGGTGCGGGAGCTGTTTCCCGCCGCGTGATGGGAACGGCAGTCATCGGCGGCATGCTCGCGGCCTCAGTCATTGCCATTTTCATCATCCCGGTGAGCTTCGACATTGTTGAGCGAATTGCGCACCGCGGCAAGAAAGCACACCCCATCGCAACAGGGCCAACCATCGCGCCGTCGGAAGGGGATTGACCATGATCAGCACACGATGGGTGGTCGGAGCTGCACTACTGCTGCTGACGGGCTGCGCAGTTGGCCCGAAGTACAAACAGCCTCCAGTCTCCCCCCCTGATGCTTATCGGGGCCTGGCACCGGATGCTGGTCCCCAGACCAGCTTGTCTCTGGGTGATGAGAAATGGTGGATGGTTTTCCAGGACCAACAATTGCAGCAACTGATTCGTGAGGCACTCGCTCAGAACTACGACGTCCGTATCGCAGCCTCGCGAGTACTGCAGGCGCAAGCTCTGCTGGGCATTACCCGCGCCGATCAGTTTCCCACCATCAGTGCGGGGGCAGCAGCCAGCAATACGCGCCTTCCCGAGACGAAAGCGACATTACCCCTTGAGACTAGTGCCAATCGCGTAAGCCTTTCTTTATTTTGGGAATTGGATTTTTGGGGTAAGTTCCGCCGCGCCACCGAAGCGGCGCGAGCAAGTCTGCTGGCAACTGAGTGGGGTCAGAAAGCGGTAATGTCGACTTTGGTCAGCGATGTTGCCACCGCGTATTTTCAGTTGCTTGAACTCGACAGTGAAATGGAGATTTCCAGAAGTGCGCTGAATTCGCGTAAGGAGTCCTTGCGCCTGGTAGAAATCCGCGCAAAGGGCGGAGCGACCTCGCTCATGGATGTACGTCAGTCGGAGCAGTTGGTCTACACGGCGGCAGCCGCCATTCCGGACCTGGACCGACGCATCGAGCAACAAGAGAACTTCATCAGCGTGTTGCTGGGAAAGAATCCGGGGCCGGTGACGAGGGGAAAGAAGTTGATTGAGAACTCGATTCTGCCGACCGTTCCGGCTGGACTTCCATCTTCGCTGATCGGCCGGCGGCCAGACATTCAGTCTTCGGAGCAACTGCTCGTGGCTGCCAACGCACGCATCGGAGTAGCGAGAGCTGCCTATTTCCCGCAAATTACACTGACCGCCGATGCGGGCTATCAGAGTACGGCGCTGACGAGCCTGTTCACGGGCCCGGCGGGCTTTTGGAATTTTGGCGGCCAACTGGCGCAACCCATCTTCACCGCGGGAAGAATTCGCTCGAATGTGAGATTCACCGAAGCGCAGAAGCAGGAAGCCGTCCTCACCTACCAGCAGACCATTCAACAGGCATTTCGCGAAGTCTCGGACTCGCTCGTCGCCTATCGTAAGAATCAGGAATTTCGGGAACAACAGGAATTGCTCACGAACTCGGCAGAGGACGCCGTCCGATTAGCCAACATACGGTATCGCGGCGGAGTGACCAGCTACCTGGAAGTTCTCGACAGCGATACCCGATACTTTGACGCTCAACTCGGCCTGGCGCAGGCGCAACTCAACGAGCGCCTGGCACTGGTGCAGGTCTATCAAGCACTTGGGGGCGGGTGGCAGCAGTAAAAGGTGCTCACCACGATGCTGGAAACCCTCTCCAAGCCGTCTGAACGCGCCCTGGCGGCGAGAGTAAGGGGCCTCAAACAACCTAAAGACGGGACTAAGGCTATGGGTGTGATCGTTGAGAATGACGTGTCGAGTGCCGCGGCGGAACTTCCTCAAAATCGAAGCTGGAAGAGTTTCCATGAGACCAGGGGCACATCTTTTCCGATTGGCGCGACGGTCATGCAGGATGGCGTCAACTTCAGCGTTTTCTCTCGGGGAGCATTCCACATAGACTTGTTGTTGTTCGATCGAGAAGACGATGCGGCACCCGCACGCGTCATTTCGATCGATCCTGACACTGGCCGCACCTATCACTACTGGCACACCTTCGTTGGCGGAATCGGCGCGGGTCAAATCTACGCTTATCGAGTTTATGGCTTTTCAAATCCCGCGAATGGCCTTCGGTTTGACCCCGATAAGGTTCTCCTCGATCCCTACGGTCGAGGAGTCATTGTGCCCAAGAACTACAGCCGTGAGGCAGCGCGCTACCAAGGCAGCAACACGGCAACAGGAATGAAGAGCGTAGTTGTCGATCCGGATGACTTCGATTGGGAAGGCGACACGCGACTGAATAGGCCATCATCCACGACGGTCATTTATGAAATGCATGTTCGCGGTTTCACTGCTCACCCCAGTTCAGGACTCTCTGAGAACGTCCGCGGAACTTATGCCGGTGTGATGGAAAAGATCCCCTATCTCAAGGATCTTGGCATCACCGCCGTGGAGTTACTCCCTGTGTTCCAGTTTGATCCCCAGAATTGCCCGCCCGGTGTTGTGAACTACTGGGGATATCAACCTGTTTCGCTGTTCGCGCCACACCAGGCTTACAGTTCGCGTCAGGGCCCGCTTGCGCCCGTGAATGAATTCCGCGACATGGTCAAAGCACTGCACAAGGCCGGAATCGAGGTAATTCTCGACGTTGTCTTTAATCATACAGCGGAAGGCGATCACACCGGCCCCACCCTCTGCTTCCGGGGATTCGATAATGCCGCCTACTACATTCTGGAACCAGGCCGATCGAGATACGCCGACTACAGTGGATGTGGCAATACTCTCAATACCAACCACCCCGTCGTGCGGCGCATGATCATTGATAGCCTCCGGTACTGGGTGAAGGACATGCACGTTGACGGCTTTCGCTTCGACCTTGCGTCGGTCCTCTCTCGCGATTCATCCGGCAACGTTATTCCGAGTCCGCCCGTGCTGTGGGACATCGAGTCTGACCCGGCGCTCGCCGGTACGAAACTCATTGCCGAGGCTTGGGATGCCGCGGGGCTTTATCAGGTCGGCAGCTTCATTGGGGACAGCTGGCGCGAATGGAATGGACGCTTTCGCGACGACGTGCGAAGTTTCTTCCGGGGAGACAATTGTTCCGTATCGGCGTTCGCCGACCGATTTCTCGGCAGCCCCGAGATCTATGGACACGAGCAGCGCGAAGCCGAGCAGAGTGTGAACTTCGTAACCTGTCACGACGGGTTCACTCTCAATGACCTCGTCTCGTATAACCACAAGCACAACGAGGCGAATCTCGAGGCAAATCGTGACGGCGCGGACGACAACCGAAGCTGGAATTGCGGAGTCGAGGGACCGATCGTGAGTAGGGAAGTGGAGAAACTGCGCAATCGACAAGTAAAAAACTTCTTAGCTACGACAATCCTATCAATCGGCATGCCGATGATTCTGATGGGAGACGAGGTCAGACGCACGCAATCTGGAAACAATAATGCTTACTGTCACGACAGTGAACTCGCCTGGTTCGACTGGTCTTTGCTTGAAAAGCATGCTGATGTCCTCCGCTTCGTGAAGCTGCTCATTGCCCGGCGACTGCTTCGGGACTCAGAGGCAGAATTGCGCCGTACGAGCTTGCACCAGCTCCTCGCAGCGGCACGCATAACATGGCACGGAGTCAAGCTCGAACAGCCGGATTGGAATGACTGGTCACACAGCCTCGCATTTGGCGTTGAGATAGAAAAAGAGAAACTCCTGTTTCACATGATCACGAATGCGTTCTGGGAAGCGCTTGAGTTCGAATTGCCGGCCATTCAGGAGCGTAGTGGGAGCGGGTGGCGTCGTTGGATCGATACGGGTCTCGACTCGCCGCTGGATATTGTCGAATGGCAGGCTGCAGCGAACGTTTCCGGAGACATCTATCGAGCCGAAGGGCGATCGGTGGTCGTGCTTTTCGCTCGCCTGGACAAGCAGATTAACTCGGATTGCTAATGAGCGACGAAGAAATCCAGTCAGCAGCATTCGGTAAGGAAGAACTGCAGAGTGAACGCCTGCGCATCCTCGGTGTGCTGGGATTCCTTGCGCTGCTGGTCTTCATTCTGCTTTTGCGGGTGTTCGTCATTCACACGGTTCCCGCGGCGACTCATTGGGGTTGGGATTTGTTTCTTGCGGCAGCCGTGGCTGCTTATGAGCTCTGGATGTTTCGCAGAGTGGATTTGGCTCTCAAGGCGGGAACGAGCCTTCCGCCCCGGTTCTGGATTCTCAGCACCGTACTGGAGACTTCCATCCCGGCCTTTGCTCTTGCGTTTCTGACCAATTCCCAGATTGCGAGTGCGTACCGTCCACTGGCGAGTTCGTCCGTACTCGTGTTTTTCATCTTCATCATCCTTTCGATTCTTCGGCTAAGTCCCGGCATCAGCGCTCTTTCGGGGATCATAGCGAGTGCCACTTATGTTGTTGCCGCGTTGCATCTAGGCTGGCGCCCTCCTGTGATCGGAGTCCCGGCGTCTCCTACTCAGACCGGCGTCCCCCTGAATGCGATCACGCTGCTGGCTACAGGTCTCATCGCCGCCGCCGTCGCGAGAGAAGTTCGCAAGCACGTCCAGGCGGCGCTCCGCGAGGCAGAAACTCAACGAAGGCTCGAGGCAGTGCAACACGATCTTCAAGTCGCACGGTCCATACAGCAGTCTCTTCTACCCCAGGTGACTCCTGAAATCGCAGGATTCGATATCGCCGGGTGGAACCATCCCGCGGACGATACCGGCGGGGATTACTTCGACTGGAAGACTCTCGAAGATGGAAGAATTGTTGTAAGCCTCGCTGACGTTACCGGACACGGTATTGGGCCGGCATTACTGGCGTCTGCCTGTCATGCCTACGCGCGATCGGCGTTCAGTAACGCAGCGGACCTCTCCAGCGCTCTCGAGAGTATCAATCAGGATCTTGGCTCGGATCTTACTTCGGGGCGATTCGTGACCTTCGCAGCTGCGGTCTGTCATCCGGGGCGCGGAGATGTTGAAGTTCTTTCCGCGGGCCATGGCCCTATCTTTATTTACTCATGCCAGACTGACCGGTTCAATGAGATGAATGCCCAAGCAGTTCCGTTCGGGATCCTGCCCCAACTCACTTCCGACCCTCCGGCACACCTTCGGCTTCAAGTCGGCGACTTGCTCTTACTGGTCACCGATGGCTTCTTCGAGTGGGAGAACAATCTGGGGGAACAATTCGGTGTGCAGCGTATGGAAGAGGAGTTGCGAGCATCACGCGAACTTCCCGCCTCGGAGATCATCAAGCGCCTTCACGCCGCGGTAATCAAGTTCTCCAATGGGACTCAGCAGCAGGACGATCTGACCGCTGTACTTATCAAATGCCGGCAGGATCGAGCCGCGTGATTGTATAGGCTCCGCTGTAGATTTGCTCTGGACGACTTCCGGTGCAATGCTCATGATCTGTTACTTCTAACAGTATGGGGCAATGCCTCCACTGGGTAGGCTGGGGCTCGAGATGTCGCTATGAAGTCTGCGCTGCATACGCTCGGCGTCATGGCTGTGGTCAGCCTACTGATGGTGGGGGCCACTAGTTCAACCTACGGGCAGGGCGGGAAGTTAAATCTATACGTTACGCCGTTTGCGGCGCACTCACGATTGAAAGTGCCAGCCTCGAAGCCATCCTATTTAACGGAACTGAACCAGCATCCACCCTAGGGTCTTGATCTAAACGTCCGGTTAGGTCGAATGATGTCAGTCAAAGGTGCCAAGAGAGTTGTCGTCATCGCGGACAACAATGCAATACAGCAAGCCGTGCGGCGCGCTTGCGCTGCTCTTCTTCGCTCTTATTTCCGCCATCGCCTGGAGCCAGGACTTGGCACCGCGCGCCTACATCATCACGCCGATCCATTCCAATGCTGTCACGGTTGCCAGTTCCTTTCTGACCGGTGAGATTCTGTTTGACGGGTCAACTCCGATTACCGGCGCCCGAGCGAAGGCGGCGGTTCCCGTGGTAAGCGTCTTTCATTCTTTTAATCTGTTTGGACGCACTGCCAATTTTGTAGCCAGCGTGCCGTACGGACGAATGCACTTCCACGGAATTGTGGCGAATGCCGAGAGGGTGGCTGACCGCTCAGGACTGTTGGACTCGAGCTTTCGCTTGTCTGTCAATCTTACCGGTGGTCCATCCATGGACGTGCGGGATTATGTCAAGTGGCGCCAGAAGCTCCTTGTCGGCGCCAGTATCAGAATCGTGACTCCTACAGGTCAGTATGATCCGTCGAAGCTCGTTAACCTGGGCGCAAACCGCTGGGCTTTTAAGCCGGAAGTTGGCCTATCCCGGCGCTGGGGCTATTGGGTGCTCGACACCTATGGTGGAGTGTGGTTTTACACTAGCAACCACAACTTTTACACGGCCACCAATGTGCAGACGCAGAACCCGATCTTTGCGTTTGAGGGCCATTTGAGCTACGACGTGAAGCCGCGCCTGTGGGCATCTCTGGATGGCAACTTCTGGGTAGGTGGTACGACAACTTTGAACGGTGTAGAAAACCCAGCCACGCAACAGAGGAACTCTCGCGTCGGCGGCACGATGTCCGTACCGCTGAACAGGCACCAGTCGTTGAAATTCAGCTATAGCTACGGCGCATATGTCAAGTACGGGGGGAACTTCCACAACATTTCGGTCGCCTGGCAGTACTCGTGGCTCGGGAGACCGAATTGATCTATGTGTTGGTTCCAGCAGAACAATTGTCGTGCGCGATTGAAGGTAAATTCTGATTGAAATGCAAGGAGCATCTCATGGAGCCCCCTATTCCTCCACTCCTCTTCTCACTGGTTCTCTTCCTGGGCATGTTGATCTTGCTGGAAGTCGGCCGTCGATTGGGCATCAAACGTCGTGCAAAAGAGGCTGAAGGCGAGCGAGGGAACCTCGGCACAATCGAGGGCGCAGTATTTGCTCTATTCGGTTTGCTGATGGCGTTCACTTTCTCCGGGGCCGCGTCGCGCTTCAACGAGAAGCGGCAATTGGTTGCCGAAGAAGCAAATGCCATCGAAACGGCGTACCTGCGATTGGATTTGGTGCCGGAAGCCAAGCCAAAACTTCAAGATCTGTTCCGCGAATACCTGGAGTCGCGTCTTAAGACCTATCGCATCCTGCCGGATATGAAAGCCGCAAGACTGGAAATGGCAAATTCCAAGCGGGTGCAGGAAGAAATCTGGGCCGAATCTGTCGCCGCGACACGTCTCCCGGGGGCGCATCCCGCTGCCGCCTGGGTGCTTCTTCCAGCGTTAAACAACATGATCGACATCACCACGACTCGCACCATGGCGCTGCAAGTGCATCCTCCCAGGATCATTTATGGGCTTCTGTTCAGCCTCGGGCTCATCTGTGCACTCCTGGCTGGCTATCGCATGGCGGGCACATACCGCAGTTGGCTTCACATCATGGGCTTCGCAGTTCTGACCGTCGTCATCATCTATGTCATGCTCGACGTAGAGTACCCGCGAGCCGGGCTGATCCGTTTGGAGACAGCGGACCAAGTGTTGGTCGACGTTCGACAAGCTATGCACTGAGCCTGGCTACTGCTGTGATTTCTTTCGCGGGCAAGATCGAGTTACTTATCTATAGGGTTCCATCGTCCTGCATCTGCTTGAGCACGAGTGACCAGACGGTCTATCTCTCCCTTGACATTCGACGGGTTGAGACGTATCAGGAATGCCGGTCCAAACCAGTTCTCCCCACCGGATGTGACTGCGCCTCGTGCAGTTCGCATCAATCAGGATGCGGAACGGAACGCGTGAGCCGTTGCCGCGCTCCGATCTAAAATTTCGGGGGCGCTTGTCACTGTTCCATCCAGCCAGGCCAGAGTGAGTCTGTATCCGACTGCTAGGACGATCGCCCCGATAAACAATCCGATCGGCCCGAATGCCACGAACCCGCCAATGGCTCCGAGAAATACAACTGCCATAGGAACGGGGACGCCACGTCCGAGCAGCAGCGGCTTCAGAACGTTGTCCATCAGGCCCACGATAAGACACCACACGAGAAAGATCACAGCATTGGTGGTGCTGGCAATCGCAAACATGTAGATGACTGCCGGAATCAGAACGACGACCCCAAGCTGAAGCACGGCAGCGACCAGGAAAATGACGGCCCACAACCCCGCGCCCGGCAAACCGGCGACGAGGAAGCCAACCCCGGCGAAGACTGACTGGATAAAGGCAACGCCTATAATCCCCGTCGTGATACTGCGGACCGTCGCACCGGCCAATTTTTCAAACTCTGGCCCTTTGTCTCCAAACAGGCGACTGGAAAATAAGCTGGCGACCCTGGATCCACTTTCCGCATTTCCGAGAAGCACTCCAGCCACAATGATTGAGAGAATCCACTGCAGTGCAGCCAGTCCGATACTAGCGGAAGCGGAGAGCAGTTGCGGAATGAATGCTTTGATCTGTGGAGCAAAGCTCTGTACTGCCGCGCTCAGGTTTGTGGATGCCAAGTCCCAGGCATGCTTCAGTGAGGTGCCGACAATTGGCCAAGATTCAACACGGGCCGGCGGCGGTGGGATGATCGGTGTGCCTCCCCGAATTCGGGCGGTCACACTCTGGATGCCATCGACTAGCGATCCAGTCAGTAAGACCACCGGAATAATCAGAAGTGCGAGCAGAAAAGCCGTGCAAATGACCGCAGCAAGCCGATTGCTCCCACCAACTAGATGCTGCACCTTCTTGTAGCCCGGATAGACAGCAATCGCGATGATGATTCCCCACGCAACCAGAGGGACAAAAGGACGCAGGATGAAGAGGCACGCTGCCGCAAGCAATACTAGCAGTCCCACATGAACGGACACTTCCAGCGCCCGGTGTACATAGTTCTCATCGTGCCCGTATGGTTCGGCCATGTTCTGGGCTCCTTATCTACTGGGACGATCAGACGCAACCTGACAGTGCTGAATCCTCCCTATCCAGCGACCTGCTCTCGCGTCATCCGAGCCGCGAGTTCGTCCTTGGAGATGTGCAACGCGTCCGCAGCACTCATGCGCGCGAACAGATCCATTAAGCGAGCGATCACTCCCGTCCAGCCGGTCTGGTGGCTCGCGCCGAGTCCGGCGCCGTTGTCCCCGTGAAAGTATTCGTAGAACAAAATGTGGTCCTTCCAGTGCGGATCCTCCTGGAATTTCTTGGTTCCACCATAGACAGGACGCTTACCACTCTCATCCTGGAGGAAGATACCCGACAATCTGCGAGCAATTTCTTTTGCGACTTCAAACAGATTCATGTATTTGCCGGAGCCGGTCGGACATTCGACTTTGAAATCGTCGCCGTAGAACTGGTAAAGGTTCAGCAGCCCACGAATCAATAGACCATTGACTGGCATCCATACGGGTCCCCGCCAATTGGAGTTGCCTCCGAACATTCCTGTGTTCGACTCTGCCGGAAGGTACTGAACTTTATATTCGTGTCCCTGAAGATGGAACGCGAACGGGTGCTCCAGATGATATTTGGAGAGGGAGCGGATGCCGTAGGGGCCGAGAAATTCATTTTCATCAAGCATGTAAGCCAGAATCTGCTCGATCTTTTGCTTGTTGCACACAGACAAGAGCCGCCGCTCCGCGAATCCAATGAAGTCGCCATCCGCTGGGGCAATGTGCTGGAGCAACTCGGGATGGCGCTTTTTGAACATCTCGATTAGCTCGCGCAACCGAGGATGCCGGACGAGAATCCCGGATGCGGAGAACACCGTGGATGCGCACAGCGGCAACAATCCCACCATCGAGCGGACTTTCAGTCGCATGGCTTCTCCATTCGGCAGATGAAGCAGGTCGTAGAAGAATCCGTCCGAGCTGTCCCACATCTCATCGTGGTTCTCACCGATGCGATCCATGGCATAGGCGATCCAGACGAAATGTTCGAGGAAACGGAACGCGATGTCTTCATACAATGGATCATATTCAGTCAAGACGAGCGCGATCTCCAACATGTTCTGACAGTAAAATGCCATCCAAGCTGTGCCGTCGGCTTGATCGAGGAACCCGCCGGTCGGCAGCGGTGAGCTGCGATCGAAAACCCCAATATTGTCCAGACCGAGAAACCCGCCGGCAAAGACATTCCTCCCCTGCGGATCCTTGCGGTTCACCCACCAGCTGAAATTCAGCATCAAGCCCTGGAACGAGCGCTCCAGGAATCGCAGATCGGCTCGGCCCAGTTCCTTCTCAATGTTGTACAGGAACAGCGTTGCCCAGGCGTGTACCGGCGGATTGACATCGCTGAAATTCCATTCATAGGCCGGAATTTGTCCGTTCGGGTGCGCATACACGGTCCGCAACATCAGCAGAAGCTGGTCCTTGGCAAAATCAAAATCAACCAGCGACAGCGCAAGTGTATGAAATGCGAGGTCCCACGCCGCATACCAGGGATACTCCCATTTGTCGGGCATCGAGATGATGTCGCTATTGAGCATGTGAAACCATTCGGTGTTCCGAATATTCCGGTGCTTCGTCCCCATCAGGGGATGAGCATCATGCTCGTCCAGCCACCTGTCGAGGTCGAAGTAGTAATACTGCTTTGTCCATAGCATTCCCGCTAACGCCTGACGATGGACACGCCGTTCATCTTCACTGAACGACTTCGGAGTGATGCGGTCGTAGAATTCGTTTGCCTCGGCCAGTCGCGAATCAAAGACGCGGTCGAAGCTGCCGAAGGTGTCAGCCTGCGGTTTTTCGTTCAGTCTCAGTCGGACTGTGGTACTTCCACCTGCAGGAACCTGGAGACGGTACAATGCAGCAGCTTTGGTTCCTGCCTTGTTTGGGTTGATCGCGTCCTTCTTGCCAGACACGATGTACTCGTGAAATGCATCCTTCACATACGGTGACGGGTTGTTTTGCCCCCACAATCGGCTTGCATTCGATTCATTTTCTGTGAAAAGGAGCTCGGGATTGCCTTCACACTGGAGCATGCGGTTCCCGAGTTGAGAATGAGAAGCCACGATCGTCCCGTCCGTGATCTGGCTCAGCGTGGGTTTGTTCGCATCTTGGCTCCAGGACCATGTGTTACGAAACCAGAGGGTGGGAAGCAGACAAAGCTCTGTCGATTCCGGTCCGCGGTTGTGTACAGATATTTTGATCAGGAGGTCCTCTGGCTCGGCTTTTGCGTATTCGACGAATACGTCGAAATACCGGTCTGAATCAAACACCCCCGTATCGAGCAGCTCATATTCGAAATCTTCCCTAGTGCGCCTACGATTTGTGTCCACCAAATCGCGGTATGGGAATTCGTTCTGGGGATACTTGTACAGATACTTCATGTAGGAGTGGGTCGGCGTACTGTCGAGATAGAAGTAATATTCCTTCACATCCTCGCCGTGATTCCCCTCGCTGTTCGTCAACCCAAACAGGCGCTCTTTCAGGATTGAGTCCCGACCATTCCACAGAGCAACAGCGAAGCAAAGCTGCTGCTTATCGTCGGAGATGCCCGCCAGGCCATCCTCCCCCCAACGGTATGCACGAGATCGTGCTTGATCATGACTGAAGTAGTCCCACGCGTTTCCGTCTTGACTGTAGTCTTCCCGAACCGTGCCCCACTGACGTTCGCTCAGATATGGTCCCCATTTCTTCCACGGAACCCCAGTTTCGCGAGCCTGGTTTAGCCGTCTCTGCTCAGCGGTTTCTGCGTACTCGATGGGGGCTTTTTTGGGCGGATTCATTGTGTCTCCTTCTCGAATTGTCCGAAGGCTGCCGTAAACCTGCACCGGAGCTTTAACACTTCTCTCACCGTTAGGGCACATTTGCGAACTGTTGGTTCTGACAGTATCCCGATCGCTCTCGGGCACTCGACATTGAGGTATCAGTGCCCAAGAACGGACCGCCTCTTCCGGTAAGCTGGGCTCCCGCAATGAAATACGCACTGACCCTGATCGTTGTATCTAGTCCAGTGTGGTCAACTGACAGGAATGACAGCATGATGGCAAGATTTGCGTCGCCGTTAAGCCGTCTGCGAAATTAGCGCAACACCGCCTACAACTCGGTCTACTAGTACTTCTGCCAGTTTGGGAAAAGAGCATAGATGTGGAAGATGAGACTTCAGCGTCCGACGGTGTTCCCGGTCTGCGACGTAGAAGGGCCCCGTGCGGAAGGCGCGGCCTGGGGTATGCACATGAAGCGCCTGAGGTGGGCCCTGCAATTCTTGGCGCTGCTACTTCCCACTCAGCCCCTCTTGCCACAGGGGAATCCCGCCGATAGTGTGTCCGTCCATTCGACGCGGAAGTCGAAGCGAACTAGTCCTAAGGACAACATCGACGCCATCGGAACCCGCAATATTGGCGGTAAGGGATTCGGCAACTGGTATTCAGCCCCACAAGAAAGGAGCATGGGCTTAGAGTATTCCCGCCTCATCGAGGAAAACACGAGGATCGTAGCGGACCCAGTGATTTCCGAGTACGTGAACAGGGTCGCTCAAAGTATCGCCCGCAACTCTGACCTCAAAGAGCCACTCACTGTGAAAGTGATCGACTCTGAGGAAGTCAATGCTTTTGCTCTTCCCGGCGGATTCCTCTATGTGAATACGGGGTTGCTTACAGCCGTCGAAGACGAGGCAGAGTTGGCTGGAGTGATCGCCCACGAGATCGCGCACGTCGCCGCGCATCATGCCGCCCGGCAGATGACCCGTTCACAAATGTTCCAGCTGGCCTCGGTACCGCTGATCTTCGTTGGAGGTGGGCTCGGCGTAGCATTGCAGGAAGCTGCGGCCTTGGGAGCGCCGGCAGGTTTGACCAAATTCTCACGAGGATTTGAAGCGGAGGCCGATTACCTTGGCGTGGAGTACCTGTACAAGGCGGGATACGATCCGCAGGCGTTTGTAGTATTTTGTGAACGATTTCAAGGCATGGATAAACATAAAACCAATCCGATCGGCCGGATGTTTTCCAGCCATCCGCAGATGCTGGACCGAATTCGCAAGACGCAAGCGGAGATTTCTAAGATATTGCCTCCACGTGAAGCGTATCTGCTTTCTACCTCTGACTTCGACACTGCTAAGGTGCAACTGTCGAAGCTCGCTGTACGCGGCAGACCTAATCAAGGACAAGCAGACCTACCGACGTTACGACGTTCCACGCAGAACCAGGACGAGTCGACCAGCGATGATCAACATCCCAAACTGAAGCGGCGGCCGGATTCTACTCCACCTTCTCCCAGTCCCACATCTGTCGATCAATAAGTGTGCGGCACGGACTGTCGCCCGAACATACTGTCACTTTTGGCAGTCGTGTTTTCAAACATTGAAATTGATGATTGGCATGACAAACGTCAGGAGCATTGTCGCGAACAGAGGGGAGCACCCATCATGAGATTCGCTGCTCGTCGAACAGAAGTCGCGCGGGGCGCTATTCGAAATGCCATTGTCATTCTATGCACGTTGATGCTAGTCCCGGGTGACTTGGCCTTGATCGCAATGCCGGCGCCTCAATCAGAGGCCCAGTCGAGTGAAGCTGCCGCTCGTATTCCTCCAGATCAACTGGATTCTCTGGTTGCTCCTATCGCTCTTTACCCCGATCCACTACTGGCGCAGACCCTGGCAGCGGCGACCTATCCGTTGGAAATCATCCAGCTTCAGCAGTGGCTGGCGCAAAACAAGAACCTCAAGGACCAAGCCCTGGTCGACGCTGTGAAAAAGCAGGACTGGGATCCCAGCGTGCAGGCCATGGCCGCCGTTCCCGATGCCGTCAAACTTCTGGCCAGCGACATCAAATGGACTACGGACCTCGGCAATGCCTTTCTCGCGCAACAAAGCGATGTCATGGACGCTGTACAGCGCATGCGCAAAAAGGCGAAAGACACAGGAAACTTAAAGTCCAGTGAGCAGCAAAAAGTCGAAACCAAGGTGATTGAGAACAAACAGGTCATCGTGGTTGAGCAGGCAAGTCCCCAAGTCGTCTATGTTCCCAGCTACAACCCCACCGTTGTGTATGGCGCTCCGGCGTATCCGTACCCGCCAGTCACTTACCCCCCGCCCGGCTATTACGCCGCTGGCATGGCGATTTCGTTCGGCATTGGTGTAGCCATGGGGGCGGCATGGGGTGGAGGTTGGGGTTGGGGCTGCGGATGGGGCCACAATGATGTCAACGTCAATGTGAACAACAACTTCAATCGCAACACGAACATTTCCAACAGTGGCAACCGTGTTGCCGCTCGTGGTGGTAACACCACCTGGCAGCACAATCCTCAGCATCGTGGCGGCGCCCCATATGGCGATCGAAACACTGCGAACAGGTTTGGCGGGACAACGCGGGGCGATTCGTTGAGCAATCGCCAGGCAAGTGCGCGTCGGAATCAAGGTCAAGTTGGAGACCGGCAGCGAAACGGTGTGGGCGATCGTAATTCGGGAAATCGGAACGGCGTCGGTGACCGTTCCTCGGGGGGCCGCCAACAGGCGGGAGTAAGTGATCGAAGCGCCGGAGCAAGAGATTCAGGTGGACGCGGATCGGGTGGCGGTGTCAGCGATAGGAGGGCGAATCGCGATGCGGGCGGAGGCGGGGATCGCGTGGGAAACCGTAGCACGTCCAGCGGCGGCGGATCACGCAACTCCGGCGCATTCGGCGGTGGCTCCGGAGGCTTCAGCGGCAGCAGCGCACGAAGTAGTAGCTCGCGTGGCTCCTCAAGCGTCGGAGGCGGTGGCGGAAGGAGCCGGAGTGGCGGCGGTGGTCGTCGGAGGTGATGTTCATCAAGAAGGACGGATACCATGAGATCATCGTTGTTTAGGATTCAATCACACGCTTTTCCAGTCCTGCTCTGGGCCGCGATTGTCGCCTGCGCTCCAGTTCCCTTTGTCGATGCACAATCCTCCGCGCCGCACGGACAAGCCGTATTCAGCACGCCTCAGCAGGCCGTCGACGCTCTGATTCAGGCCGCGGCAAAATATGACGTTGCGGCCTTGACAGGGATCTTCGGTCCGGATGGCAAGGACTTGTTCTCCTCGGCAGATGAGGTACGTGACAAGCAGCGCGCCGCTGCGTTCGTCGAAAAGGCAATCGAGAAGAAGACGGTGGCTGTCGATCCAAAGAATAAGGCGCGCGCTACGCTCTTGGTCGGAAATGACGACTGGCCATTACCCGTTCCACTCGTGAAGAACGGTGGCAAGTGGTTCTTCGACTCCAAGCAGGGACACGACGAAATCCTCCTCCGCCGAATCGGCGCCAATGAACTCGACGCGATCCAGGTCTGTCGCGGTTTCGTCGATGCTCAGAAGGAATATGCTTCGGAGATTCACGACGATTCTGGAGTTAACCAATACGCACAAAAGATCATCAGCACGCCCGGAAAGCGCGATGGCCTGGTGTGGCGAAACCAGGACGGGACACTCGGTGGCCCGATCAGCGAGAACATAGCCGAGGCGATCGAAGAAGGCTATACGTCGAAGACCCAGGGATACCACGGCTATTACTTCAAGGTTCTTAAGGGCCAGGGACCGGCCGCGCGTCTCGGGCGGCTCGACTATGTCGTGGACGGAATCATGATTGGCGGCTTTGCGCTGGTCGCGGTTCCTGCTGAATATCGCGTGACTGGAGTCAAAACCTTCACCGTCAGCTACGACGGGATTGTGTACGAAAAGGATTTGGGACCCAACTCCTTGCAGATCGCGAAAGATATGGTTCTTTACAATCCCGACAAAACATGGCATCCAACCGATGACCAATGGCCAGCGGATGTATCGTTTGGCGCTGACTGAGTTCGTGTATCCGAAAGAAAGTCCAGTCGCGCAGGTATGCCCATGCAAGATTCGCGGGACCGGGAATCAGGCGTCGGCCACCTGAAGACTGGCGAAACAGCCTATCGTGCCACAGAGCTCGAGTGGCATCTCGACGCAGACTGGACAGAAGGCTTCATTCACCGGGCCCCGCGCGTAGATCGAGACGAGGGATGAGCAGTTCGAACAGCGCCAGAGCGTAGTTTCAAAAGGGACGATCTGTTGAGAGCCATCGGTGCGGGTCGTGGTCATCATGGGTAGTCCCTGTCCCAGGATCGAGCCTACTCGTGATGCCGAGTAGCTCAACTGTTAATACTCACAGTTCGGGTAAGACTACTGCGCTCCCACTCGATGGTACTTAGAAGTATTTGGAGGCCAGATGAAACCGACCCTTGTTACTGCGTGGATATGCTTGCTGGCAGCGACATTAAACACAAACGCCTACGGACAGAAGGTGAAAGTCGGGTACGATAAAGAAGCCGACTTCTCCAAGTTCGCGACCTATATGTGGGCCGACCCTGCGATGCCGCCCACAAGACCTGCCCTCTATGAAAGCATCGTCGGCTCCATCGACGCAAAATTGAATGCCAAGAGGCTGACCCGGGTGAAGAGCAATGGGGATCTCGTCATCATCCCGGCTGGAGGTATCGGATTCGGGCTCAACATAGCGGCGGGAACTCCAATCATGCCAACCTATAGCGGCCCGCCTCCTGCGATGAACGCGACCATGTGGACAGGGGCTGGCGGTTCTTCCGGCTCCATGGCAACAGCCGTAGGAAAAGGTACCTTAGAGCTCACCTTTGTCGACCGGGCAGCCAACAAGATTATTTGGAGTGGCACCGTCACTGATAACCTCGATCCGGAAAAGAAAGACAAGTCTTTGGAGAGAATCGAGAATTCCATCGTCAAGCTTCTCAGGGAATTCCCGCCGACGAAAAAATAGGAAGAGCCGAAACGGCCGTACCCGACAACATCATTACCAGCAGCCTGATTCGGAACAGTAGAGTCTGTCACTTGTGACAGTTACTGTGCAAGTCTCCGGTTGAATAAAGTGAGTCAACAAAGGATCTCCTTTGGATCCGGCCGAGGGAGGCGTGCAGCCGGAGTGTTGAGGACGTCCTGCAACCGATCCGATGTCAGACGATCTTATTTTCGTGATCGCATTTGCGAAGGCCGCGACCATCATCGCATCGGCGGCGGGTCTGCTGATCTATTTAGCGTGGGCCGCGACGCGCACGTCTCCACGGCGAGATCGTTGACTCTGGCTCCTACAGCATCCGTCACGAGTCGCCGCGAAATAACAACTCCCGGCGGCGGATCAAGACTTGCCCTCTCTTCTTGATAATTGCCCCCATCCGTTGCCAGCGAGTCAGGATGCGGCTGGCCGTAAACGGCGTAATATTGGCCATATTCGCAAATTGTTCGTTCGTGAGTTCGAGTCGCACCCCACCCGGCACATTACGGCCCATGCCGTCGGCAAGGGTCACTAGAACCCGCGCAAGCCTCTGTTCAGCGCGTTCGCAGATCAGACTGGTGTGAGCAGAGACATACCAAGTCAAATAGTCATACGCCAAGGACAACGCATTGTCGAGGAGTCGTGGAATGCGCACGGCAAGGGCACGAATTGTCTTGCAGTGCCAGACGAGTACTGATCCATCCTCTACCATCTCGGTGCTTACGAGATAGCGGCACGGTTGACCCAGGAGGCCAGAGGCCCCGAAAATCTGCCCCGTTTGGAGCCACAGTAGCATGACTTTTTTTCCGTCCGGCGTGATATAGAAATATCGTGCTGATCCTTCGGTAATGAGATACAAGTGATTGGCGAGTTCGCCTTGATGCGCGATCACGGAGTGTGCAGATACGGTTCGGTTTGAGCCAGCCGCCAAAACAAGAGCTCGATCCCGTTCTGTCAAACCGTCCAGAAAGCCCGGCCTGATCCGATTGGGAGCGGGCACCGCGGTGAGTGAGGCGGTCATGAGTTGGTTCCCTTATGCCTGGATCATCCCGTTGCCGTTTTTCCGCCAGATCGTCAGGATAACCATGCTGATGGCGAACAGTCAGGAGCGGCAGTGGATCCAGCCCAGCTTGCTTATCAGAAGGTATGCGCCCGCCTGAGGGACCTTACACTGGCAGAAATTACAGTGTGAGGGACAAATCAGCCCCTTCCTGCGAAGGTGATCTGTCCTCGCTGTAAATCAACCAAGGTAAGTGAGCGACTGCGGTCGGAGGGGTCTACGCAGAACTGTCGGTAAATCCGTAGCCCATCAGTTGAGTGCTAACAAATACTTCATTTCGAGCTGCTGCGTGAATCGCGGCTATCAAGTCCGATACAGCATCGGATTTGACGACGAACGCGGACGCGCCAAGCCTGAATGCCATCTGCACGACGTCGTAGTCGGATTCCGAACTGAGATAAATCAACTTTGTATGCGGTGCAATGTCGAGGATGCCCTGACCGACCTCCAGGCCGTTAGCGTCTCGCAAGTTAAGCTCTAGCACCACCATGGAGGGTTGGAGTGTTGTCACCATTTGGATTGCCTCCAACCCAGAGGCTTCACCGACGAGTGCAAGGGACTGCTCCTTGCAGAGAGTAGCGGCAACGAAGTCGCGCCAAGAATGATCGTCATCTACAACCATAATATTAATCGGTGACACTGAAGCAAGCTCCCATGATTCGTGAGTTGTCGATGCAAGAGAATGAATCATTACTGTTTGGGAATTCCCTTAACAAACGTGCCACGTCTGGGCTCGCTCGGTCGTTGCTCTAGAGCAATGTCAGTCGGCGTGAATTGAAGGTTGTGGCGTGACGCAGAGACCCGGCAGATTCGTTTGCGCACGGGCGATCGGACAAGTCACATCGAGCAAACGGATTGGCAAGAAGGCGATGACGAGCGACTTCGCGTGTTATCGGTGCCCTGCGGCTCAGAGAGCCGGCTAATAGGTATAGAAGAGGTTCTGAATCTCTCCCTTTGTGCGTGGTTTCAGCAATGCCAGCATCAGTAAAATCCTAGCCTTTTGCGGGTTGAGCTCGTCAGACGCGATCAGGTTCAGCTGATCGTCATTTACCTCAACGTTGCGACTTACCGTTCCCGTGACCACGCGGCTGCTTCTCACTACTACGACACCTCTCTTCGCAGCATTGGCTGCCGCTTCCAAAGATGCCTGAGTCATATTGCCATTACCCACTCCGGCGATGACGATACCTTTTGCCCCATTAGCAACCGCAGCGTCGATCAAGTCGGCCGACATATCTGCGCACGCGAAGAGAATATCCACGCGGGGCAACGCGGTAACTTCAGTGACGTCAAATTCGCTGGTAGTTGTGTGTTTCCACACCGGCATATTGTAGAAATCGTTCTTGCCGTAACTTGCGATGCCGACCAACCCTCGTAGAGGTGACATAAAGGTCTGGACCGCCGTCGTACTCGTCTTCGTCAAGGAATGTGCCCCATGAATCCAGTCGTTCATCACGACAAGCACTCCTCGCCTTTTGGCATTCGGGTCGCCAGCGACAGCTACGGCATTGAAGAGATTCAATGGACCATCAGCACTGACCGCTGTCGACGGGCGCATCGAACCGACCATGACCACAGGCTTGTCACTCTTCACCACCAGGTTGAGAAAGAACGCCGTCTCTTCCATGGTGTCGGTGCCGTGGGTGATTACAACGCCGTCCACATCTTTTTGCGCGAGCAGCACATTGATGCGCTTCGCCAGTTTTAGCATGATTTCGAATGTCATGTCTTGCGAGCCGACGTTGGAGATCTGTTCTCCTTTCACGTTCGCAAGATCCTTGATTCCGGGGACGGCAGCAAGCATCGCGTCGATGTTAACCGCTCCCGATGTATAAGCCGATTGGGTTCCGGTCGCTGCCGCGCCCGCGATGGTTCCACCTGTCGCCAGAATCACAATATTCGGTAGCGGTTTGCTTTGCGCGGCAGAATACAAACAGTTCGCGCACACCAAGAGAATCGCCAATGGAAGAGGAAATCTGTGAGTGGATCGCATGGACCCCTCCCGTTCGCAATAGGATATGTATCCCTTACTAGAATGCCTTCAGGCCCTCAGCCCGAAATCGCGCGCAGGCATCTGCCACGACACTCGGTGCCGGAGGCTGAACCGCATCGAGCGCGTAGTCAAGCTTGAGTTCCTTCCACTTGAATCGTCCCATCTGATGGAAGGGAAGGACGTCGACTCGCTCAACATTCCCAAGGCTAGCGCCAAACCTCGCGATTTGAGAAATGGTTTCCGCGTCGTCTGTGAACCCTGGGACCAATACAAAACGCACCCAAATGGGTCGTTTGCGAGCGGCCAGTCGTCGCGCAAATTCCAGGACGGGAGCATTGTCCATGCCCGTGAGTTTCTCATGGCGTTCCGAGGACCAGCTCTTGATGTCGAGCAGGACGAGATCGATTTGCTCCAACTCCGCATCACTCAGGCGTGCGCCAAGGCTGCCGTTGGTGTCCAATGCGGTATGGATTCCCATCGCCCGCGCGGCGCAGAGTAGCTTCACCGCGAAGCGGTCTTGCATCAGGGGTTCACCGCCGCTGAGCGTGAAACCGCCCGACATAGCCTTTAGTCCATGCCGATATTTCCGCAGCTCTTCGGTAGCCCGGTTGAGCGTGACCGGAATCCCGTTGGTCATCGTCCAGGTGTCCGGGTTATGGCAGTACAAGCAGCGAAACTGGCAGCCGCTCGTCCATGCAACCAGGCGAACCCCTGGCCCATCGACCGCAGATCCGGTGGTAAAGGAATGAAGAAATCCCATCTCGCCGGTGCGAAGTGCCGTACGCACATCGGATTCCGGCACATCCCGGCCCAGATTCACACGAAGTTCAAAGGGGCTGCGCGCTTCCAGTGAAGCTGTTTGCGTCGGTCCCAGGCTGCTCATGGCTATTGACCGTGGAAAGTGCGATTGATGACGTCCATCTGCTGCTCGCGACTGAGCCTGACAAAATTCACCGCATACCCAGAAACACGAATCGTGAGGCTCGGGTATTTCTCCGGATGGTCCATCGCATCCAGGAGCGTCTCGCGATTCAGCACATTCACGTTCATGTGATAGCCGGTCACACCGAAAAATGCGTCAAGCATGTTTCTCAGGTTGATGACTCGGTCTTCCCGCACTCTTCCCAGGCTCTCAGGAATCAACGTGGCGGTGAGGGAAATTCCGTCGGCAGCGTCGCGATAGGGAATCTTGGCGACGGATGCTGCTGACGCATGAATGCCGTGTTTGTCCCGCCCATGCATCGGATTCGCGCCTGGCGCGAACGGTTCTCCTCGTCGCCTGCCATCCGGGGTGTTCCCAGTGTTTTTGCCATACACGACGTTCGACGTGATCGTCAGTACGGACTGGGTGTGCAGGGCATTCCGGTACGTAGGGTATTTCCGGAGTTTGTTCATGAACGTGCTCACCACCCACGAGGCGAGTTGGTCTACGCGATTGTCGTTATTTCCAAACTGTGGGTAGTCACCTTCGATTCGATAATCGGTCACCAGGCCGGTTGTGTCGCGAACCACGTGAACTCGCGCGTAGCGGATTGCCGAGAGGCTGTCGGCAACGACGGAGAGACCGGCCATACCAAACGCCATCGTCCGTAACGGAGCATAGTCGTGCAATGCCATCTCCACCCGTTCGTATGCATACTTGTCGTGCATATAGTGGATGATGTTCATTGCATTCACGTACACGCCGGCAAGCCAATCCATCATCGCTTCGAACTTGGCGATGACATCATCGAACGCAAGCACGTCGCCCTGCGCAGGCGCGTTGGCTGGGCCAATCTGCTCACCGGTGATTTCGTCTCTCCCACCATTGATTGCATACAGCAGGCATTTCGCAAGATTCGCCCTGGCGCCGAAAAACTGCATTTGTTTCCCCATGAGCATCGGCGACACACAACAAGCGATCGCTCCGTCGTCGCCCCACGAGCGGCGCATAATTTCATCGTTTTCAAATTGAATCGAGCTTGTGTCGATCGCGACTTTCGCTGAGAAGCTCCGGAAGCCGTCGGGCAATCGTGGGGAATACCAGATCGTGAGATTCGGTTCGGGAGCGGGACCGAGATTGTAAAGAGTCTGCAGGAACCGGAAACTCGTTTTTGTCACTAATGGACGCCCGTCGTCTCCCACTCCGCCGATCGATTCCGTGACCCATGTCGGATCGCCAGCAAAAAGAGCGTCATAATCCGGAGAACGAAGAAACCGGACGATCCGAAGTTTGATGACAAAGTCGTCGATGATCTCTTGTGCCTGCTCTTCGGTGAGAGCACCTGAGGCCAGGTCACGCTCGAAATAAATGTCGAGAAAAGTCGACGTCCTGCCCAGGGACATGGCCGCGCCATTCTGTTCCTTAACGGCGGCAAGATAGCCGAAGTAGAGCCACTGAACAGCCTCGCGGGCGTTACCGGCCGGGCCGGAGATATCGAAGCCATATGCCAACGCCATCTGTTGCAGCTCTTTGAGCGCACGAATCTGTTCACTGAGCTCCTCTCGATCGCGAATGATGTCATCGCTCGACATCACCGAATCGAGAGAGCGCTTCTCCTCCTCTTTGCGCTGAATCAGGCGCGACACCCCATACAGTGCAACACGGCGGTAGTCGCCAATAATCCGCCCGCGCCCGTAAGCATCGGGAAGGCCGGTCAGAATGTGCGAACTGCGGCAGCGTCGCACGTCGGCGGTGTAGGCGTCGAAGACAGCGTCATTGTGAGTCTTGCGATATTTCGTAAACGCTTCGACCATGTGTGGGTCGGGCGTGTAGCCATAAGTTTTCAGCGCATTCACGACCATCCGCAAGCCACCGTTGGGCATGACGGCACGCTTAAGCGGAGCTTCAGTCTGAAGGCCGACGATGACCTCGTTCTTTTGATCGATGTAGCCAGGTGCGTGCGCGGTAATCGAACTTGGAACTGGCGAGATGTCGAGCACTCCTTTCTTCCGCTCGTCTATGAAGAGTTCGTTGAGCCGATTCCACAGGTTCTTTGTGCGATCTGTGGAAGAAACCAGGAACGATTCATCTCCCTCGTACGGCTGATAGTTTTGCTGAATGAAGTCGCGCACGTTGATCTCGGTTTGCCACAAACCGGGTTTGAACGAATGCCACGGTGAGGGTGCGCCCTCAGCTTCAAGGTGATGAGTCAGTGCGACAGCCATAGGTGATCCCCTGTTCTAGCTCGCAAGAGCGGGTTCGAGTAATCCGAGTATTGCGCCGGTGTGGCGCGCGATCATGAGTTCTTCGTTGGTAGGAACGATCCAGGCTGAAACGCGGCTCTGTGCAGTGGAAATCCTGAGTGCTCCATTGGCGTTTGCCTCTGCCTCGAGTTCGATTCCCAACCATGACGAGGCTTCACAGATTCTCCTGCGAATTTCCGGCGAATTCTCACCCATGCCAGCGGTGAACACCAGAGCATCGATCCCGCCCAGCACCGCCGCCAGCGCACCAATCTCTTTGGCGGCCCGGTAGACGAAGTAATCCACGGCCAGCCGCGCTTCCGGTGCGGCACTTCCCAATAGGTCGCGCATGTCGTTACTGAGACCCGAAATTCCCAGCAGCCCGGACTTCTTGTAAAGAATGGTCTCCACGTCCTTAATCGTCATTCCGAGACCTTGAAACAGGTAAAGAACGGCACCTGGATCGATGTTTCCCGGCCTGGTTCCCATGCAAAGTCCGTCCAACGCGGTGAAACCCATCGTGCTGTCCACGCTTCTCCCATCTTTCAAGGCGCACAAACTCGCTCCGCTTCCGAGGTGCGCGACGATCACGCGTCCGCGAGCGATCTCCGGAGCAACCGTCGGCAATGCCGAAGCGACATACTCGTACGACAAGCCATGGAAGCCATACCGCTGCAAACCCTCCTTGCAGAGGTCGCTCGGCAACGGGATAACGCTAGCAAGGTGCGGGTGCCCGAGATGGAAGCTGGTGTCGAAACAGGCGACCTGTGGAACGTCAGGCATGCGCGCGAGTATGGCTTCAATGGCTGCGATGTTGTATGGCTGATGGAGTGGCGCCAGCGGTACCAAGGTGTACAGATCTGCCACGACCCTTGGCGTCACAATCGTGGGCCCGGAATAGTGCGTTCCCCCATGAACGACGCGATGACCGACCGCGAGCAAACGCGCACCTGCGTACCTCGAGCGGAGCCAGAATGCCAAGGCGTCGATCGCCGCGCGACAGTCACGAATCTCTTTGTCTAATTCGTTGTTCGCGATTAGTTGTCCCTCGGGACCTTTCGCAGAAAGTCGTGGCGATGTCCCGATCCCCTCAATCTGACCCCGGGATTCGAGAAGCCATTTCTCTCCGAGGGGACGTCGAAATACGCAAAATTTCAGGCTCGATGAACCCGCGTTGAGTACGAGTGCATAGTCGTTCATTGGGGTGTCCCTCTAGGGATTCTTTCTCCGGGCGTGAGCCGCGAGCATGGCCACACCGCAGCTTGCGATCCGGGACCGTACGCTATCGGCGCGGCTTGTGAGGATGATCGGCACTCGCGCACCCAGCACCAGCCCGGCGCTGTCGGCATTCGCAAGAAAACTCAGTTGCTTGGCGAGAATGTTTCCGGCTTCCAGATCTGGCGCCAAAAGGATGTCGGGGTCGCCCGCCACATCAGAACGGACACCTTTAGTCTCGGCCGCCTTCTTATTGATGGCGTTATCAAACGCCAGCGGTCCGTCTAGAAGCGCGCCGGTGATCTGACCTCGTTCCGCCATCTTGCAAAGCGCGGCGGCATCGATGGTTGCCGGCATCTTCGACGTGACCGTTTCGACCGCGGCCAGGACGGCGACCTTAGGCTTTTCAAGACCCAGAGCAATGGCGAGGTCGATCGCGTTCTGACAGATGTCCACCTTGTCTTCCAGGCTCGGTGCGATATTGATCGCTCCATCGGTTACGATCAAGACTTTGTGATAGGTGGGTATATCCATCACGAAGACGTGGCTGATGCGCCTCGAGGTGCGCAGACCGCCATCTCGTGATACGACCGCTCCCATTAGTTCGTCAGTGTGCAAGCTCCCTTTCATCAAGAGCTCCGCTTTGCCCTCGCGAAGTAATTCGACTGCTTTCGCCGCCGAAGCATGACTGTGCGGAACGTCGACAATTTGGTGATCGTGAAGGTCAACATGTGCCGCCTCAGCCGTCGCCTCGAGTTTTGCCCGCGGCCCCACCAGGATTGGTACGATCAATCCTTTCTCCGCGGCTTCGATCGCTCCCGAAAGTGCTGAGGCCTCACAGGGGTGGGCTACGGCAGTTGCGATCGGTTCCAATTTTGCGCATCTTTCCAGGAGTCGTTCGTATTTGCCGGTTCCAGTCGATATCGCTATTCCTTTACTCATCCCGAAGCCTCCTGTCTCGTTGATTGGACTGAGCGTGCTGCTGGACCTGTTTCCCTCAGCAACGCCGTAAGTCCGATGGCAACAGCCACGCCCAAGAGAAGAGGGGCAAAGGCTATCTGGTAGTGCCGCAGATCCAATTGCCCGGTGCCCCCCGATACGCTTTGAAGAATCCAGGCGAACACCGGCCCCAACAACGCGCTGAAAGTGAAATTCAGAAAGTTGATGACACCGGTTGCGGTGCCGCCATACTCCGAAGGGTTGGCTTCTTTAATGATGGTGTAGGGCAGCATCGCCGCACCGGAAGCGATGCCGGCCAGCAACCCCAGTGTGTAAACAGGGAATACACCTTTGGGGCCAAACAATATCCAGGCCAGACAGGCTAGAAGCAGGGTTGCGGCGCCAATGATCACCGGTTTCCTTCTTCCCAGTCGGTCAGAAACAAAACCGAGGAGAGGACATCCAATAATCCAGCCCAGAGGAACTGTTGCCGATCGCATTACGGCCTCGGCGTACTCTATCCCGTGAGCGTCCTGTAAATAGCGCACGCCCCAGATCATGTCGAAGATCGTGGTTGGAATGAACAGCAAGCCTGCGATCAGACCACAGAGAATAGATTGCGGATTCTTGAACACCACGTAGAAAGGTTTCGTGGTTGCTTTCAGCCAGTCCCCACGCTCCTCGACTCTGCTCTGACTGGGCAAGAGAATGAACAGAAGGGCGCCCATCGCGAAGCCCGCGATGCCCACGCCTGCCCAGAAACGGTCCCAACTGAGTCCTCGACCAATAAGAGGTCCAACGGCAAACTGTCCTGCTGCCCCCCCGGCCATTCCGAACATTTGAGTAGCGCCGATCAAAGTGGCCGCCTGAGTGGGGGAGAAGTAATTTGACGCGATGTAGATTGCTCCTACTGCCGCGAATGCCCCGCCCATTCCTTGCAAAAGTCGACCTATGCTTGCTACTTGGCTGTCGCCGGATGCAAACAGCAGAGCGCCGATGCCAATTACGCCAGCCGCAATCGGAAGAGTCTTTTTCGTTCCCAGACGATCCAGGGCAGCTCCAGCGACGAGACTGAATGTTGCGTACCCGTAGTAGAAGAGACCTGCGATCGAGGCCACGCCGAGCGCACTGACGCCGAATGCATTCGACAACTCCGGCATCATCACGGATGGCGCTGACCGCAGGATGTATTGATAGAAGTAGCAGAGGGCTGCTACCACCCACGCGAGCGTTGCAGTCTTAACGCTCTGGCGGACCGCAGGCTTCTCCGCCATCCGTACGTTCACCGACGAAGCGGGCCTGCTCACAACCGACAATCTTTCTCTCTGGCCCATCGGTCATCTCTAGCAGAGCACCAAAGACACGGCTAACCCGCCTTCTGACGTCTCCTTGTACTTTGCGTTCATCTCTTTGGCGGTCAGAGCCATCGCTGAGATGGTCGTATCGAGATCAACCCGTCGTTCTTCTGGTACCTCTTCGCTCGCGATGCAATACGCTGTCCATGCCTTGACCGCGCCGTAGGCACAACGCTCGATGCATGGAACCTGGACATAGCCGGCGACTGGGTCACAGGTCATGCCGAGGTGATGTTCGAGGGCCGATTCCGCGGCGTTCGAGACCACTTTCGGAGCGGAGTCGAAGGTTTGCGCGATCATTGCCGCTCCCATGGAAGAACCGACTCCGACCTCCGCCTGACAACCGCCTTCGGCGCCAGATAGGGTGGCGTTGTGCTTGCACAGATATCCAATCGCGGCCGCTGCCAGGAAACCGTTGCGAATTTTTTCCTGGGGAACTTTAAGATCGTTGAGTGACTTGACCACCGCAGGAATAATTCCCGCGGAACCCGCTGTGGGAGCCGTCACGATAATGTGGCCGCGCGCGTTTTCTTCACCCATTGCGAATCCGTACGAGGCCACCCGAGTTACCGCTCGGCCTGCTTCACCTTTTGCGCTCTTGGCCAGGTTGCGTTGCATGGCTGCGGCCTTGCTATGCAGCTTGATGGGGCCGGGCAGGACGCTGTCCACCTTCAAGCCGGTATCAACACCCCGCAGCATCACTTCGGACACCTGATCCAGAAATTCCCAGATCTCCTTTTCGCTCCTGCCAGAAATGGCCATTTCATTTGCGAGCAGCAGTTTCGGCAGGGGAATCTGGTCGTCAATGAGATATTTCTTCAGCTCTTTTGCATGTTCGTACGGATATTTGGGTTGGCCCTTCTCCGGCGGCTTGTAACCCTTCCATTCGATGAAGCCTCCGCCAACCGAGTAATACTCCAATTCGTAAAGAACATCGTTGCCGGCGAGGAGCTTGGCGCTCATCGTATTCGGGTGATGGAAATCCCCCTTCGTTGCGTCGAAGATGATGTCTTTAAGAGTCAGATCGAGTGTCGTCGGGCCAAGTGTAACTTTGTGCACCTCATCCGGATTGGTGGCCAGCCCATCAAGGAATTCGGGTGGGCAGGTGGCCGGCGCTTTTCCAAGCAATCCAGCGAGGGAAGCCCTGTCTGTACCGTGACCTTTGCCCGTCGCGCTTAGGCTGCCATAGAGATGAACTTTGAGTGCGGTCGCTCGCTTGAGTTGGTCGTCCGGAAGCTTTGAGACGCGCTGAAAAAAGTCGTAGGTAATTCTCATCGGACCCATGGTGTGCGAACTCGATGGTCCGGGCCCCATTTTGTAGAACTCCTCCAGCGTGGTCATGATCGGGCCTTTTGACTGCTGGACCACCGCGAGATCGGGTGATAGTGGAGGCGGGCTCGGAGCTGTCTCCGCGACCTTTTCGGCCGGTTCTTTGCTCGAACATCCGGTGAGCAGTGCGCCCACGGAGGCGGCAAGAACGGTTCGACCCATGTCCCGTCGTGTGAGAACCGTAGGAGCCTTCTGTTTGGGAGTGGCAGGCGCACACGTTGTGCAGCCCGCGGAGTGGCAACCGCCACATCCACTTCCCGATCCGCCGATCACATTGAACGGCTTGTCCATAGGTACCTCCCCTCCTAGTGCCATGGGCTCGTGCCCAGAAAGCAAGAGCAACACGTGTGGTGGCGCTCCCTGAAACGTGTCAGATGTGCCGCGCGCTGAACACTGTCAGTTCTGTCAGGAAAACCGAAAAAGAACTGGGCCTCGAGGCAAGGCAACGGTTGGGACTACAAATTGAGAAGCCTACGCTTGAAGTGACACGCTTCCATGATTCTCTCCGAAGGCACTCCGCTCACTTGACGTGGGCCTGTTCCCAATTGCGTACATTCATCCTGGCTTGATCGAAGAGGCGTTCGTAATTTTTCTTGCGAACTTTCTCACTGGCCTCAGGAGTAAGCAGTTTCCAGAGTGGCCCGTACTGCTCATACACTCGTAAGTAGGACGCTTGGTCGGCAGGCGCCACTTCATCGGTACCGAATAGGAACCGATCCGGATAGCGATTGATCAGGTCAGCCGCGATCCTGGTGGATTCGGGAGTGGAAACCAGGTACTTGGCGACCTCATTCCACGAAATGTCGAAGTACACATGATTGAATTGCGGATCCTTGAGAATCGCCTCGACGACCGCCGCATGACGTGTAACCGGACGAACAATGCGGCCCATCCCCGTGTGTGCCCAGATGATCGTGGTTTTGGGGTGTCGGGCCAGCACAGATTTCATCTGGGACAGATAAGCTGGCTCGCTTCCGTCTTTGGCAAATGGAACATCCATGTCGTTGTGAATAAGGACGACAAGTCCAACTTCAGCGGCAAAGTCCAAAATTCTGTCCAGCGCAGGATTCAGAAGCGATGCCGTATCTCCAGCCACCTTCGCCGAGACGAATTCCTTGTGGATCGTGAACTCCCCAATCCCGGTGAACACTCCCGGAAATGTCATCAGAACCCGGCGAATGTGATCCGCGGCATACATATCCGCCGGATTGAAGCCGGTAATCATGGGGTCGAACCGCGCTTGCTCCTGTTTCGATAACGACCGGTATGCCATCGCGATGTAGGCGTCGGTGAACGAGTAGTAGTAGAGCGGCGCATCCGTCTGCAGATAGTATGTCGGAGCATAGTCGCCGGAATTCTGGTAGGACCATTCCTGCTGCAGAGGAATTCCGAACAAGGCAACGCGCCCAACCTTGCTTCCCATGATCTTTAAAAAATCATGAATGTCCGTGCCTTGTTGAATGTAATTCGTCAGATGGAAGTGAACGTCATTCAGTTCAGTCTGATCTGAAGGCTGCGGCTGTGCGAACGTGAGCCCGCGGCACAGCACCAGGAAGATGATCAGACTCAGGCCGATTTGCCTCTCAGCATGAAACCGAACGTCGGCGGCGCTTTTCATGGATGCCTCGCTATATTTCGCCCGCGACTGATGGCTCAAAAGGCCAATTCGATATTGGAATGAAAGACCGGTCCAGTTCCTCCGAGCGCAAAAGGAACTGAGGTGTAACCCACGGGAGATTTGTACAAATAAAGAAATTCATTGTTCCAGCGGACGACTTTGTTCTTGAAAGGAAAGAAGTTCAGACCCGCACGGAAGTCCCACGGATTACCGTACTTGCCATACAGAGTTGATCCTCCCAGGTAAGCCTGGAGAGTCTTTGAAACCACCATGGCGGAGGTTTGCAACTGGAAGCCATGGGAAAAGATCGTAGGAAGTCCGGCGGTCCCCGGTCCCTTGAAATCGTCGAGCCACCGCAAGAAATATTCTCCATCGAGGGACAAGCCCCGGTACTTGAGGCCTCCGTCGAAAGCACTCATCCGATATCTCGCATCGGTAATGGTGATCCCGTCTCCAAAGAGATTCGGCGTGAAGATGACGCTTCCATCTTCCAGGCGAAGCTGTGTGTTCTCGAACTGATCGCTATTGGGTTGACTCTGCTTGGTCTCATTGCTGCGGGTGAAATGGGCAGCCAGGCGAACTGCGGCGTGGTCATGATGTTCAAAGTCGCCAAAGCCGGCTCCAAACTCGCCTGACATGGGCGTCCAAACGAGCGCGGTTGCGAGGGTGTTAAGACCGTTATCCAGTTGCGCGGCGCTTACCCCGAGCGTACTCAGATTGTTGCCAAGCATGATCTGATACCGCAGGTGCTTAATAATGTCGCCCCTGGCCCAGATCCCTGACGTGTACGATGGGCGAAAAAACTCGTCGGCGATAAGTCGTGTATCGACGCCCAGCCAGAATGGAAAGTTGCCTTCTACGCTGCGGGTTCCAGGAAGCGAGGTGATACCACCGGCAAAATTAAAATGTCTGTTAAAGGTGTAGTTCACATTGCCTGCGAGCACGACCTGCGCACCGAGCCCCTGGGAAGCGTTCGACGTCCAGGCGTAGAGGAAGTAGCGGAGCTTTGGGTCAAGGACCCAGCCGAGAAACTTCATCTGCACTTTCTGAATTTGAAAATCCTGACGCTGCTGCACGTTCTTGACGTTGCCCGAAACGTCGGTGTATGTCGCGTCCAGACCGAGTTGATTCAAGTAACGGACATAGGTGTAAATGCTGAGGCTCAGGTCGCCAAGCTCGGTGCTGGCCAATGTGAACCCCTGGTTGGGCGTGTATGTGCCCCACTTCCTTTGTGGGGCAGCGCCAATACTCGAGGCAACTACGGGACCTTCACCTTGGCGAGCCTCGGCGGTTTCCTCAGGCACGCCCGGGGCCAGCTCCGTTTGCTTTGCGCTCGCCTCTGTTTCCTTTCCCTTGAGCTCTGGAGACGATGCCGCCTCCTTCGCCAGGCCCTGCCGTAGTGATTCAATCTCGCTCATCAGCTGTTGGTTTTGTTTCTCCAGCTGCTTGTTTTGCTCGACCAACTGGTCCAGCTTCTTCAATAGTTCCGGTGCGTTGGGGATGACGGCGGTAGTCTGGCTTCCTTGAGCAGCAGGAGTCTGCGCGCCAACCAACGCCGTCATCGCCGTTACGACTAGAAAAACAACAGCTCGCAGGCTCACCGTGGCGTCTCTCATACGTTCAACCTTGCTCGTCCCGACGAAAATCGCCGTAATCGGCAGTCGAGGAACACAAAACCTCAGGATTCCGGCCCCTGACTCGCCGGCCATCCGTCAGCATTCTTCATGGATGCCGCTTACGGTGGCGTCCGGAAAAACACAGCTCATTTCAATCCCACCGAAGTCGGCGAATAGAGGTTGTAGTTGAGCCGGTCCGCCACATACTGGATGACTTTCTGGGCCTTTACGCTATTTCCCGCTTCGTCGAGCGGCGGCGCGAAAACGGCGATTGCGCCCTTACCGGGAGCGATAGCTACGATCCCGCCGCCCACGCCGCTCTTCGCCGGTAGACCGACATGCCAGGCCCACCCGCCGGAGCCGTCGTAGAGACCCGCCATCGCCATCGTGCTCAGGATGTGGGGAACGTCTTCGGCCTTGATGACCTGCTCGCCAGTGGCGGGGTTGATGCCATTGTTCGCCAGCGTCGCTCCCATGCGTGCAAGTTGAACGGCGTTCACTCCTACCGAGCACTGCTTCGTGTAAATGTCCACGGACTCAAAAGGGTCCGCATAAATTCGGTCGTACTTGGCCAGCAAGTATGAGAGTGCTTTGTTTCCGGTGTTGGTCGCCGCTTCCGATTTGTAGACGTCATCGATGAGTATCAGCTTTTCGCCCGCCGCTTTGCTGTAGAAGTCGAGAATCTTCTTCCACTTTTCCGACGCATCTTTGCCTGAAATCAGGCTCGTGGTCGCAATGGCCCCAGCATTGACGAACGGATTTCCGGTGTGCGTCGCCATGTCGACGACGGCTATCGGCGAGTTAAAGGCACGTCCCGTCGGCTCTGACCCGACTTTGTCGAAGACCTTCTCCGGTCCCAACTCCTCCATCGCAAGTGCGAGAGTGAAGACCTTGGAGATTGACTGTATGGAGAATGAGTAGTTCACGTCTCCAAGTGTAAGGACCTGGTTATCGGTGGTGACGATTGCAATGCCGAACAGTTTCGAGTCGACCTGGGCTAGATACGGGATGTAATCGGCGTTCTTTCCGCTTGTGTCGTTCTTGAATTTGTCGAAAGCCTCTTGCACCACGGCTTTCACCACCTCCCGTTTCGGAGCGACCGGACTGGTGCGCGGCGCTTGTGCCAAGAGTGGAATACAAATGCAAATCACGGTCACTAAGGACGTCACCGTGGTTTTGACTTGCCGTTGTTTCAACGACATGGATGCCTCCTCGCTTTCATGCCTTGCTCAAAACTCGAATGTTTTCTTCCAGTCGTATTTGAACGAAAACTGAACGCGGTAGTCGTTCACATTGAAGCCATCGCTGAAATTCACCCGCCTGCCATACTGAAATTCGCTGCCTATGGTGACGCTCGGGACAGGGTGGTAGAGCAAATTCGCTAGTGCGTAGTGACCTTGATGGAAATCGGATGGTTTCTCCGCATCGGAATTATCGATATTCAACATGGAGTAGCCGATTGCTGTGCTGAAGCGGTCACTCCAGTTGTGATCCAGGAATGAGACGACACCCAACGCCGGCAAGGCTATGCCCTTAACAGGTCGCGTCGGGTCCCCGGCATTGGTCTCCACCCCGATATCAATGGGAGCGTCGTTCAGATAGTTCTGAATCGCGTGGCCATAAATGAACGCGAATCTACCCACGTCTTTTTGACTAAATTTGACATTGGAAGTCAGGTTCAGTCCCCATCCGAACGCGCTGCCGGTCAGGTTGATGTCGTCCGGTACAGTGTCAACCCAGGAGATTTTTCGGAAGATGCCCGCTGCTTGAACATATCCCCACTTTCGAATGAAGCGCGCGCTCCATGAGAGGTCCGGAAGGTTGAACTTTGGCTTGACTCCCTGCAGTTCGACGCGATCGGCATAGACACCGCCGTCGGCGCTAGCTCCAGGCCGTTCCAGGGCAAATGTCAGCCGCGTGCTGTCAGAGCGGATGGGCATCCAGCGGATCTGAACGTTGCGGAAAAACACCATGGAATTGGGTCCCCAGTACTCCAGCGAGTTGGGGAACACGTCAATGTCCATGAAAGGGCTCCAGGTTTGACCAGCGCCAAACTGTCCTAGTTCGCCATAGGCATGGCGCAGCCGGAACGTTGTCTGGCCTGCGTCGACACCGGTTCCGAATAACTCGAACTCGAATTGGGTCTTCAAGTCACCCAGAGGGGTGGGCGTTGATGTCTTTATTCCGAACCGGCTCTGCCGAACTCCTGCATAGATTTTTCCTTCAGGCGCAAAATTCGCAATGTCGTCGGGGCCGGATGGCAACTTCGTCGGGCGCATGACGTCGAACCAGTTTGGATCGTTCGTCTTGAAGTCGTAACCGGAATCGAGCATTGCGAAGCCGTACAGGTCCAGAGTTGTCCTGTGCTCTTCGGATGGCTCCGTATTTGTGGGCTTCGCAGTTTTGGCGGCTGGAGACGCAGTCTGTGACTTCTGTGCTTCTTGCACAGCACTGATCTGACTTCGCAGCTCCTGCATCTGCTGCTCGAGCTGCTGGAGCTTGTTGGTCAGCTGGTCCAGATCCGCATTTTGCGAGTTCGCGGATTGTGCTAACACCCCAGTGGTTGAAACCGCGAGCGCTATTAGTGCTCCATATGCGAGTTGCGATCCTCTACAACGTAAGGACAATCTCATAGTGACTCCATGAGTTACGTGCCAACCTGCCAGACTGTGCCCGCGCGGAGAACTGTCACTTCTGTCAGTAAAAGGGTGACACCCCACACCACTAGGATTCGTGTGCGACCCTCAAAGGGGTTCTTTGTCGCCCTTGGTCCTGGCCAGGATCGCCACGAGGGATGACCTCGCACAGTGGCCAGCTAGTTATCCGGTCGATTGTTCGTGCCCTGTGGGCGGTAGGAGGTACTCACGTGATGGAGAAATTCGAAATGTCCGGTTCTTCCGCGTTCAGATTGTCGTCGGCACTGCTTGCGTTCTTGCTGCTTATTGCTGGCCCGTTGTTTGCCAAGCGCAAGGACGACATCGTCATCATGAAGAATGGCGACAAAATGACCGGTGAGATTAAATCCTTGGAGTATGGCGAGCTGATCTTCAAGTCCAGTTATATGAAAGATTCCGTTCACCTCGACTGGACAGAGGTGGCGACACTGCAGAGCCAGGATACATATATTGTCGGTCTGAGCAATGGAGAACGCGTGACTGGATTCATCAACAGACAAACGGCAGGGGATCATGCGAAGGATTTTCACATTATTGCGGAGGGTTCAGGAGTTGAAGTGGCATCGTCCGATGTGATCGCGATTGGCCAACGCGAGCGGAGCTTCTTTGACCAATTGACGGGTTCGATCAGCTACGGTTTTGGGTTTGCCAGCGGCAACAATTCCACCAACTCGTCTTTAGCCGCGGACGTGGCGTTTCGCACCAGCAAAAACTCGGTGCAACTTGCCACGACTTCGCAGTTCGACTCGCAAACCAATGCAAAGAATACGAATCGCTTCACCTTCGATGCGCAGTATGCACGAACGCTTACGGAAAAATGGCTGATCGGCGGCCTCTTCTCCGTGCTCAAGAGCAATCAGCAGAATCTGACATTGCGCAGCACGTACGGCGGCGGTGTCGGCCGAAAGCTGGTTCAGACTGACCGAACCTCCCTTACGGCGCTCGCCGGCGTTGCCTATAGCCATGAAAACTATGTCCCCCAACCGGACACAGAACCCATTCGCAACAATGCCGAAGGTTTGCTGGGGCTGACGTTCTCCACATTTCGCTTCAAAACCCTGAATCTGAATTCGCAGGCGCTGTTGTTTCCCAGCATGAGCGATCCGGGCCGCGTGCGCTTGAGTTCGCAATCGAACCTGCGGATCGAACTCGTTCGCAACTTCACCTGGAATTTTCAGCTCTACGAAAACTATGACTCGCGTCCGCCGGTCAACGCTCCAAGAAACGACCTGGGTGTGACGACGTCTGTGGGCTGGACATTTTGAATGATCCGCGCTCGAGTGAGTGCGGAGAGCAACCCTGTCATCTCTACCAGTGTCACGACCCGAAACGGACTTCTACCATCCCCTCAGCCCTGAATAACAATTTGTCAGTGTGGAATGATGCCCGTCACACGGTTCACATTGCTGTTTTGCAACTTGATTTTCATTTTCCTCGGGGACGCTGGATCGCTGCCGCTTGCCACCCCGCAGGAGGATTTGCCGGACGCGCCATCGGCGCATATCACTACGCCGCCACGTTCCAAATCACAAGCTCCTTCTGAATCGTCCCGCCCACCTCAGAACGTTGATCAGGCGTGGCCCCGCGAGGCCGCGCGTGGAAACGAAAAAATCTCCATGTATCAACCGCAGCTTGAATCGTGGGAAGGCGACGAGATCCATGCTTATGCTGCTCTTTCGGTTCAGAACAAGGACAGCAAGGCACCAAAATACGGCGTGGTCTGGTTTACCGCTCGGACCGAAGTGGACAAGGTCAATCGTCAGGTGACGCTCGCCGATTTCAAGATCACGAAACTGAAGTTTCCTACTCTCCAGCAAAAGGAATCTGAATATCAGGCTTTCCTGCAGGCAAAACTGCCGGGAAAGACACGGGTAATCGCCCTCGATCGGCTCGAGGCTGCTCTGGCAGCGAGTGACGCTGCCAAAGCGGACGTCAAGGGGCTGCCGGTCAACAACGATCCTCCCAGGATTATCTTCACGGCCAAACCGTCCACACTTGTCCTCATCGATGGCTCGCCTCGCTACCGGGACTTGGGCGGAACCGACTTACGTCTGCTTCTCAACAGCCGGGCGGTGGTTCTGCTGGATACACAAAAGGAGAAGTACTACCTGAACGTCATGGATGGGTGGCTGGAGGCCCCTGACCTGGAACATGGCCCATGGTCGTACCTGTCCAAAGTCCCGGACGACATGAAGGAAATTACGCAGGGAATACAGGAACGGCAACAGGCCAGAGCGCCTGAAGGCACGACACCGCCGTCGCTTAAGCAAGCGAACAAAGATAAAAAGATCCCAGCAATTTACGTGAGCCTGGGTCCGGCCGAATTGCTCATGACCGAAGGCGCTCCGCAGTTTGAAACAATTCCAGAAACTAGTCTCGAGTACGTCAAAAACACAACTGCGAGCATCTTTCGAGACGTGGATTCCCGTGACTACTACATCCTCGTCGCTGGCCGCTGGTTCCGGTCGAATTCGCTCGAGAGTGGTCCCTGGCAATTTGTAGACGGGAAGAGTTTGCCGCAAGGATTCGCCAAGATTCCCGACGAGAGTCCGAAAGCTGGAGTGCTGGTCTCCGTACCGGGAACGGCGCCCGCCAAGGAAGCGCTGATCGCAAATTCGATACCGCAGACGGCCACCATCACCCGCAGCGAGGCTCAACTAAAGGTCGACTACGACGGAGAGCCACAATTCAAGAGCATCGAAGGCACTGACCTGCAATATGGAGCAAACACCGCAACTCCAGTGATCCGAGTGGCAGACAAAAACTACTACGCCGTAGAAAACGCCGTCTGGTTCGTCGGACCCTCGCCAACTGGACCGTGGGTCGTCGCGAGCGAAGTGCCCGATATCATCTACTCGATTCCACCAAGCGCCCCGTTGCACTATGTCACGTACGTCAAGATTTACCGCTCGACACCGGAAACGGTGTACGTAGGTTATACCCCCGGATACTACGGAACTGTCGTGTCCTCCACGACTACGACTGTGGTCTATGGCACTGGATGGTACTATCCGCCCTACATCGGCAACGCCTGGTACGGATATCCATACACATATGGGGTGGGAGTTGCATCGACATGGAGTTCGGGAACGGGCTGGAGCATCACGATCGGTGTCGGCTACTCCTATGCTTATGGCTATCCTTACTATTATCCTTGGTGGGGACCGTGGGGCTACTACGGAGGTTGTTGTTGGGGACCGGCGTGGGGTTACGGGTACGGTGGCTACGCTGCTGCCAATGTCTATGGCCGCTGGGGCAATACTGCCTACGCGAACACTCGCGCCGCCTGGGCGAATCCCTACACAGGGAACTATGGTGCCGCAAGTCGAACTTCGTTCCAGAACACACAACGTGGCACGGTAGGAGCCGCTGGCCGCGGTTACAATACAAATATCTACACTGGCAACACTTACGGCGGTCGCGGTGCTGTTGCCTATGATCCCAAAACTGGGGTCGTAGCTGGGGCGGGCGCCGGATACGCGGGTAATGTCTACACCGGGCAGGGAACTGCCGGTCGCGGCGGCTTCGCATACAACACAAATACCGGCGGTGGCATTGCTGTGGGAAACAACAACGTCTACGCAGGAAAAGACGGTACCGTCTACCGCTACGACCGGCAGAGCGGGAACTGGTCCCAGAACAGCGGCAGTGGATGGCAGTCTACGAACAAACCTCAGCCAAGTCTGCAAGCACAGCAGCAGGCCCGTTCTGTTGGACAACAACGCACGCAAAACTTCAGCAGCTATCGCGGCGCGGGTGGTGGAATGCATGGTGGCGGCCGCCGTCGCTAGCTCTCACGCACACTTACGCTCTTCTTTTTCGTGCAGGTCTGTCAATCAACACCTTTCACTCGACCTGAGTATGCAGCGATTTTGCCGCATTCCCGACCGTGTTGCCGAGTTGGTCGCTGCCAAAGATGAGGACGGATGTGCAACTACGACTATAGCCGGCAAGACTCCTGGTGAACTCTTGCACTCTGGCAAAAGATACAGTTCTACGCTCAGTGCTTAAACGCTAGCATCCTGCATATCGTTTTTGTTTTAGGTGGAATCGTTGTCACGGAAACGCGTGAGCACGCCACTTGAAAGGTAAAAGGAGACCTAAACGAATTGAGGACCGCGAGGAACACTTTATGCAGACAAAGAGGGTATTAGTAGTCGTGACTGTCGCCGCAACGTGCTTTCTAACATTAGCATCCACGCTCGCGTTTGGCTCGGACCAAGCCGAGGTAAAGGGAATGATCACGTCGCGCACTGGCGAAACACTGATCGTGAAAACAGCAGACGGAAATGTAACCGTCGTCCTTACCGATAACACAACAACGAAAGATGACAAAGGACTCTTTGGCTTGGACAAGGAACATATGTCCAACGTTGTCCTGATACCGGGGCTTAAGGTGGATGTTGATGGGTCACCCGCGGAGGGCGGCCGGGTTATCGCGAGTACGATCACCGTCGACGGAGATGATCTGGAAACGGCGGGGATGGTTCAGGCTGGTCTGCACCCCACTGCCGAGCAAGTTGCTGCCAACATGCGGGCGATCGAGGCTCATGGTGAAAATATCGCGGCACACAAAGTTCAACTGGCAGCCCAAAAACAGAATATCGAGGCGAACGAGCAAAACATCGCGGCCCACAAGCAACAGATTGAAGAAAATATAAGTAACATCGAAGAGAACACGAAGCGCTTTACCGCGTTGAGCGAGTATGACGTTAAGGGTCAAGCCACAGTGAAGTTCGGTGTCGGCAGCACCAAGGTCTCCGCCGAAGATCAGGACGAACTCAAGAATGTCGCACAAGCAGCTACGGGCCTGACTGGATATATCGTCGAAGTAACCGGCTATACGGACGCAACCGGAAGCGCTGAAGTGAACACAAAGCTTAGCGAAGACCGAGCGAAAGCTGTGATCACATTCTTGGTGCAGCAGGGGAATATTCCCATCCGGCACATCGTTGCACCGGGTGCGATGGGGGAGTATGGCGCAGCCGCACCGAATGAAACGAAGGCAGGGCGCGCCGAGAATCGCCGAGTTGAAGTGAAGGTTCTGGTCAATAAGGGCATCGCCGGCAGCTAGAGACTACTACTTCGCCAGCGGCCGGGTCGGAAGTCTCCGCGACATCGATGTGATATCGCGCTTTCGTCATGCAAGTATGAAGATCCGGTCGCGGCCAGGTCGGAGTGATGATCGCCATCATCTGCGGCTTGCCCCCAAGAAAGTCTGCGGACCAAAAAGGGAAATGCTTTCATGAGAAGGAGAGTCGCTTTAGGACAACTTGCAAAACTTGCGCGCAGCTGTATTGCCGTTCTGTGTTCTGCATTGCTTGTGCCAGGGGAGACACTCTCGCCGGCGCAGTCACAACCAGCCGCCGGCTCCACCCAGCAACAGGCATCGAAAATACCGCCAGATCAGCTGGATTCTCTCGTGGCTCCGATCGCTCTCTATCCGGATCCACTGTTGGCTCAGGTACTGGCGGCGTCCACCTACCCCTTGGAAATCATCCAGCTTCAGCAGTGGCTCGAGCGAAACAAGAACCTGAAAGACAAAGCTCTCGCGGATGCGGTAGCGAAGCAATCCTGGGATCCAAGTGTCCAGGCTCTGGCAGCTCTGCCTGATGTCGTCAAGCGTCTTGCTGACGACATTCAGTGGACGACAGATGTCGGCAACGCATTCCTGGCGCAACAGAGTGACGTAATGGATGCCGTACAGCGCATGCGGAAGAAAGCTCAGGACAAGGGGAATTTGAAGACGACGGAACAGCAGAAAGTCGAAAGCAAAGTCATCGAACAAAAGAGTGTCATTGTTATCGAACAGGCAAATCCGCAAGTAGTGTATGTGCCTTCCTATGATCCGGTCGTAGTCTATGGGCCTCCCATTTACCCCTATCCGCCCATCTACTACCCGCCTTGGGGTTACTACGCGGCTGGCGTGGCAATCTCGTTCGGTGTCGGAGTGATGATGGGCGCGTTCTGGAGCGGTGGCTGGGGCTGGGGCTGCGGATGGGGGCATAACGATATCGACATCAACGTCAACAACAATTTCAATCGCAACTCCAACATCAATCGCGGCCAACGGCCTTCGAACCTACCTAGCCGCGGCGGTGGGAATCGCGGTGGAGTAGGCGGCGTTGGTGGAGTAGGTGGCATCGGGAGCCCAGGCGGAGCCGGTGGAGTAGGTGGCGTCGGGGGCCCAGGCGGAGCCGGTGGAGTAGGTGGCGTCGGAGGCGTAGGCGGTCCCGGCGGAGTCGGCGGCGCCGGTGGAGTTGGTGGTCCCGGCGGAGTCGGCGGTGTTGGTGGGGTCGGTGGCGGCAACAAGTGGCAGCACAATCCGGAACATCGTGGTGGCGCACCGTACAAGGACCGCGCTACTGCGGACCGTTTCGGCGGCACAACGCGGGGCGATTCTCTTTCCAGACGCCAGTCTAGTGCTCGGCAGCAGGTAGGCCGACAAGGAGGCAACGTGTCTGGCAGCCGGACGGCGAGAGCCGGTATGAGTAATCCCAGCGGAGCCGGACTAGGTGATCGCGGCGGAGGCCTCGGCAACCGATCCAGTGGCGGCGGAGCTGATCGCATCGGTAGCCGCGACTTCTCACGCAGTGGCGGAGGGAATCGTGATGCCTTCGGAGGAGGCTCCAGAGGCTACAACGGTTCGAGCGCACGCGCTAGCGGCAGCCGGGGTTCATCGAGCCTTGGCTCGCGGGGCGGCGGTGGGTTCAGCGGAGGCAGAGGCGGCGGTGGCGGGCGTCGTAGATAGACGGTGACTGGATGCAAGGCAAGCCTGGGAGCACAAACATGGGACCAACATCTTCTGACGCATATCTTTCCCGACTTCCAAGGATTGGCATGGGAATGCTAGCCGTGTGTCTTTGCGTTTCGATGGTCTCCCTGGCACAGGAAGCGACGACGAAGAAAGCTCCGGCTGTTTCTCATTCCTCCCTAACGGGTCCCATGAGCTTCAGCACTCCTCAGCAGGCCGCCGATGCACTCATCCAGGCGGCGGACAAGTATGACGTAGTCACCCTCGCCGAGATCTTTGGGCCCAGCGGCGAAGATATCGTTTTCAGCGGTGAATTCGCGCAAGACCGCAAGCACGCCGCCGATTTTGCTGCTCAGGCACGCGAGAAGAATAGCGTCGCGGTGGACTCAAAGAGCAAGAATCGGGCCTTCCTTCTTGTAGGGGACGAGGACTGGCCCTTTCCCGTGCCGCTGGTGAAGCGGGCCGACGGCTGGTTCTTTGACGCCAAAGCCGGCCGACAAGAGCTGCTTTATCGCCGAATCGGTGCCAATGAACTCGATGCGATCGGAATCTGCCGCGGCTATGTCGAAGCACAACACGAATATGCTCTCGAGCCCCGCGAGGGATACGATGTGAACCAATATGCCCAGCGCATCATCAGTACTCCTGGCAAGCAGGACGGATTAGCCTGGCTGAACTCCGATGGAACCTGGGGAGGTCCCATTGGGGAGAAAATCGCGAATGCGATTCAGCAGGGGTACAGTACGACTTCGGACCCATACCACGGCTATTTCTTTAAAGTTCTGAAGGGCCAGGGACCCGCAGCGCCGCTCGGCGAAATGGACTTTGTGGTGAAGGGCGTGATGATTGGCGGCTTCGCGCTTGTGGCCGCACCTGCGCAGTACGGAGTCACCGGAGTGAGAACCTTCATCGTCAGTCATGACGGTGTCGTCTACGACAAAGACCTTGGGCCCGCAACTCTCGACGAATTCCAGAAAATGGAGCGCTTCAATCCGGATAAGACCTGGACTCCGGTTGAGGGTGAAGAGGAATAAGCAAGTTCGTCATCGTCCAACCCTTGGGGCTGGGCATGCCTTGCTCTTCTGAGACATCTGAGAGTCTTAGGCACGCAGCCAAATTCGCAGAAATTGGTAGTGGAGATCGATATGAATGCGATACAGACCTCACTTCCGGTTGCTGATCAGTCGCCTCCAAAACTCACACCCGTGATCTCGGAAGGGGTTTCCCGACGTGTTGCGTCTATTGACTGGATGCGCGGCTTGGTCATGGTCTTGATGATCATTGACCACGCGTCCATGGCCTTTGACCGCTACCATCTTGACCACGATTCAGCCTTCTATCCCGATGCCGCCACAATGGCGCTCCCCGGTGCAGAGTTCTTCCCGCGCTGGCTCGCTCACCTTTGCGCTCCTTCGTTTGTGTTTCTCATGGGTGCCTCACTGGCTTTAAGCGTGGAGCGGCGCGTTGTCAAGGGCGTCAAAGCCTGGGAAATTGACAAGAGCATCCTGATTCGTGGACTGGTCATCGCTGGTCTCGATCTCACGCTCATCTCGTTCGGTTCAGGCCGCTGGACCTTCGGCGTGCTGATGGCTATCGGCATCTCTATGATCTGCATGGCACTTCTGCGCCGTTTGCAGACACGGGCTCTGCTTTCGCTTGCTCTCGGCTGGATCGCTCTGGGAGAGATCGTGACCAGTTGGCTCTGGTCACCCCCGGGCAACTCGACAATGGCGTCCGCATTCACAATGGCGAACTATTCAAGCCCCACAATTATTTTCAAGTACCCAATTCTGCCTTGGCTCGCCATTACCATTCTTGGATGGGTATTCGGCCGGCACCTCATCCGGTTCGCTGCCGGCCAGAGCAAAGTCTCCGGAAAGAAGGTGCTCTGGATCTCCGGCACAGCAGGCCTGGTGATCTTCCTTATTGTCCGAGGTATGAACGGATACGGAAACATGTTCCTGTACCGCGCCGATAATTCCTGGCAGCAGTGGCTTCACGTCAGCAAGTACCCTCCGTCGTTGGCCTACTACTCACTAGAGCTTGGGATCTTATTCCTGTGCCTGGCATTGCTGAGGACGATCGAATTGCGTATCGGCGTCCGCGAGAATGGCCTGTTCTATGTGTTCGGCCAGACGGCAATGTTCTTTTACCTCGTGCATCGCCTGGCGTTCGAGACGCCAGCGACATACTTTGGTCTCCGTGGCTTTGATGGCTTGGAGGCTACCTATGGTGCAGCCGCACTAATGCTCTTATTGCTCTATCCGGCGTGCCGGTGGTATCGATCGGTCAAGGCGGCGTATCCTCGTTCGTTGTTGAAGTACATCTAGCAGCCGTACTGCTCGGAGGTGTTGCGAAGCCGGATTGCGTGCCTTCCCCAAGTCAATTGGAGTCGGTCTCGGGGAGTAATCTTAATGGATAGCCAGTGTCTGCGGGTCAGAGTTTCCGTCGATGGGGCATCCCGAATCGGACGAAGCTCCCTTAGACGACACCGATATCTCCACACTGCTTCCCGGCCGGCCGCCGAAGGATTCGAAAACTTGCGGCGTGATAGTGGTCTGCAGCTGGTGCCGGTCTATCAAGGTCGTCTGTAATGGGTTTCCATTCCACATGATCTGCGATTGAGGGTTGAAGCCATTTCCTTCCACAGTCAGAGGAACTGAGTCTGCATCGTGAGGAATGCTGTTTGGGGAGAGCAAAACGATTTGAGGCTGAGACCCTACCCCTTGACAGCTCACGAACATTGCACTGCACGTCCAACCAGAGCACAGCAGCGTCAGTGCTGCGATCAGCGCAATGGAGATCACAGGGAAAGACTCGCGTGGACTGACACGGGAAGGATGCATACGGGCCTCCGGATGTGAGCGGGCCCGAAGTCCCGCTCTGAAACCCACACTGGAAGATAGAAAGAACTTGGCTCCTCGAAAGCTGTCAGAGTTGACAGCGCAATGAAATTCGTTGGTGCTCATCTGCCTGCCCGAGAATTGTCGCCGGATCGTCGCCCTACGACCGCCGCGACACTGACATTCTTGACAGTCCATATTGTTTGGGCTGCGGGCAAGGAGGTACAGGTTCGCATGAGTGGCTCCCGGGCGGTTCACGTGAAAAGGGCCGGCGGCCACCTGGAGAAGCTCGGTACCACCGCTACTCGCCCAGCGGAAAAGTAGCGCCTTGGATCGTTGATCGTTTTGCTGACCAGGAGCGACCAGAAACAGTCAAGGGAGATTTCGCTGTGTCTGAACACACTGGCACTTTTACCAGTGGTCCGCTCATTGCAAGAACCCGACGATGGTTGGCGACATTGGCAAAGTTAGTTGTCGTGTGCCAGTGCGCCGGAGTGATTCCAGAGGAGATGTCTCATGCAAGCATTGAAACTCGTCTGTGTCTTTACTGCTCTTGCGCTCCAGCTCGCCTTCTCTCAGACTGCCGAGGTCACGGCCAAACCCCTCACTGACGCTGACATTCAATTACTGCGCTCTGATCTTCAGGCAGACAAGAACACAATCATCACTCACGCCATGCAGTTTACCGAGCCTGAGTCAACGGCGTTTTGGCCGGTGTATCGAGACTATGCACGCGACCAACAACTCGTTGGGGATGAACGACTACAGTTAATCAAAGATTATGCCCAGAACTATGACTCGATGGACGACGCAAAGGCAAAGAACATGATGCAAAGATTGCTCAGTATCGATGCCAAGTTCGTGAGCGTGCGGCAAGAGTACTGGACGAGATTCGAGAAGGCCCTCGGGGCAAAACGAGCAGCAAAGTTCTTCCAGGTTGACAGTCGGCTGAGCCTGTTGGTGAACCTGCAACTTGTCTCGGAAATCCCATTGTTGAGGTAGTTGTCGAGTGCCCCTCGAGTGGGGCGACTGAAACCTGGTACGACGTCTGGGAGGATGCCATGGTTTGCAGGCATTGTTCAGCTGAAATGAAGTATTTCAACGGCGAGATTGCCGTTCACTTCCCGGGACTGGAAGGTCTGGAGAAACCCATCGTCTGGGTTTTTCCGAAACTTGCGGTGTGTCTGCAATGTGGCCTAACCGAGTTCACGATTCCCGAACGAGAATTGCGTCTTCTCGTCGGTAATAGCTCTATTGCGGCGTAGAGGCCGGAGGACGAATTCGATGACAGGGTCTGCCTCAGTGAGCGGGCAAAACTGGAGAGAGCTTCACAGAGCTGCGCTGTTCGAGAGTGATGACCGAATTCTGCCTTCGCGTCTTGCCGAGGCCGAGAAGGCCTTCATTTTACGAGAGCGGGAACTGTTTCAGATGTCCGACGACAATGTTGAGGAAAAGGAAGCAGTGAACGATGCTCTCTACACCCTGCAGGCCTTGCGCAGTTGTTTGGAATTCAGGACAAGGAACACAGATGTGGCTTGAAAAGAAGTCCGGTTTGGGGGTGATAGCCATTCCTGTTATCAGGCTTTGAGACCAAACGGGGCCTGTGTGGCTTGACCTACGGTTCGGTCGCGACAGCCTTGCGGCTCAGCCCGGCCACCCGGAGCCAGGCGAGCCTGGTGGCAGGTGCCTACTCAACAGGTGGGGGAAGAACCGGACTGAGCCGATTAAACGATACGGTTTGCAGAATGCAATGTCGTTGCTCGGGAGCACTGATGAAATGGAAACACGGGGACGGCCAAATTGTCGATTGGGAACACCGCTTCCCTCGCTGCATGCCTTTGGGTGGACGTTACCTTTGATCCAGTAGAAGGTATTCGGCAAACCTCAAAATGCCTGTCACTGAGTTTGCGAAGGCGTTAGCGATCAGGCTGCCCGGGCTGCCGGCTTCGCCTCCCGGCGCCCGTGGTAGTTCAAAGCTTTCAGTCCTAAGAACCGAGCACCTGTACCCAATTGCCTTTCTATGCGTAGCAGCTGATTGTACTTGCCAATGCGGTCTGTGCGTGATCCTGAGCCAGTTTTGATTTGCCCACTTCCCGTTGCCACTGCCAGGTGAGCAATGAAGGGGTCTTCTGTTTCTCCCGACCGGTGTGAGATGACCGCGGTGTATCCGTTGCGTCGAGCCAGTGCAATCGCGTCCAGTGTTTCGGTTAACGTGCCGATCTGGTTTAGTTTGACCAAGATTGAATTTGCAGCTCCGCGGTCGATTCCAGCCTGCAGTCTTGTGACATTCGTGACGAATAGATCGTCTCCGACCAACTGGACCGTGCTGCCAAGCTTACTTGTCATTAACTGCCAGCCGTCCCAGTCGTCTTCGGCCAAGCCATCCTCGATGGAGACGATTGGGTATTTCCTCACCCAATCGGTCCAGAAATCTACCATTTGTTCGGACGTCTTCACCGACTTGTCCGATTTGTGGAATACATATCGGCGCTGATTCTGGTCGAAGAGTTCGCTGCAGGCAGGATCCAACGCGATCGCCAGATCTTTTCCGGCGACGTATCCAGCCTTTTCAATCGACTCCATCACGAGGTCAATGGCCTCTTCGTTCGAGTGCAGCGTCGGAGCGAATCCACCCTCATCACCAACACCGGTGCTGTAGCCGCGCTTTTGCAGGACGTTTTTCAGAGTGTGAAACGTTTCTATACCCCAGCGCAGCGCCTCCGCGAATGATGGCGCGCCCACAGGCATGACCATGAATTCTTGAAAATCGAGATTATTGTCGGCATGAGCGCCACCGTTCAGAATGTTCATCATGGGTACGGGAAGCGTGTCAGCAGCGAGTCCGCCCAGATAACGGTAGATCGGGAGTTTGAACGAGATCGCAGCCGCGCGCGCAGCCGCCAGTGATACGGCGAGCACTGCGTTTGCCCCGAGCCTTCCCTTATTGGGGGTTCCATCCAGTTCGATAAGACACCGATCCAACGCCTTCTGGTCAGCGGCGTCCATATTGACGATGGCCTTAGCGATCTCGCCGTTCACGTTCGCTACCGCTTTGAGAACACCTGCCCCGCGGTACCGCGTCGGATCATTGTCCCGCAGTTCGACAGCTTCATGATGTCCCGTTGAGGCGCCGCTCGGAACCATCGCTTGCCCCACGGCTCCCCCAGCAAGCGTGACTTGCACCTCAACAGCCGGATTGCCCCGCGAATCCAGAACTTCTAACGCGTGCACTTCCTGAATGTTCGTCATGGTTGCCTCGTCGTTGTGTTCTTGCTCAGACAATGAGACCTTTGGCCATGGCCGAAGTTCGTTGTCGGAGACTCAAGCGAATCGCGAACGCTCATATGGCCAACTGGCAGAATGAACTGCACGGTTCCTCGCTGGCACGGCCGGGCTGCATATACCTATGCCACGCGTTGTGTTCGTAACCTTGGAGCGGTCGCGCTTGGAGTCTGCGGTTTGTTGAGATCGTCGTCCTTGTAGTACTTCGTGCCCTGCAGGGTGAGTTGGAGTGCGAGACCCTTCTTCGTAATCTGATACACCCATACCCCCGGCGAAATTTCAACCGCTCCCGAATAAGCTCCGCCTGACTTGCTGGTCTTGGCCGCTGCGTCCGTTTGTGCTGAACCCGACCACCCCGAATCGAGGAATGTTGCCAGAGCCTGCTCGCTCTCAAAGATAAAGACGACTCGATAGTCTTTGATTCCGATTCCCAGGCCCGCACCAGCCGAAATCATTTTCATGAAAGTTTCCTGCTTGCTCTTGGAATTAATCGCTATGCCGGCGCCACGCGCGGTGCTTAACAGGAACAGATTCGTGCCCATATTGTTGAAAACTGCATACCCGGCCGCCTTCTGGACTGCCTCCTTGGATGTCGGTTGCAACTTGTATAGATCCTCCAGAGTTGCGTCTGCCATCTTGCGGGCCTTTTCTCGCTTTTTGTCGGGCGTGTCCTTGGCACTCGCTAAACTCGCGGTAAGCAAAATCAGAGCCAGGCCGGAAGCCACCATTCTGAGTTTCATCAGTGCCCTCCTTCTTGCTGGGTTGATCGCGGTACTATCACGTGGGATGGTTGCCGCTCTTAGCTACATGAACAGAACCGGCAGCCTTCATGAAACTGTCAAACTTCACAGTTGTTCGTTGCGGCGCTGGTCAGATTGTCGGTTACTGAGAACCGCACGCCGACATGTTCTTCTTCTAGTGGGTCTTCTCGGTCCGAAGCTCAACGCTTCCACCACGTGCGCGCACCACTCTCAGAATGGCTAGACCTGTTCCGATCGCTCCTGTCGTAAACATTACACGCATTGCACGGCGGTGATATCCAACTGTTCGGACTCTCAGGCTGCGAAATCGCATCCTTGCTCGTGCTCCCCGCCGCTGACCCAACCGCCTCTCTTAGGGTTGCTGGTAGAGACCGACGACATTCCCCGCAGGATCGCGAAAACGGGCTGTCGTCTCGATGGTGTCGGCGCCGATGGGTTGCACGATCTCGCCTCCATTGGCGACGACGGCGTCGAGTGTCGCGGCGACACTGCTACACCAGATATAGACCAGAATTCCAGGAGCGCCAGCCGGAGGACGCCCCTTGATCCATGCGCCACCCACTTGGCTGACGCGATCCTCAAAAGCTGTCGCGCCATCGCGACGCTGTTTGATGTTCCATCCGAAGACGCTGTGATAGAAATCCGCTGAACGCACAACGTCGGTAGCTGGGATTTCGATGTAACAGATCTTGCCGTCGGTGAGTGTCGGAGACATGAGGCATCCTTTCCGTGGGTCTGTTACCGAGTGCACCAGGTTTACAGCTTGCGACCTGGATTCGCAGGCTCACCCGGCGCACTGGGTTTTTCCCGCGCATCCACTCTCCATCAGCGCATATCGACCGGTTGGCCGGTGGAGGCAAGAACACTGTTCCAAAGCGCCCCTTCGGGGTCGATCTTCTTCCGCTGAGATGTGGCGAGCGACATCGGAACGTGGGTAATCTGGTGGTTCCAGAAGCCAACCACCATGTTCGTCCTGCCACTCATCCCTGCGTGCACCGCGCTGTGCCCATAGAGAAGACAAAAGGCCGAATCGTGGGGATTTGCAGGAACGCTCCTGATGGTGTAGCTGGGGTCGATGTACTTCAGGCTGACTGCAATGCCCGCCCTCTTGAAATAATCTCTGATCGCATCTCGCAGAAATGTTCCGATGTCGCTGTGTACGACATTTCCGGAGTCGTCGCGCTTACCCGTCCTCTCCATAAGATCCTGGCCGGCCCCTTCGGCGACGACGATCACGGCGTGATCTCTCCGTTGAAGCCGCTGTTTCAGTGCATCCAGGAATCTCTCGAGCGTAAACGATACTTCAGGGACAAGACAGAAGTTCACCTGACTGTGGACGAGCACCGAATAGGCAGCGATGAATCCGGAGTCCCTGCCCATGAGCTTCACCAGGCTGATGCCGTTGCGCGCGGCCTCTGCTTCGGCATTTGCCGCATAGATTGCGCGCCGCGCTTCGGCGACCGCAGTCTCAAAGCCGAATGTCTTTTGAACAAAGCAGATGTCGTTATCGATGGTCTTCGGGATGCCAATAACACTCAGTGGTATGCCCTGCCGAGCTGCTTCTTCGGCGATCTTTTGCGCTCCACGAACCGTGCCGTCACCGCCGATCGCAAACAGGATGCCAACATTCAAATCCCGGAGAGTCGCCACCATCTCGGCAGGATCCTGGGGCCCGCGCGAGCTCCCTAGGACACTCCCCCCCATTTCGTGAATCCGGTTAACCAGGTCGGGCGTGAGTCGGAGAGGGGTGTGTCCGATTCGTCGCACAAGGCCTTCGTAGCCGAAGCGAAATCCATAGACCGTGTTGACACCATAGTGGTGGTACAAGCTTAGGACGATGGCCCGGACCACATCGTTCAATCCGGGACAGAGCCCGCCGCAGGTCACGATTCCGCAAGAGAGCTTTGAAGGTTCGAAGAATAACTTTTCCCGCGGTCCCGCGACCTCCATCGCAGGGGGTTCGGCGCCTTCAAGGATCCACGGCTTCATGTGTTCGAGGCGAGAGTGATAGAGCACGCGTTCGTCATCGCGAATGAAGCGGACACCGGTTAACGGTGATGGGAAGCGGCACTCTCCGAGCCGGGCAACCGAAAAGTCGAGATCACGCTGCACGGACGCTTTTCTCACTTGTAGAAGTTCCGATCGAGGTTCCGACCGCCCTCAGTTCATCTACCGCCTGTTGGACCCGCCTTGCCATCGCCGTCTCTGCAAGCGCCAGATAGGTACGTGGATCGTAGGTTTTCTTGTTACCGACCTCTCCATCGACCTTGAGGATGCCGTCGTAGTTCTGGAACACATGCCCCGCGACCGCACGTGTGAAGGCATACTGCATGTCGGTATCGATGTTCATCTTCACCACACCACAGTCCAGAGCCTCGTGAATATCGCAGAGCTCCGAACCTGATCCCCCGTGGAAGACAAAGTAGAACCGCGCTTTGTCGCCGTATTTGCTCATGACCGCATCCTGGCAGTCCCTTAATATCGAGGGTTTGAGCTTGACATGGCCGGGTTTATACACGCCGTGCACATTGCCGAAGGTTGCGGCGAGCAAGTAGCGCGCACCCTCGATTGTGTTCAACCGCCGTGCCACCTCGAGCGTGTCTTCGGGTGTCGTGTAGAGCTTCGCTGACGCGCTCGCCTTGATGCCGTCCTCCTCCCCTCCCACGACTCCAGCTTCGATTTCAAGGATGAGATCGTTCTTGCTGAATCGCTCGAGCAGCTTCAGAGAGATGTCCAGATTCTCCTTCAGCGGCAGAGCACTGCCGTCGAACATGTGGCTGTTGAACAGGTTCGGTTTCCCGCTTGCTCTTCGCCGTTCCGTTTCCTCGACGAGTGGGATCACGAAACTGTCCAGGTTGTCAGCGGGGCAGTGGTCTGTGTGCAATGCCACGTAGATGGGATATCGTTCTGCGGCGCGATGAACGTGTTCGGCGATCGAAACTGCGCCGAGCACCATATCTTTCACCGCAGTGCCCGACGCAAACGAGGCTCCGCCAGTCGACACCTGGATGATTCCATCGCTCTTGCTTTCGGCCAGCCCCTTAAGAACCGCGTTGGCGGTTGTCAGCGACGTAACGTTGATGGCTGGATAGGCGAACTTCCCATCGCGCGCACGATCGAGCATTTCACAATACTTGGTGTAATCGGCTACCGGCATGATGTCCTTTCCCCCGCGACGCGCCGAATCAATACGACTTCGTCCTAACCTCACTGAATAGCGAGGACTTCGTGAGCCTCTCGCAATTCCTTGGACTCGCCACTTGCAAGTATCCGAGCCATAGTCCCACCCACTTGTGTGGCTTCATCGCGAAGGCCACGTTGACTTATGCACATCGGCGTTCACGCGGCAGCATCGCCGACAACGGCGGCCACCTCGCCCTCATACTTCTTGAAGTTGCTCTGGAATAGCTCCAGTAGCTTCTTTGCGGCTGAGTCGTAGGCCGTCTTGTCTGCCCACGCGTTGCGCGGTACCAGAAGTTCACTGGGCACGCCGGGACATTCAGAAACCAGATCGACGCCAAAGATGGGATCACGTTGTGTCCGAACTTTAGCGAGCGTGCTGTCGTGGATCGCATCGATGATCGCGCGAGTGTGTGCTAGCTTGATCCGCTTCCCGACGCCGTACCCTCCTCCAGTCCATCCTGTGTTCACTAGCCACACGCGAGTGTTGTGCTTTCGAATCTTTTCTGCCAGCAGTTCGGCGTACCTTCTCGGGTGCCAAACGAGGAAGGGCCCTCCAAAACAAGGAGAAAACGTCGCGGTGGGTTCTTTGATTCCCATTTCCGTGCCGGCGAGCTTCGCGGTGTATCCGCTGACGAAATGAAACATGGCGAGTTCGGGGGTCAGAGAGCTTACCGGCGGTAACACGCCGAAGGCATCACACGTCAGGAAAATCACATCCGTCGGGTGCCCGGCAACGCACGGAATAAGACTGTTACGAATGAAGTTGATGGGATAAGCTCCTCGAGTATTCTCCGTGATGCTCGCGTCGGTGTAATCGACGCTGCGATCCTCTTCGAGAACAACATTCTCCAGAACGGCGCCAAAGCGCAAAGCGGCGAAAATGTCGGGCTCCGATTCGCTTGTCAGGTTGATCGCTTTTGCGTAGCATCCTCCTTCGATATTGAAGATGCCATCGTCACCCCAGCAATGCTCGTCATCACCGATGAGATATCGCTTGGGATCAGCAGATAGTGTCGTTTTTCCTGTGCCGCTCAATCCGAACAGCAGCGACGAGCGACGCGTTTGCTTGTCTGCTGTGGCTGAGCAGTGCATGGAGAGCACACCGCGTTTGGGTGCGAAATAGTTTGCAACTGTGAATACCCCCTTCTTCATTTCACCCGCGTATTCAGTCCCAAGAATCACCAATTCACGTTCTTCAAGATTCAGGCTGACGCAGGTCGTCGACCCGATCCCAGCCATCAGGGGATCAGCCGGAAATGTGCCTGCGTTGTAGATCACAAAATCCGGTTTCCCAAACGATGCTAGTTCATCCGTTGTGGGGCGGATCAGCATGGTATGCATGAAGAGTGCGTGATACGGTCTTGAACAAACGACACGGACTTTGATCCGATACTTTGGATCCCATCCAGCAAAACCATCGAAGCAATAAAGCCTGTCGCAGATGTTGAGGTAATCGAGCGCACGTTGGCGGACCGATCTGTACGACTGTGGATCGAGTGACACGTTTGTCGTTCCCCACCAGACATCCTTTTCCGAGACGGGATTCTTCACAATGCGTTTATCCTTGGGGGAACGACCGGTCTTTTCTCCTGAATAGGCGACAAGAGCGCCATTCTCTGCAATCGTCGCTTCCTTGTCGTAACGGATCGCATGCTCGTACAGAACACTTGGCGGAAGGTTGCGACCGATCTCCGCCGCGGTCAGCTGATGTTCTCTCAGATCGAATGAATTCATGGCCTTTACCCTTTTCCTGCATCTCCGAATTTCGAAATGGTCGCCTTGCACGTCATGGATAGGCTCGCCTTGTGCTTCATCTGCGACACTACCGTCGCATCCCTGACAGTGCCCCTCGCGCAAGTGAAAATACATCCGTCGCGTATCGTAGTAACCCGGTTATCAGTGTGGACCTCCGTGGTCGACATAGTTCGCCCTGTGATGCCTGCACCCTTCTTCTCACGTGAATGTCACGCCGTGAACTGTATCGATTGACAGTATTCGACGAATGGAGTGCACGCCTGATCTGCCTCCTGGAATTCAGAAATGCCGACAATCAGGACTTGTAGTGGTGGGAAAAGCTTCGCGATGATCAGGGGGAATGTCGTTGTTGGCATCCACCGGCGGTTTCACACTACTCCCATTCTATGGGTGACACGCGCTGATCCCATCGGTGATCTTTCCCCGGTTGCGTGGTGAGGTTCCGACGATCGGCCTGATGATGGGCTACAACAAATCGAATACTCCTCTCTTCCTCAACAGGTGAACATCTTTTAGGCGGTCGGCTGGGGTCTTAAGCAGATTGCCATTGCAAGGCACACCCTCGGGGGCGCTGTTCGACTTCCAATATGACGGCATCACCTTTGCCGAAGCCGGACGAGTAGCCCAAGCCATAACACAAGCGCGCAGTCATCTTGTCGGTTACGTGATAACCTGGGCGGCATGGTGGATCTGGTGGAGACCGACCAAGACCTTCGTTCAGGCATTAGTCGCTCGAGCGTGGGACGTGACCGACGGCTTCAACGGCCTCATGGTCCTGCCCAACAACCCTCTTACTGGCGACCCGGTTGGTGCCCCGGTGGTAATGCGGTATACGCCGTCCGCCAACCTGGGTGCAATCAACCTGTATGGAGTTGTACTTCAGAGGAAACTCTCGAACTTCGATTTGTACGGAAGTGCCAATTGGAGCAGCTTGCGGCCGAATGGGCTAACCACTCCGTTCGGTGGTCTTGGAAGCGATCCGTTTGAGACTCCCGTGAACCACGAGGGGCAGATGTATTACGCCGGAGTACGCTTTAGCGTTCCCCAAAATGATGGACGCACTAAGCTTGGCTTCGAATTCAACCACGGCACGCGCTACTGGTTCAACTTCGCAAATGCCGAAGACGATATCATCGCACCCAAAACCAACACCCGCGGTAACGTGTTCGAAACTTACCTCACGCACCGTATTGCGGACCACTTCATGTTCAAAGCAGACTTCATTCGCTACAACTATGACTGGTCCGGATCCGGCTGGCATATCGGCGCACCTAAACGCCTCGATTCCAACCCGATTCTTGGCTTTCCCGGTTACGACACCGCCAATATGTTCACAATGGGTTTGACGGCGGACTTCTAGATCTATGTCTTCTTGACGAGGGGCTGGCTTCGGCCAGCCCTCTTTTTGACTCAGCGTCCAGAGTGCTCGACCGACGTGGTTGGGTGGTAGATTTAGGCGATGCGCGCAGAAATTGCAAAAGCGGTAGAGCTTCTCCAACGCGGAGACGACGCCGGCATCGAGCAAGCTCTAGCCTTGCTCCAAAATACGGTTTTCTCCTTCAGCATGCGAGTTTGCGGCCATCGCGAGGACGCAGAGGACACGATGCAGGAAGTCCTTCTGAAATCTGTTCCTCAATTGCCTAAGTTCGACAGTCCCAAGGCCCTCGTAGTGTGGCTGTATAAAGTGGCGAAGAGCCGATGTCTGATGAATCGACGCAAGAGCAAGTTCGCACCCGCCCACGAACTGTCTCTGGAAGAGTTGATGCCCGATCGGAAAGAACTCGAGCAACTCTCAGCAGACGGAAAGATTAATCCAGAATCTGTCGCTATCCGCAGTGAAGAAGCTTCACGCCTCCGCAGCGCCATTCAGAAGCTCCCTGCACAATATCGGATCGTGCTCGTGCTTCGCGATATGGAAGGCCTCACCGACGATGAGGCAGCAGAAATCACTGGTCTTCGCGCCGGGACCGTTCGCGTCCGCTTGCACCGAGCCCGATTGTTTGTACGAAAAGAATTGATGCGCACATGGAATACCAGGATCGATAAGAAGGCTCGTCCGCAACCACATACGCATCAGGAAGACCGACCAGCGCACTGCAAGGCTATGTTTGCGGAGTTGTCGGACTATCTCGATGAGCAATTGGATGACTCTCTTTGCGAAGAATTTGAACGCCACATGGCAGGATGCGAACCGTGTCAAGCCTTTATCGCTACCCTAAAAGCCACCATTGAACAATGCCGCAATTCCTCCCACGACTGTCTGCCGCGTGAGGCTGCCAAGCTGCGGCAGGAGCTAATTGAAAAGTACTACCGGGCGAATGCTGCACTCAGGCCGAACCCCTGATTTTGGTTTTGAACTCAACCCCAACAAATTTCCTGTAACAAATTCTGACTTCCTGCATTTATTCGTGTTCCTTGCCCATGAATACGCAGGAGGCACTCATGATTGCAGCGCAAGTCGAGCTCACACAGGCACTTAAGCAACAACGCCAGTTTGTGAGTCGCACAGGAAGTGGCCACAATCTGATCCTGGATGATGCGGCGGGTGGAACTGGCGCCAAACCGATCGAGATGGTAGCGGTCGGTTTAGCCGGATGCACCGCATTTGACGTGATCACGATACTTCGTCAGAAGTACCACCAGAAGGTCACCGGATACCAGGTGCGTGTCGAGGCTGACCAGGCGGAGCGTCCGCCGCAGGTCTTCACTACGGTTCGAATCCACCACGTGGTTACCGGTATTGGAATCGACGAAGCGGCCCTCGTCGAGGCCATTCGGCTGTCCGAAGAGAAGTACTGCTCCGTGGGCGCGATGGTGCAAAAGACCGCCACGTTCCAGACGACTCACGAAATCGTCGAGGACACGACAACTTGGCTCCAGGCAGCAGTTGAGACAGCAGGAGTAGGGCGTTGAGCGGCAATCTCCAAGGCGCGTTTGCATTTGCACTTGGTATTGCCGTCGTCGCGACCGGGGTTGCGCAGAATTCACCCGCTCCGCTCACGTTGCACGATGCTGCAAACATTGCTCTTGAAAAAAATCCACTCCGCAAAGCCACACTGGCTGACACGAAAGCGGCCGCCGCCGAAGTGCGCGAGGCACAATCCTTCCTGATGCCGCACGTTACGTTTTCAGAACAAGCAACCCGTGGCAATGATCCCGTCTATGTGTTCGGAAGCAAGTTGCGTCAGCAGCGATTCACAACTGATGACTTCGCGCTGAACAAGCTCAACACCCCTCCACCCTACGGAAATTTTGCGACTCGCTTTGGTGGAACCTGGAATTTGTTCGATTCGTTTGCGTCGTGGCGAGGCGTCAATCGCGCCAAGGAAATGAATATCGCTGCGAATCATCAGCTCGAACGTACCGACCAGGAGATCCTCTTTCGAGTTGTGCAGTCCTATTACGGAGTTCTGTTGGCTGCGAAACAGTTGCAGGTGTCCGAGCAATCCGAGAAGACCGCAAAGTCGGTCATGGATCGCAGCCAGGTCCGCTTCGACGCCGGACTGGTGGTCGAGGCCGACCTTCTCAGTGCGAAGGTTCGCCTTGCCGGCCGCGAGCAAGATCTCATTCGCGCGCGAAGCAATCTTGAACTGGCGCGAGCTCAACTTGATATTGCCATGGGCGTCTCCGCTGATGCCATGTATCAGCTCTCGGATGCACTTACCGAGCGAAATTCATCAGCGATCCCACTACCCGACTTGGAACAGAAGGCACTTACGACTCGTCCCGATCTCAGGCGAATCGAAGCACAGCAGTCCGCGCAGAAACTGAGCGTCGCTATCGCCAAATCGTCGTTCGGCCCACGCCTGAATGCCTTTGCCGGATGGGAGATGGACAATCCCACGTTCGTCGCAGGAGGCGGCGGCAATAACTGGTTGGGGGGAATCGAGCTACAAATCGATCTCTTTCAGGGCGGAGCAAAACGTGCCGCACTGTCGCGCGAGCGGGCCAACGCTGAAAAAATCGCGGCGCTGAAGCAAGCGGCAGCCGATGCAGTACGGCTGGAGGTCCGGCAGGCTTATTACGATCAGGATGCGAGCCGGAGGCAGATCGAAGTAGCGCGGACCGCTATAACCCAGGCGCGGGAGAGCCTGCGCATCAATCAGGACCGCTACGATGGCGGCCTGCTCACCATTACCGATCTCTTGGGTGCGGAAGAAGCTGCGCGACGCACCCAGGCCGATTATTGGCAGGCGGTCTATCAGTTCCACATCAGTAACGCCAACCTGGAGTTGGCCTGCGGAAGCTTAAATTCGCAGTCCCCGGTGCTTATGCCATGACTCTCATTTTTCTTAAGAAATTGAAAAGCTCAATCCCTGTCGTGCAAGTTGCAACCCTGTGTTCCGCAGTTCTGAGTCTGATGTTTGTCGGTTGCTCCGGCGAACGCCAAAGCGTCAGCGCTGTGCCCGAGGCAGTGACCAACGTCTCGGTTGTGTCAGCTCAGACCGCTAATATTCCGGATGTCGTGGAAGCGGTAGGAACGCTCAGGGCGGCCGAGACCAGCCAACTTGCTGCGCAGATGATGGGAAACATCGTTGAGATTCGCGTGCGTGAAGGCGACGGAGTACAGCGTGGACAAGTGCTGGCTGTGCTCGACGACGCACAACCTCGGGCTGTGCTCGATCGCGCAACAGCAGCTGACCTAGCTGCTCAACAGGAAATCTCTGCGTCTGAATCCGACCTCTCCCTCGCGGAAGCAACCTTCAAACGCTATCAGACACTATATGACAGAAAATCTGTCAGCCCGCAGGAGTTCGATGAGATCAGAGCGCGCTACCAAGCGGCCCAGGCGCGTCGAGAAATGGCGCGCGCCGGGCAAGCCCAAGCCAAGGCTGCGTTGCAGCAAGCCCGCACGGCGCTGAGGTATGCACACATCGTTGCTCCCTTCGACGGCCTGGTAACGGAAAAGAAGGCTGACATCGGAACGCTCGCCAGCCCTGGCATGCCAATCTTCACTGTCGAGGATCTGCGCCGCTACCGATTGGAGGCCACCGTGAACGAGTCCGACCTGCGATACGTGCGACAGGGGCAACAGATAGCCGTGTCAATTGACGCAATTGAAGACCGGGAGTTCAAAGGAAAAGTCATCGAGATCGTTCCTGCGGCAGATCCTTCCAGTCGCACTTTTCTTGTGAAAGTTGAACTGCCCTCTGATCCGGCGCTGCGATCCGGTCTCTTCGGTCGAGCTCAATTTGCGCGGGGAGAACGGACGGCGCTGCTTGTACCGCGCACGGCGATCGTGGAGCGTGGGCAACTGCAAGGCATTTACGTACTGGATCAGAACCGGATTGCTGGGCTGCGTTATATCACCCTGGGTAGGCCGTCGGCCCAGCAGGTGGAGGTATTGGCAGGTCTGGAGGCCGGAGAGATGCTCATCGGTGACCCTGATCATCGCGAACTGAGTGGCAAGAAGATTGAGTCTCGTTAGGAGCCGGGAATGGGCGTGGACAATAACAAATCGACATTGGCAAATGGCGCCCATTCGGCTCTTGGCCTGGCTGGCAGGGTGGCACACGGCTTCATCGATTCGAAACTCACACCTCTCGTGATTGTGGCCGCTCTGTTGCTGGGTGCCTTCGCCATTCTTCAGACTCCTCGCGAGGAGGAACCGCAAATCGTCGTTCCCATGCTCGATGTGTTTGTGCAGATGCCAGGAGCCTCGTCGCAAGAGGTTGCTCAACGAGTGAGTTTGCCGATGGAGAAGCTGCTCCGTGAGGTGCCGGGAGTTGAGTACATCTATTCGATCAGCCATCCTGGCATGAGCATGGTGATCGTGCGTTTCTACGTCGGAACAAAAGAGGAAGACGCGATCATCCAGACTTACAACAAGCTTTACTCGAATGTTGACCGCATTCCGCCCGGTGTCTCGCAACCGCTCATCAAGGTTCGCTCCATTGACAACGTCCCGATCATGGCACTCACGCTGTGGGGGCAAAACTATGACTCGTATCGATTGCGCCGCGTCGCCGGAGAGTTGGAAAACTCTCTGAAGAAATTGGACGACATATCCGAGACCACCATCATCGGCGGACAGACCCGGCAAGTGCGGGTCATGCTCGACACGCAGCGTCTTGCAGCCTATGGACTCACGCCGGGAGTGGTCGTTGCACAACTGCAGGGAGCGAATACTCGCGCCCAGACTGGTAGCTTTGCGCGCGATAACCGCGAGTTCCAGGTAGAGGCAGGGCTGTTCTTTACTCGCGCCGACGATCTGAAGCAAGTCGTCGTGGGAGTTCATTCAGGACGGCCCGTATTCTTGCGAGACGTCGTCGAGAAAATCGAAGACGGCGCCGCCGAACCCGACAACTACGTTCTTTTTTCGAACGCCAAGGGCACCACTCGACAGGTGGCTAATCCCGAATACCCTGCTGTGACGATTACGTTGGCGAAGCGGAAAGGTACGAATGCCAGTGTCATCGCTGAAAACGTTTTACAGCAAGTGTCCAATCTGCGCGGCTATATGCTGCCGCAGGACTTGAATGTCACTGTCACACGAAACTACGGCGAGACCGCAAAGGACAAATCCGACGAACTTCTAAAGCACCTCTTTATCGCGACCCTCTCCGTGACACTTCTGATTGCCTTGGCGCTGGGTTGGCGGGAATCAGGAGTGGTTCTGCTCGCGGTGCCTGTTACCTTGGCTCTGACATTGGCAATCTTCTACCTCTTCGGCTACACGCTGAATCGAGTGACCCTCTTTGCCCTGATATTCTCCATCGGAATCTTAGTCGACGACGCCATCGTGGTCGTCGAGAACATCGTTCGCCATTTCCGCTTGCCCGGCAGCCGTGGACGCCCCCTCGTCGACGTCGCGGTCGAGGCGGTCGATGAAGTCGGCAATCCCACAATTCTCGCGACCTTTGCCGTGATTGCAGCCATCCTTCCTATGGCCTTCGTTCGCGGGCTGATGGGTCCGTACATGCGGCCGATCCCAGTCGGTGCATCGGCGGCAATGGTTTTCTCTCTGATCGTTGCTTTTGTAGTGTCGCCTTGGGCTGCGCTCAGATTGCTCGGGCACTACTCTGGCGGTAGTGGACACGAACATCACGAGGCGGAAGGGTGGACCACCCGCCTCTATCGCAAGGTGATGAACCCGCTGATTCTCGATGTGCGGAGAAGGTGGCTCTTTCTCAGTGGGGTGATCGTCTTTTTGTTAGCCGCCGTGGCGTTTGTCCCTATGAAGTGGGTTCGCGTGAAGATGTTGCCTTTCGACAATAAGAGCGAATTCCAGGTCATCATTGACATGCCCGATGGAACGCCGCTTGAGCAGACTACGCGCGTTACGCAGGCTTTGGGAGAGTATCTTTCACAACAACCCGAGGTGACGAATTATCAGATTTATTCTGGTACGTCCGGTCCGTACAACTTCAACGGACTCGTAAGACATTACTTCTTGCGGCATCAACCGAATCAGGCCGACATACAAGTAAATCTGCTTTCGCGTCACGATCGCAAGGCGCAGAGCCACGAGATTGCCCGGCGATTGCGTCCAGAACTGGTGAAGCTTGCCCAGCCATTCGGTGCCCGCATTAAAGTAGCCGAGGTTCCACCGGGACCGCCGGTTCTGGAGACACTCGTCGCAGAGGTCTACGGTCCTGACCACAAAGGACAGATTCAGCTCGCGTCGCAAATCAAGCAAGTTTTCCAACAGACGCCAGGTGTGGTCGACGTGGACTGGTACGTCGAAGACCCGCAAACCAAGTACGATCTCAAGGTTGACCTCGATAAGGCGTCCCTGCACGGAATCTCGGCAGCAGATGTGACTCGTACCGTGCAGATCGGGCTCGGCGGAGCCGATGCCGGATTGTTGCATGATCCTCAATCCCGCGAGGACATACCCATTCGCGTCCGCCTGTCCCGTACGGATCGTTCCGGAATACAGGATTTGGCAAGTCTGAAACTGCCGACTCCGAGTGGTTCCCAGATCGCATTGCAGGAACTAACCACCCTCAATCGAACCACCATTGACACCAGCGTCTACCGTAAGAACCTGCAGCCTGTGGTCTACGTCACCGGTGACGTAGCTGGCGAAGAAGAAAGCCCGGTTTATGCCATCGGCAAAATGAGCGATGCGATCGACAAGATCAAGCTACCGGAGGGTTATGCGGTCAAACAATACAAAGGAGCCGCTATGCCCGAAGGCACCGATCGGTTTTCAATGAAGTGGGATGGTGAGTGGCATATCACGGTGGAAGTGTTCCGTGATCTTGGCTTGGCCTTTGCAGCGGTACTCGTTCTCATCTATGTATTGGTCGTCGGATGGTTCCGGTCGTTCCTTACGCCACTAGTGATCATGGCTCCGATTCCATTGACGCTGGTCGGCATCCTTCCAGCGCACGCTTTGATGGGCGCGTTCTTTACCGCCACCTCGATGATCGGGTTCATTGCGGGGGCAGGCATTATCGTCCGCAATTCCATAATTCTCGTTGACTTCATCGAGCTACGCCGCTCTCAAGGGATGTCATTGGAAGAAGCTGTCGTGGATGCGGGCGCAGTGCGATTCCGCCCCATGCTGTTAACGGCAGCTGCGGTCGTCGTTGGAGCGAGTGTGATCCTGTTTGATCCCATTTTCCAGGGTCTTGCGCTCTCTCTCATGGCGGGAGAGGTCGCATCCACTGTGCTGTCTCGGATGGCTGTACCGGTTCTTTATTACGTATCGCAGAAGTGAAAACAGAAACCGCTAGCGCACTCGCCGGACAAAGTTGCCGAGTGCGAGGTGCCGCAGTGTGAAGTAGCGCAATGACTCTTACAGGAGACAACAATGACTACTGAACGCACGCTCCGCTTGATCGCCG
>Ga0335085_10000771_pt1 | contig 81255 bp, 69 predicted proteins | sample Lox_Sample_45_FD_206712 | JGI IMG/M metagenome (GOLD analysis project Ga0335085, IMG submission 206712) | Soil microbial communities from Loxahatchee National Wildlife Refuge, Florida, United States - Lox_Sample_4.5 | ecosystem: Environmental > Terrestrial > Soil > Wetlands | place: USA... | reverse complement strand
GCTGGTGGCGGGCTGCCCGGTGCACGTCATCATGAACCCGGACGTCGGCTTGATCGGCGCGGCGACGCTGGCCGCGCGCACCGAAGGAGCGTGAGATGCGGCGGGCGATGACCAGGCAGAGCCGCCGCGGAGGCACCAGGGCGCGGCGGCTGTCGGACGACGGCCAGGCGGCCCCAACCCCATGAAGGCCCGCGCCAGTGTGGTGGCGCGCATCGCCGACGTGCTCGCGTCGCCAACCGATTCGCGGCACGTGCCCGCGCCGTGCGTGATGGTGATCTTCGGCGCGGGAGGCGACCTCACCCGGCGCAAGCTCGTGCCGGCCCTCTACCATCTGCATTGCGACGGCCTGCTGCCCGATGGGTTCCAGGTGATCGGCGCGGCGCGGGAGCCGAACGACGACGCGTCGTTCCGCGACGGGATGCGTGAGTCGATCCGCCGGCTCCGCCCCGACATGCCCTCCGACGGGCCGGCGTGGGACGGCTTCGCGCGCCGGCTCTCGTACATCCACGGCGAGCTGGACGACGACGCCACGTACCGGGCGGTCGCCGAGCGGCTGGCGGTCACGCCGGCCGAAGGGCGGCTGTGCTACCTGGCGATTCCGCCGAGCCTGTACTCGAGCGTCATCCGCAAACTCGCCGCGACCGGCGTCGCGCCCCGGGTGCACGACGCGTCGACGCGGCCGTGGGTGCGGGTGGTGATCGAGAAGCCGTTCGGGCGCGATCCGGCCAGCGCGCGCGCGCTGAACCTGGAGGTGCGGCGCGCGTTCGCCGAGCACCAGGTGTACCGGATCGATCACTACCTCGGCAAGGAAACGGTGCAGAACCTGTTGGTGCTCCGGTTCGCCAATTCGATCTTCGAGCCGGTGTGGAACCGCCACCACGTCCATCACGTGCAGATCACCGCCGCCGAGAGCGTGGGCGTGGAGACCCGCGGCCGCTACTACGAGGAAGCGGGCGTGGTGCGCGACATGTTCCAGAACCACCTGCTTCAGCTGCTGACGCTGGCCGCGATGGAGCCGCCGTACGCGTTCACCGCCGACGCCGTGCGCGACGAAAAGGTGAAGGTGCTCCACGCCATCCGGCCGCCCGCGCTCGACGACGTGCGCGGGATGGCCGTGCGCGGCCAGTACGGGCCGGGGTCGGTGGACGGCCGCGCGGTCGTGGGCTACCGCCAGGAGCCGAACGTCGCGCCCGACTCGGGCTCACCGACGTACGGCGCGGTGCGATTCATGGTGGACAACTGGCGGTGGCGCGACGTCCCCTTCTTCCTGCGCTCGGGCAAGCGCCTGCCGCACCGCGCCTCGGAGATCGCCATTCAGTTCCGCCGCCCGCCGCACCTGCTGTTCGCCGCGGGCAACGGCGAGGGGATCGAGCCGAACGTCCTGGCGGTGCGCATTCAGCCGAACGAGGGGATCTCGCTGCGGTTCGAGGTCAAGGTCCCGGGCATCGCGGTGCGGCCGGTGCCCGTGGACATGCAGTTCGGCTACGAGGACGCCTTCGGCACCGAGCAGCACGACGCCTATGAGACGCTGCTCCTCGACTGCATGCTCGGCGACGCCACGTTGTTCGCGCGGGCCGACGAGGTGGACACCGCCTGGCAGGTGGTCAACCCGCTGCTCGAGGCGTGGGAAGGAGCGCCGCGAACCGACTTTCCAAACTACGCCGCCGGTTCGTGGGGGCCGGCCGCCGCCGACGCGCTGATCGCCGCGGCCGGCGCGCGATGGCGTGAGCCGTGAGCGCCGGCGCTTCGCGGGCTACTGGATTTCGCCGAGCTGGTTGAGCAGCGCGCGCAGCGCTTCGGCGCTGAGCGCGGACTTCGCGGTGATCAGGATGTTGCCGAAGCTCACCGAGCCGCTGGAGAACGGGTAGGCCTCCGACGGCGGCATCACCCGGAGCGCCGTGACGATCGCCGGCCCGGTCCGCACCGCGTTCCCCGCGCGCGTTTCCACCAGCACGATCCGCTCGCCGCCCGGCGTCACCTGCGCGAGGCGCACCCGCGCCCGGCTGCCCGCCGTGGAGCGCGTCAGGCTCTCGACGCCGAGACCGCGCACCGCGCCTAACGTGCCGCCCAGGAGGTCCGCGGCGTCCGCCCGGCTGATGGTTTCCCAGCCGCCGGCGGCCAGCTCCGCGTCCGGCGCGTTGGCGCGCGCGGACGGCGGCGGCGCCGGCGCGGGTGTGGCGGACGCGGCGGGCGTGGGGGTCGCGGGTGCGCTGGGGTTGGGCTGCGCCGCGGCGAGCGGCGGGGCCGACTGCTGCGGCGCCGGTTGGGCCGGTGCGGGCGCCGGCTGCGACGTCGTGGCGGCGGCTTGCTGAGGCGGCACGGTCGCCGCGCCGGTCGTCGAAGGCGGGGTGGTTGCGACGGTGCGCGTGGTCACGACCGGCGGTGTGGCGGCTCCGCGCCGTGCGGCATCGGAGGCGCGGGCCGGCGGCGGCGAAGGCGGCTCGCCGCGGTCGACGGTCGGAGCGGGGCGCTCGGTCGCCGGGGCGGGCCGCGGCGGCTCGCTGGGCGTCTCGGCTCGCGCGGGCGCGGGAGGCTCGCGCTGCACGGTCGGCGTTCCCGTCGCCGCCGCGGTCTGGATCGGCGCGTGGTCGGCCTGCGCGGAGGACGGGGCGTGCCCGCGGCTTCCGGCGACGTACCCGAGCAGCGCGACGGTGGCGAAGCCAGCAGCGATCACGAGGTGCTGGACGCGAATCACGACCGTCCCCGGCTCGCGCCGCGGGGCAGGGGCGGCCACGGGCGCCGGCGCCGCCTCGCGGGCAACGGCGCGGCGCTCGCTCCCCGTGGGCGCGGCGGGCACCGGGACGGGCGCGGCTTCCGGAACGGACCGTGCCGCGAGCGGCGCGCGGAGGGGAGCCGCGGCCACCGGCTGCGTGACCGGAGGCCGCGCGGCTGGTTGCGGCGCCTGCGATCGCGATGCGCGGATCAACTCGGCAGACTGGTCGGGACTCAGCAGCCACACCAGGTCGCCGTTAGGCGCCGCCGGCCCGGCCGGCCCGGCCGGCGTGTCCGGGACCGCGGTGGTGGCGTGCGCGGCGTCCGCGCCCATGGTGATGGGTGAATGACGGGTGCCGGGTGCGATCTGCCGCGCGATCGTCGCGCGAGCGCCGCGTGCCGCCACGTCCATGCCGGCTTCGGGAGCGGGCTCGCGCCGGTCGTAGTCGCCGCGGCGCCGCTCGACGCCGAACGTCCCGCCGCGGTCCGTTTCGCGGCGCGACCCGAGACGCCGGTCCGGCAGGCCGCCGGGCCGGGCGCTGGCCGTCGCGCGGCGCTCGCCGCCGGCGCGGCGTTCGAGGCCGGCGCGCCGGTCACGCATGCGCCGGTCCTGGCCCGCGCGGCGTTCGGTGCGGCGACGCTCGACTTCCGGTGACGTGGGCGCCGCGGCGTCGAGGAACAGCGCCGACTCGTCCGGCTCCATCGGTTCGGCCGCCGGGGCCGGAGGTGCGGCGGCGACGGCGGCGGGTGGTGGCGGCGCCGCGGGCGCGGGCGCGATCGCGGGTGCCGGCGGGGGCGCCACCGCCGCCCGCACGGTCGTACGAGCCGCGTCGCCGTTCGGCGGGGCGTCGGCAAGCGCCGCGAGGGTCGTCTCGGTGATGGCCGGCTGGCCCGACGTCTTGCGCACGTGGATCGAGCGCAGGCGATCGGAGCATGCGGCGCAATCGACGATGTGGCGCGCGGCCTGCTTGCGGCGCTCGGGGTCGGCGAACTCGGCCTCGTGCACCACGTACGCCAGCAGCTCGCGGTATTCGAGATGGCGGATCACCGTCCGGCGCTCGACCAGCTTGGCGTACCCGGCGAGCAGCAGGCCGTAGATCGCCTTGCCGACGTCGAACTCGGCGAGCCCCGTCTCGTCGACCACCGCCGCGACCGTGCGTGTGCCGTCGAGGAGCGGCAGGATGAGCTGCTGGTCCTCGCTGAGATTCTCGTTGCCGCCGCCGCTCTTGCGGGCCGCGATGCGCTGGAAGATGACGTCGAACGACGGGATCTTCTTTTCGACCTGGCTCCACTCGTCCACCCGGCGCGCGCCCTCGAGCAGCAGGCTCTCGGCGTCGAGCGACACGAGCAGCGCGGCGTGCGGCAGGCCGTGGTCGGAGCTGAACGTGAACGTGCCCTGCTTCCAGGTGAACAGGTAGTACACCGCCTCTTCGACCTGGCGCCGCACCAGCCGCTCCACCTCCACCTTGCTCACGCACCCCGAGTCCACCAGGATGCGGCCGAGCTGGCGGCCGCGGCCTCGCTCCTGCTCGACCATTGCGGCGTCGAGCGCCTCGCGCGTGACGCGCCCGGCGCGCAGCAGCATGTCGCCCAGCCGGTCGCGGTTGGCGACGGACGCGTAGGTGATGCGGCCGAACTCGAGGTGGATCGCGCCCTTGGTCGCGCCGTCTTCGACCGACAGGCAGCCCGTCTTGCGCCCCAGCGCGAGCAGCTGGAGCACATCGGCCAGGCCGGCTTCCTCGATCGAGCCGTGAATCGGCATTCAGCCCGTGCTCCTCACGGCTTCACGCTCTGGAGCGTGAGCCGCAGGTCCATGAATCGCTTCTCGCCGGCGCCCGGCGGCACGAAGATCCCGAGCGGGGGCACGGTGGCGGCGAGGCGCTGCAACACCGCGTCGGGCACCGTCACTTCGTAGTCGCCCGGCGGCACGGAGCCCTTGTAGAACGCGCCGTCGGCGTACGAGAGAATGGTAATTTCGGCGCCCGTGTCCAGCTCCCGCAGCACGACGGGCACGCCCGGCACCGGCTGACCGTCGAGCAACACAATCCCGCCGACCTCGGCGCCGACCACGACCGGCACGTTGATCACGCCGAAGGCGTTGGCCTCGGGCCGCACCTCCACCACCGGAGCGGGCAGCATCAGCTGCGGGTTGCCGAACGACAGCGTGTCGACGGTAATCTGCGTGGGCTGGTCGGCATTCATGCCCCACGCCGCGAACCGGCCGCTCGAATCCGTTTCGGCCGGCCACCCGCCGACCTGCACCGGGATGCCCGCGATGCCGGGCTCGTTCGCGTCGCGGATGCCGTTGTTGTTGTCGTCGCGGAACAGCACGCCGGAGATGCCCGCGCGCCCCAGGCCGCTCGCGTCGCTGAACTCCACGACGTGCGTGCGCGGGTCCACGGCCATGGAGCCGTCGGCGGTAAGCAGCTCTTCGCTGCCGGTGCCGCTGGTCGAACGGCTGGTCAGGCCCATCCGCGGCCCCGGCCGCGAGGTGCTGAACGCCAGCTCGAGCGTCGCGCCCGAGCCCTGGAGCCAGCCCAGGCTCGCGTCCAGCCGCACCGCCCGGGTGAGGCTCCGGCCGATCTGGCCGCGCAGCGCGGTGATGCCGTGGCGCGGGTCCACGCCGAATTCCGACTGTACGGTGGAGCCGCGCAGCCAGCGCCAGGGGCCCTCCACCACCGCGTCGGCGGACGCGTCGAACATGAAATCGTCGTGCCCGGCCACCTGCGCGCCGTGGAGCGCGTCGTCGAGGACGCCTAACGTATAGCGGATGCGTTGCACCCGGACGCTGCCCGAGAGGCGCAGCAGCTCCTGGCGCAGGCCCGGCCCCGTGGCCAGCACGCCGGTCCCCTGCACGTACAGCGTGCCCCGCCACACCGGGGGCCGCCAGAACAAGGTGCCTTCCGACCGCGCGTTCTCGCCGAAGGCGCCGCTCAAGGAGGCGCCGGCCTGCGAGAACCAGGTTTGGGTCGCCGTCACGCGCAGGTCTTCGGTGGGCTCGTAGTTGGCCGAGGCGAGAAGATGATCGTTCGCGACTGCCTCGCCGGTCAGTCCGAGCGACGGCAGCAGCGCGCCCGACGCGATGAGGTAGGGCTGCCACAGCGCCGCTTGATCGCGGCGCGAGAAAGCGTCCCATCCGGCCTGCAGCGTCACGTGCTCCGACAGGCCGTACCGCGCGTCGCCGCTCAGATAGCCCTGACACGGATCGTAGCGGCAGGCCCCCGCGGCGAACGCGTACTCGAACCGCCCCTCGGGCAGCCGGTTGTACGGCACGCGGATGGTGCGGGTCACGTGCTCGGTCTGGCCGCCCGGCCCGTACAGCACCAGCTCGAGCGGATTCTGGCCGTAGCCCAGCTGGAGCGGCGTGCGGAACTCGCCGACCTGGCTCGCGTCGGCGAACGAAAGCAGCCGGCCGGACTCGTACAACTCCGCCTCCCAACCCTGCGGCACCCGCGCGACGAACTGCTCGACGTCGAACTGCGAGGAGCGCACGTACGGCGCGTTGGTGATCATCGCCCCTTCGAACTCGCGCGAGGTCCGTCCGCCGGACACCACGTCGCCAAGGCGAAACTGCGGGATCTGGCCGGGCTCCGTCGAGATGCGCGACCACGACCACTTCCAGTCGGCCTGCGACGTGCCGGCGGTGGACCAGATGGACGGCCGCAACTCGAGCCCCCCGCCGAACAGCTCCGCGCCGAAGCCCAGGTCGAGATCCATCTGGTCGGTCGGGCCGCCCGAGGCGGCGGTAAGCGACCAGCTTGCCACCGCGCCGTCGGCGGCGCGGCTGCGCAGCGGCAGCTCCAGGATGTCGGGCGACACCGGGTGCGAGGCGGCGAGCATGGCGTGGCGGCGGTCGCGCCGCGCCGCGGCCACGACCGGCAGCCGGCTCGATCCGCCTACCGTCGCCACCAGCGTCGGCCAGTTCACGTCGGTGCGCACGCCGAGCAGCCGGTCGAGCAGGGCGGTGGAGGCGAACAGGTCGCCGTCCCACCAGGTGACGTCGAGCGAGTCGTAGGGCAGGGTGAGGTCGCCCTTGCGCAGCAGGTGCGCCGACGGACGAAACACGACCCGGACATCGCCCGGCTCGAGGATCGCGACCAGCGAGTCGTGGAGCGCCACGGCCGGCACCGGCACCTGCACCATCTCGAGGTAGCGCCGGACCGGCAGCAGGAGCTTGGTCTCGTAGGTCAGCGCGGCGAGCACGGCGCTCGGGCCGTCTTCGATGTTGAGCTGGATGACCGCGTCCTGGTACGTCGTGTCCGACCACGTGCCGCCGGCGGTCGCCGTGTCGGCGTGGCTCTGCGCGCGCGCCGCGGTGCCGGTTCCGGCGAGCAGCGCGCCGAGCACGGTGAGCACGCGTGCCACGCGCCGCCCCGGCCTCCCGATCGCCCACGCGGCACGCGCGACCATGGCGTTCTACAGGACGCGGACCGCGACCGAGTCCGTCGCGGGGGCGGCCGGCAGCACGCGATCGCCCGGCAGGTCGGTGCGTTCCGCGCGCATCCTGAGGCGCACGCGATAGTCGCCGGGCTGGAGGGAATCGAGCGGAAACACGAAGCGGCGCCGGACGGGCACGTGCACCGAGAGCGGCACCGTCCAGGTGCGTACGGCTCCCCCACGCGCGTTCGTGACGTCGAAGATCGCCTCGCCGAGAAACGCGGCGTTGCCGGTGTGCTCCAGGTGGGCCCAGACCGCCAGCGAATCACCCTCCGCCTCGGCCTCGAGGCCGCGGATGGCGATGCCGGTGGTGACGTGGCCTTTGCGGTACAGCACCGACGCGATGAGCCGCACCTGGAGGTCGAGCCCCAGGTGCAGCACGCTGTCGCGGCTCGGCAGCGTCGTCACCGCGCCGCGGCCGGTCACGATCAGCCGCGCCCAGTACTCGCCGTCGGGCAGGCTGTCGGGCGGCCGCGCGAGCAGCCTGACGATTTGCTGGGACCCCGGCTCCAGGCGCACCCGCTGGGGAAACGGCCGGATCCAGTCGGCGGCCGACGGGAACTCGGGCCCCGGGTCGTCGACGAACCGGATGTAGGGCGTGCCGGCCGAATCGGCGTCGGGAAAACCGAACCGCACTTCGATGGTGGCTTCCTCGGGCGTGTCGTCCGAGTTGCCGATCGTGATCTGGGCGTCCGGCGACCGCGCGTCGAGGAAGATCGTGGTGGGCGACACGTAGATGGCGCGCACCACCGCCGGCTCGGCCATCACGCCGGCCAGCACGAGCGCCGCCACCGCCGCGGCGCGCAGGACCCCGCGGCGCGCGCTCACGACGACAGGTCGTACACGGTGATGTACACCGTGCCGTGGTACTGGCCGGTCGTGAGCAGGTGGCCCGGGACGGCGGTCGCGCCGATCGAGAGCCACAGCTGTCCCGCGCTACCGAGCGTGCTGATCAAAGGCAGCCTCGGATCGAACGTGATGCCGCTCCCGGGCGCGTGGTTGGGATCGGCAATCCCGTCGCCCGCGCCAAACGCCAGCGGAATGCTCTCGGTGCCGCCGATGCGCGCCAGCGCGGCCGGCAGCACGAACTCGACGCGCACCGGCAGCCCGGCCGCGCCCTCGACCTCGAACAGCATGGCGCGCATGGCGTCGTTGGCGTGCACGACCGCCGGAATGCCGGGCAGGACCGTGCCGAACGAGAGACCCTGGTGCGCGGCCACCGACAGCGGCACGACGACGACGCCCGCGGGCCGCCGGACCTGCGCCCGCGCCGCCGCGGCCTGACCGATACAAAACGCGCCGGCGAACGCCAGCGACATCCATGGCGACCGCGCGGCGGACCCACGCCGCCGCCAGCCGGCGCAGCAACGGCGGCTGAACTCCCGCACGTGCATGCGCGGCTGGCGCGGCAGGGGGTGAGTCCCGGTGCGTGGCTCTAGTAAGCCACGGTCATGGTGATCGTGCCCGTGTAGCTGCCCGTGGTGCTGCCGAGCGGCGGCGCCACCGAGCCGGTGATACCGATCGTCAGGTTGCCCGACCCGTCGAGCGACGTCAGGTGCGCGCCGTTCGGGTTGAAGGTCGTGTGCGACGACGGATACGGGTTCCACTCCAGGCCGTCGGCCCCGCCGAAGCTGATCGGGATCGTGGTCGAGCCGGGACCGGTCAGCACGGTGGGCAGCACGAACGTCACCGTGACGGGCGTGGACGGCTGGCCCGAGATCGCGAACCGCGCCGCGTCGGACGCCAGGTTCGCCGGCGACGCCACGGTGCCCGCCGTGACCGAGCCGAAGTTCAGGTTATTCGACGTGGACGCCGTCAGCGGCGCGATGCCGCTCACGAACGCCGTGGCTGTGGCCGCGGCGTTGGCGCTGGTCTGGGCCTGGCCGGCTGTTGCCCAGCCCAAACCCATGACGAGCGCTCCCGCGGTGAGACGAAGAGTCCGGGACATGCACTTCCCCCCATGGTGGTGGATGTCGCGCCGCACCGGATCGGCGAGGCGGTCGTACCCAAGCAAGGAAGATCGCAAGCCGCAAGCCACGGAGTTCCCGTAAGGCTTCGGCATGTAAACTATTGTTAACAAACTACTTACGCTTGCGAGCCCTGTATAGATTTTATGCGGTCGCTCTACGCACTGATGCGCCGGCGCACCAGGTGTAGGGGCGCGGCTGCCAGAGCCGTGATCGTCAGGATGCTCTCCCGGAGCTGCGCGCCGCTCCGAGGCCGCCGACCTCCTCCAGAGCGCCGCGCACGTAGCTGCGCACCATCTTCTTCCGCCACGCCAGGTCGAAATCGGTGTTGTCCATCGGACGCGCCAGCCGGCTGGCGCTTTCCGCGAAATCGCGGATCGCGTCGCTGGTGAGCGGCCGCCCTAGCAGCGGCGAGGTGTCGAGCGCGATCGGGCGGCTCAGAACGGCGCCGAGCACCACGCGCGCCGACTCGACGACGTTGCCGGGTCCGCAGCGGACCGCGGCGGCGACCCCGAGCACCGGGAAGTCGAACGCGCCGCGCCGGCGCAGCTTCCAGTAGGTGCTGCGCCATGCCGCCTCGGGCGGGGCCAGGTGGACTGACGTGAGCAGCTCGTCGCGGCGCTTGGTCAGGTACGTCATGCCGTCGTCGGCGTACAGGTCCTCGAGGGCCACGCGTCGCTCGCCGTCGGGTCCGACCAGCGACACGTCGGCGCCTAACGCGATGAGCGCCGGGGCGGTGTCCGTGCTGGAGACCGCCCAGCAGCGGGGGCTGCTCGTCGCGACCCAGCAGATGCCCGTGCCCTCGGGCGTGGCGCACGCGTGGCCGCCGGTGCCCTCGGGCGCCTTCATGCAGAAGCCGATCGCCCGCCGCCATTCGTGGTTCTGGTCGTAGTAGTTGCAGCGGGTGTCGAGGCAGAGGTTGCCGCCCAGCGTGCCCATGGCGCGCAGGTGCACGGTCGCGACCGAGCCGGCGGCCTGGGCGAGCGCGCGGTAGCCGGCGGCCACGCGGCGGTGCGCCGCGACGTCGGCCAGCGTCGCGCAGGCGCCGATCGCGAGTCCATCGCCGGTGGCGATGCGCCGCAGCGCGGCGACCTGGCGGATGCCCACCAGGAGGTCGGGCTGCTGCTGGCGGCGCTTCATGTTGGGCACCAGGTCGGTGCCGCCGGCGAGCAGCATGGCGCGCTCCTCGCCGGCCAGCGCCTTCACCGCGTCCGCCACGCTGCGCGCGCGGTGGTAGCGGAACCGCGGTGCGCGCATCATGGGCGTGCCGCCTCGGTCCGCTGCTCGCCCGCGGTCGTGCCGGTGCGCGGCTTCTGGTTGATCGCGCGCCCGTCGCCGCCTTCCCACGGCGGCGGCACCACCAGGGCGTCGGGCCAGGGCACGTCCGGAAAGCGGGTCGGCCCGACGCGCCCCTCGCCGCCCTTCGCCTTCAGCTCGAGTGCCTTGAGGATCTTCTCGGGCGTGATGGGCAGCTCGTCCACCCGCACGCCCACCGCGTCGTACACGGCGTTCGCGACGGCGGGCATGATGGGCAGCAGCGGCCCCTGGCCGACTTCTTTCGCGCCGAAGGGCCCGTTCGGGTCGGCGGTCTCGATGAAGTAGGTCTCGACGTCCGGCATCTCGAGCGAGGTGAGGCTCTTGTACTCGAGCAGGCTGGGGATCTTGTGGACCAGCGCGCCGCTCAGGCGGTGGGGCAGGCGGCGGAACGCGCTCTCTTCCATCAGCGCCTCGCCCAGGCCCATGTACACGCCGCCCTCGACCTGACCGCGCGCGAGCACCGGGTTGAGGACGCGGCCGATGTCGTGCCCGATCCACACCTTCGGCACCCGGATCCAGCCGGTGGCCGGGTCCACCGCGACCTCGACCACCGCCGCGCTGTAGGAGTAGGCGGCCGAGGGGCCGACGCCGGCGCCGCGATAGCGCCCGGGCGAGGCGGGCGGGGTGTAGCTGCCCACGGTGCCTAACGTCCCGTGCAGCGTCTCGGCGGCGACCACGGCGGCGGCGAAGTCCAGGCCGGTCCCGGGGTCCTCCACGTCGAACACGCGCCGTTCGGCGAACGCCAGCCGCTCGGCCGGCACGCCGAGCTTCGCGGCGACGGCCGGGCGGATCAGGTCCTTGGCGCGCTCCGCCGCCTGGATCGCGGCGTTGCCCATCATCAGGGTCACGCGGCTCGAGTAGCTGCCCAGGTCCACCGGCGTGAGGTCGGTGTCGCCGGTGACGAGCTGGACGTCGGCCGCGCCGATGCCGAGGGACTCGGCGACGATCGCGGCGAGCACGTCGTCGCTGCCCTGGCCGATCTCGGTCGCGCCGCAGAACGCCGTCACCACGCCCGACCGGTCGAGCCTGAGCTGCACGCCGCTGTGCGGCATCGCGTTCCAGTAAATGGGCAGGCCCGCGCCGGAGAGATACGACGAGCAGGCGAGGCCCAGCCCGCGGCCGGGCCCGAGCCGGCCGCGCCGCTCGGCCCAGCCGGACCCGCGCACCACCGCGTCGATGCACTCGCGCAGGCCCATCGTGGAGATGCGCATCCAGTTCGCCGTGACGGACTGCGCCGGCGCGAGCTGGCGGAGCCGCAACCGGGCCGGATCCGTGCCTAACGCCACCGCGATCTTGTCGAGCTGAACCTCCTGGGCGAAGCGCGGCTGCGGCGTGCCGTGCCCGCGCTTGGGGCCGCAGGCGGGCTTGTTGGTGAAGGTGCGGCAGGCGCGGAACCGGTAGCGCGGCACGTGATAGGTCACCGTCTGGAGCTGGCCGGTGTAGAGCGTGGACGCGGGGCCGTAGCTGCCGTAGGCGCCCCCGTCGAGCAGCGTCTCGAGGTCCATGCCGACGATCGTGCCCTCGCGCGTGACGCCCGTCCTGAGCCGCATCAGCACCGGATGCCGCCCGCGGTGGCAGTAGAACACCTCCTCGCGGGTCAGCGTGATCTTCACCGGGCGGCCGGTGAGCAGCGCGGCCTTCGCGACCACGATCTCGTGGTTGAACGGGTCGCTCTTGCCGCCGAACCCGCCGCCGTTGGGCGTCGCGATGACGCGGATGGTGTGCGCCGGCCGGTCCAGCGCCCGCGCGAGCTCACGGTGCACGTAGTGCGGCGTCTGGGTCGAGGACCACAGCGTCAACCGGCCGTCGCGGTCGAGCGCGGCCACGGCCGCGTGCTGCTCGAGCGGCAGGTGCGTGTTGCCTTCGTAGAAGAACAGGTCCTTGAACACGCGGTCGGCGCCGGCCAGCGCCTGGTCCACGTCGCCGAAGGCGAAGTGCGCGAGCCGGTGGATGTTGCCGCCCTCGCCGTACTCGTGGATGCGCGCCTCGGGGTGGGCCAGCGCGTCGGCCGGATCGGCGATCGTGGCCAGCGGCTCGTAGCTGACGTCGACCAGGTCGCACGCGTCGGCGGCGGCGGCTTCGGAGCGCGCCACCACGGCGGCGACCGGATCGCCCACGTGACGCACCTTCTCGCGGCACAGCGCGTGTTCGTCCTGGCTGACCGGCATGATGCCGTAGGGAATCGGAAAGTCGGCGCCGGTCAGCACCGCCACGACGCCGGGCGCGGCCGCGGCGCGGCCGGCATCCACGCCGGTGATGCGCGCGTGGGGCAGGGGCGAGCGCACCAGCTTCGCATGGAGCATCCGCGGCAGGACGAGGTCGTCGGCGAACCGGGTCTGGCCGGTCACCTTGGCGCGGCCGTCCACGCGGCGCCGCGCCGTGCCGATCACGCGGAACGCGTCGCTCATGCCGAGGCCCTGCCGGCCCGACCGCCGCGCCGCCGCGCGGGACTCGCCGCGGCCGCCTGCGCGCGCGCCGCCGCTTCCACGGCCTCGAAGATCTGGAGGTAGCCGGTGCACCGGCACAGGTTGCCGCTCAGCGCCTCGGCGATCTGCGCGCGCGTCGGGTTGGGCTGCCGGTCGAGGAGGTGTTTCGCCGTCAGCAGAATGCCCGGCGTGCAGTAGCCGCACTGCGCCGCGCCCTTGTCGGCGAACGCGGCCTGCAGCGGGTGGAGGTCCGGGCCGTCCGCCAGGCCCTCGATGGTCGTGACGCGCGCGCCGTCGCACTCGACCCCCAGCACCAGGCAGGACAGGGCCGGCGCGTCGTTGAGCAGCACGGCGCACGCGCCGCACTCGCCCAGCTCGCAGCCGTGCTTGGTGCCGGTGAGCTGCAGGTCCTCACGGAGGATCTCGAGCAGCGTCTTGTAGCCCTCGAACACGACGTCCTGGGGCTCCCCGTTGACCGTCAGCGCGACCCGCACGCGCCCCTCGTCCCGCGGGCGCGGTCCCGCGGCGTGGCGTGCACTCATTTGCGAAGTCCTCCCACGAGGTAGTCGGCGAAGCCCTGCCCGATCGCGGCGACGGTGCGCGTCCCGCCGGGCCGGTACCAGCGCGCGGTCCAGTTCAGCGCGCCGAGGATGGCGCGGGTGACGAGCGCCGGGTCGCAGCGACGGAACTCGCGGCGCCGCACGCCGTCGGCGACGATGTGCCGCACGGCGCGCTCGTAGCGGTCGCGCCGCGCCACGATGCGGCGACGCAGGTCGGGCGGCAGCTCGTGCAGCTCGGTGTGCGCCGCGGCGCCTTCGACCTCGTTCAGCGTGACCTCGAGGTGCGCCGTGATGACCCGGGTGAGACGGTCGGCGGCCGCCAGCGGGCCGCGTTCCCACGCGGCGGCGGACCGGAGCATCCGGTCGAGCGCTTCGACCTGGCAGAAATACAGCAGCTCGGCCTTGTTCCTGAAGTAGTAGTAGAGGTTGCCGAGCGAGAGGTCGGCGGCGTCAGCGATCTCCCGCATCCCGGTCGCGGCGACGCCGCGGTCGCGAAACACGCCGGCGGCCGCCCGCAGGATGGCGGTGCGGCGGGCCAGGGCCTTGGCGGCCGAGCGCGGGGTCGAAGGCGTTTTTTGAACCACCGTTCAAAAAATGAGATCCGCGGGGGGCGGCCGCAAGGGCGCGAGGGTGGGGCGAATGCCGGTCACGGGCGCTCGGTTTCGGCACCGGCGGCCTGTCTTGACGAGCCCGCGCCGGGATGGTACTTTACGGGGCAGTTGGATCGCGTAGTAGCGCTTGCAGTCCACGTTGACGGCACCGCTGCGGGGCGTTTCCCGGGGCGGTTTTTTCATTTTGGCAGGACCGTCGGCCGCTGTGGCCGGCGTTTAAACGGGCAATTTGCCCACAATTCAGGAGCAGTAACGTATGGCGCAGGGCAAGGTGAAGTGGTTCAATGACGCGAAGGGGTTTGGGTTCGTGCAGCAGGAAGGCGGCCCGGACGTCTTCGTGCACTACACGGCGATCGCTGCCGAGGGCTTCAAGTCGCTCGCCGAGGGCGACCAGGTGGAGTTCGAAATCAAGCAGGGCCCGAAGGGCCTGCAGGCGGCGAACGTTCGCAAGATCGGTTGACCTTCGCGTCGATCGCTTCACCGGAACGCCGGCCCACGCGGCCGGCGTTCTGCGTTGTGGGCCTCGGCGCCCTCGGGTGCGGGCGGTCCGCTGGCGCGCGCGAGATCGTTCACGCATCGTAGGATCAAGCCAATGACCCCCGACGCCGCCAACCCCGACCCCGAGCGCCGCGGCCGTTCGCGCCGGCTGGAAGACCAGGAGCGCGACCGGCTGTTCAGCCTCTCGCTCGACATCCTGTGCGTGTGCGACTTCGAAGGGGTGTTTCACCAGGTCAACCCGGCGCTGGAGCGGGTGCTGGGCTACACCACGGCGGAGCTGCGCCGGCGCTCGTTCCTCGACTTTCTGGCCCCCGCCGACCGCGACGGGGCCCGGGCGCAGCTGGAGCGTGTGGTGGGCGGCGCTCCGCTGATCGGCTTCGAGAACCGGTGGGTCCACAAGGACGGCTCGGTGCGCTGGCTCCAGTGGAACGGCACCCCCGATCCGGAGCGGCGGCGGATCTACGCGGCGGCCCGCGACGTGACCGACCGCCACGCCTTCGAGGCCGAGCTGGCGCGGCTGGCCTCGATCGTGGAGTCGTCGGACGACGCGATCATCGGCATGGCGCTCGACGGGATGATCGAATCGTGGAATCCGGCGGCCGAGCGGCTGTTCGGCTGGTCGGCGCTCGAGATGCGGGGGCGCAACCTGTCGTTGTTGGTCCCGCCCGGCCACGCCGATCACATGGAGCAGGTGCTGGCGACCATCCTGCGCGGCCAGCGGGTCAGCCACTACGAGACGTTCCGCCGCAAGAAGAACGGCGAGGTGATCGGCGTGTCGCTCAGCGTCTCGCCGGTGCGGGACGCCGACGGCGGCTTGATCGGCGCGTCGACCATCATGCGCGACGTCACCGAGCGCCGGCGGGCCGAGGCGGAACGGCTCAACCTCCTCCAGCAGCTCGAGCATGCGCTGTCGCGGGCCAAGCGGATGACGGGCACGCTGCACTTCTGCGAGGTCTGCCACCGGGTCCGCGACGAGCAGGGCTACTGGACCGACGTCATGCGGTATATCGACGACCACGCGGACGCCCGGCCGATCCCGGGCCGCTGTCCGGACCACGCCCATACCGAGCCGCGTTGACAAACCGGTCCGACGACGATTCTGTATAGGGCTTTTCCGACGGCCACGGTGGCCGTCGGCCACCCGGGCAACCGCCCGTTCTTACCAGGAGTCGTATCGATGGCGCAGGGCAAGGTGAAGTGGTTCAACGACGCGAAGGGGTTCGGCTTCGTGCAGCAGGAAGGTGGTCCGGACGTGTTCGTGCACTACTCGGCCATCGCCAGCGACGGCTTCAAGTCGCTCGCCGAGGGGGACAAGGTCGAGTTCGAGGTCAAGCAGGGCCCCAAGGGGCTGCAGGCCGCGAACGTCAGGAAGATCAGCTAACCGGCTGCTGCGCCACGCTTCGTCGCGCCGGCTCCGCCGCGGAGCCGGCGCGTCGTCGTTTCGGCCGCAGTAGATTTGCGGCGTGACCCACCCGGACCATCCCCAGCAGGAGATTCTCCGCTACCAGCATCCGCGCCGCCCCGCGTCGTGGGTGGCGCGTTACACCGCGCGGGCGGTGGTGCTGCTCATCGTCGTCGCGGTGGTGGCCGGCGCCGTCGCGGTGTGGCGCGCCCGCAGCCCGGTCGTGCTGGTCCAGCCGATGACGCTGGTGCGCGGCGGGAGTCCGAGCGTCGAGGTGCAGGGCACGGGTGTGCTGACCGCGACGATCGACTCCGCGTACGCGCGGGTGCCGGGGCGCCTGGCCAGCACGGCCTTCGGCCTCGGGACGCCGGTGCGCGTCGGTCAGGTGCTGGCCCACCTCGAGAGCCATGCGGAGGCGGTCGAGGCGGAACGCGCCGACTCGCTGTTGTCGAGCGTGCGCCAGCAGATGGTGCGCGACCAGATGGATCCGCAGCGCGCCAGGACCAGTTCGGCCGCCACCACCGCCAGCCTCGCGCACGCCAACGCCCTGGCGCTGGCCGCGCGCGCCAAGCTCCAGCTTCGCTACGTGGTGTCGCCGGTCGAGGGGCGGGTGGTGCGGTCCCTGGTGCGGCCCGGCGACTCGGTGTTTCCCGCCGGCCGCCGCGGGGCGGTGCCGGTGGCGGAGGTCGCGGATGCCGCGTCGTTGCGCGTCGCCGCGGACGTTCCGGCCGGCGCTGCCCGCGCGGTGCACGTCGGCGACCCCGCCGTCATCCAGTGCGATTCCATCCCCGGCCGGCGGTACTCGGGGTCGGTAGCCGCGCTCGGCCTAACGTCGGGCGGCACGACGCGGGTCCTCGTGGCGATCGGCGACGCGGACGCCCGCTCGCGCCCGGGACTTCGCTGCGCCGTGCAGATCACGGGGCGCAGCCTCGCGCCCGCGTCGCCCGACCGGCTGTTCGTCCCCGCCGCCGCGGTGCACGAGGACGCGGACCAGGACATCGTGTGGGTGCTCGCCGGGACCCGCGTGAGCCGTCGCTCGGTGCGCGCCGGGCCCGCCGAGGACGGCCGCCGTGAGATCCGGTCGGGCCTCTCCGGCGGCGAGCTCGTCGTGGTGCGCGGCCCGGCGGACCTCGTCCCGGGCGAGCGCGTCCGCGCGGCGAACGCGCCGCCATCGCCCTAGGCCAATCCCGAATGGCCGGGTAGATTTTGCCCGCCCATGAGCGCGCCGATGCACGACCTGTCCAAGCTCACGATCCGCCGCGACACCCCGCCGCCGGGGGTGCGCTCGGCGTTCCGGACCAGCGCGATCATCGCCGTGATCGTGCTGCTCGCGGTGAGCGTGGGTGCGATCGTGGTGGCGCGCCGGAGCGCGCCGACGATACACACGATCGTGGTGGGGGCGGGCGGCCCGGCGGCCGGCGCCGACGTGGAGGTGGTGGCCAACGGCTACGTGGTGGCCCGGACCAAGGCGTCGGTCGCGCCCAAGGTCCCGGGGCGGCTCGCCTATCTCGGCGTCAGCGAAGGCTCTGTGGTGCGCGAGAACGAAGTCATCGCGCGGCTCGAGAACGCGGACTACCAGGCCGCGGTGGCGCAGGCCCAGGCCAACGTCGGCGTGGAGCGCGCGTCGCTGCTCGAGGCGCAGGCCGACCGCGACGAGCTGCGGCGCGAGGCGCAGCGCGCGCGCGACGTGCGGGCGCAGAACGTCAACCTGATGTCGCAGCAGGATCTCGATGCGGCGGTCAGCCGAGCCGCGCAGGGTGACGCGCGGGTGGCCGAGGCGCAGGCGCGGATCGCCGCCGCGGAGGCGGCGCTCCAGTACGCGCAGGCCAGCCTCGACAATACCATCATCCGGGCGCCGTTCAGCGGCACGGTGCTGGCCAAGGACGCCGAGGTGGGCGAGGTGGTGGCGCCGTCGGTGGGCGGCGGACTCACCCGCGGCGCGGTGGTGACGATGGCGGACATGTCCACGCTCGAAGTGGAGGTGGACGTGAACGAAGCGTACATCGCGCGGATCCACGGCGGCCAGCCGGCGCGCATCACGCTGGACGCCTATCCCGACACCACGTTCCGGGGCCGGGTGCGCCAGGTCGTGCCGACCGCCGATCGCGAGCGCGCCACCGTGCAGGTCAAGGTGAGCATCACGGACAAGGATCCGCGCATTCTGCCGGAGATGGGCGCGCGGGTGGACTTCCTCGAACCCAACCCGGGCCGCGCGGCCGCCGCGCCCGTGGCGGCGGTGATCCGCGTGCCGTCGGATGCGGTGCGCGAGGACAGCGGGCGCTCGGTGGTCTGGATCGTCCGCGACAACCGGCTGACCCGCCGCGAGGTCGTCGCCGGCCCGGTGAGCGCCGGCCAGCGCGAGATCCGCAGCGGGCTGACCGGCGGCGAGGAACTGCTGCTCAGCGGCGTGGACACGCCGCGCGAGGGCATGCGCGTCCAGAAGACCGTTCCTAACTAAAGGGAGTCGCATGGCCCTCGTTGAACTGACCGGTGTGACCAAGTCGTTCCAGCGCGACGCGCAGATCATCGAGATCTTCACCGGGCTCGATCTCTCCTTCGCGGCGGGGAGCTACACCGCGCTCATGGGACCCTCGGGGAGCGGCAAGTCCACGCTGCTCAACATGATCGCCGGGCTCGACCGGCCGACCAGCGGAACGCTGCGGGTCGGCGATGCGGTGATCAGCGCGCTCACGCCCACCCAGCTCGCGTCGTGGCGCGCCCGGCACGTCGGCTTCGTGTTCCAGTCGTACAACCTGCTGCCGGTGCTCACGGCGGCGCAGAACGTGGAACTGCCCCTGCTGCTGGCGCCGCTCAACAAGCAGGAGCGGCGCGAGCGCGTCGAGGTCGCGTTAGGCGTGGTCGGCCTGACCGACCGGCTGGACCACTACCCGCGCCAGCTCTCGGGCGGGCAGGAGCAGCGCGTCGCCATCGCGCGCGCCATCGTGTCCGACCCGACGCTGATCCTGCTCGACGAGCCCACCGGGCAGCTCGACAAGAAGTCGGCCGAGGAGGTGCTCGCGCTGCTGGGGCGCCTGAACACCGAGTTCCACAAGACGATCATCATGGTGACCCACGACGCCCACGCGGCGGACCACGCCACGACGCTGCTGCGCCTCGAGAAGGGCGTGCTGACGTCATGACCGTCGCCCGGCTGGTGGTCGCCAATCTCGGACGCCACAAGCTGCGCACCGTGCTCACGATGCTCGGCGTGGCGCTGGCCATGTTCCTGTTCGCGTCGCTGCGCTCGGTGGTCACCACGCTCAACGGCGGCGCGGAAGTGGCGAGCGCCAACCGCATGGTGGTCCGCAACGCCATGGCGATCGTGTTCCCGCTTCAGATGAGCCAGATGGCGCAGATCGAGGCGGTCCCCGGGGTCAAAGCCGTCACCTGGGCCAACTGGTTCGGCGGCCGGTACGGCGACGGCAAGACGTTCTTCGCGTCGTTCGCGGTGGACCCCGCGTCCTATCTGCCGATGTATCCGGAGGTCGTGATCCCGGCCGACCAGCGGGACGCGTTTCTCCACGACCGCACCGGCGCGTTGGTGGGCAGCGGCCTGATGCAGCAGATGGGCTGGCGGGTCGGCCAGAACGTCACGCTGCGCGGCACGATCTTTCCGGGCGACTGGACGTTCACGATCCGCGGGATCTACACGCCAAGCGTCCGGGCGTTCGACAGTCGCTCGTTCATCTTCCAGTACGACTACCTCTACGAACGCACGCAGCACCAGGCCGCCCCCGGCTGGTTCGCGCTCGAGCTGACCGATCCGTCGCTCGCGCCGCAGGTCGCCAGGACGATCGACGACCGGTTCCGCAGCTCGTCGTCGCCGACCAAGACGATGACCGAGAAGGCGTTCAACCAGAGCTTCGTCACCATGTGGGGCAACGTGCAGTTTCTGATGAACTCGATCGGCATGGCGGTGGTGTTCGCCATTCTCATGGTGACCGGAAATGCCATGATGATGACGGCCCGCGAGCGCACCGGCGAAGTGGCGGTGCTCAAGACCATCGGATTCAGCGACGCGACGCTGTTCGTCCTGGTGATGCTGGAGGCCGGGTTGGTGACCCTGATCGGGGCGTCGCTCGGCCTGGGCGGGGCCAAACTGCTGTACGCGGGCACGGGCTTCAACGGCTTCGGCTTCCTGCCCGGCTTCGATGTCAAAGGTCAGACCCTCGTGCTCGGCTTCGGGATCACGCTGCTGCTGGCGATCGCGAGCGGCATCGTGCCGGCGGCGCGCGCCTACCGGCTGCCGATCGTCCAGGCGCTGAGGCACGTCGAATGAAGATCCCGTTCGTCTACAACCTCCGCAGCATCGTGCAGCGGCCGGTGTCCACCGCCATGACGGCCCTGGGCATCGCGCTGGTGGTCGCGGTGTTCGTGGCGATGCTGGCGCTGGCCGGCGGCTTCCGCGCCACGCTCGCCAAGTCGGGCTCCGACGACAACATGATCGTGCTGCGCCGCGGCGCCGACAGCGAGATGTCGAGCGGCATCTCGCGCGAGGACGCGCGGCTGATCGCCAGCTTCCCGCAGGTCGCGGTGGATGCGACCGGTCACCCGCTGGCCAGCCCCGAGGTGTTCGTCACCATCAACATCCCGCGGGCGGTCGGCGAGGGCGAGAACAACGTGGTGGCGCGCGGCGTGAGCGACGACGCGTTCGCCGTGCGCCGCATCCACATCACCGCGGGGCGGCGCTTCCGCAGCGGGCAGAGCGAGATCATCATCGGCGACAAGATCGTGCCGCGGTTCGCGCACACCGCGATCGGCGACACGCTGCGCTTCGCCAACCGCGACTGGATCGTGGTGGGCCACTTCGCGGCCGGCGGCTCGGCGCTCGAGTCGGAGATCTGGGGCGAAAACGAGCAGTTCATGCCGGTGTTCCGCGGCGACGTGTTCCAGACGGTGGCGCTCCGGCTCAAGAACCCGGCGGACTGGCAGGACGCCAAGCGCGCGCTCGAGAACGACCAGCGCCTCACGGTGCAGGCCGAGCGCGAGTCGGACTTCTATCGCGACCAGTCGAGCATTCTGACCAAGGTGCTCACGGCCCTGGCGTTCATGATCACCAGCGTGATGGCGGTCGGCGCGGTGTTCGGCGCGATCAACACGATGTACGCCGCGGTCGCGTCCCGCACGCCCGAGATCGCCGTGCTGCTCACGCTCGGCTTCAAGCCGCGCAGCGTGCTGGCGTCGTTCCTCGCCGAGTCGGCGGCGATCGCCTTCATCGGCGGCGTGCTCGGCGGCCTGATGGCGCTGCCCATCAACGGCATCGTCACCAGCACCACCAACTGGAACTCGTTCAGCGAGGTCGCGTTCGCGTTCCGCGTGACGCCGCAGCTGTTGCTCTGGGGTGTCGCGTTTGCCGTAGTGATGGGCGTGCTCGGCGGGTTCTTCCCGGCGCGGCGGGCGTCCCGGGTGCCGGTGGTCCAGGCGATCCGCTAGCCGGCGATCCACGAGGCCCGCCGGCGCCGCGGCCGGATCACTCCGCCAGCAACTCGCCTTTCATCATGGTCACGGCTTTCCCTCCGAGCAGCACGCGATCGCCCTTGACGTTCACCCGAACCATCCCGCCGCGCGGCGAAGCCTGGTAGGCCAGCATCTCGGTCTTGCCCAGCCGGGCCTCCCAGTACGGGCCCAGGCAGGCGTGGGCGGAGCCAGTCACCGGGTCCTCCGGGATGCCCGAGGCCGGGGCGAAGAACCGGGACACGAAGTCGAAGCCGGGGGTGGTGGCCGCGGCGGTGACCACCACGCCGCGCACCGGCACGCTCGCCAGCAGCGCCATGTCGGGCTGCAGGCCGCGCACGATCTTCTCGGACGCCACCTCGACCAGGTAATCGAACCGGTTCCGCGCGACCATCTTGGCCCGGACGCCTAACGCCTCCAGCAGGTTGGATGGCGGCGCCTCCGCCTCGGCCGGCGTGGCCGGGAAGTCCAGCTCGATCCACGCGCCGTCGCGGCGCGCGGTGAGACGGCCGCTCTTGGTCTGGTAGACGAGCTGGTCGGCCGGTTGGGCCGCGCCGCTCTCCCACAGGACGTGCGAGGCGGCGAGCGTCGCATGGCCGCACAGCGCGACCTCGACGGTCGGCGTGAACCAGCGCAGGCGGTAGCCGTCACCGTCCGGGTGCAGGAAGGCGGTCTCCGAGAGGTTCATCTCGCGCGCGACCTGTTGCATCCACCGCTCCTCGCGGGCGGCGGACAGCAGGCACACCGCGGCGGGGTTGCCGCTGTAGGGCGCGTCGGTGAAGGCGTCCACGACGGTGACGGACTGGGTCATGGCTTGAACAATACTCAGGACCGCCGCGGCCGGCGGCTCAGTCGTTCAGGCAGAGAAACCGGACATCGCGCATCGGGAGGCCGGCCAGGAGCCACCAGCCGCGCCGCCACGCAAGGTCGGCGAGGGCCGGGTCGGTGGCGCCCGCCATGGCGGCGCGGTAGTGGAGCAACGCCTGGCGGCGGGCCTCGGGCGCTTGATCGACCAGCGTCGATGACGCGGCGAAGCTGTCCGCCGCGCCGTCGGCCAGCGCCACAATGTCGTGATAGGCTTCGCCGAGGTAGAAGTGCACCGGCGCCGAGATCGGCCCGTCGGGCACTCGAGCCAGATAGCGCTCGCCGTTGTCGAGCACGCGCTGGAACCCGACGCCGCCCAGCTCGCAGGTCCCGCTCGGGTCGAAGCCCTGGGCGAGCTGCAGCAGGAAGATGGCCTGGCCGACCGGACTGTCGCGGTCGAGGGTGCGCGCCTCGTACAGCCAGTTGCGCCGGTACACCCAGCTGTCGGTGCGCGCGGACCAGGTGAATTTCGCGCCGACCTGCTTGAGCGGCGCCAGCTCGGCGTCGCTGCGGCGGCCGCACAGGCCGTAGGCGCACAGCGAGCGGTCGAGCACCTGGTCGGCCACGAACAGAGCGGCGGCGCGCCGCGGGGGAGGCAGCCCAGCGGCGGCGAGCACCCAGCGGCGCAGCGTGTGCACCAGCGAGTCGGCCGACGGCGGCGTCGCCGGCGGGCCCCCGTCGCCGGCCGGGGCGCTGGAGAGCCGCGCGCCGGCGAGCACGCCGCGCAGCGCGACCCACGGCGCGGTGTCGGGCCGCGCCAGCCGCGCGACGCGCGCCAGCGGGAGCGTGTCGGCCACGCGCGCGAGGCCTTCGGGCGAGTCGTGGTCGGGATCGAGCGTCAGGTGCGCGACAGGCAGGAACGCGAACGTCACCACGGACCAGCGGGCGGCGGTTTCGGCCGATGCGTAGGGCAGGCCGCTGAGCGCGCTCACCATGACCAGGTCGCCGCGCTGCCATTCCACGACCCGGCGCCAGAAGGCGGACCCGAAGAAGCTCACCTGCGCCCGCGGGTTGCCGCCGCCGAACGCGGACGTCAGCTCGCCGGTGATGGAGTCCGCGAGCCGCGCGCCGGCCAGAGAGTCGGGGACGACGACCTGGGTCGCGACGAGACCGAGCAGGCAGTGCGCGCGAAGCGAGTCGGGCGACGCATCGTCGCCGGGCAGCGCCTGGCCGGGTGTGCGGGGCGGCGGATAGAAATACGCGACCCGGTGCACGATCCGGGCGCCGGTCTGCGCGTCCGCGGTCGCGCGCGCGCACCAATCGCCGAGGTAGTCGCGATTCGCTTCGCGGTTGTACGCCTCGAGTTGCTCGCCGGTGCGGGAGGCGGCCCATTCGCCGAGGGTGACCCCGGCGCGCAGCTGCCACAAGGCGAGCGTCACCTGGCCGGGCGCGGCGGTGGGGTCGACGCTCGGGCCCGCGCTGGAGTCGCGGGTCGCAGCGGCGCTGCGCGAGGGCGCGCGGCACGCGGCCAGCGCCACGGCCCCGAGGGCCCACCACCATCGAGTCGGTCGCATGCGTCTCTGGACGATATGTTGCCGCGGTCATTGGTGAAAGCGACCTTACCAGGATGACCGCGGGATCGCTTGCCGAACGGGTGCACCGACACTGCCTCGCGCACGGGCTGTTCCCCGCGCCCGGCGGCGCCGTCGTGGCGGTGAGCGGGGGCCCCGACTCGCTGGCGCTGCTCGACGTGATGGCGGCGCTCGCCCCGCGGCTCGGCCTGACGCTGGTGGTCGCGCACGCCGACCACGGGATCCTTCCCGAGAGTGCCGAGGTGGCCGCGCGGGTCGTCGCGATCGCGGAGCGGTACGCCGCGCCGTGCGCGGTGGGCCGGCTCGCGCTCGGCGCGGGCGCCGGCGAGACGCGGGCGCGCGAGGCGCGCTACCGGTTCCTGCGCGACGTCCAGCGCGCGAGGGGCGCGCGGTACCTCCTGACCGCGCATCACGCCGACGACCAGGTCGAGACCGTGGTGTTGCGCGTCCTGCACGGCTCCGGGCCGTTAGGCCTTGCGGGCATCGCGCCGGTCGGGCCGGAGGGCCTGGTGCGGCCGCTGCTGGCGTTCCGGCACGCCGAGCTGGCCGCCCATGCCGCCTCGCTCGGCTTGCCCGTCGCCACCGACCCGTCGAACAGCGATCCGCGTCATCTGCGCGCCTGGGTGCGGGGCGCGTTGCTGCCGTTGGTGCGTTCGCGCCTCGGCGCGGCGGCCGGGGATGCGCTCCTCGCCGTGGCGGCGCACGCGGCGCGCGACACCGCGGCCTGGGATGCGGCGCTCGACGTGATGCCGGAGCTCGACGCTCGCGCGCGAGTGGGGCACTGCGACGTTGCTCGGGGGGCGCTGACCGGCTATCATAACGTGTTGGCTGAACGTGTGTTGCGCGCGGTGGCGCGGCGTTCGGGCCTGCGGCTTGGTCCGGAGGCAGCCGCCCGGGCAGTGGCGTTCGCCGGCCGCAGCACGAGTGGCCACCGGCTCGACCTGGGCGGCGGCCTCACGGCGGAGATTGCGTTCGACCGGCTGGTGATCGCGGCGGATGCCGACGTTCCGGCCCCGGTGCGCATCAGTGGAGGCAGCGGCAGCGCGTCGTTCGGCGCCTGGCACGTTGCCTGGCGCGCCGAGCCGCGCGCCGCCGCGCCGGCCGCCCGCGCGAGCTGGACGACGTGGCTGGCGCCGACCGACGCCTGTGAGGTGCGTGCTCCGGTGCCCGGCGACCGGTTGGTTCCGCTGGGCGGCACGGGCCGACGCCGGGTAGCGCGACTGTTGATGGAGGCCCGGGTGGCGCGCGGGGAGCGCGCGAGCTATCCCGTGCTGGCGTGCGGCTCGCGTCCGGTGTGGCTGCCGGGCGTCGCCCGCGCCGCCGACCACCTGCCCGCGCCGGATGCTGCGGCGCTGAGGATCGACGTTGGACGAGGCTAGTCTCGCGCGCGTGATGGACGGGCGGCGCATCGAACGGATCGTCTTCGATGCGGACCAGATTCGCACCCGCGTGAAGGAGTTAGGCGCCGCGATCGGGACGCATTACCCCGACGGCGACCTGCTGGTGCTCGGCTTGCTGAAGGGGAGCTTCATCTTTCTGGGCGACCTGGTGCGGGAAATCCCACGGCCGCTCCAGGTGGACTTCCTGGTGGCGAGCAGCTACGGTGACGCGAAGGAAAGCAGCGGCGTCGTCACGCTGCTGTACGACCCGCACACCCGCCTCGAGGGGAAACATATTCTTCTGGTCGAGGATATCATTGACTCGGGCCGGACGCTGAACCAGATGATGGGTCTGCTGCGCGAGCGCCGTCCGCGCAGCGTCGAGTTGTGCGCGATGCTCGACAAGGGCATCGCGACCTATCTCGGCACGAAGCCGCTGTTCGTCGGCTTCGAGGCGCCCCACGAGTTTCTCGTGGGTTACGGTTTGGATCACGCCGAGGACTTCCGCCATCTGCCGTTCGTGGCGAGCCTGGCGGACTGAAAGGACCGACGCGAGCGCATGCCTGACCGCCTCACCCCGCCGCCGCCCAAGCTGAGCTGGGCCCGTCTGTCCAAGACGGTCGCCTTCTGGATGATCGTGATCCTGGTCCCGATCATCTTCTTCCAGCTCACGGAAAAGCGGTCGGAGGAAGCGCCCGAGATCACCTACTCGGAGTTCGAGGCCGCGCTGGACCACGGCAACGTCCAGCAGGTCGAGATCACCGAGCTCACCGACGTGCGCGGCGAATTCAAGAGCCCGCAGCGCGTCGGCGACAACAACGTGCTGCGCTTCACCACCACGCTGCCGTTCGCGGCGGACCAGGCGTTCGCCAAGCAGCTGACCGACAAGGGCGTGCCGATCCGCGCCCGGAAGGAGCGCCAGAGCTTCTTCAACCTGGTCATCACGCTGATTCCCTGGCTGATCCTGATCGGCTTCTGGGTGTTCCTGTTCCGCCAGATGCAGGCGGGATCGGGCCGCGCGTTCGCGTTCGGCAAGTCCAAGGCCAAGCTGCTGACCGGCGACACGCCCAAGGTGACGTTCGCCGACGTGGCCGGCGCCGACGAAGCGAAAGTCGAGCTCCAGGAGATCATCGAGTTCCTCAAGGACCCGCAGCGCTTCACGCGGCTGGGCGGGCGGCTGCCCAAAGGCGCGCTGCTGGTCGGCGCGCCGGGCACCGGCAAGACGCTGCTCGCCAAGGCGGTCGCGGGCGAGGCCGGCCGGCCGTTCTTCTCCATGTCGGGTTCCGACTTCGTCGAGATGTTCGTGGGCGTGGGCGCGTCGCGGGTGCGCGACCTGTTCGAGCAGGGCAAGGCGCACGCGCCGTGCATCATCTTCATCGACGAGATCGACGCGGTGGGCCGCCATCGCGGGGCGGGGCTGGGCGGCGGGCACGACGAGCGCGAACAGACGCTCAACCAGCTGCTGGTCGAGATGGACGGATTCGAGTCGAACGACGGCGTCATCCTGCTGGCGGCGACCAACCGCCCCGACGTGCTCGACCCCGCGCTGCTGCGCCCCGGCCGGTTCGACCGGCAGGTCGTGGTGGACGCGCCCGATGTGAAGGGGCGCGAGGGCATCTTGCGCGTGCACACCCGCAAGATCCCGCTCGCGCCGGACGTCCGACTCGACCGGCTCGCGAAGGGCACGCCGGGCCTCTCGGGCGCGGACCTCGCGAACCTGGTCAACGAGGCCGCGCTGCTCGCCGCACGGCGGAACAAGACCCAAGTAGACATGGCGGATTTCGAGGAAGCGAAGGACAAGGTGATGCTCGGCGTGGAGCGGCGCAGCCTGGTGCTGACCGACGACGAGCGGAAGCTGACCGCCTACCACGAAGCCGGCCATGCCATCGTGTCGCTCAAGACGCCGGGGATGGACCCGCTGCACAAGGTGACGATCGTGCCGCGCGGGCGCGCGCTCGGCCTCACTACGTGGCTGCCCGAAGAGGACCGGCATAACTACACCAAGTACTGGCTGGAAGGGCGGCTCGCGTCGGCGTTCGGCGGCCGGGTCGCGGAAGAGCTGGTGTTCGGTCCCGAGAAGGTGACCACCGGCGCGGCGAGCGACATCGAGCAGGCCACGTCGCTGGCCCGGCGGATGGTCACGCAATTCGGGATGAGCGAGAAGGTCGGCACGATCGCCGTGGGCGACCGCGAGCAGGAGATCTTCCTGGGCCGCGAGATCGCGCAGCGACGCGAGATTTCCGAGCGCACCGCCGAGATGGTGGACACCGAGGTGAAGCGGCTGATCGACGAAGCGTATCGCCGCGCGCGCACTATTCTCGAGGACAACCGGCCGCTGCTCGACGTGATGGCCGCCGCGCTGCTCGACCGCGAGACGATCGACATCGACGAGATCACGGCGCTGAACGAGGGCCGCGCGATGCCGCCCCGCGACCAGTCGCCGCCTCCGACGCCGGCGCCGCCGGTTCCCGCGCCGGCCGCGGGCCCGGGGCCGCTCCGGCCGTTGGGCGTGCCGAGCGGGGCGCCGAGCCCCGCGTGAGCGCGCGGGTGGGGCGGGCGGCGCCCACCCCCCCGCTCGTGTGGCAGACCGCGCACCGGCGGATCAGCCTGGTCCGGTCCGTGGTGGTCGGTATCCTCAACGTCACGCCCGACAGCTTCAGCGACGGCGGCCGGCAGTTCGCGCCGGATGACGCGGTGCGCGCGGGCCTCGCCATGCGCGAGGCCGGCGCCGGACTGCTGGACGTGGGCGGAGAGTCCACGCGCCCGGGTGCGGGCGCGCCCGACGAAGCCGAGGAGCGCCGCCGCGTGGTGCCGGTGATCGAGCGGCTGGTCGCCGAGGTGGGGTTGCCGGTCAGCGTGGACACCCGGCGCGCGAGCGTGGCGCGAGCGGCGCTGGCGGCGGGCGCTGAGATCGTGAACGACGTGTCGGGACTGGCACACGATGCGGACATGGCCCGCGTCGTCGCGGGCGCAGGCGCCGGCGTGGTGCTGATGCACATGCGCGGCACGCCGGCCACCATGGACGAGCTGGCGCGCTACGACGATCCGGCGCGCGACGTCGCGCGGGAGCTGGCGGAGCGGCGGGATGCCGCCCTCGTCGCCGGCATCGCGCCCGCGGCGATCGTGGTCGATCCCGGCCTCGGATTCGCCAAGAACCCGGAGCAGAACCTGGCGCTCATCGATCAACTGGAAACCATCGCCGCGCTCGGACACCCGGTGCTGGTCGGCCCCTCGCGCAAGCGCTTCCTGGGCGCGGTCGCCGGCCGCGCGGCGGCCGCCGATCGCGATGCCGCCACCGCGGCCGCGTGCGTTGCGGCGCGGATGCGCGGCGCGGTGCTGTTCCGCGTCCACGACGTCGCGTCGGCGCGCGAAGCGCTCGACGTGGCGGACGCGGTGCTGGCCCACGCCGTCGCGCCCGACCCCCGCGCCCGGGGGCCCGTCCCCGCGAGGACCGCGTGAGCCGGCTCGGCTTCCTGATCCCCCATTGGCGCGACATCGTCGAGATTCTCATCGTCGCGTGGGTCATCTACCGCGGCCTGCTGTTCCTGGTCGGGACCCGCGCGATCCACATCCTGCTGGGCCTGGTCGTGGTGGCGGGGGCCTACGCGGCCGCCGTGGTGCTGAAGTTCCAGATGATCCAGTACCTCCTGGGCCTGGTCCTGACCTACATCGGCTTTGCGCTGGTGGTGGTGTTCCAGCCGGAGCTGCGCGCGGCGCTCACCCGGCTCGGACAGTCGCGCATCATGCGGTTCTTCTACCGCGGCGAGGCCCACGAAGTGGCCGGCGAGCTGACCGAAGCGGTGGACCGATTGAGCCGCGCGGGCACCGGCGCCATCGTGGCCATCGAGGCCGAAGTCGGCCTGGGCGACTACATCGACACCGGCACGTCGCTCAACGCCAAGGTCTCGGCGGACCTCATCACCACCATCTTCACGCCGTACTCGCCGCTCCACGACGGCGCGGTCGTCATCCGCGGCGACACCATCATCGGGGCGGGCTGCATCCTGCCGCTGACCCAGTTCCCGGTCGCGGACAAGAGCCTGGGCACGCGGCACCGGGCGGCCCTCGGCCTCTCGGAGGAGACCGACGCGCTGGTCATCGTGATCTCGGAGGAGACGTCGGCCATCTCGGTGGCCCGCCGAGGCCAGCTGGAGCGCGGCGTTTCGCTGGGCCGGCTGGAGGAGCTCCTGGCCAGCGGCCCGTTCACCCGGCTGCCGGCTGCCGCATTCGAAGCGCCGCCTAAGTAGATTTTGCGCACCTCGTGACGGGACCGACCCTCTGAGTACCAGCGCTGCGGCGCGCTCCGCGCCGACCGATGCCTACCGGCCGCCCTATGGGCTGGCGGTGGTGGCCTTCGCGATCGTGCTTGCCGGCTATGTGTTCACGCTGGCGCCGACCGTCACATTCTGGGACGCGGGCGAGTTCATCGCCACGTCGCACATCCTCGGCGTGCCGCACCCGCCCGGGACCCCGCTGTTCGTCATGCTGGGGCACACCTGGGACGCGTTGATTCCGTTCCTGCCCACGGCCTACAAGCTGAACCTGATGAACGCCATCGCGAGCGCGGGGGCGTCGGGATTCCTGTTCCTGTTCATGCACGCCGCGCTGACGAAGGGCGCGGAGGGGATGGACGAGGCGACCGCCCGGGTGTTCGTGATCGGGGGCGCGTTCGCCTCCACGTTGTGCACGGCGTTCGCGTTCACGGTGTGGCAGGTGTCGATCGACACGGGCAAGGTGTACCCCGTGGCGATGCTGCTGATCGCCTTCTCCATCTGGCTCGCGTGGCTGTGGCGGCGGGAGCGGGGCGGGGAGCGCGGCGCCCACTTCGTGCTGCTGATCATCTACATGCTCGGGCTGTCGCTCGGCAACCACCTGATCGGCTTGCTGGGTGGCCCGGCGTTGTTCGCGTTCATGTACTGGGTGCTGCGGTCCGACCCGGCTCCGCAGCCCGCGGAGCGGCAGGCGCAGTGGGCGCAGCTCGGGGTCGCGGTCGCGCTGTGGATCGCGCTGGTCGGCTTGTCCATCGGCTCCTCGGGCCGGTGGATCCTGATCCTCGGCCTCCTGCTGTATGCTGGCGCGACGGTGTGGGCGTTCCGCGCCCGAACCGGGCTGTTCGGCGTGGCGGCGCTGATCGTGGCGGCGCTCGGAGTGAGCACCTACGCATTCCTCTATATCCGCGCCGGGCTGCATCCGTTCATCAACGAGGCCAACGCCTCGACATTGAAGAACCTGTGGGCGGTGATCGGCCGCGAGCAATACCCGCCGCGCTCGCCGTTCGACAACCCGATGTTCGAGTCCAGCCGCGCCGGGTATCACAATCCGGGCCGGTTCTTCCAGCCGTACAGCGCGGACGATCCGACGGCGGCGTATTTCACCCTGCGCATCATCGGGCTCCAGTTCCTCAACTGGATCCAGTATTTCGACTGGCAGTGGTCCAACAGCCTGATGACCGGCACCTCGCTGCTGGCGCCGGCCCGCCTGCCGTTCACCATCGCGTTCGCGGCGCTCGGCATTCTCGGCGCGCAAGAGCACAAGAAGTGGGACAAGGCGAGCTACCTGCTCATCGGAACGCTGTTTCTGACGACCGGCCTCGGGCTGGTCGTGTATCTGAACTTCAAGCCGGGCTACTCGATCGGCCTGGCGAGCTTCCCCGGGTCGGAGAACCACGAGGTCCGGGAGCGCGACTACTTCTTCACCATCTCGTTCCTGATGTGGGGCTTGTGGGCCGGCCTCGGCATCGCCGCGTTGTTCCAGCGGCTGCGCGCCCGCGTCGGGAGCGCCGGGCGGGCTTCGCCGGTGCTGCTGATCGCGCTGCTGCCGGCAATTCTCAACTTCACCGCCGCGAACCGGCGGTTCGGGCCGGCCGCGCGGCTGGCGCACGACTTCGCCTACGATCTGCTGCAATCCGTGGAGCCGTACGGCATCCTGTTCACCAACGGCGACAACGACACCTTCCCGCTGTGGTACATCCAGGAAGTCGAGCACGTGCGGCAGGATGTGGTGGTGGTGAACGAGTCGCTGGTCAACACCGATTGGTACATCCGGCAGCTGCGCGACAATCCGGCGCGGCCCTATCAGCCCGACAGCACGGCGATCGCGCTCTACGGCGACTCCGCCTCGGCTGGCCCGCCGCCCGCCTGCTCGCCCCAGTGGGCCGACACGCTGGACGCGTGGTCGCGCGCCGCGGACCGGCGCCCGCCGGACCGCTCGCGCGGGATGCCGCTGTGTCTGCACCACCTGACTGACGCCACGATCAACACGCTCGAGCCGCGCCTGCTCGACCGCCCCATCTATTTCCGGGCGGGACCGATCGAGCACACGTACCCGGTGAACACGCCGCTGTACGTGAACAACCTCATGACGCTGCTGCTGATCCAGGAGAACATGGGCCGGCGCCCGTTGTACTTCGCCATCACGGCCGGCAGCGGCGCGCGGATGCAGCTCGACCGCTACATGATCGAGCGCGCGCTGGCCTACAAGCTGACGCCCGACACGGTCCGCGCCGGCCCGAACCTGGCCGAGAACCCGCTGTTCGGGCCGAACGACCCGCTGGTGGACATCAACTGGACCCAGCGGCTGGCGCACGGCGCGTATCGGTACGCGCGGCTGTTCCAGGCGCCCGAGCTGCAACTCGACCCGACCGACGACAACATCGCGACCAACCTCGCGCTGCCGATCTGGACGCTCGGCATGGTCGCGCTGCAGCGCAACGATCTGCAGACGGCGCTGCGCGAGCTGAACCAGGTCGAGCACCTCATGCCGACCAACCCGAGCGTCCACCAGCTGCTCCAGCAGCTGCACGCGCTCGCGGCCATGCCGGCCGCGCTGCGCGATACCGGCGCCGCACGCCACGACACGACCGCCGCGCGTCACGACAGCGCCGGGCGGCCCAGGGCCTCGCCCTAACGACGCAGCCGGTGCCGCGCGCGGGAACCGTGCCGGACGCCGAGCGACCGCCCTACGGCTGGGCGATGCTCGCGTTCGGCATCGTGTTGCTGGGGTACGGGGTGAGCCTCGCGCCCTCGTGCACGTTCTGGGACGCGGGCGAGTTCATCGCCGCCTCGCACATTCTCGGCATCCCGCACCCGCCCGGCACCCCGCTGTTCGTCCTGCTCGGACGCGTGTGGGACGCGCTGATCCCGGCCTTTTCCACGGCCGTCAAGACCAATCTCATGAGCGCGACGTTCAGCGCCGGGTCGGCCGCCTTCCTCTTTCTGTTCGTCCACCAGGCGCTGGCGCGCGGCGCGGCCGGCCTCGATAGCGCGACGGCGAAGCTGTTCCGTGTTGGCGGGGCGTTCGCCGCGGCGCTGATCGGCGCGTTCACGTTCACCAACTGGCAGAACTCGAACGAGACCGAGGTCTACCAGGTCGCGATGTTCAGCATCGGACTCGTCGCCTGGCTGTGCTGGCTGTGGCGCCGCGACCGCGGCGGCGCGCGCGGCACGCGCCGGTTGCTGCTGCTGGTGTACGTGCTCGCCATCGCGCTCGGCAACCACCTGATGGCGCTGCTGGTCGGGCCCGCGGTGATCGCGTTCATGTACCACGTGCTCCGGACCGAGCCCGCGCCGCCGGCCGAACAGGCGGCGCAGTGGGCCGCGTGGGGGGTGGCCGGCAGCCTGTGGCTCACGATGGTCGGCGTGGGAATCGCGAGCACCGTGGTGATCGTGGCGGGCCTGGCGCTGTTCGCCGCCGCCGCGGTCTACGCGTTCCGGGCCGGAAACGGATCGTTCGCCATGATGGCGCTCGCGGTGTGCGCGACCGGCCTCAGCAGCTACGCATTCCTCTACATTCGCGCCGGCCTGCACCCGATCATCAACGAGGCCGACCCCGCCACCCTCAGGAATCTGTGGGCGGTGATCGGCCGGCAGCAGTTTCCCGTCCGAACGCCGCTCGACAACCCGATCTACCCGCACGGCCCCGGCAATCCGGGACGTTTTGTGCTGCCGTTCGACCTCCACGATCCGTCGGCCGGCGGCAAGCCGTCGCTGCTGCTGCTCGGGCTCCAGATCGCCAACTTCCTCCAGTACCAGGACTGGCAATTCGCGGCGTCGCTCCAGAAGGACGCGCCGCTGTTCGCCGTGGCGCGCTTGCCATTCACGTTAGGCTTCCTCGCGCTGGCCGTGTGGGGCGCCGTCCGCCACCGCCGCTGGGACCGCGCGAGCTGGTGGTTCCTGTTCACCTTGTGGGCGACCACCAGCGCCGGGTTGATTGGGTACCTCAACTTCAAGCCCGGCGCCTCGCTGGGCTACGCCTGGTTCCCCGACCACGCCATGCACGAGGTCCGCGAGCGCGACTACTTCTATACGGTCGCGTTCGTGGCGGCCGGCCTGTGGGCGGGCATGGGCCTCGCCACGGCATTCGCACGGCTGCGCCGCTGGGTGGCGAGCCCGCGCCGCGCCGCCCCGGTACTGCTAGTGGCCCTGCTGCCGTTCATCCTCAATTTCGGGGCGGCGGGCCGGCGCCATATTCCCTCGAGCACGCTGCCCGCGGATTTCGCCTACGACCTGCTCAACTCGGTCGAGCCCTACGGCATTCTGTTCACGAACGGCGACAACGACACGTTCCCGCTGTGGTACGCGCAGGAGGTGGAGGGGATCCGGCAGGACGTGGCGGTCGTGAATCTGTCGCTGGCGAACACCGACTGGTACATCCGGCAGCTTCGCGACGACCCCGCGCGGCGCTACCGGCCCGACAGCACCGCGGCGGCGCTGTACGGGCCGTCGGCCGGGCCCCCGCCGGCCTGCTCGGCGGCATGGGCCGACACGCTCGACGCGTGGGCGCGCGCCGCCGGCCGTCGGCCGCCCGACCGCTCGCGCGGCATGCCCTCGTGCCTGCTCACGCTCTCCGACGCGCGCATCGGCTCGCTGGAGGCGCGGGTGCTCCCGGACAGCCTGACGTTCCGCGCCGGGCCGATCACGCACACCTATCCGCGCGGCACGGCGCTGTACGTCAAGGATATCGTCGTCCTGCGGCTGATAGAGGAAAACCTCGGGAAGCGTCCGATCTTCTTTTCGCTGACCACCGGCGCGCCGGCGCGCATGGGTCTCGACCCGTTCTTCACCGAGCGCGCCCTGGTGTACAAGCTTTACGCGGACTCGGTGCGCGCCGACGCCAACCGCGTGGCGGGGGTGTTCGGCCCGCACCAGCCGCCGGTGGATCTCGCGTGGACGCGGCGGCTCGCCCACGGCGCCTACCGCTATGCTCGGCTGTTCGCGGTGAAGCGGCTCGATCTCGACCCGGTGGACCAGGACATGGCGACCAACCTGGCCCTGCCGATCTGGAGCCTCGGCTTCGCGGCACTCCAGCGCAACGACGCCGGCGCGGCGCTCGTCGAGCTCGACCAGGTCGCGCATCTGATGCCCGACAATCAGGCGGTGCAGAACCAGATCCAGCAGATTCGCGCCGTCGTGGCGGCGGCGCGCATGACACCCGACAGCCTGTCCGCCGGCCCGCGCGACACCGTGACGGCGCCGCACGGAGGCGCCGGACGCCGTTAGGCGCCGCCTAGCGGCTGTCGGCCCAGGCCGCGGCCGGGTCCACCGCCATCGCGCGGCGGGCCGGCACCAGCGCCGCGACGATCGCCAACGCCGCGAATGAGGCGACCATCGCGAGCAGCAGCCACAGGTCGTCCTCGTCGAAGCCGCGGACGTGCGCCCGGAGCAACACGCCCACCCAGCGCGCCAGTGCCATGCCGCACAGGCTGCCCGTGAAGGCGAGGGCCATGCTGCGCGCCCCGACCCAGCGCCAGATGTCGCGGCGTTGCGCGCCGAGCGCCATGCGAATGGCGATCTCGCGCTGCCGGCTCTCGACCGTGCGCCCCATGATGGTGGTCAGGGCGTACAACGCCACCGCGAGGGCGGTGCCGGCCAGGGCCAGCGCCGCGCCGGCGAACCACGCGAGCGGCGCCCCGGCGGCGCGCAGGCGGGCCGCCAGCGGCACCGCTGGCCCGGCGCGAACCCGCAGGTCGCCCGACAACGCCGCGGCCGGCCACGCCGCCGCCGCGAGCACGGTTCGGGCGCCGGCGCGCGCCGTCACCTCAACCGGCGACGCCGGCTGCTGGAGGAGCGCGAAATAGGCCATCGGCAACACGCCGCCGCCCGCCCCCAGACCCGGTGGCGCGCTGGCGCGCACGACGCCGACCACCTGGTAGGCCGAGCCGCCGGCGAAGCTGGCATACACCTTCTGTCCGACCGGCGCGGCGCCGGGAAACAGCTCGTACGCCGCCACATCCGTCAGCACGACGGCCGGCGGGGCCCCGACCGTGTCGGCCGCCGTGAACTCACGGCCCTGGCTCACGCGCAATCCCATGAGCCGCAGCGCGCCCGGGCTCACCAGCGCGGCGCGCACCATCGTCCCGTTCACCGGATGGTACATGCTGTCGCGCGTGCACTGGCAGATCGACACCAGCGGCGCCTGTTTGCCGAAGCCTAACCACGCCCCCGGCGTGGCGATCGCGACCAGGGGCGTGTCGCCCCTCCGGGCGGCCGCGACGACCGCGCGGTACGCCGCGGCACGCCGCGCCGCGATGGCGGCTGCCGGGCCCTGGAGCGCCAGCGGGCTGATGGTGGCGGAGTCGCCGTAGGACACGGCGCGATGCGGCGCCAGCAGGGCGGAGCCGCGCACCAGCAACGCGCCGCCGTACGCCACCACCAGCAGGCCGGCCAGCTGGAGCACCACGAGGGCGTGCTGGGCGTGCAGCAGCGCGCCCCGCTGCGTGGCGTGGTCGCCGGTGAGGTCGGCGACCGCGCGCACCCGCCGCTGCAGATAGGCGAGGAGCGGGAGCATCGCCGCGGACACGGCGGCCATGACGGCGAGCGTCGCCAAGAGGAATGCCAGCGCCGCGGGCTCCACCACGCGTGGCCACGTCAGCAGGTCCGGCACGTGCCGGCCGAGGAGCATCACGACGGCGGCGCCACCGGCCGCGCCGGCCGCGGCGCCGGCCGCGACGCCGGGAATCACGTCGCCGGACGTCTCGCGCAGCAGGTCGTGGAGCTGGGCGCCCAGCGCGCAGCGGATCGTCAGGGCGCGCCATTGCAGCACCAGGCGGCTGGTCACGTGGAGGACCGCGGAGAGCAGGGCGATCAGCAGGCAGCCGACCGCGAGGTGGCCGATCGCCGCCGCGAGCGCGGTCAGCGCCTGGTCCTGAAAGATCGAAGCCGGCTGCGTCAGCGCGTCCCACGGCGTGCCCCACGGGCCGCTGGCGACGGGCGCCGCGACGGCGGCCCGGGATGCGAAGGCCGGCGGCCACGTCGGGGTCACGCGGACGAGGCTCGCGGCCACTACGCCGCTCAGGGTCGCCAACGCGGTCGAAAGGCCGATCGCGCCGGCGGATCGGACCCGGCCGAGCATCGCTCGCAGAGCCATGGGCCGAAGTTGGCGTGGGTGGGAGGCACGAGCAAGGGTCGTATTTCGCTTCCAGGGCGACTAAATTCTTACGGTTATGGATGTTGAGGCGGTTCGGGACCGCGTTGCCCAGGCTGCACGGCGGGCGGGACGCGACCCCGCCGAGGTGACCCTGATCGCCGTCACCAAGGGGCACCCACTCGCCGTCGCGCGGGGCGCGGCCGCGGCCGGATTGCGCGAGCTCGGCGAGAACCGCGTGCAGGAAGCGGTGGAGAAGCAGGACGCGTGGCCGGATGCGGGCGTCCGCTGGCACCTGATCGGCCACCTCCAGCGCAACAAGGCGAAGCTCGCGGTTGGGCGGTTCGTGCTGATCCACTCGCTGGACTCGGTCCGGCTCGCCGAGGCGCTCGAGCAGGCGGCGGCGGCGCGGAACCTGGTGCAGGACGTGCTGGTCGAAGTGAACGTGGCGATGGAGCCGCAGAAGAGCGGGGTGCTGCCGGCCGAAGCGGAGGCGCTGGTGCGCCACGCGGCCGGCCTGCCGCATCTGGTGGTGAAGGGGTTGATGACCGTCGCTCCGCTCACCGACGATCCGGCCGTGCTGCGCGCGACGTTCCGCGGGCTGCGCGAGCTCGGCGAGCGGGTGCGGGCCGCGCGCGGGCCGGGTGGCGACTGGCAGTTGTCCATGGGGATGTCCAACGACTTCGAGATCGCGATCGAGGAAGGCGCCACGATGGTGCGCCTCGGCACGGTCCTGTTCGGGGAGCGGCCAACATGAGCGACGATGTGTTCCGGCTCACGCCACTCGACGTGCGCAAGCAGGAGTTTCGCAAGGGGATGCGCGGCTACGAGGTGCTGCCGGTCGAGGACTTCCGCGGCCGCGTCGCCGACGAGCTCGAGCGCGTGGTGCGCGAGAAGCTCGCGCTGGAGGAGCGGCTCAAACTGGCGGAGCAGCAGCTGGCCGCGTTCAAGGAGCGCGAGAAGGCGATGAACGACGCGCTGATCGCCGCGCAGCAGCTGCGCGCCGAGACGAAGGAGCAGGCCGAGCGCGAGGCGCAGATGATCGTGCGCGAGGCCGAAGCCGACGCGGAGCGCGGCCTGGAGCGGGCGCGCCGCGAGCTGGAGCGGCTGGAACAGTCGGGCCAGCAGCTGGCGCAGCGGCATCACGCCTACCTCGCGTCGCTGCGCGCCCTGGTGGAGCGGCAGAAGGCCGAGCTCGATGCGCTGGCCGAGACCGAGCCGGCGCCGTTCGGCAAGGTGGCGGGCTCCATCACGCCGGAGCAGACCGCGCGCGACTCCGAGCGCCGCAAGTCCTCGCCCAAGTGGATCAAGTCGATCGTCGAGGAATGACCGCACCGGACGCCCGGTTCCCGACCATCCCCGCCGACGCCACGCCCGACGCGCTCGAGCGGGACGTCCTCGCGCGCTGGAAGGCGGAGGACCTGTTCCACGCGTCGCAGCGCGCCACCGCGGCGGGGCGGCCGTTCGTGTTCTTCGAAGGCCCACCGACCGCGAACGGGAAGCCCGGCATCCACCACGTGTTCGCGCGGCTGCTGAAGGACCTGGTGTGCCGCTACCAGGTGATGCAGGGCCGCAGCGTGACGCGCATCGCGGGGTGGGACACCCACGGCCTGCCGGTCGAAATCGAGGTCGAGAAGCAGTTAGGCATCACCGGCAAGACGGACATCGGCGATCACCCGGGCGCCAAGATCTCGGTGGCCGAGTTCAACCGGCTGTGCCGCGAGAGCGTGTGGCGCTACAAGCAGGACTGGGAAGCGCTGAGCGAGCGGATCGGCTACTGGCTGGATTACGACCGCGCCTACATCACCTACACCAACCAGTACATCGAGTCGGTGTGGTGGCTCCTGGCGCAGCTCCACGGCAAGGGGTTGCTGGTCAAGGGGCACAAGGTGCTGCCGTACTGCCCGCGCTGCGGGACCGCGCTGTCCTCGCACGAGCTGGCGTTAGGCTACGACACCGCCAAGGACCCGAGCGTGTACGTGCTGTACCGGCTCGAGGAGCCGGGCGCGCCCGAGCGCCACCTGGTGGTGTGGACGACCACGCCGTGGACGCTGGCCAGCAACTTCGCCGTCGCGGTGAAGCCCGACCTGGACTACGTCGAGGTCGAGTGGCGCGGCAAGCGCCTGGTGCTCGCCGAGTCGCGGCTGCCGCACATCACGCCCGGCGGCGACGTCCTCCCGCTGTCCAAACAGCCGGTGCTGCGGCGCTTCACGGGCGCGGAGCTCGTGGGGCTGCACTACCGGCGCCCGCTCGACGTGGTGCCCTGGCCCGAGGGGCGGCGCTGGGAGGTCATCGCCGCGGACTTCGTGACCGCCGACGACGGCTCGGGCGTGGTCCACCTGGCGCCGTTCGGCGCCGACGACTTCGCCGCGCTCCGGGCCGGCGGCTTCGCGTACACCGTGCCGGTGGACCCGGCGGGCAAGTTCCGCGGCACGACGTGGCCCGACATCGAGGGCGTGTTCGTCAAGGACGCCGACCGGCTGATCATCGACAAGCTCAAGGCCGACGGCCTGCTGCTGAAGCGCGAGACGGTCGAGCACACCTATCCGTTCTGCTGGCGCTGCGACACCCCGCTGCTCTACTACCCGCGGGAGTCGTGGTTCGTCCGGACCACCGCGTACAAGGACCGGATGGTCGCGATCAATCGCGAGGTGGCGTGGCACCCGCCGGAGATCGGCGCCGGCCGGTTCGGCGAGTGGCTCGAGAACAACGTGGACTGGGCGCTGTCGCGCGACCGGTTCTGGGGCACGCCGCTGCCGGTGTGGACGTGCGAGGCGGACGCCGCGCACGTCGAGGTGATCGCGTCGTACGCGCAGCTGGCCGAGCGGTGGGGCCGGCCGCTGCCCGCGGACTTCGACGCGCACAAACCGCACATCGACGGCTACACCTGGGGCTGCCGGGCGTGCGGCGGCACGATGCGCCGCGCCGCCGAAGTGATCGACACGTGGTTCGACTCCGGCGCGATGCCGGTGGCGCAGTGGCACTACCCGTTCGAGCACGCGGCGGAATTCCAGGCGCACTTCCCGGCCGACTACATCTCCGAGGCGGTGGACCAGACGCGCGGCTGGTTCTATTCGCTGCTGGCGATCGCCGCGGGCGTGTTCGACCAGCCGGCGTACCGCAACGTGATCGTGGGCGAGCTGATTCTCGACGCGGCCGGCCAGAAGATGTCGAAGTCCAGGGGCAACGTGGTCGACCCGGTGCGCGCCCTCGCGCAGCACGGCGCCGACGCGATCCGCCTCTACTTCCTGCTCAGCTCGCAGGTGTGGCTGCCCAAGCGGTTCGACGAGACGCAGATCCGCGACGTGGCGGGCACCGTGCTGGAGAAGCTCCGCCACACCTACAACCTGTTTCCGCTGTACGCCGCGCCGTGGGCGCCGTCGGCGGCCGATCCGGCGCCGCGCGAGCGGCCGCTCGCCGACCGGTGGATCCTCTCGCGGCTTAACGCCACGGTGCGCGCGGTGCGCGCCGCGTGGGACGGTTACGACGTGAGCGCGGGCGCCCGCGCGATCGCGCAGTTCGTCGTCGACGACCTCTCGAACTGGTACGTGCGCCAGACCCGCGCGCGGTTCTGGATGCCCGGCCGGACCGCGGACCCCGCGGCGCTCGCCACGCTGCACCAGGTGCTGTGCGTGACCAGCCGGCTGCTGGCGCCGGCGGCGCCGTTCCTGCCCGACCTGCTGCACCGCGCGCTCACGGGAACCAGCGCGCACCTCGCCGCGTTTCCCGAGCCGGACGCGGCGCTGGACGATCCGGCGCTCGAGCGCGCGATGGACGCGGTGCGCCGCCTCGCGTCGCTCGCGCGCTCGGCGCGCGAACGGGTCGGCCTCAAGGTGCGCCAGCCGCTGGCGCGCATGGTCGCCGCGGTGCCGGCCGACGTCGCGGGCCCCGCGTTCGAGGCGCTGCTGCCCGTGCTGGCGGCCGAGGTGAATGTCAAGCGGGTCGAGCTGGTCGCGGCCGGAACGGACCTTGTTTCCCTGGAGGCGGAGCCTAGCTTTCGTGCCCTTGGAAAGCGGTTCGGGTCCGCCACGCCGGCGGCCGCCGCCGCGATCAAGGGTCTCGCCGCCGCGGACGTGGCGCGCTACGAGGTCGGCGCCCCGGTGACCATCACCGTGCAGGGCGCACCGCACGTGCTGGAGCCGGGCGATCTCAAGATCAAGCGGCACGCCAGGGGCGAGCTGGTGGTCGAAGCCGACGGCGAGATGGTCGCGGCGCTCGATCCGGCGCTCTCGCCGGAGTTGCGCGAGGAAGGCGTGGCGCGCGAGCTGGTGAGCCGCATCCAGCGGATGCGGAAGGACGCGGGCTTTCACGTCGCCGACCGCATCCACCTGTCGGTCGACGGCGACGACGCGGTGCGCAGCGCCGTCCGCCGTCACGCCGAGTACATCGCCGAGGAAACGCTCGCCGTGAGCGTGGACGTGGCGAACGAGGGCCCGGCGGCCGACGCCGCGCCGCCGTTCGACCTGGATGGGGTCACCGCCCGGATCGCGGTGCGGAAGGCCGACCGATGAACGGTACAGGGCACCGGCATGGTGCAGAAGGACCTGGATAGCAGCATGGCGCTCACCAAGAAACAGCTCGCGCACTTCGAGAAGCGACTGCTCGAAGAGCGCGCCCGCGCGCTCAAGGAGCTCGGCCACTACGACGAGAGCTTCAACGCGACGCTGCAGGCCGCCGACGGCGACCTCTCGTCCTACTCGTTCCACATGGCCGACCAGGGGACCGACGCCATGGAGCGCGAGAAGGCGTTCCTCATGGCGTCCAAGGAAGGCCGGTTCCTGTGGCACCTGAACCAGGCCCTGCGGCGCCTCTACACCACGCCCGAGAAGTACGGCAAGTGCGAGAGCTGCGGCCAGGACATCGGCTACGACCGGCTCGACGCGCTGCCGCACGCGCGGTTGTGCATCAGCTGCAAGGCGAAGGAAGAGGATGGAAAGAAGTAGCCCGTCGCTGCGGGGGTTCTACGCGCTCGCGACCGCGGTGCTGGTCGCGGACGTGGTGACGAAGTACCTGGCCGAGACGTACCTGCCGAAGTTCGTCGGCGTGCCGGTGGTCGGCGACGTGTTCCAGCTCCGGCTCGTCTACAATACCGGCGCCGCGTTCGGCCTTCGGGTGGGCGACCTGTCGCGCCCGGTGTTCATGCTCCTGGCCGTCGTGGCGCTGTTCATCCTCGGCTCGATGGTGAAGACCACGCCGGCCGCCGACCGCCTGCGGTTGTACGCGCTGTCGGCCATCTGCGCCGGCGCGGCGGGCAACCTCATCGACCGGATCCGCTCCGCCCAGGGCGTGGTCGACTTCCTCGACTTCACCGTCGGCTCGTTCCACTGGCCCACGTTCAACGTGGCGGACATGGCCGTCACCTGCGGCGCCGCCGCGCTCGCGCTGTCGCTGTGGCGTGAGGGCAGGCAGGCGCCGGACGCCGCGCCCGGCTCGCCGCAGCCCGAGGTCGTTCCTCCCGCGCAGCCTTAACCACGGCATGAGTGCGGCGCCGATTCGCTTCTGCGTCGCCGTGGACAACGCCGGCCGCCTCGACCGGTTTCTCGCCGACCAGCTGCAGCTGTCTCGCACCGTCGCCGCCCGGCTGATCGCCGAGCGGTGCGTGACGATCGCCGGCCGGCCGGCGCGCGCCTCCACGGCCCCCGAGCGCGGGGTCGAGATCGCGGTCACGTTCCCCGAGCCCGCGCCGCGCCGGGTCGCCCCCGCCGCCGACATCGCGCTGGTCGTGGTGCACGAGGACGCCGACCTCCTCGTGGTGGACAAGCCCGCCGGCCTGGTCGTGCATCCGGCCCCGGGCCACTGGGACGACACGCTGGTCAACGCCCTCGCGGCCCGCGGGTTGGCGCTGGGCGGCGGCGAGAGCGACCGGCCGGGCATCGTGCACCGGCTGGACAAGGACACGTCGGGTCTGCTGGTGGTCGCCAAGACCGAGCGCGCGCACCGGCGCCTGGGCGGCGCGATCGCCGCGCGGCAGGTGCAGCGGCGCTACGCGGCGCTCGCGTGGGGCCACCTCGGGCGCGGCGGCGAGAGAGGCGAGCGCCCGGGCGAGAGCGGAGAGAGACCGGGGGAGGGGAGGCGCGTCGAGGCGGCGGTGGCGCGGCACCCCAGGGACCGCAAGCGGATGCACGTGTCCCCGCAGGGTCGGCCGGCGGCGACGCGGTTCGAGATCGTGGCGCGCGGCGGCCCCGCCGACCTGCTGCGTTGCACCCTCGAGACCGGCCGCACCCATCAGATCCGGGTTCACCTCCAGTCCATCGGCCACTGCGTGGTGGGGGACGCGACCTACGGCGGGACCGAGGCCCGCCGCGGCGACGCGACGCGCGCGGCGGCGGAGGCGCTGCGCCGGGCGACACCGCGCCAGGCGCTGCACGCGGCGTGGCTGATCTTCCCGCATCCTGCGACCGGCCGGCCGTTCGAGGCGCGGTCCGAATGGCCGGTCGATCTGCGTCCGGCGCTGGCCGCGGCGCTCGGCGATCCGGTTTTGCTTGAGGAAAGCAAACCCTTGCAGTATCTTGGGTTCTTCGCTTCCGGACGCCCCGAATGACCGCGCTGCGACTCCTCCTGTTTCGGGCCGGAGGCCAGGTTTTTGCGGTCGAGGCGAGCGCGGTGCGCGAGATACTGCCCACCAGCACGCCGACGCGCATTCCGGGAGCGCCGGCGGAGGCGCTGGGGCTCATCAACGTCCGCGGTCTCCTGGTTACGGTGGTCGACGCCGCGCGCGCGATCGGTACGGCGTCCTCCGCGGGCGGGGCGCCGGCGGCGCAGAGCATCATCCTGGTCGAGAAGGATGGGCGGCCGGTGGGACTGGTGGTCGACGAGGTGCTCGACCTGGTGAGCGTGACGTCGGAATCGCTCGACGATCACGCGTCGTTGCCGGGGGTGCGGCCGGATCTGGTGCGGGCGGTCGGGGCGGCCGGGGGCCATACGTTCGTTCAACTCGCGACAGACGTCTTGCTCGATCCATTGATGCCGTAGGAGGAAGCGTGGGCCACCGAGTCCTCGTCTGCGATGACGCCATCTTCATGCGGACGATGATCAGCGACATTCTGAGCGGCGCGGGCTACGAGGTCGTCGGAGAGGCGGAGACCGGCCTCCAGGCGATCGAGCGCTACCGGGAGCTCAAGCCGGATCTCGTCACCATGGACATCGTCATGCCCGACATGGGCGGGATCGACGCCGTGCGCGAGATCGTGAAGGACGACCCGAACGCCAAGATCCTGATGTGCTCGGCCATGGGCCAGCAGGCGCTGGTCGTGGAGGCCATCCAGGCGGGCGCGAAGGACTTCGTGGTGAAGCCGTTCCAGCCTTCGCGCGTGCTCGAAGCGGTCCAGCGCGTGGTCGGTTAGGCGCCGTGGACGTCCGGCAGTACGCGGATCTCTTTCTGTCGGAGAGCCGCGACCATCTCACCGCGTTCAACCATCTGCTGCTCGAGTGGGAGCGCGATCCCTCGGCCACCGAGCCGGTGACCGGGATCTTCCGCGCGGTCCACACCGTCAAGGGCATGGCCGCCACGATGGGCTACGGCGCCGTGGCCGACCTGGCGCACCGGCTCGAGGGGCTGCTCGACGTGCTGCGCCGCGGCGAGCGGCCGATGAGCCCGCCGCTGTTCGAGCTGCTGTTCCGCTCCGGCGACGCGCTGGAGCGCGCGATCGGCGACGCGACGAGCGGCCGTGACGCCACCGCCGCCATCGCCGCGGTACTGGCCGAGCTCGACCGCGAAGGTGCGGCGCACCCGGCCGGCGGGGCGGCGGGGCCGGCGGGGCCGGCGGGGCCGGCGGGGGCGGCCGGGCCGGCGCCGGTTACCGCGGAACACCCGCTCGCCGCGGGCGCCGGGCGGATGGTGCGCGTCGCGCTGCGGCCGGACACGCCGATCAAGGGCGCGCGGGCGCTGCTGGTCCTCAAGAAGGCCGAGCAACTGGGCGCGGTGTCGGCGCTCCAGCCGCCGGCCGCGGCCATGGAGCTGGACAGCTTCGACGGCCGGTTCGCCTTCCGGATCGAGACCGACACGGAGGGCGCGCGCATCCAGGCGCTGCTCACGACCGCCGGCGACGTGGACGCGGTCGACGTGGTGGAAGAGGAGGTGTCGGTCGAGGCCGCGGCGGCCGAGGCGGCGCGCTCGCGGCACATCCGCGTGGACCTGCGGCGGCTCGACCTGCTGATGAACCTGATCGGCGAGCTGGCGATCGCGCGCGGGCGGCTGGCCACGCTGACCAGCCGGATCGGCGACCCGGACCTCGACGAGGTGGCGCTGCGCGTCGGCCGGCTGGCGGGCGCGCTCCAGAGCGAGATCATCACGGCGCGGATGACGCCGGTGTGGCAGGTGTTCGACCGGTTTCCGCGGATGGTGCGCGACCTCGCGCGGCAGATGGGCAAGCCGGTCGCGTTCAAGGTCGAGGGCAAGGACATCGAGCTGGACCGCGCGATCCTCGACGAAATCGCCGAGCCGCTGGTGCACCTGCTGCGCAACGCCGTGGATCACGGGATCGAGACGCCGGCCGAGCGGGCGGCGGCGGGCAAGCCGGCCGAAGGCACGCTGGTGCTGGCGGCGGTGCGCGAGCGCGCCACGGTGGCCATCCGGGTCAGCGACGACGGCGGCGGCGTGAACCGGACCAGGGTGCTCGCGCGGGCGCGGGAGCAGGGGCTGGTGGGCCCGGACGAGGAGCCGTCCGACGAGGAGGTGTACCGGTTGCTGATGCGCGCCGGATTCACGACCGCGCGCGAGGTGACCGACGTGTCGGGCCGGGGCGTGGGGATCGACGTCGTCGCGACCACGGCACGGGCGTTAGGCGGGTCGCTCGAGATCCGCTCCGAGGAGGGCAAGGGCTCGGCGTTCACGCTGCGGCTGCCGGTCACGCTGGCGATCGTCCGCGCGCTGCTGGCGCGGGTGGGGCGCGAGACCTATGCGGTGCCGCTGACCCACGTGACCGAGACCGTGGACCCGGACCCGTCGGAGATCCAGCGGGTGCAGGGGCGCGAGGCATTCCTGTTGCGCGGCCGGCTGGTGCCGCTGGTGCGGCTGCGCGAGCTGCTGGGCGCCGGCGCGGGCGACATCGCGCCCACGGTGCGGCTGCCGGTGGTGGTGCTGGAAGTGGGCGACCGCCGCACCGGCGTGATGGTGGACGCGCTGGCCGGCCAGCAGGAAATCGTGGTGAAGGCGTTCGAGGCGCCCCGCGGCACCCTGCCGGTGTTCAGCGGCGCGACGATCCTGGGCGACGGGCAGCCGGCGTTGATTCTCGACGCCGGCGGGTTGGTCTGAGGAGACCATGGACGACATTCGCGACCTGAAAGAGCTCCAGCTCGACGCGCTGCGCGAAGTCGAGAACATCGGCGCCGGCCACGCGGCCACCGCGCTCTCGCAGATGACCAACCGGCGGATCATGATCAGCGTGCCGCGCATCCAGGTCACCCGGCTCGAGGAAACCGCCAACCTGCTCGGCGATCCCAACGAGGTCGTGGCGGCGGTGCTGCTGCACATGCTGGGCGACCTGACCGGACGCACCATGCTGGTGTTCCCGGAGCCGGGGGCCAAGCACCTGTGCGACCTCCTGCTCGGCCGGACCATGGGCACGACCCAGACCTTCGGCATGCTCGAGCAGTCGAGCCTCAAGGAGGCCGGCAACATCCTCTGCTCGGCGTACATGAACGCGCTGTCGTCGTTCATGGGCATGATGCTGCTGCCGTCGGTGCCGAGCCTGGTGATCGACACGGCCGCCGCGGTGCTGACGTCGGCGTATCTCAATTTCGGCAGCGACCGCGACTTCGTGTTCTGCGTCGAGACGCAGTTCATCTTTGTCGCGGCCGAAGAGGAGCTGCGCGGCCACTTCCTCCTGGTCCCCGACTTCAGCTCGCTGCGCGCGATCCTCCAGGCCGTCAAGCTCACGTAGGCTGCACCCGATGACGCCGGCTGCCGCATCCGAACGCGACCTGGACGTCCTGCGGTCGTTCACCCGGCGCATCGACCCGTCCGACGCGGGCGCCCACAACAACCTCGGCGTGCTCTACTACCAGCGCGGCCTCGCCGACGAGGCGGTCGCCGCGTTCTCGCGGGCGCTCGCGCTCGACCCCCGCATGACCGTGGCGCAGCGCAACCTCGAGGTCGTCTACAACGCGACCGGGTTCTACGACCGCCGGATCGCCGAGCTGCGGGAGCGTCTGCGGCAGCACCCCGGCGACGCCGACGCGCGGTGGGAGCTGGGGCGGGCGTTCGCGGCCATCGGCCAGCTCGAAGACGGCCTGCACGAGTTCCAGGCGCTGCTGACCGAGGACCCCAGGCACCTCGGCGCGCTGCTCCAGGTGGGGCTGCTCGAGCAGCGGCGCGGCAACCTCGACGCCGCGGGCGAGTGGTTCCAGCGCGCGCGCGAGCTCGACCCGGATTCGTCGGTCGTGTGCTTCCACCTGGGCGAGGTGTGTTACCACCGGGGCCTCAACCAGGAGGCGCTCCAGGCGCTGGAGCGCTCGGTCGCGCTCAACCCCGACAACGCCGAAGCGTGGCACCTGCTCGCGTTCGTGGACGGCGACCTGGGCCGCCACGAGGAGGCGCGCCAGGCGAGCAAGCGCGCGGTGCAGCTCAACCCCGCGCTCGGCCGGGCGCAGAGCAATCTGTCGATCGAGAGCCCCGCCGCGCGCGCCTCCAAGGCGCAGGCCGCTCCGACCGAACCCAAGGGCGGCGGGCCGCTGCTGCTGGCCCATTATCACCTGGGGCGCGCGTTCGGCCAGAAAGGCTACTACGCCGAGGCCCTGCGCGAGTACCGGCTCGCCCTCGACCGCGGCGAGGATCGCGCGATGGTCCGCCTGGCGCTCGCCGAAACGCTGCTCGCCAAGCACGACGTGCCGGCGGCGCTGGAGCTGTACGACGAGCTGACCCGCGAGCAGCCCGGCAAGGCGCGGCTGTGGAACGAGCGGGGCGTGTGCCTGCACCAGCTCGGCCGCCGCGAGGAGGCGCTGGCATCGTACCGGCGCGCCGTGGAGACCGACGGCGGCTACGCCCTCGCGCACAATAACCACGGCGTGCTGCTGGCCGCGCTCGGCCGGCCCGACGAGGCGCTCGAGTCGCTGCGCGAGGCGCTGCGGCAGAAGGGCGAGTTCCTCGAGGCACGGCTCAATCTGGGGTTGTTGCTGTCGCAGCTGCACCGCTTCCAGCTCGCGCTCGAGGCCTACCGGCAGGCGCTGGCCGTGGACCAGGAATCGGGCGCGGCGTGGAACGGCGTGGGCCTGGTGCTCGTCGAACTCAAGCGCTACCCCGACGCACGCAACGCCTTCGCGAGGGCGGTGGAGGCCAACCCCGACCACGCCGCGGCGCACTACAACCTGAGCTTCACGCTGTCCAATCTGGGCGACTTCGAGGGCGCGCTGCGCGAGGTGCGACGCGCGCTGGAGCTGGACCCGTACTACGTGGCGCAGAAATTCCTCCTGGCCATCGAGCTCCAGTACGACGACCCGTCGCTCACGGTGGTGCCCGACCTCTCGGGCGACCGCAGCTTCGCCGAGTCGGGCGAGCAGTTCGTGTTCGACCAGCGGCTGCTGGACTCGCTGTTCACCGAGCTCAGGCCGAAAGCGGTGGCGGCGGCAACGGCCAAGACCTGGGACGATCCGTTCGCGCTGGCGCGGGACTACTTCTCCAAGGCGCTGTTCGAGCGGGCGGTGGCCGAGGTGGCGCGCGCGATCCAGCGCGGCGCCGACAAGGCCGAAGGCGCCGTGCTGCTCGGCACCATCTACGAGCGGCGCGGCCTGTTCGGCGAAGCGCTGGAGCGGTTCCGTGAGGCGCGCGCGCTCGCGCCCACGCTGGGCGATGCCGCGTCCGGCGAGGTGCGGGCGCTGCTGGCGCTGGGGCGCGGCGCCGAAGCGCTGCCGCTGGCCGAGCAGCTGCGCGCCGCCCATCAGGGTGACGTCGACGCGGCGCTGATGGCCGCACGCGCCCGCGCCGATGCCGGCGATCCGGCGGGCGCCATCCAGCTGCTCGAGCAGGCGCAAGCGCGCTCGCCCGACCGCGCCGACGTGCGCAAGCTGCTGGGCGATGTGGCCCGCTCGGTCGGCGACCTGGCCCTGGCGCACGACGCCTACCGCGCCGCGCTGGACCTGGACCCCGGCTTCGCCGACGTGTGGCTGGAGTACGGCCGGCTGGCGCAGGGGCGCGGCCAGGCCGACGAGGCCGAACGCGCGTTCCGCACCGCCCTCGAGACCGTGCCGACTTTTGCCGAGGCGGCGCACGCCCTCGCGGAGCTGCTCAACGAGGCCGGCCGCGGCGGCGATGCGCTCGACGTGCTGGTCGGGGTGCTCCAGGCCGATCCGTACGACTTCGAGGCGCTCACGCTGCTGGCCCGCGTCCTCCTCGACCAGGGGCGGCTGCCCGACGCGCACCGGGCGCTCGCCCGCGTGATCCAGTTCCAGCCGGAGCAGGCGGGCGCCCGCTACACGCTGGGCCTCGCGCTGGCGCGGGAGCGCCGCTACCGTGAGGCGGTGGCCCAGTGGGAGCGCTGCATCGCGCTCGACCCGAAGGGCCCGCTGGCGGCCAAGGCGCGGACCCACGCGCGCACGGCCGCCGACCTGGTGCACATCTTCGCCGGCGAGGCGGCGTAACCGTGGCGATCGAAGGCCCGCTCAAGGAGCTCGGACTCCACGACATCTTCCAGCTGCTCGACCTGAGCCGGAAGACGGGCGTCATGCGCATCACCAGTCACCTGCGCAACAACGAGGGGCTGGTCGCGTTCGACGGCGGCGCCATCGTGCACGCGGAGATCCGCTCGAACCCTCACCGCATCGGCGACATGCTGGTGAGCGCCGGCCGCATCACGGCGGCCGACCTGGAGCGGGCGCGCGCCCTGCAGGAGAAGGAGCCCGGCCGGCGGCTGCTCGGCCAGATCCTGGTCGGCCTGGGCGCGCTCACCGAGCGTGAGCTGATGCGCACGGTGGAGGCGCACATCGCCGAGGTCGTGCTCGAGCTGCTGTCGTGGCAGGAGGGGTTCTTCTCGTTCACCGAGGGCGCGCCGACCGGCGTCCGGATGACCGCCGGGGTTCGTATCCGCACCGAGTCGCTGCTGATGGAGGGCGCGCGGCGCATCGACGAGTGGTCGCGGATCGAGGCGCACATTCCGCACCTGGGCGTGGTGCCGATGCTCGCGCCGCTCGGCGAGAGCGAGGCGCCGGTGCAGCTGGACCTGCTGCCGGGCGAGTGGGAAGTGCTGTCCTACGTGGACGGCGTGCGCGACGTGCGCCAGATCGCGACCGGACTGGGTCGCTCGGAATTCGAGGTGGCGCGGGTGCTGTTCGGCCTGGTGACCACCGGGGTATGCGTGCTGCACGACGCGGGCGCGGTGCGCGCGGCGCGCGCGTCGGTGGGTGACGACGCGAGCGCGCTGGTGACGACCGCCGAGCTGCGGCTCGAGTCCGGCGACCTGGTCGCGGCCCGCGAGGCCGCGCTGGCCGCCGCGGCGCTGCGGCCGGGCGAGCCGCGCGTGCACCTGGTACTGGCGCGCGCCGACCTGAAGGAAGGCCGGCTGTCCGATGCCGTGGACGAGGCGCGCCGCGCGGTGCGCGTCGCCCCCGAGCATTTCGAGGCGCACCGGCTGTTCGGCCTGGCGCTCGCGGCGGCCGGGCGGTTCCGCGAGGCGGACGAGCAGTGGGCGCAGTGCGAGCGGCTGGCGGACGTGGACACGGCGCCGGCCGCGCGCGGCGAAGTGAACGCGGCGCGCCAGGCGGCGGCCACCCTCGAAGCGATGCTGGAGACGGTCCGTGGCTGAGGACATCCGCGCCCTCTCGGCCGCGCTCGCCAGGGATCCCTCGAGCCCCGTCTACGTCGAGCTGGCCGAGGTCCTGCGCCGCGCGGGGCGACAGGAGGAGGCGCTCCGGGTCGTCACGCACGGGCTGGGTCGCCATCCCCAGCACGCCGACGGCTTCGACTGCCTCGGCCGCATCCACGCCGACCTGGGGCACGCGGACGAGGCGCGCGCGGCGTGGGAGCGGGCGCTCCAGATCGCGCCGGAGCACTCGGGTGCGCTGCGCGGCGTTGCTTTCCTCTATTTCCGTGGCGGCGACGCCAAACGCGCGGCTACCGCGCTGGAGCACGCGCTCGCGGTGGATCCGGGCGACGAGGCGGCGCGCAAGGCGCTCGAGATGGTCAGGGGCACGCGCGGCTGGTCGCCGAGCGTGGCGGCGTCGCAGACGGGCGCGCCGACCGCGGCGGCGGCCCCGGGACCGAGCCCGGCGGCGGAAGCGCCCCGCGCCTCACGCGCGCCGGTGTTCTCCGGACTGGAAGGCGCGACCGCCGACATCCTGCTGCTCGACGGGCGCGGCCTGGTGCTGGCGGGCGGCCTGCTCAGCTCGGCGGGCGCCGACGTCTCGGAGCTGGCGGCGGCGGCGCTGGCGGGCGTGAGCGGCGAGGCGGCGCGCACGGCGGGCTATCTCGACTTGGGGACATGGGGTACGATCGTGGCGGAGGCCGAGTCCGCCAACATCGTGCTCGCGGAGGTCAGCGACGGGGCGCTGCTGCTGGTGCGGCGTGAGAAGAGCGTCCCGGTCGGGCTGGCGCTCCGGTTCGCCGAGCGCGCGCGCGGCGCGGCGGCATCGTGGCTCGCCGGGCAGGGCGCGTGAGCGACCTGGAGAAGGCGCTCGACCGCATTTCGCGGGTGCGCGGCGTCAAGGGCTCGATGTTCGTGGCGGCCGACGACGGCCTGGCCGTGGCGCAGCTGCTCATGGAGGGCGTGAACGGCAAGGCGCTGGCGGCGTTTGCGGCGTCGCTGGCCCGCAAGGTGAGCGGCGCGGCGGCGGCGACCGGCGCCGGGCGCGTGCGGTTCGTGCAGGTGCCGTGCGAGAAAGGCACGTTGCTGATGGCGCTGGCGCCGCGCGACCTGCTGGTCGTGGCGCTGGCCGAGCCGGGCATCAACATCGGCCTGGCGCGGCTGGAGCTGATGCGCGCCGCCGACGGATCGCTCGCGTGAGCACCACGACGGTCGTCGAAGCGTGGACCGAGGGACCGCTGGTCCGGTTCGTGGGACAGTCGAGCGCGCGCCTGTGCGTGGTGATGACCAACGCGGGCCAGGTGCTCGCGCAGCACGGATTCACCCGCGCCGTGGACCTGATGTCCGCCGCCGCGCTGGGCGCCGCGATCATGGCCAGCTCGGCGGCGCTGGCGCAGCAGGTGGGCGAGCCGACGTTCGGCGCGCTGTACCACGCCGGCACCAGGCACGGCATCCACCTCGCCGGGTGCGACACGCCGCGCGGCAAGCTGGTGGTGCTCACGGTGTTCGGGCGGGAGTCGTCTATCGGGCTGGTGCAGCTATTCTTCGACGAGTTCATCGGCGCGCTGCAACAGGCGGCGCCGGTGGACCAGGAACGCAAGCCGGTGCTGGCGGCCGATTTCGAGGACCAGCTGAACAGCAGTCTCGCGACCCTCTTTCGCCGGTGATGCCATGTCGCTCGTGAACTTCACGACGCGCGAGATCACGTGCAAGATCGTCTACTACGGGCCCGGGCGGTCCGGCAAGACGACGAACTTGCAGTTCATCTACGGGCAGGTGCCGGACAACCGCAAAGGTCGGATGGTCTCGCTCGCCACTCAGACCGACCGGACGCTGTTCTTCGATTTTCTGCCGCTCGATCTCGGCAGCATCTCGGGCTTCACGACCAAGTTCCAGCTCTACACCGTGCCGGGCCAGGTCTACTACAACGCGACCCGCAAGCTGGTCCTCCAGGGCGCCGACGGGGTGGTGTTCGTGGCCGACAGCCAGCTGCGCCAGCTCGACGAGAACATCGAGAGCCTCCAGAACCTCCAGGCCAACGTGCTCGAGTACGGCATCGACATCCGCACGCTGCCCATGGTCATGCAGTACAACAAGCAGGACCTGCCGCGCGAGCTGATCCTGTCCCACGGCGAGCTGGACGACGCGTTGAACTTCCGCGGCGTGCCGGCGTTTCCCGCCGACGCGCTGCACGGCGCCGGCGTGTTCGAGACGCTGCAGGGCATCAGCGCCGCGGTGCTCCGCAAGCTCAGCGACACCGGCGCCGGCGCGCGCAAAGCCTGATCGTGGACCTCAACCCCAAGTTCCGCTTCGACACGTTCGTGATCGGCCCCACCAACCGGCTGGCCGCCACGGCGGCGCACACGGTCGCGGGCGCGCCGGGCACGGCGTACAACCCGCTGTTCATCTACGCCCGCTCCGGGCTGGGCAAGACGCACCTGCTCCAGGCGGTCGGCCACGCCGCGCTCGAGGCCCACCCCGACCTGCGCGTCCAGTACCTCACGCTCGAGGAGTTCGTCGAGCAGTATCACGCGGCGGTCGCGGCGGGCCAGCAGGAGCCGTTCCGCAAGAGCGCGCAGGAAACGCACGTGCTGCTGGTGGACGACGTCCAGTTTCTCTCCAAGCACCGCGAGATGCAGAGCGAGCTGCTGCGGCTGGCCGAGCTCCAGCAGGCGGCGGGCGGCCAGCTGGTGCTCACCAGCGACCGGCCGCCGGCCGAAATCCAGGAGCTGGACGAGCGGCTGATCACCCGGCTCTCGGGCGGACTGCTGGTCGACATGGCGGCGCCCGACTACGAGACGCGCCTGGCCATCCTGCGCCGCAAGGCGGAGGAGCGCGACGCGAAGTTCGCCGCCGGCGTGCTCGAGGCGATCGCGGAGCCGGCGGTGTCGAACGTGCGCGAATTGGTGGGCCTCGTGAACCGGCTGGTCGCGTTCCAGGCCGTCGCCGACGCGCCACTTACCGCAAACGGCGCGCGCGCGCTGCTCGCGGGGGACGAGGAGACGGCGAGCGCGCCGCCGTCCACCGGGCCGGCGACGCCCGCGCCGGCCGCCGAACCGCTCGACCCGTTCGGCGCCTTCCTCTCGGCCGTGACGCGCACGGTCGCGCAGTCGCTCGACAGCTGGCGCGCGCGGATCGGCGAAGCGGTGATGCGCTGGCAGGGCGAGGGCTACCGCACCGCCCGGCTCGATGCCTTGCTCCAGCGCGACGCGCTGCCCGACGCGGAGCAGCACCTGGCCCAGTTCGCCGCGGACGTCGAGGAGCTGAAGCGGCTCGCCGACCAGGCCGGCGAGCTCGACGCGACGGCGGCGGGCCACGCGCGATTCAAGGATCCCGACCGGGTGGCCGAAGCGCGCGGCTTCGTCGCGAAGCTGCTCGAAGGGTCGGCGCCGCCGCCCGCGCCCTCGGCGGCTCTGGTGTTCGACGATTATGTGGTCGGCAGCGCGAACGACGCGGTCGTGCGCGCCGCCCGACTGGTCGCGGAGATGCCCGGGGCGCGCTACAACCCGCTGTTCGTCGCCGGGCCGAGCGGGGTGGGGAAGTCGCACCTGCTGCACGCCATCGGCAACGCGCTCGCCGCGCGCGGGATGGTGGTGGCGTGTCTGTCGACGCCGGCGTTCGTGGAGGACCTGGTCGCGTCGATGGACGGCGACCACGCCGAATGGTGGCGGCGGCGCTACCGGCGCGTCGACGCGCTGCTGCTGGACGACGTGCAGCTGCTGTCGGGCAAGGACCAGAGCCAGGACGAGCTGTTCAATCTGTTCAACGTCCTCAACGACGGCGACAAGCAGATGGTGTTCGCCGCCGACAAGGTGCCCTCGCAGCTGGAAGGGGTGGCGGCGCGGCTGGTGACGCGGTTCGAGGGCGGCCTCGTGGTCGAGCTCGCCGCGCCCGACCGCGCGATGCGCGCCACGCTGGTCCGACGCCTCATCGCGCAGCACGACGTCCAGGCGGGCGACGACGTGGTCGAATACCTCGCCGCGCGGCCGGCCGACTCGACGCGCGCGGTGCAGGGGCTGGTCAACCGCGCGCTTTCGGCGATGGACGGCGGCGACGCCGAGCTGTCGCTGGCCGCGGCGCGGCGCGCCATCGAAGGCCGCCCCGCCCGGCCCTCGCAGGCGCAGGCCATCTCCGCGCTGATTCCCTCCGGTCTCGATCCCGCGCTGGCCAGCCGCGAGAAGATCGTGTGGGACTGGCCCGACATCGCCGAGCGGCTGATCGAGGACCTGCGCTGATGGCGATCAAGGGTTCCCTCAAGGAAGCCAGCCTGCCCGACGTGCTGCAGCTGCTGTCGATGGGCAAGAAGACCGGCTGCCTGTCGGTCGCCGACCGCAGCAACTTCGGCTACATCTTCTTCGACGACGGGCTGATCACCTACGCCTCGATCGTCAACCGGCGCGACCGGCTCGGCGACATTCTCGTCAAGAGCGGCCTCATCACGGCCGAGCAGCTGCACGCCGCGATCGAGCGCCAGTCGCACGTACGCAACAAGCGGTTGGGCGAGCTGCTGGTCGAAATGGGCGCGCTGTCGCGGCCCGACCTCGAGCGCTACATGCGGGTGCAGATCGAGGAGGCGGTCTACTACCTGTTCACGTGGTCGTCGGGCACGTTCAGCTTCGAGAGCGAGGTCAAGCCCGACGAGCAGGACTTCCTGGTCCGCATCAGCCCGGAGTCGCTGCTGCTGGAGGGCGCGCGCCGGGTGGACGAGTGGAGCCTCATCGAGAAGAAGATCCCCACCTTCGATCTCATCTTCGTGGTGGACAAGCCGCGCCTCGCGCAGGCCGACATCGTGCTGTCGCCCGAGCAGGAGCGGATCATCCCGCTGCTCGACGGCAAGCGCGACGTGGCGCGCATCATCGAGGACGCGGGGCTGCTGGAATTCGAGGTCGGCAAGGTGCTCTACGGCCTGATCACGGCGGGGTTCGCGCACCGGCTGGGCAAGACGGTGGCGCCCGAAGCCGTGACGGCGGTCAGCGGCGCGCGGGTCGAGGAGCACCGCAACCTCGGCCTGGCCTTCTACAAGACCGCGATGTGCGACGAGGCGGCCCGCGAGTTCCGGCGGGTCCTCGACCTCGCCCCGTCCGACGAGCAGGCGCACTTCTTCCTGGGGCTCGTCGCGCTGCGGCAGGATCGCTGGGCCGACGCGCTCGACGCGCTGCGCCATGCCGCCGAGGCGGGCGGCGGGCGCGCGCCCATCCTCCACAACCTCGGGATCGCGCTCGAGCAGATGGGCCGGCTGGCCGAGGCCGAGGCCGCCTTCGCCGCGGCCGCCAGCGCGGGCAAGAACGACGCGCGCATCATGGTCGCGTGGGCGATCGTCGCGCTGAAGCGCGGAGAGGGCCGCGAGGCGGTCGCGCGCCTCGACCACGCGCGCGAGGCGCTGGGCGACCGCACGCCGGCGCCGCTGTGGTACTGGGCGCGGACCCTCGCGGCCGTCACGGCGGGCGACGAGGCGAGCGCGCGCGCGATCGCCGAGGAAGGGGTCGAGCGGCACCCCAGGAGCGCGCCGCTCCGCAACAACCTCGCCGTGCTCGTCGAGCGCGCGGGGCAGACCGATCGGGCCGAGCAGCTGCTGACCGGCGCGCTGGAGGACGATCCGGCGCTGCCCCAGTTGTCCAAGAACATCGGCGACCTGTGCTACCGCGCCGGCCGGGCCGAGGACGCGCGCGCCGCCTATCTGCGGGCGATCAAGCTCGCGCCGCGGCTCGGCGACGACGTGTACTTCAAGCTCGGCAACCTCGCGTTCAAGTTCATGCAGCAGCCGGAGGCACTGGACTACTGGAGGGAAGCCGTCGCGCTCAACCCCTCCAACGAGACGGCGCGGCGCAACATCGCCACGCTCGACCAGGCCGCTTCGGCATGACGTCGCCGGCCGCCGCCGCGGACGACGCGGGCCTGGAGGCGCTGATGCTGAAGATCGAGCGGGCGCGGGGCCTCAAACTCACCAGCTACAAGCAGCCCTGCCTCAGGCGCCGGCTCGCCGTGCGGATGCGGGCCCGGGGCGTGCACAGCTTCGCCGATTACGGCCGACTGCTCGACCGCACGCCCGAGGAGTACGAGCTGCTGCTCGATGCGCTCACGATCAACGTCACGAAGTTCTTCCGGAATCCCGAGACCTACACGCTGCTGGCCGAACGCGTGGTGCCGGAGCTGTGCGCCCTCGGCACTCCGCTCAAGGTGTGGTCGGCGGGATGCGCGAGCGGCGAGGAGCCGTACACGCTGGCGCTGCTGTTCGCCGAGGCGTTCGCCGCGCGGCCCGGCGATCCGCGCGCGCGCGTGGCGATCGACGCCACCGACCTCGACCCGGGCGCGCTCGAGGCCGTGACGCGCGCCAGCTACGCGGCGCCCGCCGTGGAGGAGGTGCCGCCCGCGCTGCTGTCGCGGCATTTCACCGCCGGCCCGCCGTACGCGGTGCGCGACACGATCAAGCGCCTGGTGCGCCCGCGGCGCCACGACCTCACCCAGGATCCTCCGCCCGCGCCGCCCTACCACCTGATTGTGTGCCGCAACGTGGTCATCTACTTCGACCGCGCGACGCAGGAGCGGCTGTTCGTGACGTTCTTCGACGCGCTGGCGCCGGGCGGGTGGCTGCTGCTGGGGAAGGTGGAAACCCTGTTCGGCGCGGCCCGCGCCCAGTTCCGTCTCGAAGACGCCCGCGAGCGGCTGTATCGCCGGCCGCCCGCGTGAGCGAGACGATCGTGCGGGTCGCGGACGCGCAGGCTGGAGCGGAGGGGGATGTGCTGGTGACCCTTGGCCTTGGCTCGTGCGTGGCCATCATCCTGTACGACGCGGCGGCCAGGGTCGGCGGCATGGCGCACATCCTGCTGCCCTCGCTCACCCTGTCGCGCGACCAGTCCAACCCGGCGCGGTTTCCGGAGACGGCGGTGCCGCACCTGGTCCGGATGATGGGTGGCCGCGGCGCGGCGCCCGAGCGGCTCCGGGCGCGGCTGGTGGGCGGCGCGAGCATGTTCGCCAATCTGGCGTCGCCGTCGGTGGCGCAGATGGGCGAGCGCAACGTGACCGCGTCCAAGGACGCGCTCAAGGTCGCGCGCATTCCCCTGATCGGCGAGGACACGGGCAAGGACTACGGGCGCTCGGTGTACTTCCACGTGACCGACGGCCGGGTGGACGTGCGCTCGGTGGCGCATGGAAACCGCAAGCTCTAGGCCGCCCTCGGTCCTGATCGTCGACGACTCCGCCTTCATGCGGAGGGTGCTCAGCGATCTGGTCACGGGTTCGGGCGAGTTCCGCGTGGCGGGCACGGCGCGCAACGGGCTCGACGCGCTGCGCAAAGTGCATGCGCTGGAGCCCGACCTGGTCACGATGGATCTCTCGATGCCCGAGCTCGACGGCCTCGGCGCGATCGGGTACATCATGAGCGAGGCGCCGCGGCCGATCGTGGTCGTGAGCGCGCGCGCGGGCCGCGACCGGGAAGAGGCGATCCGCGCGCTCGAGCTGGGCGCCGTGGACCTGGTCGAGAAGCCCGACGCGCACGGCCCGGAAGCGGCGTCGGCCATTGCGGCCCAGCTGCTGCCGGCGCTCCGTGCGGCGGCCGCGGTGGACGTCGCCCGCATCAAGGTGATGGCCCGGCCGCCCGCCGCGCCGCACCGCCCCGACGTGGCGCACGGCGCCGCCCGGGTGGCGCTCGCGCTCGCGGCGTCCACCGGAGGGCCGCGCGCGCTGGGGGAGGTCATCGCGGCCTTGCCGGGCGACCTGGGCGCCGTGGTGCTGGTCGTCCAGCACATGCCGCGCGGGTTCACCAGGAGCTTCGCGGAGCGCCTCGATGCCCAGGCGGCCCTCCACGTGGTGGAAGCGGAGGACGGCGTGGTCGCGCTGGCCGACACCGTGTACGTTGCGCCGGGTGATTACCATCTCCGCGTCACGCGTGGCGGCGACGGCGTGCCGCGGCTGGAGTTGCGCCAGGACCCGTCGGTGTGGGGCGTGCGGCCGGCCGCCGATCCTCTATTCCGCTCGGTGGCGGGCCAGTTCGCGGCGAGCGCGGTCGGCGCGGTGCTCACGGGCATGGGCCGCGACGGCGCCGAAGGGCTGCTCGCGATGCGGCGCGCCGGCGCGGTGACGTTCGCGCAGGACCGCGCCACCGCGGTCATCTACGGGATGCCGCAGGCCGCGATGCAGCTGGGCGGCGCCGGCGAGCAGCTGCCGCTGGACCGCATCGCCGAGCGGTGCGCCGCCGAGATCGCGCGACTGGGGCAGGCGGCGGCGCGGTGAGCGACGGCCGGTTCCTGGTGGTGCGCGCCGGAGGGGAGCGCTACGGCCTGGCGCTCGCCGCGGTGCGCGAGGTGGTCGACGCCGCGGCGCCGCGGCCCGTGCCGACCCGCGCGGCGGCGGTGCGCGGGGTGATGGCGTTACGCGAGCGGTTCGTCACGCTGGTGCACCTGGGCGCGCTGGCCGGCGGCGGCGCTCCGCCGCCCGCGCTGGCCGAGACGGCGGTCATCACCGACCTGGGGGGCGCGGCGGTCGCTTTCGAGGTGGACGACGTCGAAGCGGTCGTGGAGCGCGGCGCCACGCTGGTCGGCGCCGGCGGGACGGCGGGCGTGGCGGAGGTGTGGCGCGTGGGCGGCGAGCTGGTGTCCGTGCTGGACCTTGCCTTGTTGGCGGGGCGGATCGGCGAGACGGGGGAGGTCGGATGAGTCAGGGTGACGACATCCAGGTCGTAGTGTTCAAGGTCGGCGGCCAGGAGTTCGCCTTCAACGTGTTCCACGTGCAGCGGATTCTGCGCTGGGAAGCGCCCGCGCCGCTGCCCAAGGCGCCCGCGTTTCTCGAGGGCGTGCTCCAGGTGCAGGGCGCGGTCGTCCCGGTGATCGACCTGCGCAAGCGCTTCGAGCTGGCCGACGCGCACGTGCGGGAGGAGACGCGCTTGGTGGTGGTCGAGTGCGAGGGGCTGACGGTGGCGGTCGTGGTGGACGCGGTGCTCGAGGTGCGCCGCGTCGCGGCCGAGGCCGTGGCGGCGCCGCCCGCCGTGGTGCGGGGCCTCGCGGCCGAGTACATCCAGGGCATCATCGCGGCCGGCTCGCGGACCATCGTACTGCTCCAGACCGCCAAGCTGCTCACATCCGCCGAGCGGATCGCGCTGGAAACGGCACCCCTCGAGCCGGAGCACGTGCATGGCTGATCCGATCGTCACCGCGCTGCGCGCGCAGATGAGCCGCATCGGCGCCGCGCTCGACACCGCGTCGGGCCCGGCCGAGATCGAGACCTGCAAGAAGGACATCATCGCGTTCTTCAAGCAGGTCGACGGCCTGATCGGCGAGCTGACGACGCTCAAGGATGAGATCAAGGGGCTGGTGGACCGCTACAAGACGCTGGCGGCGGGCACCAAGCCCACGGCGCCGGAGTTCGCGGCCGAGAAGCCGCTGGTGCACGCCGACCACATCGGCGCCTCCACGTTCATCGAGAAGGGCTGGAGCCTGCTGTCGCTCGGCGATTACGCGGGCGCCATCGAGAAGCTCCAGAAGGCGCTCGAGCTCTCGCCCGGCGACGCGCAGGCCGAGTCGCTGCTCGGCTGGGCGCAGATGCTCAAGGAAGACTACGACGACGCGCTGCTGACGTTCCAGAAGGTCCTGATGCGCGAGCCCGCCAACTCCCTGGCGCGGATCAACGTCGGCTACATCTGCCTCAAGAAGCGGATCTTCGGCGAGGCGATCGAGCACCTGTCGAAGGCGATCCGCATGGCCAACGACAAGAAAGCCACGCTGTACGCGCACTACTACCTCGGGCTGGTGTATCTGGAACGTGAGATGTTCGAGGACGCCGAGACGTTCTTCCGCAAGACGCTCGAGCTCGGGCCGAACCTGATCGAGGCGTATTTCCAGCTTGGGCGCGCCCAATGGTTCGCCGGCGACCAGGCCGGCGCGCGCGCCACGTGGGAGTCTGGGTATGCGGCGAACAAGTTCAATTCGTGGGGCAAGAAGTGCCGGGAGGTCCTGGCAACGGTCGACGGCGGCGGCGCCCCGCCGGCGGCCGGCGAGGCCGCTTGACGGCCCACGGCGTCACAAGGTATCCTCAATAGCTATGCAGAGTTCCAGCCCCGAGTCCAGGCTTCGGTTCGGCCCGATCAACCTCGCGTTGTTCGGCGGGGCTACGCTGGCGTTGGTCGCCGGCTATGCGTTGCTCGCCCACGGCTCCACGACCGCAGCGCCCCTCCTGCTCGTGGTGGCCTACTGCGTGCTGCTGCCGCTCGGCCTTATTCTGTAGCGGGGCGAATAGCTCAGCTGGTCCAGAGCGCCTGCCTTACACGCAGGATGTCGGGGGTTCGAATCCCTCTTCGCCCATGGCCGAGTAGCAACCCATCGTCATTGTGGAGGCAGGAAGGCACATGATGCGCCGGATGTCGCTCTCGGGAATCGCGGGACAGGCCGCCTTGGTCCTGGTCCTCGGCGTGACCCACGCCGCGCCCGTGCGCGCTCAGATCGCCCGCGTTCGTACCGCCGCGCCGGACGCGCCCAAGATGCTGATCGTCCCATTCCAGCGTGATTCGGTAGACTCGACGCTCGCGGTAGGGCTGGCCGACGGGTTCCGGGACCGGATCCAGGACGCCTGGCTCACCCGCTTCAATCCGATCCTCAAGGACGGGATGAATCGGGCGCTGGTCGAATCGGGATTCCCGACGGAAGTCCCGCTCGACCACAACGTCGTGATCCAGCTGGCGCGGTTCCTCAACGCGAAGCTGTTGGTCGAAGGCAATATTCTCCAGCAGAGCGACGACTCGCTGCTGATCATCGCCCGGTTGTCCGAAGCCGTCGGGGCGCTGCCGCAGAGCGCCACGGCGAGCGTCACGGTGGCGCGCAGCCGCGCCGACCACGGCACGGGCGCGAGCCTCGCCAATCGCCTGGCGGACGCGTACCGCTCGTTTGCCGACGTCCAGCAGTGCCGGGACAAGGTCCAGGCGCAGGACTATGGGGCGGCCACGCGGGCCGCCGAGGTGGCGCTGGAGCGTTACCCGAACAGCTCGAGCGCGCTGCTGTGCCTGGCCAACGTCGCCCGCGCGCAGCACGCCTCGCAGGACTCCATCGTGGCGCTGCTGCGGCGCGCCGCGTCGGTGGACTCGCTCAACACCACGGTGCGCCGGCAGCTGGCGCAAATCTACGAACAGCAGGGCGACACGGCCGCGCTGATCGATCAGCTCCGCCACATCCTCAACGTGGACGTCAGTGACCGCGAGCTGCGTATCCGCACCGCGCAGTTGTATGTCCAGATCGGCGAGCAGAAGGGCGACACCTCGCTGGCGCGCATGTACGCCGACAGCGCGGTCCAGCTGGTCGATCAGGGCCTGGCGCGCAGTCCGGCCGACCTCGACCTGCTCACCACCAAGTCCATCGCGCTCGCCGTGGCGCACCGCTGGGCGCAGGCCGCCGAGCAGCTCGAGACGGTGGCGTCGGCGGATACGGCACGCGTCGACTCGCTCTTCGTGTTCCGGATCATCAATTACTACCGGGCGATCCCGGACTCGACCAAGTGGTTCGCCTGGCTGCGCCGTGCCACCACGAAGTTCCCGCACAACGCGGGCTATATGTTCGACCTGAGCTCCGTGGCACTGTCGCAGGCGGACACCAACACCGCGCTCGACGCCGCGCGGCGTTACCAGGCGTTGCAACCCGCCGATCTGCGAGCCAACCTGCTCATCGCGCGTGTGCTGACGGCGCAGGGGCAGGTGGATTCTGCGCGCGCCTACGCGCTGCCGGTCGGTGCCGACACGCTGCTGCGCCACTATGCGGCGGCCTTCTTCATCCAGAGCGGCGCCAAGGCGCTGCACGATTCCGCTTGGGCCCGCGCGGCCGACGATCTGGATACGGCGCGCACCTGGTCCGTGTCGGGCTCGGACAACTACATCACCGCCTCGTTCTACGAGGGCATCGCGCAGCTCCAGCTGGCGGTCCAGGCCGACCAGCGGGCGAACGGCAGCCGGGGCGATTGCGCCGACGTCCAGTTGGAGAAGGACTACCTGAACAGGGCGCAGGCGAACATCATCGCGGGGGCGGCGCGCAACCGCGACCAGGCCAACAACCTGCTGAGCAACGTCATCCCGGCGTTCCAGCAGCGCGCCGACGCGTTCACGCACAACTACAAGTGTCCGTCAAGTTGAGCCTCGGAGAGTCCGTGGCTTGTAGGGGCCCCGGCACGATTCTATACTTCAAGGCTTGTCGCCGGGGGCTGTAGCTCAGCTGGTTAGAGTGCCGGTCTGTCACACCGGAGGTCGCGGGTTCGAGCCCCGTCAGCCCCGCCATTCTTTGAACCCCCACCTCAGCAGTGGGGGTTTTGTTATGATGGGTGCCGGGTGAGCGACTTCGAGCACGCACCGGTGCTGCTGGAGGAGACTGCGGCGATGCTGGCTGGCTGCCGGCGCGTCCTGGACGGCACCGCGGGAGCGGGCGGCCATGCGCGCCGCCTGGCGCACGCGGGCGCGCGGGTGTTCGCGATCGACCAGGACCCGGTCGCGGTGCGCGCCGCGAGCGCCGTGCTGCCCGCGCCGCACGTCGTCCGTGAACTGAACTTCGCCGACGCGGCCGCCGATCCGGAGGTGCGCGCCTTCGCGCCCGACGGCGTCCTCCTCGACCTCGGCGTGTCGTCGCCCCAGATTGACGACGTGACCCGCGGCTTCTCGTTCCGGCCGGGCGCCCCGCTCGACATGCGGATGAGCGGCACGGGCCCGACGGCGGCCGAGTGGCTGAGCCGCACCGGCGAGGACGAGATGGCCGAAGCGTTCCGGGACGGCGCCGACGAGCCCCGGGCCGGCGCGCTGGCGCGGGAGATCGCGCGGCGCCGGCAGCGCGGGCCGTTCGCCACCAGCGACGATCTGGTGAACGCGGTGCGCAAGGTGCTGGGACCGCGCAGCGGTCCGCCGGAGTTCGCGCGGGCGTTCCAGGCGGTCCGCATCGCGGTGAACCGGGAGCTGGAGCGCCTCGACACCGCGCTGCCCGCGCTGTTCGCGCTGCTCGAGCCCGGCGGGGTGCTCGCGGTGATCGCTTACCATTCCGGAGAGGACCGACGCGTGAAGCGCGCCATGCGCGAGTGGAGCCGGAGCTGCGTGTGCCCGCCGGAGCAACCGGTGTGCACCTGCCGCGGGCGCGCGCTCGGCACGCTGGCGTCGCGCCGCGCGGTGGTGGCGAGCCCGGCGGAAATCGCGGCCAACCCGCGCGCCCGCAGCGCCCGCCTGCGCGCCATCCGCAAGGCGGCCGCGTGAGAGCGCCGCGCGCCGGCGGACGCGAGGGCGCCGGCCTCAAGGGTCGCTACTGGGTGATGCTGTGGCTGACGTGCTTCCTCGGCGTCGCGGCCGTGGTGCAGTGGCGCCAGGGGCAGGCCTACGCCGTCGGCCGCGACCTCGCCTCGCTGGAGCGCTCGCGCGGCGCGCTCGAGGTGACCAAGGCCAACCTCACCGGGCGGATCCGTCGCGACGAGTCGCGCGCGGCGCTGGTGCCGCTGGCGGAGCGCCGGCTCGGCCTGCGCTTGCCGCTCGACTCGGAGATCGTGATCCTCCAGGCGCCGGGGCCGCGGTAGGTGCCCAAGGCGCCCTCGCGCATCGCCCTGCTCGGCGCGGGCTTCACCCTCGCCGCGCTCGCCGTCGTGGCGCGTGCGGCACAACTCCAGCTGGTGCACGGCGCCGAGTGGCGGCGCCGCGCGGCGGCCCAGCAGACCGTTCGCGTGACGCTGCCGGCCCGGCGCGGCACGATCTACGACCGCAACGGCGTGCCGCTCGCCGTCTCCCAGGAGACCTTCGCCGTGGGCGTCGCGCCGCGCGAGCTCGACGACGTGCCGCGCGCGATCGACGCGCTGACGCCCGTCGTCGGGGTGCCGCGGGCGGAGGTGGCCGAGGACCTGCGGACTCACCCGGTGTGGATGGAATGGCCCGGCCCGTTCCCGTGGACGCGCGTCGCGCCGATCAAGACGCTGCGCGGCGTGACGCTGCTGCGCCGGCTGGAGCGCTTCTACCCGCGGGCCGATCTGGCGAGCGGCTTGCTCGGCACGCTCGACGTGGGCGGCCGCGGCGCGAGCGGCCTGGAGCGCGCCTTTGACTCGCTGCTCGCGGGTCGCAACGGCACGGCGGTGATGCTGCGCGATCCGGCCGGCCACCTGTATCCGTCGCCCTCCCGCCCGGTGGCGGAGCCGATCGACGGGACCGACGTGGTGCTCACCATCGACGCGGAGCTGCAGGCGATCGCCGACCGCGCGCTCCGCCAGGCGGTGTCCGACGCGCACGCCCGGGGCGGGGACGTGGTGATCCTCCAGCCCGAAACCGGCGACATCCTGGCCATGGCGAGCGTGCGCGCCGACGGCGCGCCGTCCAGCCTGGTCGGCGACGTGTTCGAGCCCGGCTCGACCGCCAAGCCCTTCACCGCGGCGGCCCTGCTGCGCGCCGGTCTGGCCACACCGGCGGACACGGTCTTCGCCGAGCACGGCACCTGGGTATTCGAGGGCCGGACCATCCAGGACACGCACCCCTCGGGCGAGCTGTCGCTGGCCGACGTGATCCGCGTCTCGAGCAACATCGGCATCGCGAAATTCTCGCAGCGGCTCACGCACGTGCAGGAGTTCGAGGCGCTGCGCGACTTCGGGTTCGGCACGCCGACGGGCATCGAACTGCCCGGCGAAGCGTCCGGTACGCTGCGACCGGTCCGCCGCTGGTCCGCCGAGAGCGCGGCCAGCCTCGCGATGGGCTACGAGCTGGCCGTGACGCCGCTGCAACTGGCGGCCGCGTACGGCGTGTTCGCCAACGACGGTGTGCTGATGGAGCCCGCGCTGGTGCGCGAGCTGCGCGATGCCGACGGCACGATCCGGTGGCAGCGGCGCCCGCAGCCGGTGCGGCGCGTCATCACGCCCGGCATCGCCACCCAGATCGTCCACATGCTGCTGGGGGTCGTCGCCGGCGGGACGGGGCGGCAGGCCGCCCTCGGCACCTACCCGGTGGCGGGGAAGACGGGCACGTCGCGCCAGGCGGTGAGCGGCCGCTACGAGCAGGGGCACTACTGGGGCAGCTTCGTGGGGCTGTTTCCGGCGGGCGACCCTCAGTTGGTGCTGGTGGTCAAGATCGACGACCCGGTCGGCGACTACTTCGGCGGCGCGACGGCCGCGCCGGTGGTCCGGACCATCCTCGAGGCCGCGCTCGCGACGCCGTCGGTGTCCCTCGACCGCGGACGGCTGGCCCGCCGCCGCGTGCCCGCGCAGGACATCGACACGACGACCGGGCCGCTCACCAGCGTGACGGTGCCATGGCCGCCGCCCGCGGCGCCGGCGGACAGCGAGCCGCGCGCGGTGCCGGACGTCGCGGGCCTGGACCTGCGCACGGCCGCGCGCACGCTCCACGCGAGCGGCTTCCGGGTGCGCGTCGTGGGGTGGGGCGCGGTGGTCGGCACGGTGCCCGCGGCGGGCGCCACGGCGACCCAGGGCAGCCTGGTGGTGGTGCGGGCGGGGACCGATGCGCGCTGACGCCCTGAAGGCCCGGCTCGGGGAGCGCGGACTGCTGGCCGCGTGGCCGGACCGGTTTCCGGAGGGGCTGACCGGCGTCGCGACCGACAGCCGGATCGTCGCACCAGGGTCGCTGTTCGTCGCCTACAAGGGCGCGGCGCTCGACGGCCACGCCTACCTCGCCGCCGCCCAGGCCAAAGGCGCGTCGGCCGCGCTGGTCGAGCGGGAGGTGCCCGAGGTGGCGCTGCCACAGGCGCGGGTGACCAACGGACGGCTCGCGGCGGCCGCGGCGGCCGCGCTGGCCTACGGCGATCCGGCCGGCCGGCTGCTGCTGCTGGCGGTGACCGGCACCAACGGCAAGACCACCACCGCGCACCTGCTGCGCCACCTGTTCGGCGACACGGCGCCGGCCGGGTCGCTCGGGACGTTAGGCGCCGTGGACGGCACGGGGCGGGTCCTGCCGGGCACCGGGAACCTCACCACGCCCGGGCCGGTCGAGCTCCAGGCGACGCTGGCGGCGCTGGTCGCGCTCGGCGTGCGCACCGTGGCCATGGAGGCGAGCTCGCACAGCCTGGACCAGGATCGCGTCGCGGGGCTGGGGTTCGCCGCGGCCGTCTACACCAACTTCACGCGGGACCACCTCGACTACCACGCCGACGAGGAAGCGTACCTCGCCGCCAAGCTCAGGCTGTCGAGCTATCTTGTGGCCGACGGCTGGGAGATCGTGAACGCCGCCGAGGCGGCCTGGCAGCGCCTGGCGCCGCGCGAGCGCCGGCTCAGCTTCGGCCTCGACGTGCCCGCGGACGTGCGGGCCAGCGCGGTGCAGGGCGCGCCACTGGGCTCGCGGTTCAATCTCACGGCGCGTGGCGCGACGATGGCCGCGGCGCTGCCGCTGCTGGGACGGTTCAACGTCGAGAACGCGCTCGGGGCGGCGGCCACGGCGCTCGCGCTGGGGCGCGATCTGGAGGCGGTGGTGGCGCGGCTGGCCGACGCGCCGCAGGTGCCGGGCCGCATGGAACGCATCGCCGAGTCGCCGTGTGTGGTGTTGCGCGACTACGCGCACACCCCCGACGCGCTGGAGCGCGCGATCGCGGCGGTGCGCCCGCTCACCGCCGGCCGGCTGCTGCTGGTGTTCGGCTGCGGCGGCGACCGCGACCGCGGCAAGCGCCCGGTGATGGGCGAAATCGCGGCGAAGGGGGCGTCGATCGCGATCGTCACGTCGGACAACCCGCGCACCGAGAACCCGGAGCGCATCATCGACGACATCGAAGAAGGGATGGCCGGCACGCCGCACCTGAGGATCGCCGACCGGCGCCAGGCCATCGCGCGGGCGGTGGCCATGGCGCGGCCCGACGATACCATTTTGCTCGCCGGCAAGGGCCACGAGACCTACCAGATCGTGGGTCGCGACAAGCTGCCGTTCGACGAGGCCGAGGTCGTTCATGCCGCGGTGGAGGCGCTGAAGCCGTGACCGTGTTCCACTGGACCGCGAAGCTGGTGACCGAGGCGCTGGGCCTGCCGCCCGCGTCGTGGGACCACCAGTACACCGGCCTGTCGACCGACACCCGCGGCCTCAAGGACGGCGAGTTGTTCATCGCGCTGCGCGGCGAGCGGTTCGACGCGCACGACTACCTGGGCGACGCGCGGCTGGCGGGGGTGGGTGGGGTCGTGGTGCGGCGGAACACGCCGCGGTGGCCCGGCTTCGACTGGTTCGAGGTGGACGACACCCTCGAGGCGCTCGGGCGCCTCGCGCGGCTGCGGCGCGACCGGTTCGGCGGCCAGGTGGTCGCGATCACCGGCACGGTCGGGAAGACCAGCACCAAGGAGCTGGCCGCCGCCGCGCTGGCGCCGTTAGGCGCCGTGCATCGCTCCGAGCGCAACCTGAACAACCTCGTCGGGGTGCCGCTCACCGTGCTCGCCGCGCCGGAAGAGGCGGCGGTCATGGTGGTCGAGTGCGGCGCCAGCGTGAAGGGCGAGATCGCGCGGCTGCGGGGGATCGTGCGGCCCGACATCGCCGTCGTCACCAGCGTGGACGCCGGCCACCTCGAGGGATTCGGCACGGTCGAGGCGGTGATGGACGAGAAGACGGCCCTGGTGGCGGGCGCCGCCGTGGCGGTCGTGGGCACGCACCCGCCGGCGCTGGCGGAGCGGGCGCGCCACGCCGCGCGGCGCGTCGTGGTGGCGGGCACCGGCGCGGGCGCCGACTTGACGGCGCAGGACGTGACGCTGGCCCCGGACGGCCGCGCGACATTCTCGGTGCGCGGCACGCGTGTGGAGCTGCCCCTGCCGGGCCGCCACATGGTGGACAACGCCCTGATCGCGCTGGCGGTGGCCGAGGCGGCGGGCGTCCCGCTGGCTGCCGCGGCCGCGGGCCTCGCCGCCGCGCGCCTGCCGAGCGGCCGCAGCGAGATTTTCGATATCGGCGGTGTCACGGTCATCAACGACTGCTACAACGCCAACCCCGCCTCGCTGCGCGCCGCGCTCGACCTGCTCGCGGCCGTGCGCGGGACGCGTCGCACCGTCGCGGTGGTGGGGACGATGCGGGAACTGGGTGATCAGGCCGCGGCGCTGCACCGCGAGGCGGCGCGGGCGGTGGTGGCGGCGCGCCCCGACCGCATCGTGGCGGTCGGCGAGTTCGGCCCGGCGTTCGCCGCGCTCGAGGGTGCGGCGCCGCGCGACGTGATCGCCGGGGCGAGGCCCGAGGACGTGGCCGACCGCCTGCGCGAGCTGCTCCGGCCCGGTGACGTGGTGCTGCTCAAGGCCTCGCGCGGCGTGGCGCTGGAGCGGCTGCTCCCCCTCCTGTGGCCGGACGCTCCGGCCGCGGCGCACTGATGCTCGCCCTCCTGCTGCAGCACTACGCGCACGGCGGATCCCTCGCCAACCTGGTCAGCTACATCTCGCTGCGGATGGCCGGCGCCGGCCTCACCGCGCTGCTGATGGCGTTCCTGATCGGCCCGGCGATCATCGCGCGGCTGCGGGCGCACAAGATCGGCCAGATCGTGCGCACCGAAGGCCCCTCGACCCACCTGGGCAAGCGCGGCACGCCCACCATGGGCGGCCTGGTCATTCTCATCGCGACGATCGTGCCGACGCTGCTGTGGGCCCGGCTCGACAACCGCTTCGTTCTCGTGGCGCTGCTCGCCTTTACCTGGATGGGCGCGATCGGGTTCGTGGACGACTACCTCAAGATCGTGCAGCGCCGGCCCCGCGGCCTGGTGGCGCGCTACAAGCTCGCGGGCCAGATCGTGTTCGGCCTCACGCTGAGCTACGTCCTGATCCGGTTTCCGTGGGAAGGCACGGTCCTCCCGGCCACGTCGACGACGGTGCCGTTCTTCAAGTACGTCTACGTCACGATGCGGTGGTGGCTGTACGCGGGGTTCGTGACCTTCGTGGTCACGGCGAGCTCCAACGCGGTCAACCTCACCGACGGGCTCGACGGGCTGGCCACCGGCCTCGCGGCGATCGCGGCGATCACGTTCGCGGTCTTCGCGTACGTGTTCGGCCGCACCGACACCTCGCAGTACCTGCTGGTGTTCTACCTGCCGGGCGCCGGGGAGCTGGCCATCTTCTGCACCGCCTTGATGGGCGCCTGCATCGGGTTCCTGTGGTTCAACGCCCACCCGGCATCGGTGTTCATGGGCGACACCGGTTCGCTGGCGATCGGCGGGGCGCTGGGCACCGTGGCGATCCTGCTCAAGGCCGAGTTCCTGCTGGCGCTGGTCGGCGGCGTGTTCGTGGCGGAAACGATCTCCGTGTTGATCCAGACGGGGATGTTCAAGGTGCGGCTGCGCCGCCACGGCCGCGAATACGCCCAGCGGCACCGGGTGTTCCGGATGGCGCCGCTGCACCATCACTTCGAGCAGCTCGGCTGGCACGAGAGCACCGTCGTGACGCGGTTCTACATCCTCGGGCTGTTGTGCGCGCTCGTGGCCCTCTCGACGCTCAAAATCCGGTGATCCCCGCCGCGTGGAGGGCAGGCGAGATCGCCGTGGTCGGCCTCGGCCGCAGCGGCCAGGCGGCGTGCGCGCTGCTGCGGCGCGAAGGGCTCCGGGTCTACGCGTCGGACGTCGCGGATTCGCCCGGTGTGCGTCAGGCGGCGGCCCGCCTGGCCGAGCTGGGGTGCGCCGTGCAGACCGGCGGCCATGACCTCGACCGCATCGAGTGCTGTGCCGCGCTGATTCTCTCGCCTGGCGTGCCGCCCGACGCCGCGCCGGTCGCGGCGGCCCACGCCCGCGGCGTGCCGGTCGTGTCCGAACTGGACCTCGGCGCCCGGTTTCTGCCGCGCACCAGTCTGATCGTCGTGACCGGCACCAACGGCAAGTCCACGACCTCGGCCCTGACCGCCCACCTGCTGGGCGCCACCGGCCTGGGCGCCGCGGAGGCGGCCGGCAACATCGGGCTGCCGCTCTCGACCGTGGCGGCGCGGAAGGACGCGCCGGCCTGGCTCGCGGTCGAGGCCAGCTCCTTCCAGCTGCACGACTCCCCGACGCTCACGCCGGCGGTCGGCGTGCTGACCAACCTGGCGCCCGACCATCTCGACCGCTACGCGAGCGTGACCGAGTACTACGACGACAAGCGGCGGCTGTACCGCAACGCGAGCGCTTCGAGCCGCTGGGTCACCAACGGTGACGACGCGGCCGCGCTGGAAATGGCGGCGGGAGTCGCCGGCACGCACGAACGCTTTTCGCTCACGTTCCGCCAGGCGGAGGGGTTCTACGACGCGCGCGCCGGGTGGCTGGTGCTGCGCGGCACGCCGTTGCTGCGGCGCACCGACCTCATGCTGTTAGGCGACCATAACGCGGCCAACGCGCTCGCCGCGGCCCTGGCGTTGCCTCCGGAGGCCGACCGCGAGCGACTCGCGGAGGGCCTGCGCTCTTTCCGCGCGCTGGCGCACCGCCTCGAGCCGGTGCGTGAGGTGGGCGGCGTGGTGTGGATCAACGACTCCAAGGCGACCAACGTCGCGTCCACGCAGGTCGCGCTGGCGAGCATGGCGCGGCCGGCGGTCGTGCTGCTGGGCGGGCGCCACAAGGGCGAACCGTATACGTCGCTGGCGCCCGCCCTGGCGCGTGCGCGCGCGGTGATCGCGTTCGGCGAGGCCGGCCCGATCGTGGAGCACGACCTGGCCGGCGCCGTCCGGCTGGAGCGGGGCGGCGACTTCGCGGACGTGCTGGAGCGCGCCCGGCGGATCGCCGAGCCCGGCGACGCCGTGCTGCTCTCTCCGGCGTGCTCCAGCTATGACATGTTCGACAACTACGAGCAGCGGGGTCGCGTGTTCCGCGAATGGGTCGACGCGCTGCCCGAGACCGCCGCGGTCCGCGCCGCAACGCGACGGACCTAGCGTGGCGCGCAAGGAGATGGTGCTCGGCTGGGAGTCGAAGCTCCTGCTGTTGATCACCATGATTCTGGTGGCGTTCGGCCTGGCCTCGGTGTACGCGGCGTCCTCGGCGCTGGTGGAGCGGGGCAAGGTGATCGGATCGGCGCGGGTGCTCGACCAGCTCACCGGCGCGGCCGCGGGCGCGTTGCTGCTGGTGCTGGCCTCGCGCATCAACCTCGACCGCCTCCGCCAGCTCGCGTGGCCCATCATCGTGGCGACCGGCGTCATGCTGCTGCTGCTCGTGCTGCCGTTCACCCACGCGATCGCGCCGCGCATCAACGGGTCGCGCCGCTGGCTCAACCTCGGCGTCTCACTCCAGGTGTCCGAGCTGGCCAAGCTCACGATCGTGATCTGGACGGCGATGCTGTGCGCCAAGAAGGGACCGGACCTCAAGCGCCTAACCCGCGGCCTGCTGCCGGTGCTGGTCGTCGCCGGCCCGATCGCCATCCTGATCCTGCTCGAGCCCGACCTCTCGACCGCCGTCTCGGTCGTCGCGCTCGCGATGTTGGTCCTGTTCGCGGCCGGCGCGCGCATCGGGCACTTCATCCTGCTGGGCACCGTCGCGCTGCCGCTGGTGTGGAACCAGGTCGAGCGCGCGCAGTACCGTCTGCTCAGGCTGACGGCGTTTCTCGATCCCGGCGCCGGCCGGCTCGGCGACTCCTACCAGATGGATCAGTCATTGATCGGCGTCGGCTCGGGGCGGTTGTTCGGGGTCGGCTTCGGCCACGGCCAGCAGAAGCTGGGGTTCCTGCCATACCCTTACAGCGATTTCATCTTCAGCACCATCGGCGAGGAGTGGGGGTTCATCGGCGTGGTGTGCGTGACCGCCCTGTTCCTGACCTGGGTGTTGCTCGCGCTGAAGCTCGCCCGCCAGTCGGGCGATCCGTTCCGCCAGTACCTCGGCGTCGGCCTGGCGGCGCTGGTCGGCACGGACGCGTTCCTGCACATGGCCGTCGCCCTTGGCATGGTGCCCACGACCGGGCTGGTGCTGCCGTTCATCTCCTACGGCCGTTCCGGACTGATCGTCGCGATGATGGCGACCGGCTTGCTCATCAATCTCGGCACCAAGCGGCGTCCGGCCGTCGCCGCGTAGACCCGCGGACCTTCCGTCGTAGATTGTAGGCCGTGCCAAGCGTGCTGTTTGCCGGTGGAGGCACCGGCGGCCACCTCATGCCCGCGCTCGCGATCGCGGACGCGATGGTCGCGCTCGACCCGTCGGTGCGGCCGTTCTTCGCCGGCAGCCGGCGCGGTGTCGAATCCGGCGTCCTGCCGAGCCGGCCGTGGCACTACGAGCTGCTGCCGCTCCACCCGATTTACCGCGGGGCGTGGTGGCGGAACGTGGCGCTGCCGGTCCACCTCGGCCGCACGCTGCTCGGCGCGAACCGCATCATCACGCGGGAACGGCCGGCACTGGTGGTGGGCACCGGCGGGTACGTTGCCGGGCCGGTCGTCTGGGCGGCGGCGCGGCGCGGCGTTCCGGTCGTGCTCCAGGAGCAGAACGCGCTGCCGGGCATCGCCACCCGCAGGCTCGCGCGGCGCGCCCGCCAGATCCACCTCGGGTTTGCCGAGGCCCGTCGGCACCTGAGCCTCGGCCCGCAGACCGAAGTGTTCGACTCGGGCAATCCGATCGTGCCGCCTCCGGATCCACTGCCCGATCGCGAAGCGGCCAAGCGGGCGCTGGGCTTCGAGTCCGGCCGACCCCTGGTGCTCGCCATGGGTGGCAGCCAGGGGGCTCTGGCCATCAACCGGGCCCTGGCCGAAGCGCTGGGCGCCGAGTTGTGGCCCGCCGGTTGTCAGCTGCTCTGGCAGACCGGCCCATCGTCGCACGAGAAGTACCGCCATTGGTTCCAGCCTGGGCAGATCAGGGTCGAGGCGTTCCTCGACCCCATCGCGAAGGCCTATGCCGCGGCCGACTTGGTCATCGCCAGATCGGGCGCCATGAGCCTCGCGGAACTGGCGGCCTGGGGTCTGCCGGCGGTCCTCATCCCGCTCCCCACGGCGGCGGCGAACCACCAGCTCCATAACGCCCGGGCCCTGGCCGACGCGGGCGCCGCGCTGCTCATCGAACAGGCGCTGGTCAGTGGCGCGGCCGTCGCGAACGAGGTCGGCGCACTGTTAGGGAATCCTGCAAGATTGGCGGGTCTCTCCGAGCGGATGCGCGCCCGGGCGCGGCCGAACGCCGCGCGCGAGATAGCCGGACGGGCCCTCGCGCTCCTCGCAAGTTCCTGACTCTTCAGTCTTTCGCAAAGTGTGGAGCGATTTTAGATTAGCCGCACTCGTCATGCGGCTTTTCGCACCGGACGACCCTCGCCCTGTGCACTTCATGGGGGTTGCCGGCGCCGGCATGAGTGCACTCGCGCTCGTGGCCAGGCGCAGGGGTGTGGCAGTCACCGGTTGTGACCGCGACGCCGACACGGGTGGTGTGGCCGGCACGGCCGACGTGCGGCGGGCCGGTGGAGTGGTCTGGGCGGGGCACGATCCCAGTCATGTCGAAGGCGCGCGGGCGGTTATCGTCAGCTCGGCCGTGCCTCAGCATCATCCAGAGCTCGAACGGGCGCGTGCACTGAAGCTGCCCGTGGTGAGAAGGGCCGAAGCGCTCGCCGCCGCCGTGGCGGATGGGACTGTCGTGGCCGTGGCCGGGACGCATGGCAAAACCACGACGACCGTCATGACCACCGAGGCGTTGGCGGCGGCCGGCTTTGACCCGACCGGTATTGCCGGTGGGCGGGTGTCGCACTGGGGTGGAAACGCGCGGCTCGGTGGGGATGACTTGTTCGTAGTCGAGGCTGATGAGTACGACAAGTCGTTTCTTGCGCTGTCGCCTCAAGTGGCTGTAATCAATAACGTTGAAGCAGATCACCTCGAGTGTTACGGTAGCGTTGCTGAGCTGGAGAATGCCTTTGCGACTTTTGCACATTCGTCGAGACGCGTGATCGCCGGAGCAGACGACGAGGCGGCGGTTCGCGTGGCGCGGGCGGCGGGCCGAAGGACCTGGACCGTTGGCCTGGGTGCGTCCGCCGACGTCAGGATTCAGGTGATGGAGCGCAGGCCGGGCACCAGCGTTTCGGTGGTCAGCCTACCGGGCGGCGCCAAGGTCGAGCTTCGGTTGCGTGTTCCAGGCGTGCACAACATCCGCAACGCGGCTGCCGCTTTGGCGGTGGCCGTCGAGCTTGACGCCCCGCTCGATGGAGTGCTCGGAGCGCTGGGCCGGTTCAGCGGCGTAGGCCGGCGATTCGAAGTCGTCGGTCAGGCTGGGGGGGTCGCGGTCGTGGACGACTACGCCCACCACGAGTCGGAGATCTCGGCGACCCTCGAGGCGGCTCGGCAGGCCTATCCGGGTCGAAGGCTGATTGCCGTGTTTCAGCCGCACCTGTTCAGCCGGACGGCCGAGCACGGCGTGGCCATGGGGAGGGCCCTCGCCGCCGCGGACGCGGTTGTGGTGACGGACGTCTACGCCGCCAGGGAGGCGCCGCTGGCGGGCGTTTCCGGTGAGCTGGTGCTGGACGCGGCGCGGGCCGTCGGCGCGCAGACCGACTGGGTGCCGAACCGGGACGACCTCGCGGTTCGGCTTGCCGAGCTGGCCCGGCCGGGCGACGTCGTACTGACGATGGGCGCCGGGGATGTGACCTGGGTGGGACGCGATCTGCTGCGGTTGCTCGAGAAGGGCGCCACGGTCTGAATCGCCTCAAGGTCGGCGGCGCGGTGCTTGTCGGCGCCGGATTGTGCGCGGCGCCGCTCTGGGCGCCGGTGCTGCTGCGGCAGTCGTCGTATTTCGCCGTGCGGAGCGTGCAGGTCGTCGGTGCGCGATACCTCGCGCCCGCGACGGTGGCGCGGGCGCTCGGCTTGGCGCCGTCGGCGAACGTCTGGTCGCCGTTGGGTCCGTTGACGGCGCGCATGCGGGCGATGCCGGGCATCGTGGACGCCTCCGTCACGCGCGACCTGCCCAGCACGCTGGTGGTGCGGGTCAGGGAGCGGCAACCGATCGCCATGGCGGATGGGCCGGACGGGATGGTCGCGTTGGATGAGAACGGGCAGCCGCTGCCCTACGATGTGACCCGGCCGGCCGTGGACGCGCCGTTCGTGCGGCGGGCCGACCCGGTGCTGGCGCGCGCGCTCGCGGCGGTGCAGCAGGTGGATCCCGCGTTGTTCGCCGACGTGTCGGCGGCCGATCTCGACGGCGGCGTGGTGCTGGTGTTGCGGGGCGGCCGGGTGCGGTTGTCGACGCCGGTAGATCCGGACCAGGTGCGCGCCGTCTCGGCGGTCCGCCGCGAGTTGGCCGGGCGGGGCGCGGGGTGGAGTGAGCTGGACGGCCGCTTCGCGGCGCTGGTCGTGGTGCGGCGCGCGAACGCCGCGCCGGGAACGCAAGGAGCGCGGAGCTGATGTCATCGCATCCGCTGGTATGCGGCCTCGATATCGGCACGACCAAGACGTGCGCGGTCATCGCCGAGGTGACGGGCGAGATGCCGCGCGAGCCGGCGGCGAAGATCCTGGGCGTGGGGCGCTCGCGGATGAGCGGCATGCGCCGCGGCGTGGTCCGGGACATCGAGGAGACCACGCGCGCGGTGCGCGAGGCGCTCGCGTCGGCGGAGCGGATGGCCGGCTTCAAGGTGGACGGCGCCTACGTGGGGATCGCGGGCGGGCACGTCCGGATGATCACCTCGCCGGGCGTGGTGAACGTGACGGCGAAAGAGGTCACGGAGGCCGACCGGCGCCGGGTGATCCAGGTCGCGCAGGCGGTGGTGCTGCCGCCGGACAGCGAGATCCTGCATACCTTGCCGCAGGAATACCTGGTCGACCGGCAGCGCGGCATCTCCGATCCGGTCGGCATGACGGGGACGCGGCTGGAAGTGGACGTGCGGATCGTCACTATGTCGAGCTCGGTGGCGCAGAACCTCCGCAAGGCGGTGGAGCGCGCGGGCTATCAGGTGACGGGATTCGTGGCCGAGCCGCTCGCGGCGAGCGTGGCGACGCTGACCGACGATGAAAAGGAGCTGGGGGTCGCGCTGGTCGAGCTGGGAGGCGGCAGCAGCGACCTCGCCATCTTTCACGACGGCAAGCTGCGGGACATCCAGACGTTCGGCTTCGCGGGCGCGCACATCACGAGCGACATCGCCCAGGGCTTGTCGGTGACCCAGACGGACGCGGAGGCGATCAAGGAGAAGTACGGCGTCGCGTACGAGCCGCTGGTGGATCCGGCCGAGATGCTCGAGTTGCCGGGCACGGCGGGCCAGGGGCCGCGGCAGGTGCAGCGCGAGCTGCTGGGGCACATCATTCAGTCGCGGCTCGACGAGATTCTGTCGATGGTGCAGCGCGAAGTGGAGCGGCAGGGCTACGTTGGGAAGCTCGCGGCGGGCGTGGTGCTGACGGGCGGGACGGCGCAGCTGCGCGGCGCGGTGGAGCTGGCGCGCGAGGTGTTCGCGATGCCGGTGCGGATCGGGCAGCCGGGGCGCGCGCTGAGCGGGAGCCTGATCGACGCGGTAGAGCAGCCGCGGTTCAGCACGGCGACGGGGCTCGCCCTGTACGGCATGATGGAGGAGGCGAAGGGCGCGTCGCCGGGTGGACCCGCGCTCACGGTGGACCGGATGCTGGGCTCGGTGCGCCGGTGGCTCAACGACTTCTTCTGACCTTGATGGACACGGCAGCGCACAGCGAAGCGAGGGTGTCATGAGCGTCTTCGAACTCGAGGAAGCCGTTACCCAGAACGCGCGGATGAAGGTGATCGGCGTGGGCGGTGGTGGCGGCAATGCGGTGAATCGGATGATCGAGGAGCACCTGTCGGGTGTCGAGTTCATCTCGGTCAACACCGACGCCCAGGCGCTCATCCACTCGAAGTCCGATCTGAAGATCCAGATCGGCAAGAAGCTGACGCGCGGCCTCGGGGCCGGCGCGCGGCCCGAGATCGGCCGTCAGGCCATCGAGGAGAACAAGGACGACGTCTCGCGCGCGCTGAACAACGCGGACCTCGTGTTCGTCACCTGCGGCATGGGCGGCGGCACCGGGACGGGCGCGGCGCCGGTCATCGCGAGCATGGCCAAGGAGCTCGGCGTCCTGACCGTGGGCATCGTGACCCGGCCGTTCGTGTTCGAGGGGCAGAAGCGGATGCGCCACGCCGAAATGGGCATCACCGAAATGCGGAAGTTCGTCGACACCATGATCGTGGTGCCGAACGAGCGGCTGCTGGCGGTGGTCGGCAAGGGCACGCCGTTCGTCGACGCGCTCAAGAAGGCCGACGAGGTGCTGCTCAACGCGACCCGCGGCATTTCCGAGGTCATCACGCGCCCCGGGCTGATCAATGTGGACTACGCCGACGTTCGCACCGTGATGCAGAACGGCGGCTCGGCGCTGATGGGCACGGGGGTCGGCAAGGGCGACAGCCGCGCGCTCGAGGCGGCGCAGCAGTCCATCTCGAGCCCGCTGCTCGACAACGTGTCGGTGCACGGCGCGACCGGCGTGCTGGTGAACATCACCGGCGGCAGCGACCTGACGCTGGGCGAGGTCAACCAGGTGCAGGAGATCATTCACGAAGCGGTCGGCGACCAGGCCGAGGTGATCTTCGGCGCCGTCATCGAGCCGTCCATGCAGGGTGAGCTGCGCGTCACGGTGATCGCGACCGGGTTCGACCGGCCCGCGCAGCCGGCGACCGGCAAGGGGTCGAGCGTGATTCAATTCCCGACGCCCAAGGTGGCGCGGGTGTCGAGCAGCCAGCACGCCGCGACCGGCACGACGGGTGCGCCCGCCACGCCGCAGCCGCTGCGCAAGAGCGCCTCGGGCGGGAGCGCGGTGACGCCGCCGGCCGAGCCGTTGTCGGACATGGAGATTCCGACGTTCATTCGCAGGCAGATGGATTGAAGCTGCTGACGGGTCCGGAGCGCAACGCGCTGCTGCTGGCGCTGGCCCTCCTGTCGGGGGCCGGCGTCGCCATGGCGTGGCGCGCGCATCACGGCCTTCCGGTGGCGCCGGCCATGGTCGTGACCTCGCCGCCCACGGTCCAGATCGCCGACACGCTGCACCACGGCGAGACGGTATCGCAGCTGTTCGAGCGGCGCGGCGCGCCCGACGTGGACTGGGCCGCCCTGGCCAAAGCGGTCCGCAACTTCGACCCTTCGCGGGTGCGGAGCGGCACGGTGTTCACCTTCGCGCAGCGGCACGGCGAGGACAAGCCGCACGCGGTGGAGGTGCGCGTCGCATACGACACGCGGCTCCACATGGAGCGCACCGACAGCGGCTGGTCGGCGCGTGCCGAGACCATCAACTGGCGCAGCGAGCCGTTCGTGGTGACGGGGAGCGTGCGCAGTTCGGTCAGCGATGCGATCACCGAGTCCATCGGCGACGACGTCCTGCCGCGTGACGCGCGGGTCCAGCTGGTGTGGAGCCTCGCCGACGTGTACGACTGGACCCTCGACTTCACGCGCGACATCCAGCCGGGCGACTCGTTCCGCGTGCTGGCCGAGCGGATGGTCTCGAGCGAGGGCGAGGAACGGTTCTCCCAGATCCTCGCGGCGGAGATCGTCAACGGGGGCAAGGCGCTGTACGCGTTCCGGTTCGACGATCCCGACGGCAAGCAGGAGTTCTACGACGAGAACGGCCGGTCGCTGCGCCGCGAGTTCCTGCGCGCCCCGCTCGAGTTCCGGCGCATCACTTCGGGCTTCAGCCTGCACCGCATGCACCCGCTGCTCGGGTACAGTCGCGCGCACCTGGGCATCGACTTCGGCGCGCCCTACGGCACGCCGATCCGCTCCGTGGGCAAGGGCACGGTGACCTTCGCGGGCCGCGATGGCGGGTACGGCAACCTCGTGAAGATCCAGCACAACGCGACAACCGAGACGCGCTACGCGCACATGTCCGCCTTCGGACCCGGCATTCACCAGGGTGTGCAGGTGGACCAGGGCCAGGTCATCGGCTACGTGGGCGCCAGCGGCCTCGCGACCGGGCCGCACCTCCATTACGAGCTGCGCATCAACGGCCGCGCGGTCAATCCGGCGCATCGCCAGCAGACGTCGCCGGGGGTGCCGGTGCCGGCCGACCGCCGTGACGAGTTCGCGCGCGACAAGGCCCGGCTGATGGACCTGCTCGTGATGCAGCCCGGATCGCGCCTGTCGGACTGAGGCCCGGGTTCGTCCAGGGCGCCTGCGTTGCAGTAGACTTCTCCCGTGGAAATCTTCCCCGCCATCGACATCCTGCGTGGCCACGTGGTCCGGGCGAGCCGCACCGACGCCGCGCGGACCACGGTCTACCACGCCGACCCGTTCGCGCTGGCCGAGGTCTACGCGGCCGGTGGTGCGCGCTGGGTGCACGTGGTGGACCTCGATCGCGCCTTCGGCCTCGGTGACCAGACGCCGCTGGTGGCGGCGCTCGTCCGGCGGCTCAGGATCGCGGTGCAGGTCGGCGGCGGCCTGTGGCGCGAGGACGATGTGACGACGATGCGCGACCTCGGCGTGCAGCGCGTCGTCCTCGGCGTGCGCGCGCTGGAGGACCTCGCCGCGCTCGGGGATCTGGTGGACGCTTTCAGCGACGGCTGCCTCGCGCTCGCGATCGACGGCGAGCACGGCCGCGGCTGGGCGCGCGACTGGCCCCCGGCTGCCGAGCACGATATCGCCGATCTCGGGCGCCGGGCCGCGGACGCCGGTATCCGCACGCTGGTCCACACCGATCTGGCGCGCGAGGGCGCGCTCCGTGGCGCCAACGTCGCGGAAGCGCGGCGTCTGGCCGAGGCCGCCGGGACCGACGTGCTGGTGTCGGGCGGGATCGACTCGCTCGACGACCTCGCGCGGGTGCGCGAGGCGGGCCTGGCCGGAGCGGTGGTGGGCCGGGCGCTGCTCGACCGGCGCTTCACGCTGGAGGACGCCCTCGGGTGCTGTACGTCCTCGTAGCGGCGGCCGCGGTGGCGGCGGCCGTCGCGCTCTACCTGCTGGTGGAACGCACCGGCGTGCGGTCGCTGCCGCTCGCCGCGCCTCGCGCGTGCGCCTGGGCGGCGCTGGCGTTGCTGCTGGTCGATCCGCTGGTGCGCCGCCCCGGCTCGTCGGGGCCCATGGTGCTGGTGGACGCCTCGCTGTCCATGACCGATCCGGCGGGCGCGCCGCGATGGCGCGCGGCGCTCGACTCGGTGCGCGCGGTGTGCGGCGGCGGCACGCGGTGCGCCGGCCGGGTGCTGATGTTCGGCGACGCGCCACGGCTGCTGGGCGACGGCGCGCGGCCCACCGCCACGGCGAGCCGCCTGCTGCCGGCGCTCCGCGAGGCGGCCGCGCGCGGCGGGCCGATCGTGATCATTACCGACGGCGACATCGACGACGCGGCGGCGTTACCTGCCGACCTCGTGGCGCGCAGCCGCGTTATCACCCTGCCCAGACCGGGCGGCCCGGACGCGGGCGTCGCCGCGTTCGACGTCCCGGCCGCGCTGCGGGCCGGCGACACGGCGCGCGCCACCGTGGACGTCGTGGCGCGAGGCGCGGGCCCGCGAGACTCCGCGACGCTGGAGCTGCTGGAGCAAGGCCGCAGCATCGCGCGCACGCGGGTGGCGCTCGGCGCGGGGGCGGTGCAACGGCTCGACCTGGCGTTCGTGCCCGCGCCGGCGGGCCAGGCGCGTGAGATCCGGCGCTACGAGGCGCGGCTCAGCGGTTTCGCCGCCGATGTCGAGCCGCGCGACGACGCGCGCGCCACCGCGGCGGTGGTGACGCGCGGCGCGACGGTGGCGCTGTTCTCGGACAGTCCCGACTGGGACTTCCGCTGGTTGGCGGAGACCTTGGTGGCCACGAGCGGTGTTCCGGTGCGCGCGTTCGTGCGGCCGGGCACGGGCGGCGAGTGGCGCGACGCGCACACCATGGCGCTGGTGAGCGAGACCCGCCTGCGCGAGGAAGCGGAGCAGGCGAGCCTGGTGGTGCTGCACGGCACGCCCGAGGGCATCGCGGCGCTGGCCGGGCGGGCACGGGGCGCGGTGCTCGAATGGCCCGCGCGCGCGACGGCGACGGCCGGCGACTGGTACGTCGTGCCGCCCGACCCCGCGTCGCCGGTGGGTGCCGCGCTGGCCGGCGTTCCGACCGACAGCCTGCCGCCGCTGCAATCGGTGATGCCGCTGCCGGCCGACTCGCTCATCTGGACCGGACTGGCGGCGAGGCTCGACCGGCGCGGTCCGCCACGGCCGGTGGTGGTGGGCCTGGAGCGGCACGGCGCCAGGGAGGTGGTCGTGGCCGGCACCGGGCTGTGGCGGTGGGCGA
>Ga0335085_10000770_pt1 | contig 81270 bp, 68 predicted proteins | sample Lox_Sample_45_FD_206712 | JGI IMG/M metagenome (GOLD analysis project Ga0335085, IMG submission 206712) | Soil microbial communities from Loxahatchee National Wildlife Refuge, Florida, United States - Lox_Sample_4.5 | ecosystem: Environmental > Terrestrial > Soil > Wetlands | place: USA... | reverse complement strand
GCGGAATGCGCCCGCGACATTGACCAGTGCATAGAGCCCGCCGAGGGCGTTTGCTGCCGCATCGATGGCGCGGGATGCGGCCGACGCATCCGAAAGATCGATGCCGCCGAAGATCAGGCCGTCAGGCTTTGGCGATGAATGCCGCTGGATGACCGCCACAGCCGCGCCGGCCTTGCGCAATCGCTGCACGACGACCGCACCCAGCGCGCCGTCTCCGCCGGTGACGATGCATGGTCCCATCCGCAACTCCTTCCAACGTAAGTCAATCCGATGGCACGAAAGCCCAATTGAACGGCCGTACTGTAGTTAACACGATGTTCGGCGAGAACCGAGTGACACGTGCCTCGTGGAGGGGCCAAACGGCCCAAGGAGGCTGACATGTTGAGACTCAAGTTCAGTCGGACGAGTTTGTTCGCCTCGACTCTTGCCGCCATCTTCGCCCTGTCGACGATCGCCGACATTTCTGCCGATGCGCGCGGCGGCCGCGGCGGCGGACGTGGTGGTGGAATGCGTGGCGGCGGAATGCGTGGCGGCGGCATGCGCGGCGGGAGCTTCGGACACCGCGGTGGATTTGGCAGTCGCGGCCATGTCGCCCATCGCGGCGGATTTGGAACGCGCGGCGGGCTTGCAAACAACGGCCACTTCGGCAACCGCGGCGGCATTGGCAATCGCGGCAATCGCCCAGGCGTCAGCAATCCCATCGCCAATGCCGGTTTGGGCGGTCCTGCCGGCGGACGATTTAACGGCAACGGCACAGTCGGACGCCCCGGCGTCAGCAATCCGATCGCCAACGCCGGCATCGGTGGTCCCAATGGCGGACGTTGGAATCCGAGCGGCAATGGCAACTGGAACGGCGGCGGCAACGGCAATTGGAATGGCGGCAATGGCAACTGGCACAACGGTTATTGGAACAATGGCCACTGGCATGGCGGATATTGGGGTCCCGGTTACGGCTGGGGTGCGGCAGCCGTCGGTGCGGCCGTAGGCGCGGCGGTCGTCGGGACTTACATCGCCACCTTGCCGACCGGGTGTTCGACCACGCTCTACGGCGGATACTCGTACTACTATTGCGGCGGCGCCTGGTATCAGCCGTCAGGGACCGGTTACGTCGTCGTCAATTCACCGTACTAGCACTCGCGACAGACGCGCCGGCTAGAGCGTGCGGTCGACTCCGCCATGCCCGACGCATTGTTCCTTTGCGTCTTTCGACATGCTGTAGGTCTTGTCCTTGCACAGGGCGGTCGCGCCGGCCGGTATCTGGCTTTCGTTCGCCGGGACCATGTAGCCCGCTGCGGTGCACTTTGCGGTCCACGCGGCTTCCGTCATGACCTTTTTTTGCGCCGGCGTCATGCCCTTCCAGGCGGCAGCGCAGTTCGCCGCCGTATCGGCTTGAGCGGCCGTACCCCCGAGTAGCAGGCACGCAGCGGCGGCAAGTATCAGGCGCATGGAGATCCTCCCAAGGTTGGACGCGGGAAAGTCTAGGCCTGCCGCCGATTGCCGCAAGGCACACTTGAAAGACAGGCGTGTCCTCACTGGTCAATTGCGGCCGAGCGGCCTTCCCCGTCAGCAACGGCGCATTTCCCTCGGTCATTCAGAGTGTTTGGACGGCGCGTCCAGCCTTCGGCTATAGTTGGACCGAGCGAAATTCCACACGCCTGATCCGGGAGAAAACAATGATCGAGAAGCTGCAATTCTATATCGATGGCAAATGGGTCGATCCCGTGACGCCGCGGACCGAAGACGTCGTCAATCCGGCAACGGAGGAGGTGTTCGCCCGCGTCAGCCTCGGCTCCAAGGCCGACGTCGACAAGGCGGTGGCCGCCGCGAAGAAGGCCTTCCGCAGCTTCTCCCGCACCACCAAGCGCGAGCGCATCGAATTGTTGCAGGCGATCATGGGTGCCTACCAGAAGCGCCTCGACGACATCGCCGAAGCCATCCATCTCGAGATGGGCGCGCCCATGTGGCTGGCGAAAGCTGCGCAGGCGCCGGCCGCTCTCGGCCATATCGGCACGACGTTGCAGGCGCTCACCGATTTCCACTTCGAGGCCGAGCGCGGCAAGAACATGATCCGCTACGAGCCCGTCGGCGTGTGCGGCCTCGTCACGCCGTGGAACTGGCCGATCAACCAGATCGCGGCGAAAGTCGCACCGGCTCTGGCAGCGGGTTGTACCATGGTGCTGAAGCCGTCGGAAGTGGCGCCGCTCAACGGCATCATCTTCGCCGAAGTGATGCATGCGGCCGGCGTTCCCGCCGGCGTGTTCAACCTCGTCAATGGCGATGGCCCGACGGTCGGTGATGCCATGTCGAAGCATCCCGACATCGACATGATGTCGTTCACCGGATCGACGCGCGCGGGAATCCAGGTGGCGAAGTCCGCCGCCGACACCGTGAAGCGCGTGTCGCAGGAGCTGGGCGGCAAGTCGGCCAACATCGTGCTGGAAGGTGCCGATCTCGGCAAAGCCGTGCAGGCCGAGATGGGCGGCCTGATGATCAATTCCGGCCAGTCCTGCAATGCACCGACGCGCATGTTCGTGCCGCGCAAGAAGCAGGATGAGATCGCCGGCATGGTCAAGGCGGCGATGGAGAACGTGAAGATCGGCGACGGCTCGCCGGGCAGCATCGGTCCCGTGGTGAGCGAAGCCCAATTCAACAAGATCCAGGGCCTCATCAAGAAGGGCATCGAGGAAGGCGGCAAGCTTGCCACCGGCGGGCCCGGCCGCCCGGAAGGGATGAACCGCGGCTACTACGTGCGGCCCACGCTGTTCACCGATTGCCGCAACGACATGACCATCGCGCGCGAGGAAATCTTCGGGCCGGTGCTCGCCATGATCCCGTACGACACGGAAGCACAGGCGATCGAGATGGCGAACGACTCGCTCTATGGCCTGTCCGGCTATGTCCAGGCCGGCACCATCGAGAAGGCCCGCGAGGTCGCGTCGCAGCTGCGCACCGGCAACGTGCATCTGAACGGCGCGCCTGTCGATTTCACCGTGCCGTTCGGCGGCTACAAGCAGTCGGGCAATGGCCGCGAATGGGGCGGCGAGTTCGGCATCGAGGAATTCCTCGAGACCAAGGCCGTCATCGGCTACGCAGCCTGATCGTTTTCGCGTAGGAACAGCGGGCGTCATGCGCTAGCGTGGCGCCCGTTTTCTTTTGTGCCATGAGCGAAAAACCCATCCTTCTTCTCCCCGAACAGGTCTGGAGCGACGGCGAAAGCCATCGCGGCTGGGCGGTGCTGGTGCGCGGCAACCGGATCGCCGATGCAGGTAGCCGCCAGTCGATCGGTGCGGTTGCAGACAGCGAACCCATCGAGCTTCCCGGCACCATGCTCCTGCCGGGACTGATGGACATCCACTCGCACCTGTTCCTGCATCCTTACAATGAAACATCCTGGGACGATCAGGTGCTGAAGGAGTCCGAATCCTATCGCTGCTTCCGCGCCGTGCGTCACGCCGAAGCAACGCTTCAGGCCGGATTCACCACGTTGCGCGATCTGGGCACGGAAGGCGCGGGATATGCGGACGTCGCGCTGAAACGCGCGATCGACGAAGGCATTGTCGAAGGGCCGCGCCTGTTCGTGGCGGGCCGGGCGATCGTCGCCAGCGGATGCTATGGTCCGGCGCGGCGCAACTACCGAACGGATTGCTGCTTTCCGCAAGGCGCGGCCGAAGCCAGCGGCATCGACGAACTCGTCCTCGCGGTGCGTCACGAAGCGTCGCACGGCGCGGACTGGATCAAGCTCTACGGCGATTATCGCGTTGGACCAAACGGCGAGACGCGGCCAACCTTCTCGGAAGCCGAACTGCGTGTGGCGGTGGAAACCGCGCACGATCTCGGCCGGCCGGTCGCCGTGCACGCGATGACGGACGAAGCGATGCAGCGCGCGGCACGCGCCGGCGTACAGACCATCGAGCATGGCTATGGCGGTTCGCGCGAGACCTTCGCGCTGATGCGCGAGAAGGGCGTCGCGTTCCTGCCGACGCTCACGGTCAGTGAAGCGCTCAGCGAATATTTCCGCGGCTACGTCCGCGGCGAGTCCGATCCCACGGAAAACATGCAGATGGCCGCGCAAGGCTTTCGCAACGCGCTGGCCGAGGGCGTCACCATCGGCTGCGGCAGCGATGTCGGCCCCTATCCGCATGGCGAGAACAGGCGCGAACTGGCGTGGATGATCCGGCTTGGAATGTCGGCGTCCGCTGCCCTTCGTGCCGCCACATCCGTCAATGCCAAAATTCTGTGCTGCGATAAGGAACTTGGCGCAATCAGAGCCGGTTATCTTGCCGATTTGATTGCCGTCAAAGGGGACCCGGTAGCCAATATCGCGTGCCTGTCAGACGTCCGGCTGGTCCTGAAGGGCGGTCGGATTTGCCGGAAAATCTAGGGCTTCCGGCCTTCCGAAAGCCGGAGCCACATCCTATGTTAACCACTTCAGGGGAGACTTTCAGATGACCGACGCCAACACCGAACGGGACATGGACAATTTCGCCTCCGAGCTGAAGAAGCTGCGCGGTGACTTCGCCAATCTGAGCGATGTCCTGCAAAATCTCGTCCGCCGCGTGAGCCAGGATGCCGCCGCCGAAGCCAGCAAGGCGGGTGAGCGCGTCTACAACAGCGCCATGGGTGCGACCGACGATCTGGCCAAGGCCATCAAGGAAGAGCCGCTCGCCTACACCTTCGGCGCGCTGGGCATCGGGTTCATTCTCGGCTGGCTTCTCTGCGGGCGCCGCTAATTGTTCCAGATCTTCCATCAGATCCAGGTAAAGCTGGTGCTCGGCCTGATCGCCGGGCTGTTCGCCGCCGTGCTGCTGACGGTCATGCTCGTGTTCGCCAGCATCGCCGTCTACCAGGCGTTCCTCGACTTGCTCGTGCCTTGGGCCGCCGCGCTGGCGACAGCGGGTGCCGCGATCGTGGCGCTCATCGTCATCCTTTTGCTACTGAAGATGGTCGGCGCCGTGGCGAAGGGGAGGCGGCCGCCACGAGGCGAATTCCCTTTTGACCTCGTACGTCAGTTGACGCACGGGCGCACGCGCGGCCCGAACAACTCTGCGCTGGCCGTGTTTGGCCTGTTTGCGCTGGGCTTCGCGCTCGGCGCCAGCCCGCGGTTGCGTTCCCTGTTGCTCAACCTTCTCTAGTCTCAATTTGCACCTATGTCTGGTGCGATGATCCCGCTCTCCGTTCTCGATCTTTCGCCGATTCCCGAAGGCAGCGACGCGGCGCACGCGCTCGCCAACACGCGCGATCTTGCGCGGCATGTGGAAGGCTTCGGCTACCATCGCTACTGGCTCGCCGAGCATCACAACATTCCCGGCATCGCCAGTGCGGCGACCTCCATCGTGATCGCGCAGGTGGCCGGAGCGACCTCGCGCATCCGCGTCGGTGCCGGCGGAATCATGCTGCCGAACCATGCGCCACTGGTGATTGCCGAGCAGTTCGGGACGCTGGCGTCGCTGTTTCCCGGCCGCATTGACCTTGGCTTGGGCCGCGCGCCGGGCGGCGATCAGCTCACCGCGCAAGCCCTGCGCCGTACATTGGTGGGCGGCGAGGATCGCTTCCCGCGCGATGTTGTCGAGTTGCAGCATTATTTCGAGGCGCCGCAGCCCAGGCAGGCGGTTGTGGCCGTTCCCGGCGCCGGACTCGATGTGCCGATCTGGATCCTGGGTTCGAGCACGTTCGGCGCGCAACTCGCAGCCTATCTCGGTCTTCCTTATGCCTTCGCCTCGCACTTCGCGCCGGTGCAGATGGAAGAGGCGATCGCGGTCTATCGCGCGCATTACCGTCCGTCGGAAAAATGGCCGAAACCACATCTGATGCTGGCGATGAATGTGTTCGCCGCCGAGACCGACGAGGACGCGCGCTTTCTGTTCACGTCGCTGCAGCAGGCGTTCGTCAATCTGCGCACCGGCCGGCCGGGCAAGCTGCCGCCGCCGGTCGCGAACTACGACCAGACTCTGCCGCCGACCGCCGTGCGGATGCTCGAGCAGTCGCTGGTCTGTTCAGCTGTCGGTTCGAAGGAAACGGTCCGCGCGAAGATGGCGGACTTCATCGCCAAGCACGCGCCGGACGAGCTGATCATCACGGGGCAAATCTTCGATCACGCCGCGCGCATCCGCTCCTTCGAACTCGCAGCGCAGGCGCATGGCTTGATCGGCCCCGCAGCCTGAAGCGCGGATCAATTCGTTGTCGAGCCGCCCAAACGGAGAGAGCCGGCGCGTGGATTGGTCAGCGCCGGCTGGCTGCCAAGACTCAAGGGCGCGGCCGGCCGCTCCAACGCCGGAGCCAGCGCAGAGAGAGAAGCTGGTGCGAAGGCCGATGACGCCACGTCGTGATTGCCGTTCTTGCCGGTGAGCGCCGCCAGGAAGCGATCGCCCCAATATTTGATGTCGTTCTCCAGCAGCGCGGCGAACAGTTTCTGATGCCGCGCGATGCGTTCGTCGCGCGGCATGTCGAGCGCGCGTGCGATCGCCGCGGCCACGGCCTCCGGATCGTACGGATTGACGATCAGCGCAGCCCCGAACTCCGCCGCCGCGCCGATAAAGCGCGACAGGACCAGCACACCGGGATCGGCCGGATCCTGCGCCGCCACATATTCCTTCGCCACGAGATTCATGCCGTCCCGCAGGGGCGTCACCAGACCCACGCGCGCCGAGCGGTAGAGGCCCGCAAGCGCCGTGCGCGTGTAGGGCCGGTTCACGTAGCGGATCGGCGTCCACGACACGTCGCCGTAATTGCCGTTGATGCGACCGGCCGATGTGTCGATCTCGCGCTCCATCTCCGCATATTCCTGGATATCGGAGCGGCTCTTGGGCGTGATCTGCAGGTACGTCACCTGTCCGCGCCATTTCGGATTGGCGACCAGGAATCGCTCGAACGCGTCGAGCCGCAGCGTGATGCCCTTGGTGTAGTCGAGCCGGTCCACGCCCATGATGAGGGAGCCCGGCACGCTTTCGCAAACCTTGCGCACGAAGCTCGAGCGCGCCGCACCGCGCGCACGACGGTTGAATTCCTTCGTTTCGATGCCGACCGGGAACGCGCCGACGCGCATCGTCCGGCCGTCCACGCTGATGCGCGGGATGTGCGACGGCATTCCGCATTCGCTGGCGAGATAGCGGGCGAAATTCTGCGTGTCGGCATCGGTCTGGAAGCCGACGAGGTCGTAGTGCAGCAGCGCGCCGATCAGTTTGTCGTGCTGCGGCATGGCGGTGAGAATATCCGGCGGCGGCATCGGGATGTGCAGGAAGAAGCCGATGCGGTTCTTGCGGCCGCGATCGCGCAGGGCCTTGGCGAGCGGCATCAGATGGTAGTCGTGCACCCAGATGATGTCGTCCGGCTTTAGCACCTTGTCGAGTTCGTCTGCGAAGTGTTCGTTGACCCTCAGGTAACCGGACAATTCGCGCCGCGTGAATTCCGCCAGATCGAGGCGGTAGTGCAGGATCGGCCACAGCACGCGATTGGCGAACCCGTTGTAGTATTCGTCGTAATCCTCTTCGCTGAGATCGGTGACGATGTACGTCACGCCGCGCGCCACGATCGTGTGGGTCTCGGTTTCGCCCTTCGGCTTGACCTCGCCGCTCCAGCCCATCCAGACGCAATCGTGACGCTTCAGTGTCGCTTTCAGCGCGACTTCGAGACCACCCGCATGAACGCTGCGGGTTTGCGTCGGCACGGCGACGCGATTGGAGATTATGAAGACGCGTGCCAATACCGGTCCTCCCAACTGCGCGACAGCCGCATGCCTGTCGTGATCAGGCCGGCCATGGAATAGGTCTGGGGGAAGTTGCCCCACAGTGCACCGGTGCGCGGATGCACGTCTTCCGAAAGCAAACCGAAGTGATTCCTCCTCTCCAGTGCATCGCGGAACATATTACGGGCCTCCTCCACGCGGCCGAGGAGATACCAGGCGTCGATCAGCCAGAAGCGACACACTAGGAAAGCCGTCTCCGGGAGCCCGAAGTCATCCTCGCCCGCATATCGCATAACGTTATGTTCCCGCAAAAGTTCCCGATCAATTGAGTTGATCGTGGAAACAAATCGCGGATCGCGGGCATCGATCAGTCCGAGCTCGGGTAGCAGCAGGACGCTCGCGTCGAGATCGTCGGTGTCGGTCGCGGCGGTGAACGCGCCGCGTTTCTCGTTCCAGCTTCGCTCGAGCAGCGTCGTCTGGATCATTTCGGCAATCTTGTTCCAATGCGCCGCGCGATCCGAAAGGCCAAGACGCGCTGCGATGGCACCGACGCGGCTCACGCCGGCCCAGCACATGGCGGAAGAGTGCGTGTGCACGCGCTTGCGCCCGCGATATTCCCATATGCCGGCGTCCGGTTCGAACGCAAGTTCCGCCGCCTTGGCGCCGAGTTTCTCGAGCAGCCGGAACTCGGCTTCGCCGGCCGGCCGGGGCAGACGGCGATCGAAAAACGTCGGCAGAGCGGCAAGGATGATGCTGCCGTACGCATCATGTTGCACCTGATCCACAGCAGCGTTGCCGATGCGCACCGGTCCGTGGCCCTGATAGCCTTCGAGTTTCGGGGCAATCCATTCGGTCAGCGGTTCGTTCGGCACGATGCCGTAAACCGGCTTCAGCTCGCCGATGTCGCTGGCCGCAATGCCCAGCGTGTAGTGGATGAAGTCCTCCATCGTGCGCGTGGCGCCGATGCGGTTGAGCGCCTTCACCACGAAATAGGCGTCCCTGAGCCAGCAATAGCGGTAATCCCAGGTTCGCCCCGAATTGGGCGCTTCCGGAATCGACGTTGTCAGCGCGGCGACGATGCCCCCGGTCTCCTCGAAATTGCTCAGCTTGAGCGTGATGGCGGCGCGGATGATCGCTTCCTGCCAGTCGTAGCCAATGGACAGGCGCCTGACCCATTCGAGCCAGTAGTCGCGCGTGCGCTCGAGCATCTCGCGGCAGGTGGTGGAAAGCTCGCTGGGGAACGGCTCGTCGGGCCCGAACACCACATAGACCGGTTTGGTCAGCAGAAAGGGCGATTCCTTCTCGATGTAACCGAGTGGTGCATCGGTGGTGAGGCGGATGGCGGTCTGGCCGCCCCAATAGCGGATGTGGTTGGAGCCAAGCGAGCGGTTCGGCATCTCTTCGCCATAGTTGAAGGTCGGGCGGAAGCGGATGGTGATGCGCGGCAATCCCGAGACCGGCTCGATGATGCGCACCAGCTGCGGCTGGCGCGTGATGCGGCCGAAATTGCGGAAGCGCGGCGCGTAGTCCGTGATGCGGATGGCGGCACCGTCCTGCGCCGTCAGCACCGTCGAGACGATGGGCGTGTTGCGCTGATATTCGGACTGCACGTTCGCCACGCGCTCAAGCAGCACATCGGAGAATCCCTTCTCCTCGCTGCCGGCCAGCAGGCGCGAGAAGACCGGATCGCCATCGAACCGCGGGAAGCACCACCACACGAGCCGCGCCGAGGTGTCGACAAGCGCAGCGGTGCGGCAATTGCCGATGACGGCGAGATCGAGTCCTTGGGCTGTCATGAGCTTGATCCTGCAAGTTGCGCGAGCCAGTTGCGGACGTCTTTCGGCGCGGGAACGCAGCGGTCCGCGCCGGGAAGCAGCCGCCCTACGGAAACGCCGATCCCCTTCAGTTTCGGCAACTCGGCGAAGGCATCTTCGTCGGTCGTGTCGTCGCCGAAGAAGACAGGACGGCGTCCGGCGAACGGCGCGACCGCCATGAGGTGCTCCACGCCGGTGCCCTTGGTGACGCCGGGCGGTTTCAGTTCGATCACAGCCTTGCCGAGAACCATTTCGAGATCGGCGCCGAGCCGCTGCAGCGTGCCGTTGACATAGCCGAACAGTTCGTTTTCCAGCTCCGGCACGCGGCGATAATGGATGGCGAGCGTGTAGTGCTTGTCCTCGATGCGGATGCGCGGATCGAATTTCCCGGCTTCGGCGAAGGCGGCCTTCTCCACCGCCGAGAGCGGGCGCGCGACCTGTTCGATCTTGCCCCCCGGTGCGGTCCGCACTTCCGCGCCGTGACAGCCGACAGCCGCGAATGTAAGCGGCGCGAACAATTCGTCGGCCGCGGCGAGCATGCGGCCGGTGATGAGGGCCAGCGCACCATCCAGTTTCTCGCGCACGCGCCCAAGATTCAGTTCTAGCGATTCAGGAACGACGACCGCATCCGGAGTCGGCGCGATGTCGATGATGGTGCCGTCGATGTCGAGCAGCAGGGCGTCGCGCGCGAGATCGACGGCCGGAAAACCGCGGCGCTGTGGCGGCGCATCCGCGATTTCGCAAACCATCTCGTCCTCACCAACCCTGCCCACCGCTGTCACATCCTAAGCCCTTTGTGGCGCACCGTTTTTAGGCCGCCGCTTGGCCAGAGGCCCGCTTGTGCGCGGCGCATGCGCCTGGGTCAGGTTCAGCGCCGAATTCACCAGGGCCACATGAGAAAACGCCTGAGGGAAGTTTCCGAGCATGCGTTTTGCGGCCGGATCGTATTCCTCGGCCAAGAGGCCCACATCGTTGGAGAGTTTGATCAATTTCTCGAAAAGGCGCCGGGCGGCTGTTTTGCGGCCTTGAAGAATGTAATTGTCGACCAGCCAGAAGCTGCAGGCGAGAAACGCGCCTTCGCCCGGCGGCAGCCCATCGATGCCGGATTGCGTCTCGTAGCGCCGCACGAGCCCGTCCACCATCAGCCGGCGCTCGATCTCGCGCACCGTGCTTTTCATGCGTCGATCCTTGGCTGGAAGAAAGCCGACGATCGGAAGCAGCAGCAGGCTGGCGTCCATCAAAGTGGAGCCATAGCTTTGCACGAAACATTTCTTCGCCGGGTCGATGCCATGCAGGCACACGTTGGCGTGAATTTCGGCCGCGATCTTCTTCCAGCGCTTTCGCTCCGCCGCATTGAGAGTCCTCGACCGTGAGGCGCGATCGAACGCGACCCACGCCATCACTTTGGAATGCGTGAAGTGCTGCGCCGCGCCGCGGATCTCCCAGATGCCTTCGTCCGGCTTTCGCCAGGTCTTCTCGAGGTGGTTGAGAAACACGTCGCGGATTTCCGTGCGGCGTGGAATCGGGGGCAAGCCTGCCTTCGTGGCCACCGTCGTGGTGTCGGCGAGTTCGCCATAGATATCGATCTGAAGCTGAAGCGCCGCGGCGTTGCCCACGCGCACGGGCCGCGAATTCTCATAACCGGGGAGCCATCCGATCTCCCACTCGTCGAGGCGCCGTTCGCCGGCCACGCCATACATCGTCTGAATCTGGTCGGGACTTCCGGCAATGGACCGCATCAGCCACTCCTGCCAGGCTTGGGCTTCCTCGACATATCCCGCGTTGAGGAAGGCAAGCAGGGTGAACGTGGCATCCCTGAGCCAGCAGTAGCGGTAGTCCCAGTTGCGCGACGCACCGATCTGCTCGGGCAGGGATGTCGTCACGGCCGCGACAATCCCGCCGGTCGGTCGGTAGCTCAGCGCTTTCAGGGTGATGAGCGAACGGCACATCGGCTTGTGCCACCTGCCGTTGCCGCGCACGCGTCCGGACCAGTTCTTCCAGTAGCGTTCCGTCGCGTTCAGCGCGACAGACACGTCCAGAGGCAACGGCAATGGCAGGTGCGAGGGCACATAGGTCATCACGAACGGGACGGTCTCGTGCGCCCGCACAGTAAACTCCCCCACAGTGCGCATGTCCTTGCCGTGGATCGGCACTGGCGTGCGAACGACCAGCATATGCGGACCGGCGATTGCACTGACCGTGGTCTCGTCCTGCCGGTTTACCCAGGGAACCGAAATGCCGTAGTCGAACCGGATCACGAGATCGGTGTGCATGCGCACCGTCCCTTCGCGGCCGATGACCACGCGCGCGATGGTCGAGTTGTCTTCTTCCACTGGCATGAAATCCACGATCGAGACCTTGCCGGTTTTTGTCGTGAATGTGGTTTCGAGAATGAGCGTGCCCGGCCAGTAGCGCCGTCGCACGCGTGCGTTTTCCCTCGGAGCGATCATCCAGCGGCCGTGATCCGGTGTGCCGAGGAGGGCGGCAAAACAGGCGCCGGAATCGAAGCGCGGGAAGCACAGCCAGTCGATGGAGCCATTCCTGGCAACAAGCGCTGCGGTGCGCATATCCCCGATCAGCGCGTAATCTTCGATGCGGCTCGGCATCCGGTTATGCCGCCTCCGCGAGGCCTGCTGCGGCGTCCCGATCGACGAACCAGACGATCTCGCCCATGCTCTGGATGCGAGTGGCAGGAAGACTCGCGTCTCCTTCGCGCACACGCTGCAGGACGTCCGCTTTCTCTCTGCCTGTCACGAGGAAGAGAACGGCCGCGCTCGACCGGATCGCCGGATAGGTGAGCGTGATGCGCGGAGGATCGCCATTCTCGACCGGTGCAACGCAGCGGGTCCGTTCGTTCAGCGCCTCCGTCCCCGGGAGCAGTGATGCCGTGTGTCCGTCGGCACCGAGACCCAGCAGCACAAGGTCGAACAGCGGACGTGCCAGGGCCAGCGGATCGCCGCCATAGATACCCTTCAGCAGGGCCTCATAACGGCGCGCACAATTGTCGAGGTCGCCATCGGTCGGAATGGGATACACGTGGTCGATCAGCACCGGTGCGTGCGCCAGCAGTGTTTCGCGCGCCATGCGGTAGTTGCTGCGCGGATCGTTGTGCGGCACGAACCGCTCGTCGCCCCAGAACAGTTCAAGCCGCCTCCATTCGATCCTGCTGCGGTATTTCCGTGAGGCGAGTTCCTCATACAACAGGCCCGGCGTGGTCCCGCCGGAGAGCGCGACACGGAACAGATGCGTCGCGGCGGCGGCGCGGTCGGCAATCCATGAAGCGGCCGCCGCCGCGGTGCTGCGGGGATCGGAAAAAACGAACAGTTCCGACGACGCAATGTCCGTCAAGACTACTGAATGACTCTCCATTTCCGTCCATCCCGCTCAATCAAGGCGTCCGCTGCCGCGGGTCCCGCACTCCCGGAACGATAATTCGGAAAATCGCCTTCCCGTTCCGCGCCCCAGGCCTCGAGCAAGGGCTGCACCGCAGCCCAGGCCGTCTCCACCTGGTCGGCACGCTGGAACAGTGTCTGGTCGCCGGCGAAGCAATCGTAGAGCAGGGTCTCGTAACCCACGGCCGGAGCGGCCTTGAACCAGTCGGAATATTTGAAATCCATCGCGACGTTTTCGAGCACCATCTCGGTGCCGGGCCGCTTGGCATTGAAGCGCAGGCGAATGCCTTCGTCGGGCTGGATCTGCAGGATCAGCCAGTTGGCGCCCAATTCCGCCACCGGCGTATCGCGGAACAGCGCGAATGGCGGTTCGCGGAAGCGGATGGCGATCTCCGTCCTCCGCTTCGGCAGGCGCTTGCCGGTGCGCAGATAGAATGGCACCCCCGCCCAGCGCCAATTGTCGATCAGGATGCGCAGCGCGACGAACGTTTCGACATTCGAATCTTTGGCAACATCCTTCTCCTCGCGATAGCCAGGCACGGGTTTGCCATCGATTTCTCCAGCCGCGTACTGGCCGCGTACCGCGTCGGCCGGGGTGAGCGGATGCAGGGCCTTGAAAAGCTCGGCCTTCTTTGCCCGCACGAAATTCGCGTCGAAGGAAATCGGCGGTTCGGCGGCCGTCATCGCGAGCAGCTGGAACAGATGATTTGGCACCATGTCGCGCAGCGCGCCGGTCTGCTCGTAGAACTTGCCGCGCGTGCCGATGCCGATCGATTCCGCGACCGTGATCTGCACGTGATCGATGCGGTCGCGGTTCCAGATCGGCTCGAACAATCCGTTGGCAAAGCGGAACGCCAGGATGTTCTGCACCGTCTCCTTTCCGAGGAAGTGATCGATGCGGTAGATCTGTTCTTCGCTGACGACCTTGAGGACGCGTTCGTTCAAGGCGCGGGCGGATGGAAGATCGTGCCCGAACGGCTTCTCGATCACCACACGGCGCCAGCCGTGATCCTGCCGGGTTAGACCAGCCTGGCCGAGCGCATCGACAATGGGACCGAAGAAGCGTTCGCCGACGGCCAGGTAAAACACAACATTGCCGCCCAGATTCTTCTGTTTGTCGACCTTGCCGAGAAGGTCGGCCAGCGCGCTGTAGGTGTCGGCTTTCAGGAAATCGCCGGAGAGAAACGTCATCGTGCCGGCCAGCTGCTGCCACGCCGCCTCATTGATCTTGCGAGCCTCGAATTCGCCGCCGCCCGATTTCACCGTATCTTCAAGGAAATCGTGCAGATCCTTGCGCCATTCCTCATCGCTCTTCTTGTTGTGATCGACGCCGACGATGGCGAAGCGTCCCGGCAGCTGTTTCTGCTGGGCGAGATTGTAAAGGGCCGGCACAAGCAGGCGGCGCGTGAGATCGCCGTTGGCGCCGAAGATCACGAGTGCGCAGCATTCCGCGCAAGGGCCCCTGACAGGTCCGGGCGTGCTCATTGCGTCGGGCCCTTGCCGCGGCCCTCCGCGGTGCCTTTCACGATCGGCGTTTCTACATGACCGCCAAACTGGTTGCGCATGGCGGAGAGCAGCTTGTTGGCGAAATCGTGCTGGAGCCGCGAGGCGAAACGGGCGTAAAGCGCGGCGGTGAGCACCGTGGCAGGGATGGCTTCTTCGATAGCGGCATTGACGGTCCAGCGGCCTTCGCCGGAATCCTGCACGACGCCCTCGAACTTGGCGAGCTTGTCGTCGTCGGCGAGCGCGATGGCCGTGAGGTCAAGCAGCCAGGAGGAGATCACGCTGCCGCGCCGCCACACTTCCGCGATGTCGGCCAGATTGAGATCGAACTGTTCGTCCTTCGGCAGATCGGGATGGGCCCGCCCGCGCAGGATATCGAAGCCTTCCGCATAGGCCTGCATGAGGCCGTATTCGATGCCGTTGTGAACCATCTTCACGAAATGACCGGCGCCGGTTGGCCCGGCATGAATGTAGCCCTTCTCGACGCGCGGATCGCGGCCCTCGCGCTTGGGTGTGCGCGGGATGTCGCCGAGGCCAGGCGCGAGCGTAGCGAAAATCGGATCGAGATGCCGGACGATGTTCTCGTCGCCGCCGATCATCATGCAGTAGCCCCGCTCCGGGCCCCAGATGCCGCCGGACGTTCCGACATCGACGTAGTGCATGCCAGATGACGCGAGCATCTTCGCGCGGCGGATGTCATCCTTGTAGAAGGTATTGCCGCCGTCGATGATGATGTCGCCTTTGGCGAGCAGGCCCGCGAGTTCGCTGACCGTATCCTCGGTCGCCTTTCCGGCCGGCAGCATGATCCAGACGGCGCGCGGCGCTTCGATCTTCGTGACCAGATCTTTCAGGCTGGATGACGGCGTGGCGCCATCCTTTGCGAGTTTGCCGACGACATCCGGGGTGCGATCGTATACCACCGCGTTGTGCCCGGCCTTCATCAGGCGGCGGGCAATGTTGCCGCCCATGCGGCCTAGTCCAACGATGCCGATCTGCATGCCAAGTCCTATTGCAGAGCTTCCGTAATCGCGTCGTTCAAATGGGAAAGGCCGCTCTTCACATCCTTCAGATGGATGCGCAGCGCCCGCCGCTTGCGCTCGTCGAGCACGGAGATGTCGCCCAGCGCCTGCGCCAGTTCGACCGTGCCGAAGGTGATCTTGCGGCCGGGAACGTCGAGATCTTTCGCGTGATCGCAGGTGATTTCGACAAACACGCCGCTGTTCGGACCACCCTTGTAGGCCTGGCCGGTCGAATGAAGATAGCGCGGGCCGAAGCCGACGCAGGTTGCGGCGTGGCGTTTGTTCCGCACGGCCGTGCGCATGCCCTGCAGCGCGAGATCGTGCTCCCGGTTGCGTTCGATGAAGGCGAGCAGCGCGAAGTAGTCGCCCTCCGCGATGCGGCCGAGATGCGTCTTCAGATATTGCGCAAGCGTGTTGGCGCGGCCCAATGCGCTGGCGTTGGCTGCGTCGGCATAAAGTGCGATGCCGTTCTCCGTGAAGATAGGTTTTTCGGCGGGCACATCGCCCTTCTCGTATTGCGCCGTGAGGTCGCGCGCCTTCACCTTGGCCGCTTCCACATCCGGCTGATCGAAGGGATTGATGCCGATGACGGCACCGGCCAGCGCGGTCGCCACTTCGGCGAGGAAGAACACCTGGCCGATCTGGTGCGGATCGCCGACCGCGATATCGATGACCGGATGTCCCTTGCTCGCCAGATGTCCAAGCGACGGCCTCGTCGCGTCGCCCTTGTGGATGCTCAGGAATACGCGGTCGTTGCCATAGACCCCGGCGTCGCCCAGGCATTCGCCGTCCACGGGAATGAGTCCGTGCCCGCGCTTGCCGGTGGATTCCGCGATGAGCTGCTCCATCCAGGCGCCGACGCTCACAAGCGGCGGTTCGGCGAGGATGGTGATCTTGTCGCGGCCGAATTTGGTGGCGAGCACGCCCAGCGCGATGCCGAGCTTCATGGCGGGATTGGAATTCGCCGGCACGAACGCGTCGCAGCTGTGTATGAAGCGGACCGTCTCTCTGCAGATGCGCTCCACATCGAGACCCATTCCCGCCGCCGGAATGAGCCCGAACTTCGACAGCACGGAATAGCGGCCGCCGATCTTCGGATCGCCGTAGAAGATGTGTGCGAAGCCTTCGGCCTTCGCCGCCTTCTCCATCGCCGAGCCGGGATCGGTGATGGCGACGAATTGTGCGCCTGGGCTCTTTCCCCTTGCGGCTTTGCCGGCCTGCGCGAAGAAATAATCCTTCAGGATGTTGGGCTCGAGCGTGCTGCCGGACTTCGACGATACGACGACCGCCGTCTTCGCGATATCGATCTCGCTTTCGACGGTCGCGATCTGGTCGGGATCTGTCGAGTCCAGAATGTGCGCCCGCGGCCAGCCTTTCTGCTCGCCGAACACTTCCGCCAGCACTTCGGCGCCGAGGCTCGAGCCGCCCATGCCGATCAGCACGAGATCGGTGAAACCGCCGTCGCGAATCCATTTGGCGAAGGATTGAAACGTTTTCGCGTCGGCGCCTTCGCGCATCGCGATGTCGAGCCAGCCGAGCCATTTGGCTTCATCGGCGTTCGTCCACAGCGACGCATCCTTCTGCCACAGCCTGCGCGCATCGCCGGCTTGCGCGCGTGCCTTGATTTCGGCGGCAACGGCGTCTCCAGCCGCGCCCAGTTGCATGTCGAGCGCGATCACCTTGTCGCCGAGCATCCTGGTGCGCTTCTCCGCCAGCGCGCCATAGAGCTTGTCCGCGGCTTGCGCGAAGAGGTCCACGCCCTCGGCTACGAGTTCCTTGGTGATGGCATCGAGCGAAATGCCGGCATGGGCGAGGCGCTTCAGCACATCCTTCGCCGCGTCCAGGCCTTCTTCGATCGTCGCCTGCGGCTTGCCGTGATCGTTGAACGCGTCGAGCGTTTCGCGCGGCATGGTGTTGACCGTGTTGTTGCCGATCAGCGTGTCGACATAGAGCACATCCGAGTAGGCCTTGTTCTTGGTGCCCGTGGAAGCCCATAGCAAGCGCTGCGGCCGCGCACCGCGCGCCGCCAGCTTCTCCCAGCGTGGGCCGGAGAAAATCTGCTTGTAGTGTTCGTAGGCGAGCTTCGCGTTGGCGACGGCGACCTTGCCGTGAAGATCGGCAATCGACTTGTCGCCGCCCTTGGCGCGCTCGGCGATCGCGTTGTCCGCCTTGGTATCGATGCGGCTGACGAAGAAGCTCGCCACGCTCGAGATGCCGCTAAGGTTCTCGTCCGCGGGCCGCTTCTCCAGTCCGTCGATGTAGGCCTCGGCCACCTGCGCATACACGTCGCGGGAGAACAGTAGCGTGATGTTGATGTTGAGGCCTTCGCCGGTGAGATCGCGGATGGCGGGCAGGCCCTCCTTTGTCGCCGGCACCTTGATCATCAGGTTCGGCCGGTTGATCTCGCGCCACAGCGAGCGCGCCTCCGCCATCGTCGCGGCCGTGTCGTAGGCGATGTAGGGCGACACCTCCATGCTGATGAACCCGTCGGCGCGGTTCAGCCTGTCGTAGACCGGCCGGAACGAATCGGCCGCCTTCTGGATGTCGGCAATGGCGAGCTTGCGGAAGATCGTTGCGAGATCGGCATCCTGCTCCACCAGCTTTGCAATGTCGGAATCGTAGGCCGTTCCGTGGGCGAACGCCTTCTCGAAAATGGAGGGGTTGGAGGTCATGCCCTTCAGGCCATCTTCCACGATCATTTTCGTGAAATCGTCGCTTGCCAGGAATTCGCGGCTCAGGAAATCGAGCCACACGGCCTGCCCGAACCGTTCGAGCTGCTTGACGCGATTCATACTGGAATCCTCTTGGCGGCGGCCCACGCGTACCGCGATTCCGCTTGGAAGGTCTTATACACGGACTGCGACGCGGAAGGCATGACGAAGACGTTGATCTTGTGTAGTACGCGCCCCGCCAAGGTTGGAAACGCGGGTCGCGACCGACCGGTTCCTTGGACGAACCCGCCCGATACTCACGATCCGCGACAGGCGCTTACTCGGCCGCGTGGGTCAGCGTCCTGATCTTGCGGGCGTGGACCACGGCGTCGCGGGCGCCCTGGTTGTGGGTGAACATGGCGAGAGTCTCGACATCCTCATCGGTCACCGGCGTCATCGCGAGGTCGGTGTAGGCGAGATTTTTCGGATCGCGTTGCACGGTTGAGCAGATCGAGCGGATGCGCCAGGCCTCGCGCGCCATTCGCGCATGCTTGCGCACGAAGTCGGCGGCGAAGTCCGAATAGAATTTCCACACCGTCTCGGTGCCGAGCTCGGGCCGGCGTTCGTGCCGGTTCTTGAAGCGCAGAATTCCGCCCTGCAGCGGATGCACCCGTTCCACCCGCAGCGACGCGGCGAACCACAGCACCATCACCATCAGGCGCGAAATGTCGATGCCGCTGGCCTTGGCGCGGCGGAAGATCGTCTCGACATGCGCGGGCGTGTAATAGAGCTGCCAGGCGTCCCAGTAGATCTTCTCCCACTCCGCCTTGCTCATTTTCGGGTGCGCTGTCAGCGCATGCTCCAGGTCGTATTTGTTGAGATCGGGGTCCATGGCGACGCCCTTGGTCCACAGGACCTTGTGGTCCTCCGAACCGGGCAGCGGCGTGAGGAAAAAGAATTCCAGGATATCGAGCGGCAGCTCCTTCTTGATGATCTCGATGTCGGCGGCGATGGATTCATAGGTGTCGCCGGGAAAGCCGAGGATGTATCCGGCATACGTCCAGATGCCGGCGGCCTTCCAGGCGAGCAGCATCTTGCGGTACTCGGTGATCTTGTTCTGCCGCTTCTTGGCCGCCATCAGGTTGTCGGGGTTGATGTTCTCGAGCCCGATGAAGATGCGCGTGACGCCGGCGCGCTTCGATTTCTCAATGAAACGCGGGATTTTGTGGCACAGCGTGTCCACCTGGATCATGAACCGCACGTCCATCCCGTCCCGCTCGCGCAGTTCGATGATGCGATCGAAGATGATTTCCCAGTCCTTGTTGCGGGCGAAATTGTCGTCGGTGATGAAGAAGCGGTTGACGCCCTGCGCCCAGTTCTCGCGCAGGATGCGCTCGACATCGTCCGGCGAGCGGCGGCGCGACTGGCGGCCCTGCACATTGATGATGGTGCAGAACGAGCACTGGAACGGGCAGCCGCGTCCGGCATCGAAGCTCGTCATGTTGCCCATCGTGCGGGTGACGTGGCTGTGCGGCAGGAACGGCACGACCGTGCCTTCCATACTGGGCAGATCCTCAATGAAATTGTAGATGGGCTTGAGGTCGCCCCTCGCGGCATCGCGCAGGATGTCGTCCATGCGGCCTTCCGCTTCGCCGGCGAACAGGGTGACGCCCATGTCGAGCGCGACCTGCAGATCCGGCATCAGCGTCTCGAACATCGACAGCAGGCCGGAGACATGGAAGCCGCCGATCACCACCTGGATGCCGGCGGCGCGCAACGGCCGCGCGATATCGAGCGCTCTGGGATACTGGTTCGACTGCACGCCGACAAGGCCCACGAAGCCATCCACGCCCTCGGCACGGAATTCGCGCAGGATGTCGTCGATGCGCACGCGCGTATTGGTTTCGTCGATCGCCGTCACATCGATCTGCGCGTGGCCGGCCAGCACGCCGCGGCCGATCGAATCCATCACCAGGCCGTAGACGCTGGCGAGCGAATTGGACGGCATCATCGATCGCCACCAGCGGATGACATAGCCGTCGTCGTCGTAATGGGAGGGCTTGATCAGGATGATGCGGAAGCGGCCGTTGCCCGACCGCTCTCCGGTAGTCGCATCCATCCCTTGCCCGCCGCTCGTATGCTTACTCTCATGTCACCATAGAGAAAGGGTCCGGAAAGCGCCAGCCGCCGGTCCGCCGGAAAATGGCCTTCGAAGGTTAATTCGCTGCTGCAACCAGGGATGACTCGGCTCGGCAGGGGGAACGGTCAACAATATCGGACATTGCATCGGAAACCGACAATGTCCGGGCGATGCTTGGCGTGGTAGCCTCGTTGCAAGGTCAGGGCTCGAAGGGGAAACAAATGCGTTCGGCGTTTTGGGTTCGCGCGGTCTCCGCGGGCGTGAGTATTCTATCGGCCGGGCTGGCTTCAGCGGTACCGGCGTCGGCCTACACAGAGAAGGTGCTTTATTCATTCTGTTCGGCGAGCGCCTGCGCCGACGGACAGAATCCGACGACGCTCTTTCGCGATCCGTCGGGCACGCTTTACGGCAGCAACGAAAGTGGCGTGGTGTTCAGTCTCACCAAGGTCCGGCGCAAGTGGAAGTTCAAGACGCTGCGCGCCTTGTCCGGGAACAACGGCAGTTTTCCGCTCGGTCCTCTGATCATGGACGTGAACGGCAATCTCTACGGCGCGACGATCCAGGGTGGCGCGCACTTCCAGGGCACGGCCTATGAGCTCACGCCCGCGACGGGAAAATGGACGGTCACGGTCCTGCATCAATTCTGCGCCGACGGCGGCAGCCAGTGCACCGACGGTGCCGAGCCCTATGGCGGCCTCACCTATGCCGGTGCCGCTTCCGGCGCGCTCTACGATGGCGTCTCTCCGCTTTACGGTACGACGCGGATCGGCGGCGGTAACAACACGAATTCCGGAACCGTGTTCCAGCTCACCCCGCCTGGGACGAAATGGAAGGAGACGGTTCTCTACTCCTTCTGCTCGGTTCTCGGCTGTACCGATGGCGAGCTCAATCAGGATCCCCTGATCGCGGACGAGGCGGGAAATCTCTACGGCGCAACCGTGGCCGGCGGTGCGCATGAGGGCGGCGCGATCGTCAAGCTCGTGCCCAATCGCCGCAAGACGCAGTGGACGGAGAGCGTGCTGCGCGATCTCGTGTGTCAGCCGGGCCCCGGCAACTGCCCGGACGGTCAGGACATCGACGGCGCCATGATCTTCGATCCGTCCGGCAATCTCTTCGGCGTCGCGCAGAACGGCGGCTCGGGGCCGAATTGCGGACTCTCGCAAGGCTGCGGCGCGCTTGTGCAGATCGCATCGGGCGGCAGCTACAGCGTGCTCTACAATTTCTGCGGCCAGTCCAACTGCAGCGACGGCACCGGCCCGCGCGCGGGCATGATCATGGACGGATCGGGGCATCTTTTCGGCGTCACGGAAAGCGGCGGCGGCGGTGGTGGCTCCAGTGGAACCGTGTTCGAGTGGGACGGCGCCTCGCTGCACACGCTTTACGCCTTCTGCACCCAGGCGAACTGCTCGGACGGCTCCGAGCCGATTGGTGCGATCGCGATGGACGATGCAGGCGACATCTTCGGAACGACATTGACCGGCGGCGCAAACGGCGCGGGCACCGTGTTCGAACTGGTGCCGTAGACTTCCGGGCGGGGGTAAGTTCAAGCACGACTCCAAAGCGCGACGGATTTGTTCGAGAACAGGATCGTGTGTTTCCGCGATCTCGCCATTTTCGACACGAAGGACGAAATATCCTTCCTTTTCCAAGACCTCGTCGCGTTTCTCGTCGTGCCTCTGACGATCCGCACTCTGGTGTGGCGAGCCATGCAATTCGATGGCGAGCTTCGCGCCGTGCTCGGCGAAGTCGAGAATAAATCCTCGGAAGGGAACCTGGCGGCGGAAATTGTATCCATCACGATTGAGTTCGCGCAGCGCGTACCACAGGCGCTTTTCGAATGTCGTCGGAGCGGCGCGCATCTGTCGTGCATTCGAAAGCGTGGCTCGCTTGATGCGATTGCGCATGCTTACCCCCCACCCGACGCATTTCGCCTCGCTCAATGCGTCGACCTCCCCACAAGGGGGAGGTTTTCTCTTACCTCAAATCTTTTAGCCCTTTGCCGTCGGCAACAAGCCGCTCAAGCAGCTTCGATGGCTCGAATGCATCCCCCATCACATCGCGCCAGGCGGTCATCTTGCCGAGCACTTCACCGAGGCCGACCGTGTCGCCATAGAACATCGGTCCGCCGCGATAGACCGGCCAGCCATAGCCGTTGAGCCAAACCACATCGATGTCGGATGAACGGATCGCCTTCTTCTCTTCGAGAATCTTCGCGCCTTCGTTGATCATCGGATAGATGCAGCGCTCGAGGATTTCCTCATCGGAAATCTTGCGCACATTCACACCCGACTTGGCGCGGAAATCCTCGATGATCTTCGCGGTGACCGGCGAGGGCTTGTGATTGCGGTTCTCGTCGTAATCATAGAAGCCGGCGCCCGTCTTCTGGCCGCGGCGGTCCATTTCGCACAGCACTTCGCGCAAGGTGGAGCTCGACGATTTCTCCTTGCTCCAGCCGATGTCGAGGCCGGCGAGATCGCTCATCTGGAACGGTCCCATGGGGAAGCCGAAATCGTACAACACGCGGTCGACATCCCATGGCATGGCGCCTTCCAGCACCAGCTTGTTCGCCTCGCGCTGGCGCTGCGCCAGCATGCGGTTGCCGACGAAGCCGGGGCAGACGCCGACCACGACGCCGATCTTGCCGATCTTCTTGGCCACCTGCAGCGCGGTTGCGACCACCGGCTTCGACGTCTTTTCGCCGCGCACGATCTCCAGCAGCCGCATCACATTGGCGGGCGAGAAGAAGTGCAGCCCTATGACAAATTCGGGCCGCTTTGTCACCGCCGCAATCTCGTCGACATTCAGGTAGGACGTGTTGGACGCAAGGATCGCGCCCTGTTTCACGATACCGTCGAGCTTGCGGAACACATCCTTCTTGATGTCCATGTTCTCGAACACGGCTTCGATGACGAGGTCGCAATCGGCGAGGTCTTCGAGGCTGAGCGAGCCCTTCAGCAATCCCATGCGATTCTCGACATCGTCGGCCGTCATGCGGCCCTTCTTCGCCGTGTTGTCATAATTCTTGCGGATAACCCCGAGTCCCCGGTCAAGGTTCGCCTGTTGCGCTTCCACGATCTTCACGGGAATGCCCACATTGGCGAAGTTCATGGCGATGCCGCCACCCATGGTGCCCGCGCCGATGATGCCCACCTTGGCGATGGGAATCGTCTGCGTGTCGTCGGCGATGTCGGGAATGCGCGTCACCTGCCGCTCGGCGAAGAACGCGTATTGCTGGGCGCGCGCCTGTGTACCGGTAAAGAGCTCGCGGAAATTGGCGCGCTCCGCCTTCAAACCTTCCTCGAACGGCAGATTCACCGCCGCCTCGATGCAACGGATGTTCATCTCCGGTGCGTTGAAGCCGCGGAATTTGCGCGCGTTCGCCTTGCGGAACTGCTCGAAGATCTCCGGCTTGCCGCGTGCCGCTTCAACCTTGTCGTTCAGATCGCGCACGCGCTTGAGCGGCCGCTTCTCGGCGACGATCTTCCGCGCGAACGCCAGCGCCGCATCCCGCAACCCGCCTTCGGGCGCCAGTTCGTCAACCAGTCCCATCGCATGGCTTTGCTTCGCCGGCACGTGACGGCCGCTCGTCACCATGTCGAGCGCCATCTCCGGTCCGACGATGCGCGGCAGGCGCTGCGTTCCGCCGGCGCCCGGCAACAATCCGATGTTCACTTCCGGCAATCCGCAGCGCGCGCTCGGCACGGCGATGCGATAATTCGCGCACAGCGCCACTTCCAAACCGCCGCCGAGTGCGGTGCCGTGGATCGCGGCGATCACCGGCTTGGTCGAATTCTCGATGATGTCTTCCAGTTCGAGCAGGCTGATGCCCGTCATCGGCTTGCCGAATTCGGTGATGTCGGCGCCGGCGATGAAGGTGCGGCCGTCGCAGATGAGGACGATGGCTTTCGCATCGGGGTCGGCAATGGCCTTGCGGAACGCTTCGGCCAGGCCGTCGCGCACCTGGGCGGACAGCGCGTTCACGGGCGGGGAGTTGAGGGTGATGATGGCGATATCGCCGTCGCGCGAAAGATCGGTCACGGGATTGATGGTGGTCATGGGATTTGCCTTTTGAAATGTCGGGTCGCGGCGAAGATGCGTTTGGCTTGACCCTGAGTCCAGCAAGCGAAAAGGCGCGGCCGGAACTTGACTCTCGCGGACATTTGTTCTTACAATGTTCTATTAGCTGATGATGGCCGGGAGGCGCTCGTCGTGCGGCAGATCCTGAATTCGACTGCTTCCGGATCGCGCGGGCACAGGGTTCTGGGTTGAGGAGAGGAGCAGGGGGTACCCCCTCGCCAAATTCGACAAACGAACCGGACAATTCGAGGTGGGTCCAGGCAGGAGTTTGAGCAATAAAATGTCGGATGCTGCGGTGCCGTCAGGCGCGCGTTTTCTGAGAACAATCGTCGGGGAAATCCGGGATTTTCGGCCCGATGCTTCAAATTGAAGGCAATGGTGAAAGTCAACGTTAACGCCAGATCGGTGCATGAAAGCAACAGGTTACGATAGGTCCATGTTTGCGGCTTTGCAGCATCGGGACTATCTTGGAGGCGGATGGAAAGGTCCCGGAGCGGGGCCGAACAAGCGGGGGACGCGCGTGCGCCTTCGAAGTCTCATGGCAGGCGTGAGCTTGCTCGCGATGGCCGGTGCCTTGGCGCCGGTGCATGCGAGCGCGCCCGGCCGCCTGGAGATCTTCGCGCCGAACGCGCCCGCTTCATCCTCGAATTCCCTTCTGCCGCTCGATCCTTCGGCGGCAACACTGACCGGCGCGTCCGCTGCATTGCAACTTGCGCCGAACCTCAGACTCGAAGCGACGGGAAGCGTGTTCGATCCGATCAGCGACACGCTCGACATGCCGCAATCCTACGCGATGCCGGATTTCGATCTTCTGTCGCTGCAACTCGATCGCCCGCAAGGCGCGGCGGCCTCAGCGTCGCTCGACTGGAGTCTGTCGGATTGGGCGGGGCTTTCGCTGTCCGCCGAGCATTCGTCCGGCGCGCTCGGTTTCGATCAGGCCTTCGTCTACAAACCGATTCTGTTCGGCGACAAGGAAAGCAATTCCGCCGTGGGCCTTGCGGCACACGTGCAGCTCGGCAATGGCTGGGTGACCACGTTCTCGTACGATGTCGGCGTCACGCAGCTGGATCTGAAGCCGTCGATTTCCTTTGCCGGTAGCGCCGGCCAATCGCAGGGCCGCGCCTATACGGTTGCCATCGCCAAGCACGGGCTGTTCGGCGATGCGGACTCTCTGAAGCTGTCCGTCACGCGGCCGGACGACAATTTCGTCGGCAATTTGAATTTGGGTGATACCGATTTCGCCGGCCCGATCGATCTCGTCGGCAGCTATCATCGCGTCACGTTGCCGGGCGACAGTTCCGAAACCGATGTGGGTCTCGGATACGTGACGACGTTCTTTGGCGGCGCGCTCGCGCTGCAGGCCAATGCCGGTTACCAGATGAATGTCGCGGGCCAGAGCGGCGAGAATTCGCTCACGGTCCTCTCCCGCGCCAAGATCAATTTCTGATTTGAATGCCGCAGGGCGCATGTCCGGCCGGTGAGCCGGACACGCGGGCCTTGCGTCGGATCGATCACTTCGCGGCGAGATGGTGCTTTCCCGCCGTTCCCTGAACATGCAGCGTGTGGATGAAGTCCGAAAACTTCTTCGTTGCCAGATTTGTCGGCGCGTCAAACACCGCCTGGTGTTGGCCGGGCCCGGGAACCTGGTGCAGCGTGGTCTTTGCTCCGGGAACGTCCTTGACTTCATGGGCGGAAATGATGTGGCCGGCACCGTCGAAAACTGCCGAGATTTTCATGTCATGTCTCCTTCGTGCGATTGCCCGTCAGTTGGACGAGACCTGGGCGTTGTAGAACGTGTTGTTGGGGCCGTTGTTCTTGACCGACCACGCGAACTGGTATTGGCCGGACGAATTGCGATCGATGTTGCCCATCTCTACATCGAGTCCGACGCCGGTGTTGAGCGGTTCCACTTCGATCAGGGTGTTTCCCTGCCAGCCGCCACTGTTCCAGGTGATGACCCAGTGGGCCGTGCTTCCGGGTGTGATGAAAAGATTGCTGCCGCCATTCGGGATGCTGCTCATGACTACCTCCAGATCGGGTTGAGCGCCCTCCCGCCGGCGCGTCTGATGCCGCAGAAATGCGATGCGAATAATGGCACCATGGTACCATTGCCTCGCTGGATCGGCGGCCAACCGCCAGGCCGCATTGCGAAAGACGTTGTTCTTCGCTGAGCCTCCCGAGCCACTCGACGCGGGTCCGCGCGCTCATTCAGATCTCAAGCTTGCGGGTGCTCAACCGCTCAACCCATTCTGGATCTCGATGGTTGAAGAATGCAGTCGTGTTCGTGTCCAGAGATCGGATAGAAGCCATTTCATCATCGCTCAACGCGAAGTCGAATACCGAGAAGTTCTGGATCATTCGCTCCTTCTTCACCGACTTCGGAATGACGACAACATTCCGTTGGATATGCCAACGCAGGATGACCTGAGCCACTGACTTGCCGTGTCTGACACCGATTGACCGGAGCGTTTCGTTTTCGAAGATGCCGCTCTGGCCTTCGGCAAACGGCGCCCAGCCTTCCGTTTGGATTTTGTATTTCTCGTGCAGCTTCTGAGCGTCGAACTGTTGGTGAAATGGATTGATTTCGATCTGGTTCACCGCCGGCACGACCTTGTTGTGCAACACGAAATCGACAATTCGGTCCGGATAAAAGTTGCTCACGCCGATGGCTTTGAGGGTGCCCTTCCCGTTGAGTTCCACCATCGCGCGCCAGGCTCCGTACACATCGCCGAACGGCTGGTGAATGAGAAAGAGGTCCAGGTAGTCGAGTTGGAGGCGGTTTAGCGAATTCTCCGCGGCTCGCTTCGCGCCCTCATAGCTGGCGTCCTGCACCCACAGCTTGGTGGTGATGAAAAGCTCCTCTCGCGGCACTCCGCTGTTCCTTATGCCACGGCCGACGGCTTCTTCATTCAGGTAGGAGGCGGCGGTATCGATCAATCGATAACCGACGGAAATAGCGTCCGTAACGCTTCGTTCGCATTCCTCCAGATCGCGCATCTGAAAGACGCCGAAGCCAAGAGCCGGCATTTCAACGCCGTTGTTCAGGGTCAGGTGCTGCATGTCGCTTGCTCCATGTTGGTCACGGCGGGCGGCCGCCCTGGGGTGAAACAGCTGTAATTCCCGCTACGCCAGGTATTGCTCATCGCTCACCTTCTCGAGCCACTCGACGACCTTGCCGTCCTTTGCTTCCTGAATGGCGATGTGGGACATCGCCGTCGTGGGCGTGGCGCCGTGCCAATGCTTTTTGCCTGGCGGACAGGAGATGACATCGCCCGGACGGATCTCCTCCTTTGGCTCACCCCAGCATTGTGTCCAGCCGAGACCAGCCGTGACGATCAGGGTCTGCCCGCAAGGATGCGTGTGCCAGGCGCTGCGTGCGCCTGGCTCGAACGTCACGCTGGCGCCGCTGAATTGCGCCGGTCCGGGAGACTGGAACAGCGGATCGATCCGCACATTGCCGGTAAAATACTCCGCCGGTCCTTTGCTCGAGGCTTGCGATCCGTTGCGCTTGATCTTCATGTCATTCTCCCGGCCGAAAAGTTCATAACGGATTGTATCCGATGATTGTTGCGGCGTCGGCCAGTGGCCGCTACAACCCGCGGCCTTCAATCCCTGTCGTACCAGAGGAAACAGCATGGCCGGGCCGCAATTCGTCTATGTGATGAATAACCATTAGAAAATACAATATTATCAGTCACATAGATAAAACAAATTGCCTGCACAGCTCCTACACGATATAGTCAAATCAAGTAGTTAGCGCGTGCGATCTACACAGAATCTGCACAGTACGGATTGGGCTTATGGCGTTCGTCACCGACGCGCAGGAGCTGAAACCAGGCCTCGTCATATTCCGGCGCGGTGATGTCGCGCATCGACGGTGGTACTGCCGCATCAAGCTTCCTAAGGAAGACCGCTACAAGACCATCTCCCTCAAGACGACGGACCTGAACGATGCGCGGGACAAGGCGTTCGACCATGACGCGGACATCCGTTTCCGCCTGAAACACGAGGTGCCGGTGTTCGACAAGACCTTCGCGCAGGTGGCGAAGGAGTTTGTCGATTTCACCAAGGCGCGGTGGAGTGCGGGTGAGATCACGCGTCACCGGTTCCGCGTACTCGACTCGCACATCCGTTGCCAGCTCAACAACTACGTCGGCAACGTGCAGATCACGCAGATTGCGGAGGACCGCTGGAAATCCTACCCGGCATGGCGGCAGGAGACCGGCAAGGGCCGCACCGGGGGCCGCGTCAGCGACGGAACGGTGCGCGACGAGATGGCGACATTCCGGGCAGTGCTCGGCTTTGCCGCCAGCAAGCGGTACATCCGCGAAAGTCAGGTGCCGAAGGGCAAGCTGCCGCTGGCTAAGCAGCGCCGCGAGGAATTCACGCCGCAGGAATACCGGGCGCTACATACTTATGCGCGCGGATGGATCAAGGATGCGCGCACCGAGTACAACAAGTGGTATCGCACGATTGCGTATAATTTCATGTTGGTGATGACCAACACCGGCATGAGGCCTTCGGAAGCGCGAAATCTCCGCTGGCGCGACGTTGAGATCAAACGGGAGAAGGTCCGCCCCAAGGACGGAACGCAGCCCGAGTCCAAGGAGCTGGAGCGTGTTCTCGTGATCTTGAACGTACGCGGCAAGGGCAAATTCCGCAGCCTGGTCGCGACCGGTGATGTCGCCAGATACCTCGAACGTATTAAAGAAATCAGCAAAGCTACCGGCCCCGATAATTTCGTTTTCACGACGCACAAGGGCACGTCATCGCTATCACTCTATCATGACCTGATCGAACGCTTGCTGACGGACTCCAAGCTGCTCAACAGTTCGTCTGGCAAGCGGCGCAGCACCTATTGCTTCCGGCACACTTACGCCACCTATCGCCTGATGGAAGGCGTTGACGTGTATTTTCTCGCCAAACAGATGGGCACCTCGGTCAAGATGATCGAGGACCACTACGGCCACATCACGCCTGTAAAGAATGCCGAGCGCATTCTACAGGGCATGCCGGGATGGGCGCCGGTCGCGGTCGAAGGCGGAAATGAAGCCGGTAGCGTGAACGCGGACGGCCCCGACGGGACCGCGACTTCTTGATAGATTTGGGCAGCAGTTGCAGTGTCATCGTAAGGCATCGAGCTTCGATGCAGATGACCGCGCTGCCCGCGAGCGCCGCCGCTTGAAAGCGTCTTAGGCGCGACTTGGTTCTTTTTTTTATGACGCAATTGCTCTAGTTACGTTGACATGGGTCTAATTCAAATCATTTCGGCATTCAGCTTGGGTGCAATTGTGGCAGCACTCGTGCAAGCGTGGTTTTCCCATAAAGCATACGTGCTAAAACGAAATTTTGAGGAAAAGAAAGAAAGCTATATTGGATTCCTGGATGCATTGCATACGTCGGAAATTGAGAGAACCGATCAGTCCGCACTCAATGTCGGACATTGGCAAAATAGAATCGAGCTAGTGGGTTCACAGGCGGTCATCGACGCCTGCGTGCAGATCAAAGAAACCAATCCGACCGCCGAGGGCGTTCACCCGAAACGACCGCAAGTTCTGCGCGATTTGAAGTTAGCCATGCGTCGGGATTTGGGCGTCGCGAAATTCGACTAGTCGACGAATCCTTTTCCAGCAAAATTCCTGCCGCGCCAGCACTCGCCGTATGGTGTGAGGGTTGATAAGCGCATTGCGGCGCGTCCTCATGGAGACATCCGGATCGAGCCGATCAATTGAGCGATGGCGGCAATCACCTGAGCGACTGCCGCCAGCAGTAAAACCATCTGTTTTGTGCGCACGTAGGCCTCGTTAGCGAGAACGGTCCGGTTGCGCATTGGCGGCGCGGCGCTCCGTTTCGCGTTCAACGAACGAAGTCCGTTGGCTTTGCGGATTGTCCGCGAGCGCAAGCAGCTCGCCAGCAACCGCGCACGCAATGGCGAGAAGCCCAAGCCAAGTGGCATTGTTAAGTTCAATTTTCGTCAGTGGTTCCATAAGTCCTCCCTTGTTTGACCGCGACTATCGCGGCCGTGCGCTGGAGAACCCGCGCCGACGAAGGCAGCCGCATCGCCTGCGACCGCAACGTCAGAGAAGGAGTGTTTGCACTTGCTGGCCCACGCCGACCAAGGCGCTAATCGACCAAGCCATGCCGCATGGCGCGTCCGAACAAGGATGCTTGGGACCGCCTGATGGAATTGCAGCTTGCGTGATGTACGAGCGATAGGCGTAAGCCTTTAACCTGCTCGCCGCGCCACTGGCGAACGTCACGCCTTAGCGGATAAGCCGCGCAAATGACCTCGCTATTGATGCGCAACCTGGAGCCTTGCGCGTCCGGTTCAACGGGAATTTTCCCCTGGCGTTGCCATTCCTCGCGAACGCTACGCTCCAAAATTCCCGTACAGCTGAAGCATGACCCGGCCACTGCCGGCGGCTCCTTGAGGTGCGCATGCGAGGTCGCATGGTGCGGCCTCAAAACCGCAAGGAGACTTTCATGACTACCATCGGCACTTTCAAGCAGGACGAAACAGGTTTCGTCGGCACCATCGCCACTCTCACCGTCAAGGCCAAGGCTGCCTTCCGGCGCAATGCCAAGACGGCCGACAACGCTCCCGACTATCGCGTCTATGCGTCAGGCGTGGAGATCGGCGCGGCCTGGTCGAAGAAGAGTGAGGCCAACAAGCCCTATCTCTCTGTCAAACTCGATGATCCGAGCTTCGCAGGCTCCATCTTCTGCCGCCTCGTCGGCAAGGATGATGGCGACCATATCCTCGTATGGAGCCGCTGACGAACAAGGGGCGGTCGCAAGGCCGCCCCTCTTTTCAAGCAGGACCAAGACACGTTAGCGTTCAATGGCATACGACCCATCATCGATTGCCGCACTATCGCCATCGAACCGGCGCACGCTGAAACCTTCCCGCCGGGGGGCGATTTTGCGCAGCACGCCATTATGGGAATATGCGGTAATAGCGCTCGTCTTGCTATTCATGTTGGCAGTGAGCGAACGTATTCGCATCGCAAGAATATTGAAATGGCTCCTCGTATTTCCTTTGTGGCTTATCTCAAATTTCGATCTTTTTAAGTCCGCAAGCGCCGCCGAAAAATTTGAGGATGTGGTGGAGGCATCCGCCTTCGCCGCGACAGTGGAGTGGGCAATACACCGCTTCGGAAAAAAGGTCGGTGAATTTCTCCACGGCGTAAATCAAATTCTAGAGGTACTTCAACGGTACAACGAAGAATATGTATACCGGCCGCTGAACTACCTGCTTGCGATATTCCATGTTCACGGAACGCGTTGGCTTGACGAGCTCATCGTTATTGGCTTCGCGCTTTTCGTTCTGACATGGAGATTCTTCTTCAACGCATTCGGCGCTGTCCAATACACTCAGTACCTAAAGGAGCAAGAGAACGAGAAATGGGTATCGTATTTCTGGCAGACTGTCGGAACTTATGTCTTTACGATTCCGTTGTGGATTTACCATAGCATAAAGGAAGGCGATATCGACCGCGGCGCGAATACGGTCGAGATCAATCAAGACAGAGCGCGTAAGCAGTACCAAGCTGCACAAGGCACCTCCCAGCAGGCAGCTAGCGCGTTAAGCGGCATATTGTGGGGATTTTTCAGTGCGATAGCCTTGGAGTTTTTCATCAATCTATTTTTTCTGGTGGTCCAGATCGCCGAAAGGCCATTCTGAAATCTTAATGGCACTGTAACACCGCGCACTCGCGGACGGGTGTAACATGTTTCTCACAACTCGGAGGAGTTATGGGAGCAGACAAACCAGAAGTGAAACAACATCCCATAGCGGCGCGTGATGTAGCGCCGACGCGCTACCTCGAATCATCGGTGCATTTTCTAACGCAACCCGTATGGGGTGCGGATTTCGCGCTCGGCGAATACGGGCTGTTGTGGGATACCGAGGGCAACGCCGTAAGCGGACACACATTCATTCATGAAGCGCGTGGCCAGCTCCGGGCATACCAGTTGAATGACGCTCAGTGGCAGTCGCTATCCAACCGCGTCGATGCGCTTGGACATTCGATATGGTACCAACACCGACATGATAACCGCATGCCACTCGCAGCAGGCGTATCCGATCCGCTGGAAGTAACTTTTCAACAGTTAGAGGCAGCACACGCTCCCTGGACGCCGATGTCCCAAAAAACCGAAGAAGCCCTAAAAAGAGATATTTAGCCGCCGCAGTTTTGCGGTTCCACCGACCAATCGTGTGGCCGGATAGCGTCATTCCTTTGAATTTCAAGCGCTTCCAAATTCCCTAAAAGTTAACGAATTCTTAGCGAGCGCAATCTAGAATTGCATCATGTATAACTGTATGTGTGCGCCAGCGGAGATGACATAGCGCTTGAGCCTACAGACACTTCTGTTGCATCGCGTCCTGCGTCACCGCAGGACGCGGAGGCTAGCCTCCGCGCGCAACTATCCGCGCAGATCGCTAATTCGCAAGCCGATCTCGAAAACCAACTCACCCAACTGCGTAATGCGCTTCCCACTGCGACCAGCAGCGCAGCGATGGATCAAGCGCAAAGCCAACTGCGTGCCCTATCACGCCTACAACAGCGCATCGCGCGTGCCGACGTTGTTGGATTGGCGGCGATGCGTGGCGAAGTCGCCGCTTCTGTTGCAGCATCGCAGACTATCGTTCAGCAGGCACAACAAGGAACGGGCGCGTCCGCGTCGGCTCAAGCCGTCTTGCAGCAGGCAAGCGCCAACTCCTATCAAGCTGTCTCCGACTTCGAGCGCGACTACTACGGACGGCGCATCTTTGACCGCTATCTGAGCTTCAAGTCACCTGAGGATGAAGAGGCCTATCGCCGCCGCGAAGCGGAACGGCAAGAAGCCATCGACCGGGCTAGGGCCGAGGGCACGCCGGAAGGCAACCTAAGAGCCAACGAACTCGCAATCGCGCAATTGCAAGACGCGGGTGCGCATGGCGCGGATCGAAGCCCAGACTTCAGGCCAACGATGGATAGATTGCAAAGGAGCCATACTGCTCTCAAGCAAGCGATCGAACACAAAACGCCACAAACCCCAGCCCAACAGGCGTCCGCACCAATGACGGAGAACTCTGACCCGTTGCAAAGCGTCGGAGCGAAAGCGCCCACCGCAAAGGGAGCAGCAGCAGTCCTTCTCGCCGCAGGAATTTCGCAGCCGCAAGCGGACAATGTAGGTCATGGGGTTAATGATCGCACCGGGCAACCCAACTCACTTGTCAGAGGCGGGTAGCTACATGAGCCCCAATCCCTTGCAGGTGGCAACGGCATCCAAAAAGTAGTTTCGGTCTTTGACCATTCTCGGCAGTTCAGTGTCCTGGGCGACTTGTAAGTCGTGGTTCAATTGACGATTGGAATAGCCCAACATTCGACCGAGCTTTAATGCGCCGTCGAAGGAGCGCTTTGCATTGGCATCATACCGTGCAGCACCCTCTTGATCTCCCGCATCACGCCTGTCGCCTTCGGCGCTGCCGTTGGCGACAAAACACTTGAGCGTGGCTTCATAAGCCGAGCGCGTATCGGCGTCGCTTGCAGCGTTTACGTGTGAGACCGCGAACACCAATCCCACGGTCGTCGCGGCCAGAATGCGGCGAAAGTGCAACATCCCTTCGTTCTCCATGAGAGAAATCGCAAGGGTTCTGTAACACTATGGATAATTCTGTTGCGGTGATGGCCGCATTCTATCAGGCGTAGTCGCATGATAGCCCTCTGCGTTCGTTGTGAAACCGCAAGCCAACACATCGAACAAAATGTGCGGGCCAGCGGGGAATTTCGTACCTCGGACTCTTGCAACACTATTATCCAAACTGTTGCACGCGGTCTTTCCTGATGCGCGCGGTCGATCAGCTTTCGCTTTACGATGCCTCAGGTCGCAGGAAGTACCTGTGCGCCATGGAGCTGCCCCGCTTTCTTAAGGCCGCTTCTCGCGCCGATACGGAAACGAAGGCGCTTTGCTATCTGATCGCATTCACCGGCTGTCGTCTCAGCGAGGCGCTCAGCATTTCACCGGCGCAGCTTGATTGTGAAACAGGGCGCATCGTTTTCCGCACGTTGAAGCGACGGCGACAGAGTTTCCGCGCGGTGCCAGTCCCAACAGACCTGATGGATCTGTTGGGTCAGCTCGCGAAAAGGCGTGCACCCAGCGAGCCGTTATGGACCTGGTGCCGACAGACCGCTTGGCGGCGCATCAAGGGTATTATGGAAGCGGCAGGAATCGCAGGTGCACATGCCATGCCGAAAGGATTGCGGCATGGTTTCGGCGTCGCCAATGCAGAGCAGAACGTGCCGATGGCAACGACGCAGAAGTGGCTAGGTCATGCCAAGCTTGAAACGACTGCGGTCTACCAGCAGGCCGTAGGTCGGGAAGAAAACGCCTTTGCGCAACGCCTTTGGCGCAGTTGGCAAGCCTAAGCGGCGAACCGACACATCCAGTAAGCCCGGTTAACGACGGTCTAGAAACTCCCGCGCCGCCCAATCGGCAAAAGTATGATGGCCGCGCGCGGCTATATCGTTGCACATCCGTTGCAACGGACTCTGTTGACCATCTGGTACAGGGAATTCGCCGTCGAAACGAATTATCGAGAGTCCCTTCACCGAATCAATGTCTTCCATGACCAGAGCGCTATCGAAAATATTCAGCCGTACCGGCTTTCCCGCACAGGTGAGAGAACGGCCGCCAAAGGTATTCCCGTGATTGTCGCTCGCGGTGCTGAGGCCAAGTATCAGCGACCCTTCCGCGCCCCATTGCCCGATCTTTAAAACGTCACCCATAAAATCTCCCGACTATGGAGGAAGTGTAGCATTCCTGGGATGTGCCATGTGTTACGGTTTAGGGAAATTGCCTGCTCACTAAATTCGTAGGTTCTTGAATCACTTAAGCTTGAGAGAGGCCGTACTAGCAGCGGCGATCTGGTTGCGGTGTTCGATGATGGCCTCAAGTGCGCCTCGCTTAAACCCATCCATCATTCGCTCGTAGAATTTAAGCGCAATTTCGTGCTGACCTGCCGCGATAAGAAGATTGATGGATTCAAAGGTCTTGTCGCGAAGTGAGCCATCCCGTTGGAAGTCGGCGATCATGGCAGCTTCCACTTCGCGAAACGCCGCATTGATGCGGCTCATTTCGATTTGATGATGTGCGTCGATGACTTTTAGGTCTCGCTCTTCCGTCTGAATGAGCTTCGCGAGTTCGAGTGCGCTGCTGATAAGCCCGACATAGGCCGTAAAGTGATCTAGACCAGGCGCAATGGTCACCCCGCCCATCTCTTTATTGCCGCGCTCGCGAGCCGCCGCCAAAAGTCCGGCCGATTCATCTGCAATCTTTGCCATGTCAGTCTCCCGCTAACGTCGCTACCAGCTTTTTTCCTTCGAGCATGACAAAGGCAAGCTGAAGCGCTTTGTCTCGTTGCGTCGCGACCGGCATCTTCGCGTCAGGCAGAAGATCGTGCAGGCCGCTGTCTAGCCGCTCGATAACGACCATCATGCCGTCGAACTGCGGAATGGTCCGTGTCGTCAGGATAGTTTGAATGGTGGCGATGTCTCCCCGAGCCGCCTCGGCATTTACCACCAATTGCCCTTCTGTGTCTTTAAGACGGCGGAGGACTCGGCTCTTGTAGGTGAAATGCATTACTACGCCCATGACAAAAGCCAATGGGATGGCAGGTATCGCTACAGGCAATGGAAGCCTACCTAGCATCTGTACCGACATTCTGCCGGGACTTTCCGCGATGGCGGCGAATTGGCGATTGATGTGCAATACCGTTAGCTTTTGCGGTATCGCTCTGGCGAACTCTACTTGCCCAAGCTTGCTACGCTCGATCTCTAACGGCTTGTCATCGAGATTGAGTTGCGCCAGTCGCTGTTCCGCTTGAGTCAGCAATTGGTTCAGCTTGCTGCGCGCGTGGTCAACGTATGTTGCTGCGCGATTATGCAAGGTAATCGCCCGCTTCCAGCTTTCATGGGTTGTTTCATTGCCTTCGTGCAAAATCTTGGCAACTTGCATCGGCTCGCGAGCCGCCCAGGCAGCAGCCAGATCGTCATCATCTGCATCGAACACCGGCAGCGATGGCAGAGTTGCCTTCGCGCGTTCGAGTTCTTCGCGCATTTTCTTGAGGTCGGCTAACGGAATATCGCGCGGTGCGACTGTCTTGCTGCGCGGCGGTTCCCATGCGATCAGCCGTTGCGACGTGAAGTAAATGGTCGTCGCGTAGATATATCCTACGCCTGCCAGCACAAAGAGCATGTAATAGAAAGAAGAGCTTTCGCCCAGAAGTCGAAGGGCATAAAGCGCCGCAGACGCAATACCAAAGATCATGCCCCAGTGTTTAGTGGCCCCGTTCACCAGGGCGGGCGTTCCGTCCAGCCGGGCACGCCTAACGATTACGAAGATCGAACAGAAGCTGATTAGAAGCAGCGGCCAACTGTGGGGTAGAACCCAAAGAAGGGCGATGGAGCCCGGCAGCCATCCCAATAACAGCAGGCCCCAAAGCAAATCCCATTGCACAGGTCCGGCGCCGAGTTCGCCCTCGGGTCCATGCCACCAGACGGGCGCGGCCGTTTTTGGGATGGGATTCGCGACCCGCGCATTCATGGGAGACCCGGTGCTAGCGGTCGTGGTCCAAGTCGGGTTCAGGAGCTTCGCGCGGATGCTCAGGCGCGCGCGGCGACCATAGCTTGTCGAGCGAGACGCGATCTGATGTTTGTGCGTCGCGGTCGTCCTTTCCGACCTCGATCACAGGCGCTGGCGTGACCACGCGGCCGAACCAGCCTTCCTCAACGAGCTTCTGCCGTATGTCCTGAATCGCCGAACGAAACTCGTTGTACAGAAATTCGCCGATACCCTGCGGTCTATCCCGCCGGTTCGCATCGTCCGCCATCGCGTTGCCCTCATTTTCCGCGACACGCAAGAATAGTACGATTTCAGTCCTCCACTTTGCCAGAACAATGTTCTTCATTATCCTCGCCTTCGCTGGGGACCGAACCACCGGATTCCAATGTCTTACGTGAGCGACCTCGACACGCCGCTCCTACGAATCTCGGCGCGGGATCAATTCACCCTGCGGGATGCCTGCCAGGGCGTACACGTCTTTGGCGGTGTCGGCAGCGGAAAGACCTCCGGCTCCGGCAAGGCTCTGGCGGGCGCCTACCTGCGCGCGGGCTTTGGCGGCTTGGTGCTGGCCGCCAAGCCGGACGAGGTTGAACTTTGGATGCGCTACGCAAGAGAGAACGGCCGGTCCAATTCTCTCATCATCTTCGGTGAACGCGGACGTGGCGCCATGTTCAATTTTATCGCCTACGAGCTGGCCCGTCAGGGCGCGGACGGCACAGGCAGCGTCATCGAATGCCTCATGCGCATTATCGAGGCCTCGCGGTTGGCCAATCCCAACGCCTCCAAGAGTAGCGAGCCGTTTTGGGAGGACGCGATGCGGCAGGTGCTGCGCAACAGCGTTCCCGTCATCTACGCCGCCACCGGCAATGTCAGTATTCCAGACGTAATTCAGTTCGTGAGCACTGCCCCGAACAGCCCGGACCAGGCGCACGAGGAGAGCTGGCAACGCCAGTCGTTCATGTACCAGACGCTCTTGAAGGCGAGCCAGAAGCCGGTGCGGCCGTTCAATAACGATGATTACTACAAGACCGCCAGCTATTGGGAAAACGAGTTCGCTCAACTCAATGCGCGCACGCGCACCAACATCTCCATCAGTCTGTCAGCAGCGCTCGATCGCTTCAATCGGGGTCGCTTGCATCGCGCCTTTTGCACCGAGACCACCATCGTTCCGGAACTGACCTTTCACGGCGCAATCATTGTCATGGATATGTCCGCGCTGACCTGGAACGAGGATGGCGTGATTGCCCAGCAACTCTTCAAGTTCATGTGGCAGCGCGCGGTATTGTCGCGAAACGGATTGCATCCGCGCCAGCGCGACCGTCCGGTCTTCCTGTGGGCCGACGAGGCGCAGTATTTCGTCAATTCCTTTGACGCCGATTTTCAATCGACCTGCCGCTCGTCAAGAGCATGCACGGTCTATCTCACGCAATCGCTTCCGACCTATTACGCCAAGATGGGTGGGGAGTCCGCACGCGACAAAGCGAACATGCTGCTTGCGAACTTCGTGACCAAGATTTTTCACAATAACGCCGATCCAGAGACGAACCGCTGGGCGTCGGAGACCATCGGAAGGGTCATCCAGCGCCGCGGCACCTATAGCGAAGGCGAGACCTATGGTCGCTCGCGTGGTCTAAGCCAGGGTGAGAACACGAGCTGGGGCAGCAGCTCGGGACACGGCTCATCGACGGACGGCCGTGGAAATCTCTCTTCAAGCTCCAATTCCGGTTCCAATCGCGGCGGCGGTGAAAATTGGGGCCGCAATCGCGGCACCAGCACCAGTGAAACCACCAGCGGTGGTTACAGCGAAGTCATGGACTTTGAAATTGAAGCCGCCGATTTTGGTCGCGTCCTTCGCACGGGCGGACGCGCCAACGGCGGCAACGTGAGCGCCGTGTGGTTTCAGGCAGGCAAGGTTTTTGAGGACAGTCACCGAAACTACCTGTTGACCAGGTTCGTGCAATGAACCGCCCGAGCCCCTTCACATTCCTGCTTGGCAATCCCGTCAGTCTGCTCGCCTTCTGGCTCCTCACGGCATTTCTCGCATACCAGTGGTATGCGAATGGAGCGTCGGGTCTCTTGCCGATCATCGTCGGTATTGGCGCGCTTTCCGCCTCCAACGCCTATCGGCGCGTCGAGGCTTACCGGCTGTGGAAGCGCGAATGGGATGCGATGGATGGTAAGCCAGCGTCTAAACCGTGGCTCACGGGAGTTCTGCGCGGCACGATGATGAAGATCATCGTCGGCGGCGGTATTTGGTGCGCCTTTGCCTACGCCGCGCTGAAGGCTTCCAACCAACCCGGCATGCAGATCGTGGCGGGTATGTTTTGGCTGGGCACGCTTCTCTTAGTGGGAGGCGGTATCTATCGCCTCGTTCGGCGCGGTAGCCCGACAAAAGCGAAGGCCGAGGCCATGCGCGACGTTCCGGTCACGCAATGCCTGAGAACGCCGACACAATCGCCGGATCTCGAGCACGCATTCGCGGCGCTACCGGACTATTGCGTGCCGCTCCTAGAGCGGTCCCATCGCGCCTAACAAGGAAGGCCCTAAGCATGATTTTTGATGCGACCTGGCGCGCAAACGCTATGATATGGGCATGGCCGAAAGCACAAGATTGTCCCCTGAGGAAATCGCAGCTTCGCGACAGCGAAGGCTGGAGGCCATGAAACTCCAAGAAATCGAAGGCAGTCCGCTGGGACCTGAAGAAGTCGAGATGTTCGAGATGTTCGAACGCCAGGGTTGGTCTAACGCTCGCCGCCGCGCTTACGTGGCAGAGCGCCTAAAGGCGCTCGCAAAACGCAACTGATCCATATTACCACGGCGGATAGCTACGACCGCTAGCTATTGCGGCCGTGCTGTTTCGCTGGCTCCGGCCGCACGACCGCGATCTTCTCGATGAAGGGCTCGCCCCTCGGTGGCGGTTCCCGCCAGACCTTGGGCGAGTATTCCTGAATGAATGTCACCTGGCGCCGTGCCAGTTTCTTTCGCAAATCGCGCAAGTACATCCCGTCGATGACGACGATGCAGTCGGGCAGGAACAGCTTGAGTTGTTCCTCGCCGACGAAACCGATCTGCATCAGGAAGCGATATTGAAACTCTATGCCTTCCGGCATTTCGGTGCCGTCAATCCAACGCTGCACCTCGCAGCTCTCGCCGACATTGCCGGTCGGCAGAAAGCCGTAAGGCTTGTACGGCCCCGTGCCGGCGGTCGTTTCCTTGCTATCGTGCTTCGCGGCCGGCGTGGCATCGGCTCTGCCGACACGCTCGGTGAATGGCGGCGGACGCTGACCGAACGCCTTGTCGTATTCGCTACCGCTCAAGCGGCACCTCCGGGACCGGCTCGCTATGTCGGTAATGAGAAGCGATGTCTTCGGCCATGTCGCTTAGCCGTAGTAGAAACTCGGCGAGCTTCACCGGGTCGCGGCCCCGGTACTGGCCGATCTCGCGATAGAACTGCGAGCGCTTCTGGATCGCCACCCAATTGGTGAGGCGGTCCTTCAAGTAGACATAGGCTTTGCGTACATGGCGGGCGACACCGATGCTGGTCTGCGGCTCGCGGAAAATGCCTTGTGCTTCCAGCGTGCGGTGATCGATGCGGGCAGCCGAACCGATGCTTTCCAGGCAGCGGTTGGCGTAGGAGGCCCAGGCCGCCCGCCAGATATTGACATTGCGCAGGGCCTCGGCGGCTTCCAGTGCCGCCCTGTCTTCGGCGAGGCCGGTGTCATTGAAACGCTTGCGCGCTTCGGCCACCGCCCGCGCAATGTCTTCGCGCTCGTTCCAGTCGCGCTCCTTTTTTATGGAGAACCCCGTCGGCGTGGACGGGTCCAACCGGCGCATGGTGAGCAACACATGCGCATGGGGTTGCTCCTCCCCGTCGGAGGCGTCGGGCCGATGGATGGCGATGTCCGCCAACATCCCCTGGCTGACGAAGTGGTCGGTGACGAAGGAGCGGACCAGCTCGACCTGTTGGTCTTTCGTCAGCTCGCGCGGCAGGGTGATTTCCACCTCGCGGGCGAGCTGCGCATCGGGGCGCTTCTCTGCCCGCTCGACCATGTTCCACAGTGTCTGTCTGTCGAATACCCAGGACGGCACTTCGATATGGGCCGGAGCCAGAATCTCGGTGTGGATCACATCGGGCTTGTCGAACGAGAACCACTTCCCTTGGGCCGAATCGTATAGTCTCTCGCCCGAGCGGTAGGCCGCCGCTGCAATCGCCGAGCGGCGGGTAGCGCCGCCGGGCCTTGCAGCTCTGCCGAGGGCACGTGAGATCACCTTGAGTCGCAGGTGATAGATAGCCAAAGCCCCAACCCCCTCTACGCCTGCCGAAGCGAGAAAAGTGACGCTAGTCCGCTATGTGTGCACTTATACATCGCTGCGCGACGTGGTGCTAGACAGGTCTCGCTTCTGGGTTGAGTTCGGCGTTAGTTGGTCGCCCTATTGGTGCATCGAACACACAATCGGGCGAGGGCTTGGCAGGGGTTCCGGCCACCCCATTTTCACCCGGCCTGTCGCCGGAGCGGCGAAGCGGGACCAGTCCCGCGACCCAGCTCAGGAGTTCAGCGCACCCCCGCGACCCCGCGCTTTGCGGCGAATTGGGTATCTAATCACCGCATGATGTGCGGCGATTATTCTTGCCTTTGCGGTGAATAGCTGACATAATTACCGCAGAAAGTGCGGTGATTATGGCGACCTATATTCATGAATTGGACGGCTGGCCGGAGTTCCGATGGAACCAGGAACAGCTCGCCGAACGGCTGGCGGCCGTCCGCCACCGGCAAGGACGGCTGATCGGCCGGATGGAAGCGCTCGGCTTTCATCTCCGCGCCGAGGCCAATCTTGAGACCCTCACCGAGGAGGTCATCAAGTCCAGCGAGATCGAGGGCGAGATCCTCGAAAAGGACCAGGTTCGCTCCTCTCTCGCCCGCCGCCTTGGCATGGACATCGGGGCGCTCACGCCCGCCGACCGCAACGTCGAAGGCGTCGTTGAAATGATGCTCGACGCCACCCAGAAATTCGCTGAGCCGCTGACCGCCGAGCGCTTGTTCGCTTGGCACGCCTCCTTGTTCCCCACGGGGCGCAGCGGCATGAGGAAGATCGCCGTCGGCGCATGGAGAGACGAAAGTGTTGGCGCGATGCAAGTCGTTTCCGGTCCGATGGGTCGCGAGCGGGTCCATTATGAGGCACCGGCTGCCCCCCGCCTTGAAACCGAAATGACGGCATTTCTCGATTGGTTCGAAAAGAACGAACCAGCGGACTTGGTCCTCAAGGCGGGCGTTGCCCACCTATGGTTTGTCACTATCCACCCGTTCGAGGATGGCAACGGACGCATCGCGCGCGCCATCGCCGACCTTATGCTCGCGCGCTCGGAAAAGAACGCCCAGCGCTTCTACAGCATGTCGGCGCAAATCCGCGAAGAGCGGAACGCCTACTACGACATCCTCGAAGCGACACAGAAGGGCGACCTCGACATCACGCTGTGGCTGGAGTGGTTTTTGGGTTGTCTCGACCGCGCCTTCGACGGCGCGGAAACCACACTTGCCGCTGTCCTGACCAAGGCGCGATTCTGGGAGATGCACGCAGGGCAGTCGTTCAATGATCGTCAACGCAAGGTCATCAATCGCGTACTCGATGGCTTCGAAGGCAAGCTCACCAATGCCAAGTATGCGAAGCTCGCGAAATGCTCATCTGATACCGCTTTGCGCGACATCGACGACCTCCTAAAAAAAAGCGTCTTGACCAAGGATTCGGCGGGCGGGCGCAGCACGAGCTATTCGCTCTCGCTGAAGCACCAGCCACAGCACACATAAATCACTAGCGATTTTAGTATTCGCTAATACAATCGAAGCGGGTGGGGCAACAGTGAGCAAGAAAAAGCAGAAAAAAGGAGCCAGAATCGTAGCTATTGCTACGCGTCAGGCTAACCTTAAACGACGCGTGCGGCGTCATCTTAAGTCCCTCGGCTTTAAGCGCTCCGAGGAAGACGGCCATCTAATCGTAGAGGGTACCGGTAAAGACGTAATCCGGGCGCTGCATCAGGCACAGCGCAATGAAAAGCTAAAACTGAACAAGGCGTTCATTGCCGAACACCTTCCAAAGTTGGCAAAGCATTTTGCTTCCGGCTCGGACATTGACCCCACCAAGATCAAACCAGAACTCGAACTCATCCAGTCCGGGACATGGAAAAGCGACCTATTTCGACTAGCCGCTCTTACATGGGCCGTGCCGGTGTCGAACGGTTTCGGTCGTAGGCTACGCTATCTCGTTTGGGATAGGCACAATGACAAGCTGATCGGCCTCATCGCTATTGGCGATCCCGTTTTCAATCTTTCTGTCCGAGACAACTATATTGGATGGGGTGTAAAGGCTCGATCGGAGCGTCTGGTAAATATCCTCGATGCCTACGTTCTCGGCGCAATTCCGCCGTACAACATGCTACTCGGAGGCAAACTTGTCGCCTCGCTAATCCGCACGCGAGATATATATTGCGACTTCACCAAGGCATACGGCAGTTTGAAGGGCATTATCTCAAAGAAAGAAAAAAATGCTCGGTTGCTAGCTGTTACTACCTCATCATCGCTTGGCCGCTCGTCGGTCTATAACCGCCTCAAGCTCGGAGGCATCCAATATTTCGCGGACATCGGCTTTACGCGCGGCTGGGGCCACTTCCACATTCCCGACGCTCTCTTTTTCGAGATGCGCAATTATTTGCGCGATCTCAAACATAAATACGCCGACAAGCACCGCTTCGGCCAAGGCCCGAACTGGCGCCTCAGGACGACGCGCGCCGCACTTACCGCGCTCGGCTTCAAGGACGATCTACTCAAACACGGTATCCAGCGGGAAGTTTTTTTCTGCGAACTCGCGAAAAACGCACGCCGGATGCTACGGACTGGAAAGGGCCGGGCCGACCTGTCCACGCTGTTGAGCGCCGAGGAAGTCGGGGCGCTTGCCGTCAAGAGATGGATGGCGCCGCGCGCGGAACGCAGGCCAGAATATAGGGCCTGGCTGGCTTCCAACATCGCCGACTTGCTCGCCGAAAAGCGCAGCATGGGTAAAGTCGCAGAAATGGGGTAGGGGTGGTTCGGAGCGCAGAGCGATAGGCCATGCCTCAAACGCTCGAAGCATGGCAAAGCCAAATGGAGCAGCATTTCGCCGCTCTCGCCGCTTCACGCGCAACGACGAAACTGCCGATATTCGCGCTTGAGCATCCACTCATGCCGGAACAATTTCATGAGATCGCCGCTCAACTAAGGGCGCGCGTCACCCGCAATCTACCGCTGCTGGAGCACTGGCTACTTTGGGTCATCTATGCGACCGAGGAAGGCTACAGCTACGAAGGCTTAGAGTTCTGGGACTCATTCGAGGCCCACACGCCCAAATGGCGCGAGCACGAGAGCCGCGCCCAGTTCAAAGTCTGGTTTCGCAAATTTCAGAAAGCCTATAACGGTGTTGAACCGAAGGGGCCGTGGGCGCGTCAGTTCAACAATATTGTCTGGCCGATCCGCCACGCCATCTTGCCCAACTATCTCCAATATCAATTTGCCGAGGCGTTACACGGGCTTCGCTTCAAGCTCGCCCGCCTGAGTTCCTTAGATGCCGCTGAGGTGGGGCACCTCTTGGCGACGAACTCATGGAATGCATCGAAGCGTCTCCGCGAATTTCTCCAGCAAGAGGAACTGTCAGGTCGCATCGTGCTGGCATTGCTCAATCACGATGTCGCCGACCAAGAGCTAATCCATAGCCCGACACTCCAACGCATCATCACCGACTTGGAAAAGGTGCATAAGGCCAAGGTATGGCTCAAGGAGACACGCCGCGCCACGGACATCTTTCGCGGCGCGGAGCGCAAATACAACACGTCAGGCACCCCTAAGCCAGCGGCGCCGGTCACGCCCGCAGCGGACGCCATCACCTTGCAGATACGCATGCATATCATGCTGCGGAGGATGGACAAGGAAAGCTGGTCGCCCATTCTCGACCTTCCTGACTTCTCTCCGGTCGCGGCTTTCAGCGCCGACCTCGCGAGCTTTTTGCGGAAGACGCGCTGCCAGATCAGTGGCGAAGGTATTTGGCTGCCCGCCGGTTGGCTGCTCTCCGGCACACAGCGCCGCGCGCTCAAAGCGTGGCCGGGTACGGGCAAGCCCGTCATCCGTTTTGAGCAACTCAACGGCCATATAGAAAACATACTCAACGCGGACTTCCGGCTGTCATCTGTTCCGTACTGGCTGTTTCGGATCGGCGAAGATGGATTGGCCTACCAGATCGTCGGGATGACGATTCGGCCTGGGCAGCGATATGTTCTGCTCACCACGGAACCGCTGACGGTTGAAAGCACTATGCTCAAGCCCTGCACGGTACATTGCGAGGGGGTGCATGCAACACAGATCGATGTGCCGAGCGCGCTTCACGATGAAGACATCGCGTTTTTCCAAAAACTCAACCTCAATGCGAATCGCACGCTTCGGATTTGGCCAGCAGGCTTTGCCGCGCGCGGTTGGGACGGGGACGGCTATAGCGAATGGTTGACCACCGAAACGCCTCGCTTTGGTATTGTTCCTGACCATTCGATCACGGCCTATCAAGTGAGCCTGGACGATCGCGCGATCGACACCATCAACGCCCAGAACCCCGGCAAGCCAACGTTCCTGCAGTTGCGGCCCCTTGCGCCGGGGCGGCATTTGTTGCGCGTCCGCGCACAACGAACGGGGCAGGTCGCAAACAAGGACATGGAAGGTTTCCTGAGCCTTAGCGTGCGCGACCCTATACCTTGGCGCGCGGGCACGACCGCTTATAGCGGCCTCTTTGTTACCACCGACCCCACTGATCCTTCGCTGGAACAGTTCGCCGACGGCGATCTGTCCTTGTCGGTTTCGGGACCGGAGGGGGTTCAGGTCTCGGTGCGGCTAGCCCTGGCCGGTCGCAACGGTGTCCCGTTGCTCGATCAGGAAATTGCCAAGCTAGACCTACCTATCACAGCGTCGAGCTGGGCGCAGAAGGTTGGCCAGCAACTCTCTCATGGCAACCTCGCATGGAAGCTGATCGAGGGGACTTCTGGTATTCTCAAGGTGGGTAATGAAGACCTAGGCTGGTTCAGCCTCAAGCTGGAGCGCGAAGCTCGCCCGCTCCGCTGGGTCTGCCGCAATGTAGACCACGCGACCAAGATTCGGCTGACAGATGACACGGGCTCGGAAGCGGATGCGCGCGTATTCTTCCGGAGCTATCGCCAACCGCTGACCGACAGCGTCCTTGAGCATGGCGTCATGTTAGCGGGGCAAACTGTCGCCAACCCCGGAGGCATGTTTGTAGCATCCCATGCGGACACGCGCGACGCGCTGGTGGTCAGCACGCCCGAGGTTCATGGCTTTGGCGAGCTTCTAGTCAGCCCGGATACAAATGCGCTCGTCAATGAGGATGTTCGCTCGCTTCTCTCTGCCGCGACCCTTTGGCAGCAAGCGCGGCTTGCAGGCCCATTGGCGAGCCTGCGTCGGGATCATGTAGTGAATGCGCTCTTACAGTGCTTTTTTGGAAAACTCTGCGGCGACCGCTGGGCGCGTCTGGAACGCCAATACATGGATCAGCCGAGTGCCCAGAGCACCCTAGACGAGTTGGGTCAGATGTTTGACCGCAAATCCGGCGGCTTCAATGTCATCTTGCGCCGCGACTTCGCAAAAATGAACGAAGGCACGGGCCCCGGCACCAACTGGTTCTTCGACATCGCCAGCCGCTACGGCATTTGCTCGGACAGCGGGCTTTGCGAGACGGCGCTGAAGGTGGCCAGTGAGCCGACTTTCCTGCTAGCGCAAACGGACGAGGAAATTCAGGACACCGTGGCCGCGCTTGAGGGGCACCCAGGTCTACTCCGTGGCGCAAGGCTTGTTGCGATCACGTCTATGTTAGCTGAACCGCATACTGCGAAACGCTTACTTCCGAGTTGGCGATGGCAGTAGTCGAGATCACATCGCACGAGCTACTCCAGCAGGTGCGCCGGGCATCCGGGTTGCCACTGATAATGGACAATCAACTCGATGATGCGCTCCTCGCGGCGTTGATCCGCCGAGCAGCGGGCTTCCTTTGCCCATGCTCCCGCGCGACGGTCGCGGCAGCCGTGGTAGAAAGCTTAGAGTTCCTTGCCGAGAATCCGGAATCATTGCGCGAGCGGGTTGACGCAGCTACGGAAACTCTCATTGCGTTTGGCGATCTGCTGGAACTCAATCAAGTTACCATCGATGACCCGGAGGCCAAGGGCACATGGATCTTTGCGGCGCCGCCCGGTTTCGTGAAACTGCGTAGCGGCACGGTGCTGCTACTCGGTATTTCGCGTGACGAAAGCACACCGCTACCTTCCGAGTTAAGCGATCAAGTTATTTATCATCGCTTCGCTCGCCTTTTGCCTGCCGGCGGAAAGGATCAAGCAACCGCCTTGGCGGCATTGGGCCTGACCGCCCACACCGAAGAAGCATGGACGCGAGGGCCGCAGCTTACAACGGCGCAAGCACTTGTCGAAAAGTTGGGGAGTCGGTTGCTCTCATCGCCTCACAGCGGAGAACTGCCTGAACTTACCTTCATTCGGCCGGATACCGACACGAGCTATTATCGGGGACGTTGGGGAACACCTCGCAACGAGACCGGCGTGTTCATCGGGCGGCGTCCGCAGGACTTCGGCCGCGAAGGCTTGTGGGGTATCGTTCAACTCGCAAATGGCCTGCCGACGAAATTCCTCGATCTGCCTACCCGGTCGCGGTGGCGCGGCTGCGACGAGGCTTGGTATATCCAACTGGCATTGGATGCTACCCGTCGCACCCCCCAGAAATACCGTATTCGATTCGCCGAGAATGGATCATACTTTGACTTCTTTTCGCCGATCCCAAGCTGGGCAGAGCGTCGGCTAGCGATTGTGGGCGAGTCAGCCCCGCGCGCGAAGTGTTTGTTCTCATACCGCGTACCTCAGCAAGAGTTGAAGGCGCAGGAAGAGTACCTGCAAAAGAACTTGTGGCTTGTTCGACTCGATGACAAAAACGAGGCGGAGGGGTAATGGCGCAGACTATTCAGGAAACAATCAAGCAGCTGCACCGCTCGTTGCGCGATTACATCGAGGCAACCTATCACATCAGCGATCCGGCGCTTATTGAACAGCGCAAGCGGCTCCTCGATATGCCGGGAATCATTCATCAAGTCCCCTATCTAGAATCCACGCCCCGCTACAAGTCGGGAGCGGTCTTTGCCAGCATGAAAGGACTCTCGCCCGCCGCTTTGGAAGTATATCAAATGCTGTCCAAACCGGACGGGGCGCTGCCGCAAATTCTTTACGACCCGCCCTACAAGCACCAATCCGAGTCTATTCAGGGCAGCCTGATCGACGGGCGTAACCTACTCATTATGACGGGCACCGGCTCGGGTAAAACTGAGTCATTCCTGTTACCGATCATCGGCAAGCTGGCCAATGAGGCCAAGTCCTCCGCGAAATCGTTCTGCGATGATTTTGGTATCCGTGCGCTGGTTCTCTATCCGATGAACGCGCTCGTGAACGACCAGTTAGGGCGCATGCGGTCGCTCTTCGGCGATCCGCGCGTGGTCAAAAAGTTCCAAAGCTGGGCCGGTCGTCCGCCGCGCTTCGCGCGTTACACCAGCCGCACGCCGTATGCAGGGGTGCGAACGACCAAGAAGGACAGCAATAAACTAATGCCGTTCGACAGCTTCTATGTCGAAATCCAGAGGCTGAGCGAAGGCTTGCAATCCGACGAACAACGACAGGCTTCGGCGATTCTCGAACAGCTAAAGAAGCGTGGCAAGTGGCCCGCGAAGCCCGACTTGCCGAGGTGGTTCGGGAAAAAGGGGTCCCTTTGGCAAGACAGGAAATCAGCTGAGTGGCTCCGCGCGGTGACGCTGCCCGACGACACCGAGCTTCTTACTCGGCATGAGGTGCAGGTCACGGCGCCAGATTTGCTTGTGACCAACTATTCCATGCTCGAATATATGCTCATGCGGCCGATTGAGCGCCCGATATTCGATCAGACGAAGCAGTGGCTGAGGAAAAATCCGAAGGAAAAATTCCTCGTTGTTTTGGACGAAGCCCATCTCTATCGCGGTGCGGCAGGCGCAGAAGTCGGATTGCTGTTACGGCGTCTCCGAGATCGTCTGGGCATTCCACCTGAGCGTTTTCAAGTGATTTGTGCCACGGCAAGTTTCACCAACAAGGATTATGCCGCCGAGTTCGGTGCTCAGCTTGCAGGTGTTCCGGCTTCGACCTTCACTCCGATTACGGGCGATCTTGACCTACGCTCGCCGGACGGCGCGGGGACGGCAGCGGAGGCGAGTATTCTGGCAGCGGTGGACATTGCGGCCTTCAATGAGGGCGCAGACCCTGCAACGCGAGCGGAAGCGATTAAGCCCTTTCTTGCACATAAGGGCATCGCGCCTAGCGGCGACTATGAACGCGATCTGTACCAGGCGCTTAAGTCATTTGCGCCCTTAGGTCGCCTTGTAAACAAGACCATGAAACAGGCTATGCCTGTCGCGGAATTGAGCAAAGAGCTGTTCCCCGATGCATCGCACGCCGAAGAGGCTGTTAGCGCATTGATGACACTGGGCAGCGCGGCCAAGAAGGAACCGAACGGCCCAAGCCTTTTGCCCTGCCGCATCCATAACTTCTTCCGCGGGTTGCCCGGCCTCTGGGCCTGCCTTGATCCTGACTGCTCCGAGGTGCCGGAAGCCGAGCGCAGCGGCATCTGCGGAAAGCTCTATGGCCAGCCGCGCGAGCAATGCAATTGTGGTTCGCGCGTCCTTGAGTTCTATTCATGCCGTTATTGCGGCACTGCCTACGCACGTGCTTACTCGGATGATGTAGATAGCCCAACTTCCCTTTGGTCGGAAGCTGGTCGCCGGTTGCGTATGGATGGTGGCGAAACCAACGCCATGTTGCCACTCGATTTGTTGCTTGAGCAGCCCAGCCTTCCCAATCTCGCAGAGGTGGCCGACTACGACCTTGAGACGGGCCGCCTTAATCCCAATCAGCACAGCAAACGCATGCGCACAGTCCATCTACGGCGTGATCGTATCGCGCCAGCCGTGGACGAGGACGGCGATCAGAGCAGGGATTTTGACTCCCGTGGCCAATTCGCGCCTTGCGCTTGCTGCGGCAAGACAGCGAAATTCGGTTATTCCTATGTTCAGGATCACCAGACTAAGGGCGACCAGCCCTTCGAAGCCCTTGTTTCGACGCAGATTCAGATTCAGCCGCCAAGCCCAGTGAAGGCGACGAAGTTCGCGCCGCTCCGTGGCCGGAAGGTGCTGGTATTCTCGGACTCGCGCCAAGTGGCAGCTCGCCTTGCGCCTAATCTGCAAATGTATTCGGTACGCGACTCGCTACGCCCGCTCATTGTGTGGGGCTACCGCGAACTCAGCAAAAGTAGCGCGCTGAAAACCCTCTTGAGCTTGGAGGATGTATACCTTGCGGTTCTTCTTGCGTCGAAAAAGCTCGGCGTCCGCCTTCGTCCGGAATTGAAGCAGCATGAGAGCTTCGACGGAGAAGAAACAGTTGAAGCCGCTGTTGCGAGCGGCGCAGCAAGTTCTGAGAACGGATTGCTGACGCTAGGTATGCAGTTTCGCTCCGAGAAGCCGCCGGAGGCGTTGCTCGACGACATTATCAACACCATCCAAAACCCATTCTTGGGTTTGGAACCACTAGCGCTCGCATCGCTGTGTGAGACCGCGACGATCACCGATGCGCTGACAAAGCTGCCGGATATTCCAGGCATTGCCGATACACCCCAAACGAAGATCGAATTGACACGCGCCTGGCTACGCTGCTGGCGCAACTTCGGCTTTTGGCTGAACGCCATGCCATCAACTTGGTTCATGCGCCCCCGCGCGCAAGGCACCAGCGTTCGGGGTAAGAAAAGCAAGGGTAAATTTGACGCCATGGACGTGATCCTGACGGATCGGGGCACGCGCAAGATTTTCAATGACTACTGGACGCCCGAGTTGGTTCGGTTGTTTGCACAGGACACCTCTGGCTTTCTGAAACTTCAGGGCAGCAAACTCGCGCTAGACTTCGACGGACCTTGGGTACGCTGTTCGAGCTGTAAATCGGTACATCGTCCCGTCTCCACGATAGCGCACTGTTTGGATTGTGGCCGCCCAACAGTAACCCCTCTCGATCCAACCAACGATCCGGCCTTCCTGGCCCGTAAGGGCTATTACAGGGCGCCAGTCATGGCGTCGCTGGCAGACCCGCCGCGTCAACCGATGGCATTGATTGCGGCGGAGCACACGGCGCAATTAAACTCGCCGCAGAACGAGGACGTATTCTCAAAGGCGGAAGAGAACGAGCTTCTGTTCCAAGACGTATTAGTAACGTGGGGTCGTAATGCCAACCGGGCGTCGGCCATCGACGTGCTCTCAAGCACCACCACGATGGAGGTTGGTATCGACATCGGCGCGCTGTCTGGGGTGGCGTTGCGTAACATGCCCCCCGGTCGAGCAAACTATCAGCAGCGCGCCGGTCGCGCGGGGCGTCGGGGTAATGCAGTAGCTACGGTGGTTGCCTTTGGCAGCGCCGACAGCCATGACGAGCACTACTTTGTGGAGCCCGATGCCATGATCCGGGGCGACGTAGTTGACCCCAAGCTCACGCTCAATAATCGGGACATCACGCAACGACACATTCGAGCCTTTCTCCTGCAAAACTATCATCAGGACAGATTGCCCGACATTGACCCGGCCCAAAATCACGACCTGTTCTCGGTGCTGGGCGACGTTGCTGATTTCCGCAACGGAACGGCGCTGCTGAATCGCGCGGATTTTGCCAAGTGGCTTCAGAACAACGAGGCCGACCTGCGCAAACGCATTGATTCCTGGATACCCGAAGAGCTTTCCAAAAAAGATCGCGCGGCGTTGCTTGGCGACTTCATAAGCGATTGCCTTAAAGCGGTTGACCGGGCCATTAAATTTGATTCCAACGCGGCGGCTGCCTCCAAGGATGAGGAGGTCGAGGAAGGCGAAGAGGCGACAGAGGAAGGCGAAGAGAAGCCGATACGCAACACTGAGACAGGAAAGCTGCTCGACCGCTTGCTGTATAGCGGTGTCCTTCCCCGCTACGCCTTCCCGACCGACGTAGCCACCTTCCATGTTTTCGACCGCGTTCGCTCGTCTAAATTCCGCGCCGTTATGCGTTTTGCGCCTTCGCAAGGTCTGCCCATTGCACTGTCGCAATATGCGCCAGGCAAGCAGATTTGGATATCCGGCAAGTGCTATTCCTCTGGCGCGGTCTATTCGCCTATGCGCGACGACCGTGATGACGCCTGGGCGAACGGGAAACGCCTTTATTGGGAGTGCGGTGTATGCGAGTTCGCACAGACCACCGACTACAAGGCAGAAGACAAAGGCGCCACCGTCGATTGCCCGGCCTGCGGAACGAAAGAGTCGTTTGGACCTTCACGATCATGGCTGCGGCCGCCTGGCTTCGCGCATCCGGTCGATGTGGAGGAGGTCACGTCGCCCGATGATGTGCCGGAGACCAGCTACGCGACCCGCGCAAAGCTGACGATGAAAACACCGGATCACGAACACGATTGGACGCCTGTTAACGCGCGAGTCGGCGCCCTCAAAGTTCGCGATCACTTGCTGGTCTCGAACAGTGGTCCTAAGAGCGATGGGTACTCTTACTGCCTTAAATGTGGTCGCATCGAAGCGGCTACCGAGGAACAGCCGAAGCTATTCACCGCGCATCCGAAGCCATACCCTGACGAGAAAGAAGAGACATGCAGCGGCGACCGCACGGCGCAACATATCGTCCTGGGCACGGACTTCATTACGGATGTAGTGTTATTCTCGCTCAAGGTCGCATCGCCACTTCAATTATTGCCCGGCCAATACCCGACCGACGTTGCGCTGCGTACCGTGAGCGAGGCGCTGGCTAAGGCAGCATGCGACTTGCTAGAGATCGAACCTGGCGAACTCATGGCGGAGTATCGCCCCGCCCTGACAAGAGATGGTAGACTCGGCAAGGAAGCCGAAATTTTCCTGTATGACACCCTGCCGGGCGGTGCCGGATTCTCCAGCCAGCTTGTGGATCGCGGTCAGAAACTGTTCGAGCGCGCGCTTCATCTGATGAAAAGCTGTCCCGAACAGTGCGATGCTTCCTGTTATCGCTGCTTGCGCAGCTTCAAGAATAAGTTTGAGCATGGGCTACTCGACCGCCACGTCGGAGCTGAATTGCTCGAATATCTGCTGACCGGTCAGCTGCCCGGGTTCAATGCCGAACGGCTGGAAAGCTCAACGAAGCTACTATTCGCCGATTTGCAGCGGCAAGGTCGCACCGACGTACTCTACAAGGAAAATGCAGCTATCACGGTGGACGGCAAGGATGTTGTTGTCCCCATTCTCGCCGAACGCGGTGGAAAGAAATTTATCGTGGCGTTGGCCGCGCCACTGACTTCCGCGCATCCAGCTGATCCGATTATTGCAGCTATTAAAGACGGCAGTGTGCCGATTATTGTGGAGAATGAACTGCTCGCACGAGGCAACCTCCCCACAACGACGCGCAACATCGAATCGAAGCTGACTCTTTAAGGAGGGGCTGCGCCCCTTTCGCCGTCAAGACCAAGACGAGCGCATCCAAGTGCCCGTGTAGTCGCTTCGCTCCGGCCCGCGCCAGTTCACTTGGCTGCGGTCTGTGACGGCTTCTCCCCGCTCATTGCCGCAGGGCTAGTTCGGTTTGCATTGCGCAAACCATAAAGGAGCTAGTTATGAAAACAGAAAACACCATCACCACCGACATGCTGGAGTGGCAGGGCATCACCCTGTCTGTGTCGTGCGAGCATGACTACGCGACCATGAAGGGCATGACCCACCTTTCCATCCATGTGATAGAGCCAAGCATATCAAGGATACCCATCACCGAGACCGGCTATCGCTCGCACTTCCTGAGCGAGGCGGAGGTCGCCGAGTTTGGCGGGCCGCTCGGCTACGTTCGCGCGTGGCTCGACGCGGAAGCCGCAACGCCCGAATGGCAAGCGCAACAGCAAGCGGCATGTCAGATGACGCTGTTCTAACGGTAGGAAAACAGCGTTTGCCGCAGGGTTTTGGTGGACGCTTTCGATTTGTTCTGCCAAACCATTAGGAGAAGCGATATGGAAAAGATTACGCACGAAGACCACGACGAAACCGCCTGGGTTTGCCTTTGCGGCAATACGCCGGACAGCGATGGCTTCGCCACCTGCAACGCAGACGGCGTTGAGATTGAACCCACGGTAGGAAGCGGCTGGGATGACCTCTACGTCTGCAATCGATGCGGGCGCATTGTCGATCAAAAAGACCTATCGGTCGTTGGGCATAGGAAAAAGCAAGAAGCAGACCCCGGTCGGTAGAGTAACCGACAAACTATATCCCGCTAAAAACCTTTACGTTCGGCTTGGGCTCGCTAAAGCGCTCCGGATGGCGTTCGAGATATTCCTGAACCCGCGCCCTCAGGTCTTCATCAGGGACCAGGAGCGTTTGCATTTCTTGTGAAATAGTTTTGCCGGAAACTCCGTTGAAGAAGTGGAAAAACTGATGCGCGTGCTGATGGGGAAAGCGCTGGAGGTTTTCGGGCTCCATTTGGATAGGATTATTCCAACGAGGACACTTGCTGGCCAATTCGTGAGCTTCCTCACCAGTTAACAAGCGCGCGGCGCTGTTGCCGTTCAGGACGCCGCCCTCAACGACCCGCCATTCCCGTTCGTAGAGATAGCGGTAGTCGTTTTCGTCGCCGGACATTTCTTTGACGAACGACCACATGTATCGAAGGCTAAGTTCGGCCTGATGGATGTACTGATCCCGCTCCTCACCGGCCAAGGTTTTCTGATTGATCGTCAACGTGGCATTACCGGGAGCCATGCAGGCCTTAAGCGCTGCCAGCAGCAGCGGGATGCGATGCTGCATGTATAGCATCGATCCCATCGTGCTCTCGAAAGTGTCGGCGGACGGATGGTTAGGAAGGTAGATCACCGGGTTGCCACCCCACGAAAGAATTGTCTTCCGGGAAAAGCCTATCCCAAATCTGCCGTATTCCTCGCCGTGCGCCGCGAGATGTCTTTCAGGAATATCGGTAAAGCACGCTCTGGCGCGTTGCATGATTTCGATGGCCTCGACAGTTCCATTCGAAAGGCTGATGCGAAAACGATCCAACTTGCCTTGTTTGTTGCCGACAGTGAGCAACAGTCCGCGGCGAACGATTGAATCGAAGATGTCAAATAGCTGATCGTTGCTCCCGTGCCCCAGGAAGTGGAAAAGGGTCTCGCCAAGGAAGTTCGCTCGTTCGGATGCCTGCACCTGTTGTGCCTTCAAATTTCTAAGGTTGTGCCACCTATTCGGCCATATAGACGAGCCGCCGATGGCGGCAAGAGTTAGATGATTCCGGCGTGCTACCGACCAGTCCTTTTTTTGGTGGACTTGTTCATCCGGGCGCGTATCTATGACCGGGTTCCCCACGCTGAATGTTCGCCCGGCGCACTGGCCGAAAGCACATGCTGGAGGGGGATGCCCATGGAGAAACGATGCTTGGACGTGGCCTTAGACCCGAAAACTCGCAAAAAGCGCAGGTTTCCGCCATTTTGACCTGCACATTTCCTACACATGTATTTTTTGTTCAAAATAACTCAGTAAAAAGAGCAAGTTAATGTCAACACAATACGTCTATGTAGTGATCAGTCTTTCTTCTTTCTTATAGTTCAATTGGAAGATCGCTACATAACTTTTTAATTATACTATGACTCGGACGAAAAATCAATTGGCTAGACCGCCAAACCTACACAGACTCTGCACAGACATGCGGTCGCTTCGGAGATCGTTGGAGGATTTTCAAGCCTTCATCCTTGCCTTTGACAGCTATATCATATACGGTATATAGAGGAATGCGTGAGTTGGTCCGTTCTGTTCGTGAATTCTGCTGCGCAGGTTGAGCTTGATGCTCTGCCGATTGATATGCGCGCCAGGTTCGAACGGATCGTGACGCTGATCCGCGATCACGGGTTGGAGAAGGTCCGTGAGCCCTATGTGAAGCATCTCGAAGATAAACTCTGGGAGATGCGTCTCAAAGGGCGGGACGGTATCGCTCGCGCAATCTATGTAGCGGCTTCCGGGCGGCGGATCGTGGTTCTGCGCACCTTCGTCAAGAAGACCGAGAAGACACCGAAACGAGAATTGGAATTGGCGCGGGAGCGCGCGAAGGAGATTATATGAGTCGTAAGCCAATCCCCGTTGAGAAGAGTTTTGCCAAGTGGCGTAAGGACCCCGTTTACCGAAAGGCCTATGCTGCGTTGGACGAAGAGTTCACGTTAGCGGCGGAGCTGACAAAAGCCCGAACGAGCGCCGATATTTCTCAAGAAGAGATTGCCAAGCGCATGCATACGTCGCAGCCGGCCGTCGCGAGGTTGGAGGGCGGGCGTGGGAATCCCTCCATCGATACCCTTCGGCGATATGCCCGCGCGACCGGAACGCGCTTGAAGATTACGTTTGAGCCCAAAGGCGCTCACTGAGGAACCGAAATCCTCAAGCTACTGTAACTCAGCATCTTGATCAGAATTGCGCATCGCACCGCTTTTTAATCACCGCATATTCTGCGGCGATTAGAGGCCATATTCGCCGCAGAATATGCGGTGAATGGGGTAATCCCATGGCGACAGCCACGCGGAAAAGTCCTCATCGGTGATAAGATTTATCTTATTTAGTCAGGCGGTTGCGATAAGACGTTTCTTATCAAGCGGCTTCGCGAGCTGTAATTGGGTGTTATTGGGTACATTATTGGGTGTCGCGAGCAAGCCTGGCGCCATTTGGACACGTACCCCGCGCAGCGATCACACCGGGAACTTGCGTACGACATTCTCGATTAGGTCTTCTATAAACGCTTCGGCAAATTTTGGTGTAGTCCTTACGCCCGAAGGGTGCGCAGCGCTATTGCTTCCGGCACACCTACGCCACCTATCGCCTGATGGAAGGCGTGGACGTGTATTTCCTTGCAAACAGATGATCGTGGTTGGCTCGGCCGCTCCTGCACTCGACATTGCTCCAAGCGACAACAACAAAGCGCTCCAACAACAAAGCGCTCATTACCAAGTAAGCCGATTTCATGGTCCTCGATCTCCCAAAACAGTTTCTCACGTGAAGAGCCGTTGACCGATGTACTCGCCCGGTGCGATGCCACCTGGGCAGGCGAATAGACCGCCTCCGACATGGGTCACGAACTGGTTAAGCATGTCCAGTTTAGCCATACGCTCAAAAAGTTTGACGAAACCGGTGCGCGGATCACGCTGATAGCAAACGAAGAACAGCCCGGCATCGTACTCAAGCCCTTGCCGCCAAGGTGGCCAACGTTCGGCAACGAAGCTCACACCATCGTTGTAGGAATAACCTCGCCGCAGAATTTCCGTGCCGCTATTGACGGCGGATGCAAGTCGCAAGTGTGAATTCTCGGGAATGACGAGGTTGCCATCCTTGTCGCTTGCAGAGAAATCCGCCTGGTCGAATTCCTTGGTCTTTCCCAATGGAGCGCCCGAAACCTTGCTACGGCCGATGGTCTGCTCCTGAAAGGCAACGGACATGCGGTCCCAGTGCTCTAACGCAATGCGGATTCGACGAAAGACGGCATAACTGCCACCACGCATCCAGCCGGGGCCTTCATCCCCCGCCCAAACACAGCGAGCCATCGCCGGTGAATCGGTCACAGGTGGATTGTGCGTGCCGTCCTTGAACCCCATCAGGTTACGAGGCGTTTCGCCCTTGGCCGTATTGGGCAAGAAGCCTGCCTGTACCCAACGAATTTGCACAACGCCATCCGCCAGACGCGCGAGCTGGCGCATCGCGTGAAACGCGACCTGCGGATCGTCGGCGCACGCCTGCACGGAAAGATCGCCGCCGGTCTGGGCATCAACCAGTCGATCTCCAGCGAACTCGGGAAGGTCGATCAGTGCCTCGGGACGGCGCGTGGCGAGGCCAAAGCGGTCATGTCCATCCTTGCTGAATAGGCTTGCCCCAAATCCAAAGGTGATCGTGAGCCGCTCTGCCGAAAGACCTTCCGTTTCCCCGGAGTCCACAGATGAGGCTGGAGCTTGTTCTGCCTGATACTCATCGGTCTGTCCCTGCTTGGGGCTCGGTGCGCTAACAACCGCAGCGGCGCTAGAAACCGCCTGTCCACGCGCCATGCGTGCGGCGGCATCGGTCCATGCCTTAAGGACGGCAATCACGTCCTCGCGCTTGCCAGTGGTCAGATCGAACGCCGCAAAGTAGGAAGAGCGCTGCTGTGGCGTGACGATCCCAGCCTGATGCGCTCCATAGAAGTCTTCAACGCCACGACCCGAAGCCAGACGATGAGGCGCTCCCGCAGCGACTTCCGCAAGCGCCGTAGTCGCTGCGCCGGTCGCAATACCGGTGGAGGCCATCGCGACAAGCCCGGCTCCCTTCAGAAACCGGCGTCGGGATTCAAAATCGCTCATTTGCTTGTCACTGGCGCTCATTGGCGCGCCTCCATGAGCGTGTTCACGTCATCCGCCACGTAGTAGAAGCCATTGCCGTCCGACGCGATCGCAATCCCGAAGAGATCGCCATTGCCGGGCGGCGACTGCGCCTGGTCCGCATCGATCCAGCGCGCGGAAATCTGCTTGCCAGCTACGGGATCGATCTCGACGACTTGCCCGTTCTTGGCATTGGTGACGAGGAGGTTGCCGTTCGGTGCCACCACCATCGCGAGGGGTCGTCGCAACAACCCATCTTTGGTGACCACGCGGCCAGTACCCGCGCTCGACGTGCGCGTTGTTGCTTGCTCGATGGCGACAATCTGGTTGGCGAGCGCATCGGAAACGTACAGTGTGCCATCGCTTGCAAGGGCTAATCCGGTCGGGCCAACCAAGAAGGCGTCTCGATCTGCGCGCTGTCCGAACCCGTCAGCGACGACGGTCTCTTCGGTGATGACCGGTGCCTTGCCCTCGTCGATCTTGAGCCTGATCCGAAGTACGGTGGCCTTATTCACCGTTACGGGATAACCGGTTTGGGGATCGCGCACGTCAGGCGCCGGTACGTCGAATCCTGCCATACTCACAAAGAGCTTTGCCGTTGAGCCATCATCGACGACCGCCATGTTACCCCAAGGCCCGTCGATCTTGTCGTCCGCCCATGTCGCGACCAGCTTGCCGTTGGGGTCGAGCACCATCAGGCAGCCCTTGCCCTTGGTGCGCGTAGTGCCGTCGGTCGAAGGTGTGCTGCCGACAATGATCCAGCCTGTCTTCAGCATGGTCATCGCTGTCGTCAGGCCGACGCCACCCGGACATTGGGCGAGCTGCTGCGGCAAACTGGCAACCAGCGTGGTCGCTTTGGTGGTCGGATTGTAGGCGATGATCGTGCCGCCCGTGCCTTGCAGGTTGGAGATGTTGTTGAAGTTGTCGACCAGCACGTCCCCCTTGGTGATCTTGCCCGCAGTTACCGGCGCGATGGCAAGCGCGTAGGGATTGAGATCGCCATTGTCGGTGACCGTCGAGGTCAACGTGGATTGGTGGTGGATGGTCTCAAGGAATCCGGCTTCCGCCGCTTTGCACGGATCTGCCATCGCGGCCAGCGCAAGTGTGACCATCGCCGCGCTTATCGTCCGCAGACGCTTGCGAATCGTTGCAGCGTTGCTGGGGCGGGTCGGGTTGAGTGTATAGAGCGGATGCATACGATAGTCCTCTAAAAAGTAATGTTTGTGCGGACGCCGAGCACCAGTTCGTCCTTGATGCGCTCACTGGGCGTATTGGGATTGGCGACTCCGGCACCGGGATTGAAGACGTATTGAATGTCCGGCTGAACCTGCCACCAGGGTGTCATCTGATATTGATAGGTGGCCTCGATGAAGGTTTCGCCGTCGCGAACCGGCGTGAACGAACCTGTAAAGGCGGCGGTGTCACGGTCGAGACCTGCGGCGCGCGAACTGACATGGGCGTATCCCATCCCGATACCGAACGTATCGTCATCGCGATGCAGGAATGGCTCGGTGAAGGTGAAGCCTGCGTTCAGGCTGAAATCGATCAGGTTCCGGTCGGTCTGCGGTGTTCCCATTGCCCGCATAAAGAAATTGATCGTCCGGTCCGCCTCATCCGCCTGTTGCCAGAGCATCTGGTCGGCAACCGCGTAGATGCCGTAGTTGCCGCGATGCTGGCGTGGGTCGCCGCTACTCAAGGGGTCGGCCAGAGAACGGTCTATCGTGTCGAAACGCTGATCGTCGAAGTTCTCGCTGTCGTACCAGAAACCAAGCTTGTAGACGCGCGAGAGCGGCTCGGCTCGATCCGGGTAGAGCATCGCGCCCGGCGAGGGGTAGGCGTATTGCAGCTCAGCTATCGCCAGCGTGCCGCCGTTGAGTGGAAAGCTCGTCCCCGAAGGATTGCTCTTTTGGGAATCGCCCGAATTGTCTGGCGCAGGACTGCCGTTATAAAGACCGGCGAGGACTGTCCACGAATCGAAAGTCCGTGCACGCACACGCGCGCCGAGCGCTGACAGCGGATAAGCGGGGCCACCACCTGGCATGTCGGCTGACGGCACCATCGGCCAGCCAAACATCGTGTTGACGAACAGGAGCGCGTTCTGGCTGACCATGAATTCCTGGTCGAGACTCTGTTGGCCGATCTTGAGGTCGAGGCGGTCCTCGTCGCCAAATTTCTGGTCGTACCAAAGTTCCCATAGGCGCGTCGCGCGGTCGGACTCGATTCCGCTGGCCGTTTGCAACGACTGGAGATTATCGGAGCTGAGGTTGCGCCCGTGAATTTGCAGCGCGCTGACATTCAACGTGCCGCCATACCATCCGAAGGCCCGTTGCGTATCCATCTGCAAAACCATCTGGGTGAGGCCGTCATAGTCAGCGCCACGCCGCGAGCCTCCCGTCGCGTTGCCGAGTACTTCGCTCGTTTCCGACAAGCCGAGGGATAGGCCATATCGGCTTAGGAAGGGCCGCACGCCCCATAGATCACCCAGCAGGTATTGGCTCCGATCGATGCCGGCCAGAAAGCCGAACGGACCGGATGGAGCGGGCGTCCCTTGCTCGTAAATCTCTGGGCCGGGAATCGAGACAGGCGGCGGCACGGCCTGGGCGGCGGAGACCCACAAAAGTGTCGCCGCAAGACCGAACGCGAATGTCCCACCGCTGTTCCGGAAAGACCGAGTGTATTGTGTTCGTTTATCCATGCCGTTCGCCCCAACCCGTATGAAATATTGACCATCGGTTGCTAGTGCGAATCAGTCGCAATTGCAATACAGATTTGGAGTGTCAATAATATCAATAGCTTACGATAAGATATCTACAAATCCGATACCCCAATCGCTCATCAAACCGCAATGAACAGGCATCCGGACCTTCCCCATCAGGCAGTGCGAGCTTCGAGAATGACGTACGCCAGCAGCTCGCAAGCTCAAGTGCATGCCATCAAATCTGCCTCAGAAAATGCTGTTGTCCGATGCAAAGCGTATGGGCGGCGTTTCAAGATTGGAACGCCGCCCAAGCTTTATGTAAGCGCTTTGCAGGCTTTCCAAAGAGATCAGGCCAAGTCGAAACGATCAAGGTTCATCACTTTGGTCCAGGCCGCCACGAAATCCGTCACAAACTTCTCCTGCGCATCGGCGCAAGCATAGACCTCTGCAAAGGCGCGCAGCTGCGAATGCGAACCGAAGATCAGATCGACACGCGTGCCCGTCCATTTCAGTTCTTTGGTTTTGCGGTCGCGGCCTTCATAGGCATTGCCGGAACTGGCGGGCTGCCATTCTGTGCGCATATCGAGCAGGTTGACGAAGAAGTCGTTCGTCAACATTTCCGGCTTCTTGGTGAAGACGCCGTGCTTTGATTGTCCGGCATTCGCACCCAATACGCGCAGGCCGCCGACGAGCACCGTCATCTCCGGCCCGGTCAGCCGAAGCAATTGCGCCTTGTCCACCAGCGCCTCCTCCGGCGCCATGAGATCACCGCCGCGATAGTAGTTGCGGAAGCCGTCCACCACGGGTTCGAGCGGAGCGAAGGAATGCGCGTCGGTTTGTTCCTGCGAAGCATCCATGCGCCCCGGCGTGAAGGGCACCTTCACATTGGTCCCTGCGTCCTTCGCCGCTTTTTCGATTGCGGCAGCACCGCCGAGGACGATCAGGTCGGCCAGCGAGACTTTCTTGCCGCCGGATGCCGAAGCGTTGAAGTCCTTCTGGATCGCTTCGAGCTTCGAGAGCACTGTCTTGAGCTGGGCAGGTTGGTTCACCTCCCAATCCTTCTGAGGTGCAAGACGAATGCGCGCGCCGTTGGCTCCGCCGCGCTTGTCAGAACCACGGAACGTCGATGCCGACGCCCAGGCGGTCGAGGCCAGTCGCGACACTGACAGTCCAGACGCAAGGATTTTCGCTTTGAGGGCCGTGATATCCTTGTCGTCGATCAGCTTGTGATCCACCGCCGGAATCGGGTCCTGCCAGATCAGCGTTTCTTTCGGAACGAGTGGGCCGAGGTAACGCTGGATCGGACCCATATCGCGGTGCGTGAGCTTGAACCACGCGCGCGCGAACGCATCCGCGAATTGCTCCGGATGTTCGTAAAAGCGCCGCGAGATTTTCTCGTAGGCCGGATCGAACCGCAGCGCGAGGTCTGTGGTAAGCATGGTCGGTACATGCTTCTTCGACTTGTCGTGCGCATCGGGAATATCAGCGGCAGCGTTTTTCGCCCGCCACTGTTGCGCTCCGGCGGGACTCTTTTCCAGTTCCCACTCGTATTTGAAAAGGTTATCGAAGAAGTGGTTGCTCCATTTCGTTGGCGTTTGCGACCAGGTGACCTCGGGACCGCCGGTGATGGCATCGGCCCCGAGGCCTGTGCCGTGCTTGCTTTTCCAACCGAGGCCTTGATCTTCTATGGCCCCAGCTTCCGGCTCCGGTCCGACCAATGACGGATCACCCGCGCCGTGGGTTTTGCCGAAGGTGTGACCACCGGCAATGAGCGCAACAGTCTCTTCGTCATTCATCGCCATGCGCGCGAACGTCTCGCGAATGTCGCGGGCCGAGGCGACCGGATCGGGCCTGCCGTTCGGTCCTTCCGGATTGACGTAGATGAGGCCCATCTGCACCGCACCGAGCGGATTCTGAAGCTCGCGTTCGCCGCTGTAGCGTTCGTCGCCCAGCCACGTCCCTTCGGGACCCCAATAAAGTTCTTCCGGCTCCCATGTATCTTCGCGACCCCCAGCAAATCCAAATGTCTTGAAGCCCATGGATTCAAGGGCGACGTTGCCTACAAGCACGAAGAGGTCGGCCCAAGAGATTTTGCGGCCGTATTTCTGCTTGATCGGCCAGAGCAGACGGCGTGCCTTGTCGAGGTTCGCATTGTCCGGCCAGCTATTGAGGGGCGCGAAGCGCTGCTGCCCGCCACCGGCACCGCCCCGGCCATCGGCCACGCGGTATGTGCCGGCGCTGTGCCACGCCAGGCGGATGAACAATCCACCATAGTGGCCGAAGTCGGCGGGCCACCAATCCTGTGAGTCCGTCATCAACGCTTTCAAGTCTTTGATGACGGCGTTGAGATCGAGACTCTGAAATTCCTTGGCGTAGTCGAACGATTCACCCATCGGGTTCGACAGCGGGGAGTTATGATGCAGGAGCTGAATATCGAGCTGGTCCGGCCACCAGTCGCGGTTCGATCTGGCTGCAACTGGTTTGCTTTTGCGGGACCCGCCCGTCACCGGACACTTGCTGTCGCTTTCCATGTCAACTCCTCCTGGATTCGCAGTGCATTAGACTGTTCAGCCAATCGACGGGCCGACCATCCTCAAGTCGATCGGGCGAACCATTCTTTAGAACAATTCTAATTTATTTGAAAGAGGGATGAGCCCGTAACCTCCGCTTGGGCCAGTTGCCATCATATGCGCCGTTTAGGGCGAATGAAAACAGCTCTGCACCAGCACTCGCCGGATAGTGTTCCTTCCAAGCCGAGTTCAAGCATGAACCTGTCGAACTGGGCGTTATTGAGCCGCCGATCGAGGATAGAAGCGGCGGCAATCAGCGTTGGCCGACTAAATTGTGCGGGCGAATTGGATGGCTGCATGGCAAGGTCCCTAGGGGCAGTTACATCCACCTACTGCACGGGCAAGCGTTTTTTCTGGACAGGTCAGCAAAGGTGCGTATCTATGACCTCAACTCACGAACTTTGGCGGTGATAAAAGTAGGCATGATCTCCGGCCAATCGCGGTCCAAATTCGCAGGTTCATATGGCACTGCAAGGAACAATTTGGAAGAAAGGCACGGAATCGTGGATATCCGCCATTTCGACCTACACAGTTCCTGCACAGTCAAATATAGTTCAAAATAACCAAGTAGAAGCAATAAGTTAATGGCTACACAGTACGTGTTTGTGATGAAGGGTCTGTCCAAGACCTATCCCGGCGGCCGCCAGGTGCTGAAGGATATCTGGCTGTCATTCTATCCGGGCGCCAAGATCGGCATCGTCGGCGTCAATGGTGCAGGCAAGTCCACGCTCATGAAGATCATGGCGGGACACGACAAGGAGTTTACCGGCGAAGCGTGGGCCGCGGATGGAATCCGCACCGGCTACCTGCCGCAGGAGCCGGTGCTCGATCCCTCCAAGGACGTGCGCGGCAATGTGATGGAAGGCGTTGCGGCGAAGAAGGCGCTGCTCGATCGCTACAACGAGATCGCGGCCAATTACTCCGATGAAACCGCCGACGAAATGGCTGCCCTCCAGGACAAGATCGAGGCGGCCGGGCTGTGGGACCTCGACAGCCAGGTCGAGCAGGCCATGGATGCATTGCGCTGCCCCGATCCCGATGCCGACGTGTCGAAGCTTTCCGGCGGCGAGAAGCGCCGCGTGGCACTGTGCAAGCTGCTGCTCGATGCGCCGGACATCCTGCTGCTCGACGAGCCGACCAACCATCTTGATGCCGAATCCGTCGAATGGCTGGAACACACGCTGCGCGACTACAAGGGCTGCGTGATCCTCGTCACCCACGACCGCTACTTCCTCGACAATGTCACGCGCTGGATTCTGGAACTGGATCGCGGTCGCGGCATTCCGCACGAAGGCAACTACACCTCGTTCCTCGAAGTGCAGGACAAGCGGCTGTTGCAGGAAGGCAAGGAAGAGGAAGCGCGCGAGCGCACCATCGCCCGCGAACGCGACTGGATTTCGAAATCGCCCAAGGCGCGGCAGGCGAAATCCAAGGCGCGCGTTCAGGCCTATGAAGAGTTGCTGGCGAAATCGCAGGAGCAGCGCCAGGGCCCGGCACAGATTCTCATCCCGATTTCCGAGCGGCTCGGCAATGTCGTGGTGGAGGCGGAAGGCGTCGAGAAGGCTTATGGCGACCAGCTGCTGTTTGAGAACCTGAATTTCAAATTGCCGCCCGGCGGCATTGTCGGCGTGATCGGCCCGAACGGCGCCGGCAAGACGACCCTGTTCCGCCTCCTCACCGGCCAGGAGAAGCCGGACGGCGGAAAATTGCGCATCGGCGACACGGTCCAGATCGGCTACGTCGACCAATCACGCGAGGACCTCGATGCCAACAAGACCGTGTGGGAGGAAATCTCCGGCGGCACCGATTTCCTCGAATTCGGCAAGACCAAGATGAATTCCCGCGCCTATGTCGGGGCCTTCAACTTCAAGGGTGGCGATCAGCAGAAGAAGGTTGGTCTGCTGTCCGGCGGCGAACGCAACCGCGTGCATCTGGCCAAGCTGCTGCGCCGCGGCGCCAATCTGCTGCTGCTCGACGAACCCACCAACGACCTCGACGTCGAAACTCTGCGCGCGCTCGAAGCGGCGCTCGAAGACTTCGCCGGCTGCGCCATGATCATCAGCCACGATCGCTGGTTCCTCGATCGCATCGCCACGCACATGCTTGCCTTCGAAGGCGACAGCCATGTCGAATGGTTCGAGGGCAACTACGCCGATTACGAGGCGGACAAGAAGCGCCGGCTCGGCATCGAGGCCGACCAGCCCCACCGCATCAAGTACAAGCGGTTCGCCCGGGCTTGATTCCGACTAGATCTGACCGGTTTCGCGCACGTGGGCCGCGCGCTGGCGCAGGTTCTGCGACAGCGCCTTCACGTTGTTGTTGTGCTGCGCGAGGAACGAGCTGAAATCGTCCTGCTCGGTGATCGCCAGATCGAGGCCCGCAACGACGATGTCCACCACCGCGTACTTGCCGTTGGTGTCGTAGACGCGGAAATCGACCTCGATCGGCTCCTGGCCACGCGGTGCGTGCGGGTCGACGAGAATGGTGCGGACAAGCTCATCGCCAGGTGCGCGTTCCAGCGAGCCCGTGACCTTGAGCGACTGGCCGCTGTATTTCGCGAACTCCGCGCCGTAGACGGCGAAAGCGTAGTCGCGGAAGGCATCGACAAATTCGTTCTGTTCGGCCGGCGTTGCCGTACGGCGTGCCGGACCAAGCGTGTAAAGCGCGATGCGGCGCAGGTCGGTCAGTGTCGTGAGGAAGGCGCGGAACTGGCTCTGCCGCTGGTCTTTGCTCAGGGCCTGGTTGTTGAGGATTTCAAGCCCTCGCTGGACGTTGGTTTGCACGAACTGCTCGGCGGCCGGGCTGGCGGCAACCGGCTGCGACAAGACGAACAACGCAACCGCAACCGCCGCGGCTTTCGCGCCAACAGAAAAAAGGGAACTGCTCTGCATCACGACAACCTCAACAATGGAGCGCTTCCGGGTGCATGCTCCGGGGAGCTTGTGGCAAGTTCGTGGCGGCGCCGTTACAAATTCGGCAGGTTCGAAACGTCCGGCGCGCCGTTGCGGATCTCGTTGTTCCGGTTCTGCCGGTAGAGGCTGCGGATCGACGCATAGAGATCGAGGGACGAGCGTTCGATACTGTCGAGCTGATCTAGATTGCGCGCGCGCAGATCGATCACGTTCAGAGCGCCGCGGCCGGCCATGTACCAGAACTTGCTGCGCCAGCTGACATAGGTCAGCGGATCGAACCCGATGTCGACAATGGCGCCGGCCGTGTCGCGCGGGTTGCTGGGACCGTAGAACGGCCAAACGATGTAGGGACCTTCGCCCGATCCCCACACGGCCAGCGTCTGGCCAAAGTCTTCGGTGTGGTTAGGAATGTTCATCTTGGTGGCGACATCCATGAGGCCGCCGAGACCCAACGTCGTATTGACCGTCAGCCGCGCGAAGGTTTCGCCGCTGCGCTCGAATTCGCCTTGCAAAATGTCGTTGGCGAACGTGACCGGCAGATCCAGATTGTAGAGGAAATTGTGCACGCCATCGCGCATCGGTTCGGGCACGACTTTCACATAAGCCTTCGCGACCGGCTTCATCACCGCGCGGTCGAGCTTCATGTTCATGTCGAAGATTTTGCGGTTGGTGCTCTCGTACGGATCATTGGCGCCGGACGTGTCCTGCGTTGAGGCACACCCCCCGAGCGACAAAGCCAGACCCGCGATGAGGACGGCGACGTATCCCTTCATGGCATCCCTGACAAAAGTCCCCAACAAAACGCACAAATCACAATTCGGTCGCGAACCCTATACGCGCCCTGTGTCATGGCGGTTTCAAAAGATAAGAATCGCCCGCAGCACCGGAAATAGCGTTAGCACATCTGCCTTCAAGGGGTCAGCCGCGCAACCGTAATGATCGGGTCACTTGATTACTCATATAAAGATATGCTTATATCAGTTTGCACATTGGAAAGCCTTCGATTTTGGAAGCCGTTCTCGCCCTGCTCCGCGCCGCCGGTGATGCATCGCGCCTGCGCCTCCTGTGCATACTTCGCGAAGCGGAACTGACGGTTACCGAATTGACCCAGATCGTTGGCCAGAGCCAGCCACGGGTCTCGCGTCACCTCAAGGTCCTCTGCGAAGCGGGATTGCTGGAGCGTTTCAAGGAAGGAAGCTGGGTTTTCTACCGCATGGCGGAAGCCGGCTTGCCGCATGAATTTGCCAAGGCGTTCCTGAGCTTGCCGTTGGAAGATGCTGCGGACGATGTGATCGCAGCCGATCGCGAGCGGCTGGCTTCCGTGCGCCAGGCGCGTGCTGCGCAGGCAGCTGCGTTCTTTCGCGCAAATGCGCCTGAGTGGGAGCGCATCCGTTCGCTGCACGCTCCCGAAGACGACGTCGAAGCTGCCGTTGTGTCGGCATTGACCCAAAGTCCAATCGAGTCGCTGCTCGATGCGGGCACGGGAACCGGCCGGATGCTGGAGTTGCTCGGGCCTCATATCCGCCGCGGCATCGGTATCGATGTGAGTGCCGAGATGCTCTCCATTGCGCGCGACCGGCTGGAGCGTATCGGCGCGCATCATTGCCAGGTTCGGCTCGCGGACATCTACCGGCTGCCCTTCCGCGCGGCATCGGACGAGCTGGGCTTCGATGCCGCGCTGTTTCATCAGGTCTTGCATTATCTCGACGACCCGCAAGCCGCCGTCATCGAAGCGGCGCGCGTTCTGAAGCCGGGTGGGCGAATGATGCTGGTCGATTTCGCGCCGCATGAGCTCGAGTTCCTGCGTACCGAACTGGCACACCGGCGCCTTGGATTCGCCGATCGCGAAGTCGAGGCATGGTTTGCGGCCGCGAACCTGAAACCCACCTCCTCGCTTGCCATCGCTCCATCGAAGGGTGCTGCCCATCCCGGGGAAGGCAAGCTGACCGTGAAGATCTGGACCGCTGTCCGGACCAGTGCGCGCGCGCAGGTGGCGGCATGAGTCTGCGGCTGCTCGAGCGGCATATGCGGGCGCCGAAAGTCTCGTTCGAATTCTTTCCGCCGAAGACGCCGGAGATGGAAGAGCAGCTCTGGCGCGCCATACGGCGGTTGGAACCGCTGGCTCCCGCGTTCGTGTCGGTCACCTATGGCGCAGGTGGCTCGACGCGCGAGCGCACGCACACGACCGTCAAACGGATCGTGGACGAAACGTCGCTTTCTCCGGCTGCCCATCTCACCTGTGTGGCCGCACCGCGCGAAGAAATCGACTCGATCGCCCGCCGCTACTGGGATGCCGGCGTGCGCCACATCGTGGCGTTGCGTGGCGACATGCCCGACGGAGGACCGTACAAGCCGCATCCGCAAGGCTATGCCTCGACGCTGGACCTCATCGAAGGCATTCGCCGCATCGCGCCGTTCGAGATCAGCGTGTCGGCGTATCCCGAAATCCATCCGGATTCGTCATCGATCGATCACGACATGGAGCTGCTGCGCGCCAAGGTGGCAGCCGGCGCCACCCGGGCCATCACCCAATTCGGATTCGACACGAGCATCATCGCGCAATTCCGCGATCTGCTGCGCCGCCGTGGCATCAGCGTGCCGCTCATCCCGGGCCTGATGCCGACAACGAACATCAAGGGCGTGCGGCGCATGGCGGCTGCGGCGCGCGTGCGCGTGCCGGAATGGCTGGAGCGGCTCTATGCAGGCCTCGATGACGATCCCGAGACGCGCAAGCTGGTGGCCGCTGCGGTGCTCGCCGAACAGGTTGAAGAATTGCGCAGCGAAGGCTTCGACCAGTTCCACTTCTACACCTTGAACCAGGCGGAACTGACCTATGCCGCGTGCCGCATTCTCGGCATGCAGCCGGTTGAACAGATTGCGAGTCACGCGGCATGAGTTTCGATCGGGCAAAGCGCATCGCGTGGCTGAAGGAAGAGGCGCAGCGGCGCATTCTTCTTCTCGATGGATCCTGGGGCGTGATGATCCAGGGCTTGGGATTGAGCGAGGCGGATTACCGCGGCGCGCGGTTTGCCGACCATGCGCACGACCTCAAGGGCAACATCGATGTGCTGACCCTGACGCGGCCGGACGTGATCCGCGACGTGGGGCAGGCCTATCTCGCCGCCGGCGCCGACATCCTCGAAACCAACACGTTCACCACGGCGGAGTCGTCGCAAGGCGACTATGGCCTCGGCCACCTCGTCGGCGAATTGTGCGAGGAGGGCGCGCGGCTTGCCCGCGCGATCTGCGACGACGCCGAGACATCCGAGCGGCCGCGGTTCGTCGCCGGTGTGATCAGCCCGACCAACCGCACCGCCACGATTTCGCCGGACGTCAACGATCCCGCGTTCCGCAACATCACCTTCGACGATCTCACCCGCACCTATCGCGACGCCGTGCGCGGGCTGATCAAGGGCGGCTCCGACCTTCTGATGATCGAGACCATCTTCGATACGCTGAACGCCAAGGCTGCCATCTACGCGGCGGAGGAAGTGTTCGAGGAATTGGGCGAGCGGCTGCCGCTCTGGATCTCCGGCACCATCACCGATCTCTCCGGGCGCACGCTTACCGGCCAAACGGCGGAAGCCTTCTGGCATTCCATGCGCCACGCCCGGCCGTTTGCCGTGGGCCTCAACTGCGCACTGGGCGCCAAGGAGCTGCGTCCATACGTCGGCGAGCTGTCGCGCGTGGCCGACACGCTGGTCAGTGCGCATCCCAATGCCGGACTGCCGAATGCGTTCGGCGGCTATGACGAGACGCCGGAAACGATGGCGCCGCTGATCGGAGAATTCGCACGTTCCGGCATCGTCAACATCGTCGGCGGCTGTTGCGGCACCACGCCGGCCCACATCAAGGCGTTCGCCGAGGCGGTGAAAGGCGTGACCCCGCGCGCCATCCCCGAGCTGCCCCGCTATATGCGCCTCTCCGGTCTTGAGGCCTTCACGCTCACGCCGGACACCAATTTCGTCAATGTGGGAGAGCGCACCAACATCACCGGCTCGGCCAAGTTCCGCAAGCTGATCGCCGCCAACGATTATGAAGCCGCCGTCGAGATTGCGCGCGGCCAGGTGGAGAACGGTGCGCAGATCATCGACGTGAACATGGACGAGGGCCTGATCGATTCCGAAGCGGCCATGCGGCGCTTCCTGTCCCTCATTTCCGCGGAGCCGGACATCGCCCGCGTTCCGGTGATGATCGACTCCTCGAAATGGAGCGTGATCGAGGCCGGGCTGAAGGTCTGCCAGGGCAAGGGCATCGTCAATTCCATCAGCCTGAAGGAAGGCGAGGGACCGTTCATCGTGCATGCGCGCAAGGTGATGCGCTTCGGCGCCGCGGTCGTCGTCATGGCGTTCGATGAGCAGGGCCAGGCGGACTCGACCGAGCGCAAGGTCGCCATCTGCAAACGGGCTTACGACATTCTCGTCGACAAGGTCGGCTTCCCGCCGGAAGACATCATCTTCGATCCCAACATTTTCGCGGTCGCGACGGGACTCGAGGAGCACAACGAATACGGCAAGGCGTTCATCGAAGCGGCGAGCCGGATACGTTCCGAGCTGCCGTACGTGCATATTTCGGGCGGCCTGTCGAACTTCTCCTTTTCGTTCCGCGGCAATGACCGCGTGCGCGAGGCGATGCATTCGGCGTTCCTCTACCACGCCATCAAGTCCGGCATGGATATGGGCATCGTCAACGCCGGCCAGTTGCCGGTGTACGAAGACATCCCGCTCGATCTGCGCGATGCCATCGAGGACGTGCTCTTCAACCGCAATCCGGAAGCCACCGAGCGGCTGCTCGGTCTCGCCCAACGCTTCAAGAACGAAGGCGCCAACGTGCAGAGCGAGGCGGTACTGGCCTGGCGCGACGCCTCCGTCGAAGAGCGGCTGAAATATGCGCTGGTGCACGGCGTCGCCGATTTCGTGAACGAAGACGTGGAGGAAGCGCGTGCCAAGGCCACGCGCCCGCTCGATGTGATCGAAGGGCCGCTGATGGCCGGCATGAACGTGGTTGGCGATCTGTTCGGCTCCGGCAAGATGTTCCTGCCGCAAGTGGTGAAGAGCGCGCGGGTGATGAAGAAGGCAGTCGGCTATCTGCTGCCGTTCATGGAAGCCGAGCAGGCGAACAATCCGACGAAAGAGCCCGCCGGCCGCATCGTCATGGCCACAGTAAAGGGCGATGTGCACGACATCGGCAAGAACATCGTCGGAGTCGTGCTCCAGTGCAACGGCTATGAAGTGATCGATCTCGGCGTGATGACGCCGGCGCAGAAGATCCTCGACACCGCGCGGGAGAAAGGCGCGAATCTCATCGGGCTCTCCGGCCTGATCACGCCGTCGCTGGACGAAATGGTGCACGTGGCGGGCGAGATGGAACGGCAGGGCTTCGACATTCCGCTGCTCATCGGTGGTGCCACCACAAGCCGCGTGCACACCGCGGTGAAGATCGATCCGAGCTACAAGCGCGGCGCCGTCGTGCATGTGAACGATGCGTCGCGCGCCGTGGTCGTTGCGTCGTCTCTTCTGAGCAAGAATTTGAAGCCGGAATTCACCGCCGCGACGCGCAAGGAATATCAGGAGATCGCCACGCGCCATCGCGGGCAGGGCGCACCCGGCCGCCGGCTCAACCTGCTGCAGGCGCGTGCCAACAAGCCGAGATTCGACTGGCGGCAATACACGCCGCCGAAGCCGACATTCCTGGGCTTGCGCGATTTCGGGCCGTACGATCTCTCCGAGATCGCGCGCTATATCGACTGGGGTCCCTTCTTCCAGACCTGGGAGTTGACCGGACCGTTCCCGCAGATTCTGGAGGATGCGCAACAAGGCGAAGCGGCGCGGTCCCTCTATGCCGATGCGCAGGCCATGCTGAAGCGCATCGTCGACGGCAACTGGCTGGCGGCGCGCGCCGTGATCGGCTTCTGGCCCGCCAATGCAGATGGCGACGACATCACCCTGTGCACTGATGACACGCGCGCCAAGCGTTTGGCTACGTTCCACACCATCCGCCAGCAGATGCAGCGCGAGGAAGGCCGGCCCAATCTGGCCCTGTCCGATTTCATCGCACCGAAAGGCACGCCGGACTACATCGGCGGTTTCGCGGTGACGGCCGGCATCGGCGAAGAGAAACACATCCGGAAATTCGAGTCCGCGAAGGACGATTACAGCGCCATCCTGCTGCGCGCGCTGGCGGATCGCCTTGCCGAAGCGTTCGCCGAACGGATGCACGAACGCGTGCGTCGCGAATTCTGGGCCTATGCGCCCGACGAGAATCTCTCGCCTCAGGAATTGCTCGGCGAGAAGTATCGCGGCATCCGCCCCGCACCGGGATATCCTGCGCAGCCCGATCATACCGAGAAGGGTACGCTGTTCAGCCTGCTCGATGCCGACAAGCGCGCCGGGCTGAAGCTGACGGAAAGCTACATGATGTCGCCGGGATCGTCTGTAAGCGGCCTCTATTTCTCCCATCCCGAAGCGCGCTACTTCGGCACTGGCAAGATCGCGCGCGATCAGGTGGAGGACTACGCGCGGCGCAAGTCCTGGGACATGCGCGAATGCGAGCGCTGGCTCGCACCCATCCTCGATTACGATCCCGACGCCGCCGCAGCCGCTTAGCGCAACTTCTGCTTGCTCAAACCCGGCAAGCGGAATATCGTCCAACGAGGGGCTGACGATGAAATATCCTGTGTTAATCGCTGCGTTTGCGGCGATGCTCGCAATGCACGCTAGTGCCGCGGGTTATGACGACCTCTCCCACGGAATTGACGCCAATCTGCGAGATGACAGCAAAGCAGCCATAGCGGCGTTCACAGCCGCCCTGGCGGACGCCGATCTCAATCCCGCCATGATTCCGAATGCGCACTTCGGACGAGCTGTCGCCTATCTTCACGAAAAAAGATGCGCCGAGGCGCAGGCGGATGTCGACGCTGCGATGAAATTGAAGCCGGGCTATTCCGATGCAATTGCCCTGAGGGTGCAAGTCGACCTGTGCCTCAACCGGCCGGAAAAGGCTGTTGAGGACTTTGAACCGCTGATCGAGGCGTCGCCGACAAGAATGGCCCTGTACAGCGAGAGGGGACGTGTCCGGTGGCTCGCCGGTGATTTCCTCGGTGCTGCGGCAGACTTCGAAAAGGTAAGTCAGAAAGACTCCTACGATGCCTACGCGGTCTTGTGGCTGGAGCTGGCGCGATTGCGGGCTGGCACGCTCGATATCACGCGCGCCAAGCGTGATGTGTCCGATCTGAATCTGATGACTTGGCCGGAACCACTCCTCAATGTCGTCCTTGGGGAAGACACTGTCGAGGAAGCAAATGCGGCGGCGGCACGCGGCGATGAGCAGACGGTCAAGAACCAGCAGTGCGAGGCCAATTTCTATCTCGCGGAATGGATGATCGCGCAGAAAGACCAGGCTGCGGCAAAGCCCATGCTGGAACAGGCGCGCGACAAGTGCCCCAAGAATTTCATCGAGCAGCCCGTCGCTGAAGGCGAGCTCGCAAACCTGAAATGAGCCATCCAATGAACTGGAAAATTCTTATGTCCGCGCCGCTTGCGCTCCTGCTGGGCCAGCCTGCGATTGCCGACGATTGCTCACTCAAACGTATTGCTTCAGTCGACATGACAATCGATTCGGCAGGCGCCGTTTCCGTTCCGATGACGATCAGAGGCCAAAAGGTCGATATGCTGGTCGATACCGGCGGTTATGCCTCGATGATCACCGACAGACTCGCGAAGGACCTCAGCCTGAATTTCCTTCGAGTCAGTTCTCGCGTTCAGATCAGAGGATTTGGCGGCCTGCTCATCGACCATTATGTGGTCGTTCCCGACGTCAATCTCGGCGGGCTGAAGGCAGACCAATTGATGATGCTGGTCATGCCCGAAGACCGGATCGCCACCGAACAGGGGACGATCGCTCCGGACATCTTGCGCGAATATGATGTCGACTTCGATTTTGCCAATGGCAAATTCAATCTGTTTTCCCAGGATCATTGTCCCGGAAAGGTCGTGTATTGGACCAAGGACCCGCCAGCCCAGATCCCCTTCAAAATCGGGGATGGGCGCCATATCGAGGTCCCGATCACGGTGGACGGCCAGCAACTGCGAGCCGCCTTCGACACGGGGTCTTCGACATCGCTGATGAGTCTGGAGACGGCGGAAGACCTGTTTCACTTCGATGAGAAGTCACCCAACCTGAAGGTCATCAACGACAACACGTCGTCAAGCGAGAAGGTGTACCGGTATCCGTTCAAGACGCTTGGCTTCGAAGGCACCACCGTGAACAACCCGGATATCGTGCTGTTCCCGGACAAGGTGTCGGGACTGCACGAAAAGCTCATTATCGGGATGGGCGTGCTGCGCCAGCTTCACCTGTATATCGCGTACGGCGAGAAGCGGCTGTATGTTACGGCGGCCACAGCCCACTGATTTTTTTCAAATCTGCCGCCGCTTGACACTCAGTCCGCCAATCCAAAGAACAGCAAGACTATGCCGATCGTGTCGACCAAGCCGTGCGTCAGCACGGCGACCCAGAGGTTGCGCTTCATCAGCAGGTAGACGGCGCCGATCACGAAACCGTCGCAGGCCGTGGTGAAGATGCCGGCCGGTCCCTGATAGTAGTGACCGAAGCCGAACAGGATCGACGCGGGGAGCAGCGCGATCCAATAGGCGAACGTCGTTCCGCCGAGCGCCTCCGCTGCGCGGCCCAACAGATAGCGGCGATAGGAAACCTCCTCGCCAAAGGCGGCGAAGGTCCACACCAGTCCGAGGCCCTTCAAGGCAGACCAAACATTGCCCTTCAACGAACCGAGCGCGTTGGCGGCCGCGCCAGGATTCTCGTGCAGGCCCATGGCTTTCGCGAGCGGCTCGGTGACGAACTGGCCCATCGCGATCACAGCAATGGCGGCAAGCAGTGCCACGCCGATCGTCACGAGCCACGATCGTGGCCGCACGAGACCGATGGCCCGCCAGTCGCGCGTGCGAATCAAAATTGAAACGATGCCGAGGACGAACAGGATCGGCACTTCGTTGGGAATGGAATGGAAGACATTGTGCGCGATGACGATCGCGCCGCCGATCAGAAACTCGACGAGTGAAAGGCCGCGTTGCGCGGAGGTCAGCCTTCGAATTGTTTCGCCCATCAGACGCCCCGGTATTTTCAATGCCTGCCAAACCCGCCGCCGCCGGGCGTGGCAATGAGGATGGAATCGCCGGCGTCGAGCTGCGTTTCGTCGCGGCCCTTGAGGGTGAGGGTTGTGCCGTCGCTGCGGATCACGATGGTTTCGCCTTTCGCCGCGTCCTCGCCGCCGTTCAGTCCGAATGGTGCGGTTTCGCGCCGGGTGGAGAGCATCGCCGCAGTCATGGCTTCGCGGAATTGGATGCGGCGGATCGTGCCGTCGCCGCCGTGATGGCGTCCGTGACCGCCTGAGCCATGGCGGATGGCGAACTCCTCCAGCAGCACGGGATAGCGCGCTTCCAGAATTTCCGGATCGGTGAGGCGCGAATTCGTCATGTGCGTGTGAACGGCGGATTGACCGTCGAAATCGCGTCCGGCGCCCGCGCCGCCGCAAATGGTTTCATAATACTGGTGGCGCTCGTTGCCGAAGGTGAGGTTGTTCATCGTGCCCTGGCTGGCGGCCAGCACACCCAGACATCCGAACAGCGCATCGCACACCGCCTGGCTAGTCTCCACATTGCCGCCCGCCACGGCCGCGGGATAGCGCGGGTTGAGCAGCGAACCTTCCGGCACGATGATCTCAAGCGGCTTCAGGCAGCCGGCATTCATCGGGATGTCGCTGTCGACGAGGCAACGGAACACGTACAGCACCGCCGCTTTGGTGACGGAGCCCGGCGCGTTGAGATTGTTCGGCTGCTGGGCGCTGGTGCCGGTGAAATCCACGCGGGCGGATCGCGTGGCGCGATCCACCGCAATCTTCACGGCGATGCGCGCGCCGCCGTCCATTGGCATGGCGAAGTCGCCGTCCTTCAGCGCGCCGATCACCTTGCGCACGGACTCTTCGGCATTGTCCTGGACGTGGCGCATGTAGCCGGTCACGGTTTCCGCGCCATAGAGTCCGCACACACGCTTCAGTTCGGCGATGCCGCGCGCGCACGCCGCGGCTTGCGCTTCGAGATCGGCAATGTTCTGGGCCGGATTGCGCGCCGGCCAGCTGCCGCTTTCCAGAACGGCGCGGACGGCCGCCTCGTCGAAGCGGCCCGCCTTCACCATCTGGATGCCGTCGAACAAGGCGCCTTCTTCGTCGATGGTCTTCGAGAATGGGGGCATCGAGCCCGGCGTGATGCCGCCGATATCGGCCTGATGCCCGCGGCTTGCTGTGAAGAAGCGGCGCTTACCGTCGATGAACACGGGCGCGACCACCGTCACGTCGGGAATGTGCGTGCCGCCGTCGTAGGGCGCGTTGGTGACGAACATGTCGCCGTCGCGCATCTTGGGATGCTTGCGCAGGATGGCGGTAACGCAATCGCCCATCGAGCCCAGATGCACGGGCATGTGCGGCGCGTTGGCGACGAGCCCGCCTTCCGCATCGAAGATGGCGCAGGAGAAATCGAGCCGCTCCTTGATGTTCACGGACGAGGCGGTGTTCTGCAACGTGGCACCCATTTCCTCCGCGATCGCCATGAACAGATTTGCGAACACTTCCAGCAACACGGGATCGAGCGATGCGCCGTGTGCACGCGCGGCCGCGCGCTCGGAATACCGAGCCAAGACAACGGCGCGGTCCTTCGTGATCTCCGCGCCCCAGCCTGGTTCGATGACGATCGTCTGATGCGGCTCGATCAGCAGCGCCGGCCCGTCCACGCGTGTGCCCGCCGCGAGGTCGCCCGTTCGATGCACGGCTGCTTCGTGCCATGCGGATTGGGAGAAAAATGAAACTACCTCCCCCCTTGTGGGGAGGTCGGCGAGCCGAAGGCGAGCCGGGTGGGGGGCGGTGGTGGGACGTGCGTCGCCCCCCACCCGATTTGTCTCCGCTCCGCTCGACAAATCGACCTCCGCACGAGGGGGAGGTGATTGCGAAGATGCCTCTACCTCCACCGACTCCACGATCAGCGGCTTGCCTTCGAAGCCGAAGCCGAACAGGCGCGCATGCGCTTCGGCAAACGCACCTGTCATCTGCTCAAGCGACGAAAGCGTGATCGGCAAAGTCGTGTCGCTGCCGTAATATCGGATGTGTGCGCGTGCGATCGACTGCGCACGATCCGCGCCTTGCGCCAGGACTTCGGCCTCAGCCTCGCGCGCGAGTTCCTCTGCTACGGCGGAAATCTCCCGCATCGACGCCGTATCGAGTTCGCGACCGATGGCGCGCTGACGAACACTGCGCAATGCAGCCAATTTCATTCCATAGGCCGACAAGACGCCGGAGAACGGATGGAGGAAGATGCGCGTCATGCCGAGCGCATCAGCGACAAGGCAGGCATGCTGACCGCCAGCCCCGCCGAAGCAGTTCAACGTGTAGTCGCGTGCGTCGTAGCCCTTGGCCACGGATATGCGGCGGATGGCGTTCGCCATGTTTTCGACCGCGATGCGGATGAAGCCGTCGGCAATTTCTTCCGCCGGCTTGCCGATCTCACGCGCCAAGTCGTCGAACGCCGCGCGCACCGTATCCGCATCGAGAGGCTGATCGGCGCCCGGTCCGAAGATGCGTGGGAAGAACTCCGGCCGGAGCTTGCCCAGCATCACATTGGCGTCGGTGACGCTTAAGGGCCCACCGCGGCGGTAGCATGTCGGTCCCGGATCGGCGCCGGCGGAGTCCGGACCCACGCGGAAGCGCGCACCGTCGTAATGCAGGATCGATCCGCCACCGGCCGCCACTGTGTGGATGGCCATCATCGGCGCGCGCAGGCGAACGCCTGCGACTTCCGTTTCGTACACCCGCTCGTAAGTGCCGTCGAAGCGAGATACGTCGGTGGACGTGCCGCCCATATCGAACCCGATGACGTGATCGAAGCCGGCGTCTTTCGCCGTCTCGGCCTGGCCGACGACGCCGCCGGCCGGCCCGGAGGCGATGGCGTCCTTGCCGCGGAAGAAGCGCGGCGCGGCCAGGCCGCCGTTCGACGTCATGAAGGTGAGGCGCACGGGGCCCAGTGCGCGCGACACGCGATCGGCGTAGCGCGACAGGATCGGCGAGAGATATGCGTCGGCCACCGTCGTGTCACCGCGGCTGACGAATTTGGCGAGCGGGATGGTGTCATGGCTGGTCGAGATTTGCGTGAAGCCCAGTTCGCGGGCGATGGCCGCAGCGCGCTTCTCGTGTTCGGGAAAGCGGTAGCCGTGCATGAAGAGGATGGCGCAGCTTTCGAGGCCGTCACGTCGCGCCTGCGCCAGAGATGTCCGCAAGCCATCCTCACCGAGGGGCCGCAGCACTTCGCCTTCCGCCGTGACCCGCTCGTCGGCCTCGATCACGCTGGCATAAAGCATGTCCGGCAATTCGATGTTCAGGGCGAACAGCCTGGGCCGGTTCTGGTAACCTATGCGCAACTGGTCGCGTAAGCCGCGCGTGGTGACGAGCACAAGCTTCTCGCCGGTGCGCGTCAGCAGCGCGTTGGTGGCCACTGTCGTGCCCATGCGGACTTCGGCAATGCGCTCGGAGGGAATGGCCGCACCGCTCGCCACACTCAGGCAGCGGCGGATGCCTTCGAGTGCCGCGTCGTCGTAATTCGGATTGTCGGACAACAGCTTCAGGCTGGACAGCGAGCCATCCGGCGCCTCAGCGACGATGTCGGTGAAGGTTCCGCCACGATCGATATAGAAGCGCCATTGGGCTGACATGGCGCGGACATTGTCTTAAACCTCTGGTCCATGTCCATCTGGGGAAAGATTGGCGGTGCGGCCGCGGGCTTCATTGCGGGAGGGCCTGTCGGCGCGGCGCTCGGCGGCGTGTTGGGTCATGTGGCTGTCGACCGTGGCAAGGCAAGGCAGGAACCCGGCGTTGCCTTCACCATCGCCATTATCGCGCTTGGCGCCAAGATGGCCAAGGCAGACGGACACGCCAGCGAAGATGAAGAAGAAGTGTTCAAGCAATACTTCCGCGTGCCGCCGTCCGAAGAGGCAAACGTCCGCCGAATCTTCCGCATGGCGCGGCAGGACACTGCCGGATTCGAAGCCTATGCTCGGCAGATCGCCGGCATCTTCCGCGGCAATCCGGCCGTGCTCGAAGACATCATGGACGGGCTGTTCGAGATCGCGAAGGCCGACGGCGTCCTGCATCCCGGCGAGCTCGCATTTCTCGAGCGGGTGGCCGACATTTTCGGTTTCGCGCCGAACGAATTCCGGCGCATCCGTGCCTCGCATTTCCCGGACAAGGAAGATCCGTACGTCATCCTCGGTGTGTCGCACACGGCGGACGAGCAGGAGATCCGGCAGACCTTCCTGCTGCTGGTGCGCGAGAACCATCCGGATCGATTGATCGCCCGCGGCGTGCCGCCGGAATTCATCCAGCTCGCCAACGACAAGCTCGCCGTCATCAACGCTGCTTACGACAAGATTCGCGAGGAACGCGGCTTGCCGCGATGATCCCATGACGGCCTTCACGCTGGAACCCTGGCGCGATTTCTACGTGATGATCGGCACGGCATCCGGCGCGCTGATCGGCGCCAGCTTCATCGTGGTGACTCTGTCGGCAAATCTTGCAAGCCGTGCGGTGGGCATACGCGGGTTCATTTCGCCGACGGCCGGTCATCTGGGAACGGTGCTGATTGGCTCCGCCATTCTCGCGATCCCCGGTATCAGCGGATGGGCTGTTGCCATATTGCTCGGCCTTGGTGGTCTTGTTGGGGCCATCTATTGCAGCATCGTCGCGCGGCGCATCTGGGCGATGAAATTGCTGATCGAAGACCGCCTCTGGTACGTGCTGATGCCGCTCGCAGCCTATGTCATCATGTTCGCGGCGGCTGTGATGATCGTGCTGCGGATCGACTCGCCACTTTATGTGTTGGCGGCGTCGCTCATCGTTCTGTTGATCGCCGGAATGCGCAATGCCTGGGACATGGCGAGCTTCATGATCCTGCGGCCGCCCGATCCACCGCAGTGAAGCTCGCCATTCAACACGGATCTATTGCGTCAGCGCATCGATCATCTTCTGGCCTTTCGGTGAGCCGAGGCCGGTCACGAGGTCGTAATTCTTCACGGCCGTGAAATCGCCGCTGACGCCACCCACGACATCGTGGAAGATGGACTTGAACGTCTTCTTGTCCTGCGACAGCTCATAGAGCGTCGGATTCAGGAAGCCTACGGTCGGCTTGCTCTGCTTCCCCGCCTGCTCGTTGGCGAGCGCAATGAAGCCTGCCCACATGGGCGACGAGAAGCTTGTTCCCGCCCACCCGCCGGAACAGTGTGCGTTGTGGCAGACATACATGTCGAAGTCCGCGTTTGCTGCGATGTCGGGCACGTTGCGCAGCGTTTTGGAGCCATCGTTCTTCTTGTTGATGAACGGCTTCTGATAGGGCTCGATCGTGATGCTCGTGTCGACAGAAGGACCGCCGGCACTGTCGTCCCAGCCGGTTTCGGATTGGTAGGGACCAGCCGGTCCATTGGTCAGGAGATCCGTGCCGCCAACCCCGGTGATATTCGCATCTTCTTCAGGCCACGGGCCGCTGTCGATGAGGCTGGAGAAGTCGCCGCTGGCCGTAAGGTAGCTTTGCCCCTGGGCCGCCATCTCCTGATAGAGCGCGTCTTCGGTGACGAAATCCTCGTCATAGCCCCACGAGGTCGAAAGCTGCTTGGA
>Ga0335085_10000769_pt1 | contig 81284 bp, 74 predicted proteins | sample Lox_Sample_45_FD_206712 | JGI IMG/M metagenome (GOLD analysis project Ga0335085, IMG submission 206712) | Soil microbial communities from Loxahatchee National Wildlife Refuge, Florida, United States - Lox_Sample_4.5 | ecosystem: Environmental > Terrestrial > Soil > Wetlands | place: USA... | reverse complement strand
ACAAACCGCATGCGTTCGTCCATCACAGAACTCTCCTTCCATGGCATCTCCTCTCCAACCCCTTCGGGCCGAAAAGTGTAACCCATGTCTCCGGAACGTTCTGTTACCTATGTCTCGGAACGGACAGTCATCGCGCGACAGCTCGCAAATCCAGTTCACTTCCCAGGTCTTTCCTCCATCCGCAGAAAATGACTGCTCCATGCGCGCCGACCATAGCGAGAGATTCAGCCACACATAGCGCACCAGGATCGCCCTCCCCTTGAACTGTTCCTGATCGTAGAACTCCCCGCGATTTCCGGCAAAAGCCCCAACCACCGGAGGCAGGCCCAGCGTTCCCTTATCGACATCCACCAAGAAGATGCTCCACTGATGTGACATTGGGTTGTAAAGACGAAGTGTCTGTCCCTTGATGTGCAGTTTCTTGTCCGTGCTGGTCGCCTCGAACTCCTCGAAGTTAGCGTTGCTGTCGAGAATCTTCTTGTGGTTCGAGATGCCGTCGTATTCCACACACACGTTGGAGTTGTTGAGCCGGTCCGGCAAGCGGCGCACGTGGGCCTTCCAGTTCCCAATCAGAAAGTCAAAGTCATGAGACCCGTCACGCTGCGGCAGGTTTACCGAATCTGGAGCATTTTGCCCATGGGATGAAACAAAAACCATGGCGACGAGAATCGGTGCGACGAACGAAGCAACCTTGGTTGTCATACGAAGTTCATCCTTTCGATCCATGATCATCGGACGCGGCGCACAGGACCTTGGTTAGCTGCCTTCGTCCCACTTCTTGGAGACAGTAGGAAATTTGTCTCGATTTCGCCTAGAATGCTTCCCACTTGCTGCGACTGGGGAACCTGACTTCCATGCCCGCTACGATTCCGGCCAACTCTGACATCGCTACCGAATTTCCCAGTAAGGTCGCCGGACCCTGTGTATTCGTCCTCTTCGGCGCCGCCGGTGATCTGACGAAGCGAAAACTGATTCCGGCGTTGTTCAATCTGGTCCAAGCCAAACTCCTTCCGGATACTTTCGCCGTGATGGGGGTCTCGGTCGACGACTTGGACGCAGATAGCTTCCGCAGCCAGGTCAGTGAATTTCTTCCCAGGCACGACGGCGGGGCTTACGACTGGCTTCGCAGCCGCTTGTTCTACGAACGCGGCGACTTTGGCGACCCAAGCACGTTCGTGCGCCTTCGCGACCGGCTCGCCGCCATCGATGCTGAGTCTCACACGGAAAGCAACTATCTCTTCTATCTCGCCACGGCGCCAAAGTTCTTCGCACCGATCGTGCAGCAGCTCGGCCGCTCCGAACTCTCCAGACAAGACAATGGACGCTGGCGCCGGGTTGTCATCGAAAAGCCTTTTGGAACGGACCTCGATTCGGCCAGGGCCCTGAATCGCGACATTAAGAGCGTCCTCCAGGAAAACCAAATCTTCCGCATCGATCACTACCTGGGCAAAGAGACCGTGCAGAACATCATGGTCTTCCGCTTCGATAACGCGATCTTCGAGCCAATCTGGAACCGCCGGTACATCGACCACGTGCAGATCACTAACGCCGAAACCGTCGGCGTCGAGCGCCGCGGCGCTTACTTCGACAATGCAGGAACTCTCCGCGACATGGTGCCCAACCACGTGATGCAGCTCCTCAGCCTGACCGCAATGGAATCCCCCGTCTCCTTCCAGGCCGACGCCGTCCGGAACGAGCAGGCCAAGGTCCTGCACTCCCTCCTTGCTCTGAACTCGGAAGACGTCCTGCAGAACAGCGTCAGGGGACAATACGGCGACGGCATGATCGGTGACGAGCGCGTTCCCCGCTACCGCGCTGAACCGGGCGTGAATCCAGAATCGCGCACCGAAACTTTCGTCGCGCTCAAGCTCAACATCGACAACTGGCGATGGGCCGGAGTTCCCTTTTATCTCCGGACCGGCAAACGCCTCGCGCGGCGGCATACCGAAATTGCCATCCACTTCAAGCGCATGCCGTTCGAATTGTTCCGCAATGCTCCGTTTCACAAGCTCCACACCAACACGCTCGTGATTCAGATTCAACCCGTGGAAGGAATCTCGCTGAGCTTCGGCGCGAAGATCCCGGGGCCCGTTCTGCGCGTCGGCTCCGTTGACATGAGTTTCGAATATTCCAAGTACTTCGGTGCCGACGCCTACACCGGCTACGAAGTCCTTCTCTACGACTGCATGATCGGCGATGCCACACTTTTTCAGCGGGCCGACATGGTCGAAGCCGGATGGAGCGTCATCGATCCCGTCCTCGATGTCTGGAAGGCTCTCCCACCACGCAAGTTTCCCAACTACGCCTCTGGCACCTGGGGCCCCATCGACTCCGACCAGTTGCTCCAAGCTGATAACCGTCAATGGAGGAAAATCGAGCCATGATTCTCGCCGGAGAAATTGGCGCCACTCGCACGCGCCTGGCCGCATATGAAAGCGAAGGCAATCGTCTGCAATGCGTGGTCGAGAAGACCTTCCTGAGTCAAAACCACGCGAGTCTCGCCGAAATCCTGCCGCGGTTCACTCGAGCCGAAGGCATTCCGGTGCATAGCGCGTGCTTCGGCGTAGCCGGCCCGGTACGGGGCGGTCGAAGCAAGATCTCCAATCTTCCCTGGACCATCGACGCCAAGGAACTCGCAGCACAACTTAAGCTGAACTCGGTCGGACTACTCAACGACCTCGAAGCCTATGCGTACGGCATCGACGCGCTCGATTCGAAAGACTTCATTACACTCAGCGCAGGCTCCGAAGATGCCGAAGGCAACCGCGCCGTAATCTCTGCGAAGACTGGGTTAGGGATGGCCGGTCTCTACTGGGATGGATTCCGCCATCATCCCTTCGCCTGCGAGGGCGGCCACGCCGATTTCGCTCCCAGAGATCAAATTCAGACCGAACTGCTGGCGTATCTGCAGAAAGAATATGGCCGCGTCAGTTGCGAACGTATTCTTTCTGGTCCAGGAATCCGCCATATCTACGACTTCCTCCGCGATGCGAAGCAGATGGATCAGCCTGCCTCCCTGCGGGAACAACTGAACGCTGCTGCTGACCCCTCGCCCGTCATCTCGCAACTGGCAGTGGAAAGAAAATTCCCGATCTGCGAGCAGACGATGTCAATATTCGTGAGTGTCTTCGGAGCCGAGGCGGGAAACTGCGCGCTCCGCTACATGACGACAGGAGGCATTTTCATCGGCGGTGTCATCGCCGCCAAAATCGCCGCAAAGATGCAGGACGGAACCTTCATGCAAGCCTTCCTCGACAAGGGTCGCATGGAATCCATCCTGAAAGACATGGCGGTGCAGATTATCGTCAATGACAATTGCGGATTGATTGGCGCGGCTCGTTACACGCTGGTGCAGAAGGCATTCAAGAGCGGCAGCCGCCCAGCAGAATAGTTCGGACAAGCCTGTTGCCACTTTACCTACTTCACGAGTGAGAAATTCACACGTATCTGCGTCTCCATCTCCATCGCTTGCCCATTCAACAAATACGGCCGATACTTCCACTGCCGCACCGCTTCCATCGCGGCCGGAGCCAGAGCCGAGTCTCCGCTGATCAGCTCAAGCTTCGAAACATTTCCCTCCTTGTCGATCGTCGTCTGGAGCAGAACCGTGCCCTGAATGTGCTGCACTCGCGCGTCGTGCGGATACTCGGGATTCACTTTGTGGACCAGCAGCTCTTTGCTGAAGCCGGCGGAAACGCGGACACGCTCCGGGACGGCAGCATGCCCGACAACAACTTCTTCTTCCATAAGATCCGGTTCGCTAACAGTTCCAATCCTCTCGTGCTCCGCGAGCGAGAAGGTCAACCGCACCGTGCTCACAACCGGGATCAATTTCCCGCGCTTGTCGTAGGGAATGTATGTCCATTTCTTCACTGCGTCCATCGCAGCTGGCACCAGGGCCGGATCTCCACTGACGCGCACGACACCTTCAACCGCTCCCTCCGCGCTGATCTTCGCATCAAGAACGACTGTGCCTTGAATTCGATCTTTAAGCGCCGCTGCCGGATACTCCGGATCGATCTTTTTGATGCGGAGCGGCCGCATGACTTCCTCAGGCACTCGTTCCACACCCAAAATGGAAGGAAGCCCCGAGGCAACGCCGGCAGTCACTGGGTATGGCGGCACCTCATCTTCATGCTTCTTGGCTTGTGCGCCAGCGCGAAGCGCAGATGTGAAACCGATCAACACAAAGAACAACGTCGCCGTGTGTTTTTTCATTCTGGTGGTCCAAAAAACGTCCGCTTCAGTGGCTTTCACTGCTCCAGCGTGAAGTTCACCTGAACCTGGGATTCGACTTCCACCGGCACCCCATTCAGCAGATACGGCCGGTACTTCCACAGTCGCACCGCCTCCATCGCCGCATCGTGCAACTCCGCCGGACCGCTCACAATGTCAAGGCGGGAGATGCTTCCCTCTTTGTCGATCCTCACTCTTAACAGAACGATTCCTTGGATGTTTTGCGCTCGAGCCTCCGGTGGATATTCGGGATCGACTTTGCGGACCAGCAGTCCCTGGAGCACACCCGCCGAGACGCGCACCCTCTGCGGCGAACCATTGTCCGGGGCTGTTGGGAACTTTGCTGGCGGCGTGGGTTCAGTAATGATCCCATCCTGGCCGTTCTGCGAAACTCTGAATTCCAGCTGTGCCGTAGTCTCAACCGCTCCTGGGACGCCGTCCACCATGTACGGCTTGTATCTCCACTGCTTTACCGCCTCCAAGGCAGCCGGCGCGAGCGTCGGATGGCCGCTAATCAATGTCGCGTTTTCGACATCACCAGATGCATCGATCCGGACGTCGAGCACTACGATGCCCTCGATCCGTTGACGAATCGCCGGTGGCGGATACGTAGCATCCACTTTTTCCACTCGCAGCGTCCGCGTCACCGCCTCGGGTGCGCGCGGTACTCCCGGTGTCGGCGGGGGTAGGCTAATGCCACCGGGGATACTGCCTACAACTCCGGCGGCGACTCCTGTCGGCGGAGGATTATCTCCCAGCTTGAAATTCACCTGTATATCGGTCTCGACTTCCACGGTCTCACCCTCGACCACGTACGGCTGATATCTCCACTGCCGCACGGCCTCGATCGCAGCGGGACCCAGCATGGGATGTCCGCTGATCAAGTTCAGGTCGCGAATTTCTCCCGCCTTGTTGATGATCACTCGCAGAACTACCGTGCCCTGAATGCGCGCCTGCCTCGCCAGCGGGGGATATACCGGTGCAACTTTCCGCAGCACCTGCAAAGTGCTCGCTTGCACTTGCGTCGCCGTCGGGGGCGCTTCTTGTGACCAGCCGAGCAGCCCAAGAACACTGAACGGCAAAAGCGCAACGGTTGTCAGAATTCGTAGCATATTGCGAGCTATCTTGCCTCAAGGTGTATGAATAGGCCAGCGCGAAATGGATCTGGCATTGGGTCAGGTATTCTATCTTCGAGATCGCCGAATACAACCCCTCTTGCGTGCTATTACGACGGACGCCAATCTCAGGGCTACCGGATACGTCGTACGAACTTCGTGATTGCCTCCAGCACCGACTCCGGTTGATCCCGTTGCGCCGAGTGCCGGCAGTCTGCCAGCGCCAGCACCTCCACCGGCCCGACACTCTGTTTCCGGATCGCCTCTACCTGCGCCATCGTCCCGTACTGATCCTCGAGCCCCTGGATTGCCAGGATCGGACAAGTTATCCGTGGCAGATACTCTTCGATATTCCAGTTGCGAAACTCCGGATGTAACCAGATGTCATTCCATCCCCAGAACGTGCGCGCGGCGTCGCGGTGGTGACGCGCAAGTTTCTCCGGCAGGTTCGTTGTCTCGAACTTGACCTTGGCCTCAGCGATGCTCGTCACACTCAGGTCCTCGACGAACACATGAGGCGCCAGCAAGATCAAGCCGTTTACCCGATCATGCACTCCGGCATAGATAAGTGCGATCGACCCGCCATCGCTGTGGCCCACGAGAATCGGATTTTCAATGTTTAGCTGCGAAAGCAGATCGGGCAATGTGATCAGGGCCTCATCGTGCATGTAAGGTACGTTCCGGGGCCCCTCGAGTAAATCCGAATTGCCCGATCCATATCGCGAAAACACCGTGACCGGACATCCAGTCGCCTCTGCTACACGCGCAGGAAAATCTTTCCAGTGCGAGACCGATCCCAGCCCCTCATGCAAGAACACCAATTCCGGAGCGTTCCTCTCCGCGGCCTGTATCCGAAGGACTTCCAGTCCGTGGCCACCGGCAGCAACTCTGAGTGTTTTCGTAGTCAATCGACCTTTTCTCAGCGAAGGGTTTTCAGCGTTCCGCGGCTAAATAGGTTTACTGCCGACCAAGGAATCGCAACACCTTTGCCAAACTATCGTCAACCACCCTGTATCGAACTTGTAAGATATCGTAAGCTATAGAAATAAGGAGAACATTCAGTGCGCTGCCCACGCTGTGGGAATGAGAATTCCGAGCAGAACCGTTTCTGTGGAATGTGTGGCACGTCGCTGCTGTCGGCGCCCGAGGCCACACCGGCGCAGCCGAAGCCACCGCAGCCTGCGGCTCCGCCGGCGACCAGCGCCGCGGCAAGGCCCCAAGCTGTGGAAACACCTCGCATCACCACTCCTGTCGCGGAAGAAGCGCCTTCGATCAGCGGGCCATCGTTCCTCGGCCTCAGCGATCCCGCTCCCCGCAAAGATTCCCCCGGACGGCGCGCCACTCTCAGCATCGACCCGCATTCGGCCCCCGGATCGAATCTCGATTATCTCCTCGACGATGAAGAACAGCCGCACCACTGGGGCATTGGGAAGATATTCGTAATTCTCCTCGCTCTGGCCCTCGCAGTAGGATTCGGTTACTTACGCTGGAGAAAGACCGGCCTCTCATTCCTAACCAAGAAACCAGCGGCCGTCGCACAAAACTCAACCGACTCGACATCTCCACCAACCTCGACTCCGGGCATCACTCCAGAGCCGCAGCCGGCGACTTCCTCGGCGCCGAGCATTCAACCTGTAACAGACTCTGCGGCTCCGGCAGCCACGCCATCGGCCTCGACCACTGAGCCCAATGCGGCGGCGTCTGACCCGGCTGCTTCCACTCCTACCGGCGACGCCATCAAACCAGCCGACGCAGCGTCCCCGGCTCCGGAGAAGCCCGCAACGCCATCTGCGAAAGATTCCGGCTCTGCAACCAAAGAACCTCCCTCTGAGACTCCTGCACCCAAAGCTACCGCTCCGCCTAAGGAAGCCCCGCCAAAGCCTAGTCCGGCCAAGCCGACCGACACTGTCGTCGAAGCGCAAAAATATCTCTATGCACGCGGCGGCGTCTCCCAGGATTGCGACCGCGGGCTTCGCATGCTGAAACCCCTTGCCAATCAAGGCAATTCGAAGGCAATGGTCGAGATGGGCGCGCTGTATTCGGCAGGCCTTTGTACTCCACGCGACTTGCCCACGGCCTATCGATGGTTCGCCCAGGCCTTGCACAAAGATCCCGAAAACCAGGCCATCCAAAACGACCTGCAAAAACTCTGGGGAGAAATGACCCAACCGGAGCGCCAGCTCGCCATCAAGCTCAGTCAGTAGCGAAGGGACCTGAAACCGCGTGTGTTCTGCTCTACACTAGGATCAGTGATGTTCCGCCCCCGCTTATCGGTTGCACTGTCAGCACTCCTCCTTGCATCTCTGCCACTCTCCTCTCAGTCGATGAGCGAGGATCAGCAGACGGCTCCTCCCACACGGCATTCCATGGGAAGCCGCAAGCACTATGTCGGCCTGGGCAACTTCGGAGAAGTCACCCCCAACCTCTACCGAGGGGGCCAGCCCGGCGCCGACGGTCTCAAGGAACTGAAGAAGATGGGAGTATCGATCGTCGTCGATATGCGCGGAGGCCAGAGCGAAAACGAAAAAAAGGCCGTCGAGGAACTCGGCATGGACTATGTCTCCATACCGTGGCACTGTCCATTTCCCTCAGACGAGCCCTTCAGCAAATTCCTGAAGTTGGTTGAACAGAATCCCGGCAAGAAGATTTTTGTTCATTGTCGCCTGGGCGACGACCGCACAGGACTGGCCATCGCGACCTATCGCATGGCCGAAGAAGGCTGGTCTCCCGACGAAGCCATGAAGGAAATGGAACTCTTTGGCTTCCGCGACATTCACCGCGTAATCTGTCCGACGCTAGCTCACTACGAAAAGGAATTCCCCAAACATCTGAAGAACAATCCCGCGTTTCGAGAATTGCAAGCGGCCAAACAATAAGACGCAGATCGACACGGATTCACGCGGATCTTGTCTTTTTGGTCCATGAAAATCCGTGTTAATCCGCGTTAATCCGTACCAAAGAAGTTGAAGTTCTAAACTTCATCCTGCTCCTTCAACTTAGCGATCACGGTGAAATCTTCCAAAGTAGTCGTATCCCCTTTCACCTCTCCGCTGGTCGCCAACTCCCGAAGCAACCGCCGCATGATCTTCCCGCTGCGCGTCTTCGGCAGCGTATCCGTGAAGCGTATGTCGTCCGGCTTCGCCAAGGCGCCAATCTCCTTGGCCACCCATTTGCGCAATTCTTCCTTCAGTTCATTCGACGGTATTCTTCCCTGTTCCAGCGTGACAAATGCCGAAATCGCCTGCCCCTTCAACTCATCCGGACGCCCCACCACCGCTGCCTCCGCGACGGCATCATGCGCCACCAGCGCCGATTCCACTTCCATCGTGCTCAACCGATGCCCGCTCACGTTCAACACATCATCGACACGTCCCATGATCCAGAAATATCCGTCTTTGTCCTTGCGTGCGCCGTCGCCGGTGAAATACACCCCCGGAATCTGCGACCAGTAGTTCTTCACATAACGGTCCGGATCTCCATACACTGTCCGTAGCATTCCCGGCCAAGGCCTCTTCAATACCAGGAATCCTCCCGACCCATCCGGCACCGGCTTGCCATCCATCGTGACAATCTCCGGCACCACCCCCGGGAAGGGGCGCGTCGCCGACCCTGGCTTCGTCGCAATGGCGCCCGGAATCGGTGTCAGCATGATGTGTCCCGTCTCCGTCTGCCACCACGTATCAACGATGGGACACTTATTCCCGCCGATCGTCTCCCGATACCACATCCACGCTTCCGGGTTGATCGGCTCTCCCACGGTGCCGAGCAGCCGCAGGCTCGACATGTCATGCTTCTTCGGCCATTCATCCCCCCACTTGATGAACGTCCGAATCGCCGTCGGCGCCGTGTAAAACACATTCACTTTGTGCCGGGCGATGATCGACCAGAACCGGTCTGGCTCCGGACAATTCGGCGCCCCTTCATACATCAGGCTCGTCGCGCCGTTCTGCAGCGGCCCGTACACGATGTAGCTATGTCCCGTCACCCATCCGATGTCCGCCGTGCACCAGTACGTGTCTTCATCCTTCAAGTCGAATACCAGCTTCGAGGTCAGATACGTCCCCACCGAATACCCACCGGTGGTGTGCACCACGCCCTTCGGCTTCCCCGTCGTTCCCGACGTGTACAGGATGTAGAGCGGATGCTCCGCATCGAGTGGCTCCGCCGGACAAACCTCCGAGGCCTTCGCCATCAATTCGTGCCACCAATGGTCCCGGCCCGCCTGCATGTTGATCGGAGTTCCGGTCCGCTTGTAAACAATCACATGCTTCACCGAAGGACACGACTTCAGCGCCTCTTCCACCGCCGGAAACAACTTCACCTCGGTCCCGCGACGATATGATCCATCCTGCGTGATCACCGCCGACGCCTGCGAATCGTGAATGCGATCCACCAGCGCATTCGATGCGAATCCTCCGAACACCACCGTATGCGGCGCTCCAATCCGCGCGCACGCCAGCATCGCGACCGGCAACTCCGGAGTCATCCCCATGTAGATTGCCACCCGGTCGCCCTTCTTCACACCGAGGCCCTTCAACACATTCGCGCACTTCTGCACCTCGCGATGCAGTTGCTGATACGTCACCACCCGCACTTCCCCCGGCTCACTCTCCCAGACAATCGCCGCCTTGTTCTTCCTCCACGTCGCTACATGCCGGTCCAGGCAGTTGTACGACAGGTTGATCTCGCCGCCCACAAACCACTTTGCCCACGGACAATTCCATTCCAGCACCTCATCCCACCTTTTGAACCAGTGCAGGTCGCTCGCCACGCGCGCCCAAAAGGCGTCCGGATCGTCCACCGATTCCTTGTACAAGCGCTCGTACTCCTCCATGCTGGGGACGTGTGCCTGCCGGCTGAACTCCGCTGGAGGCTCAAACTTCCGCTGCTCCTGCAAAACGGAATCAATGCTGGTGGATTGGGGATCGATCGTTGCTTTGTCGGCCATCGGAACCTCAAGCTGGGGATTGTTCGCGCTGGGCGCGAAGTCGCAGGAGCTTATTCTACGACGGAAATCACTCGAAGTGATTTAGCTCACAACCGGAAATTGCAGGTTGCCAGATCGGGACTTCCTACGCGAACCTTCGTACCGTTGGCGGTTGAAAGATTTTCATGGGCATTACGTCCGTCATGCGAATTCGGGCAACGGACGTGCTAAAAAACGCTATGGGGAATCTCCCGGAGAAGCCGTTGCGCCAGGCTCTGCGCGTGCTGGCGATCGCAGCCATTGCTGTATTCGCCGGCTGCTGGGCGCGCTCCTACTTTCCCACTGTCCGCGTCGACGACGATTCCGAATCCCAATCTGAACTGGCGGCAGCTCAGAACAGCGCTCAGCCTTTGCTCGACGCACTCGAGAAATATCACGCTGAGAACGGCCTTTACCCCTCAAGTTTGAATCAGCTGTCGCCTGGATACCTTGCGTCTTCCGCAGGCTTGACCGCCTATCGCTATTCGGCCCGTCATGATGACTGGGTCCTCCAATCCGATGCCTGCCTGGATCGCCAAAAAGATGATCGCGAGAAAACTCTCGGGCACGCGATCCTGCAACCGACTAACCACACCCCGTATGCAGTCTCCCGAAATCAACGCGACTGTCTCTCCGGCTACCGTGAATACCAACTGCAGTCCCCAGACTTCCCGCCAGACGTTGAATCCCGCTACGAGAAGCGTTGGGCGTACTACGATTCCCAGCCGCAGTACTGGACGGTAGGCTGGTGCGAGCAAGTAAGAACCAAAGAGAATACGCAGGAGCTAGCCACAAACGGCGTGTGCCGCGAGCGCTAAGGAATCAAAGATCCTGTGAACCGCGCCGCATCACAGGTGTTCCTTAGTGAACCTTAGTGCCCTTAGTGGTGAATGCCGTTGATTTCTGCTCGTACCACCCCAAAACCCGCGACTCGAATTCCTGAGGCGCCACCAATATTGCCCCACAGTGATCCGCACCGGAAACCTCCCACAACACAGTCTGCGGAGCAAGAGCATGGATCGCCCGCGAATGCCGCACCGGGACGTTTCCGTCCATCTGCCCGTGAATCAGCAGCACTGGTACCTGCGATCTCGCAACCGCGTCTTCGGGCGAGACTCGCCCCATGTCGAACCCATACTTCCAGCGCGCTCTGAGAAAGGCAATCTCCACCACTGGACGCAGCAAAAACCGCCCCACCCAAGGTCCGAGACCAAACGGCTGGCCCATCCGGTCATAAGCGATCTCCCGGAAATTCGAGAACGGAGACTCCGCCACTATCGCACAGAACCTTGGCTCTGTATCCAGCGCTTGCAGTAACTGCGCCGCTCCCATCGACTCCGCCATCCCGTACACGCAATGGGGATGCAACGAGGAGACCAGATAGTCAACCCACTGGTGAATGTCGCCCCGTTCAATCCATCCGTACGTGGCGATTGATCCGCCGCTCACCCCGTGAGCCCGCGCATCGGGCAGCAACACGGAGTATCCGTGGGCCAGGAAAAGCTGCGCGTACCCAGTCATGCCCAAGCGGTTGTCGCCAAGACCGTGAAGCACTACGACGGCATCGCCGTTCGGATGCTCCGACCGCAGCAGCCAGCCCTTCAACAGAACTCCGTCCAGGGCACTGATGGAAACGTCGTACAATTGCCCGCGTGCCACACGAACTGTATTCAAAAAGCTAACAACTTCATCTACATCGAGTGGACGCCGCCCCGGGTGCAGCGCTCCGTCGGCCAGCGAAATCCCGCCGATCGTGCACAAGACGGCATACAAGCAGGCAAGAATGACAAACCATCGCACTCCGCGGCCGCGACTCATGCTCTCAATTGTACGGACGAGTGAAGCAGAGAGTTCCTTACACTCAGATATCCAGAAACCGCGCCCGCGTTTCCTCCGACGGCAAAGGACAAGTCTTGTACTTCCCGAAGACTCGGTACCGGTTTCGCGCTACGATCTCGTATCCCCAATCGCGCACCGGGCGCGGCAACGCGCCGAGAACTCCCGCCCAGACCCGCCATATCCCGCCGAATTCGCAAAGCACAAACTGAACCGCCTCCGAGCGCCCGAGCAGCACGTCGTTCTCCTTCTCCTTTACTCCCGCTCGGCTAGTGATCACGTAAATAGTATCGAGAGACGTAGGATCGGCTCCGTGGCGTGCCAGAATCTGTGTCGCCAGTTGACTTTGCAGCGACGCAAATCGAAAGACACCCTCGCGATCATGCCGCAGGACAAACTGCACCGCCCGGTTACACAGTCCGCACACGCCATCGTAGAGAAGGATCGGATGGGTCTTCACCTCATCGCCGGACACTGTCGCAGTCACCGGATTTTCACGCACAACACCTGAGGTCTCCCAAGGTAAAAGGACCCATTTCGGGCAGACCATGCTCTATCTCTACAGGAGTGAATCTGCGCGTCGGAAGCAGGTCGTTAGGAAGTGGATCGCATGGAGTGGCCGGCTCGACTACTCCTTCCACGAGAATCTGCACCTGTGCCTTAGCGACTAACGGAATTCGCATCGTCCATTCGCACACTTGTGCCAGCAGCCGATGGAACAAGACTGGTGCGGGAAAAATCAGGACTCCGCGCCGCAACACCTCCGCAACCCGCCGGACCGTCTCACTCAGAAGGAGTTCCTCGGCACCGGTCAGGGCAACCGTCATTTCTGGTAGTCGGCCATCGACAACAACGGCGTGCAACACCCGCACCAGATCGTCCACTGCAAGAGGTCGAATCGGCTTCTGGCGGAAGCCCACTGTGGCAAGGAGAGGAACGGTGTAAATCGCGTGGCTCAGATGATCAAGCATGTGATCACCCCGGTCATACACCATACCTGCCTTGATGATGGTGTAATCGAGTCGCGAGTTTCGAACAATCTCTTCCGCCGCCCATTTCGATTCGTGATACGGAAAACCGCAATTCGGGCGGGCACGCAGAAAGCTCATCAGAGCAACGCGCCGAACACCTGCCTTCTGCGCGGCCTCGACAACCTTCCTCGTGCCCTCAATATGGATATGCTGATACGTCTGGGAACCTAGTTCACGGTTTATTCCCGCGCAATGCGCAATGGCGTCGCACCCTCGAAATGCCTGAGTCAGTATCGTGACGTCGGACAAATCGCTGGATATACAGGTAACTTCGCCGATCCCGGACCGTCTCTGGTTCCCCTTAGCACGCCTCGACAGCACAACGACTTGATGCCCCTCTTCAAGCAGCCGTTCTGCGAGATGCCTGCCAACAAATCCAGTGCCACCCGTAATTGCGATCCTCACAATCGGCGCTCCTTCTCTGCTCTGCGACGAAATAAGACTTGAGTTGGACACACGGTACTTAGAAAATCACCCAAGGCAGATGCGATCCGGTCTGCCTCCAGTCGATACAGAATGCGGTTTCCCATCCGGCGTTCTGAAACCAGTTCTGCGCTTTTCAAAATAGATAAATGCCGGGAGATTGAAGGCCCAGAAATGGAAAAGCGGCGTGCGATCTCCCCGGCCGCCAGCTCTCCCCCTTTCAGATCCTGCAATATCTGCCGCCGGGTAGGGTCCGCCAGGGCGCGGAACGTGCGGGAAGCAGGCTTCATATTTACAGTTTAGCTATTTTGCTAAATAGCGTCAACACTCAGCAGGTATGCTCACCTGCAAGTCCCTCGATCGAGAGAGACGCTAGTAACCTCTACTAGCCGGATGGTCACCAGCCTCCAGTTACCCCGTTTCATCTATTACTAGGATCGCTGGCGCCCAAATGCTGAGAGAATGTACTGTTACACGCACAACGATGTCGAAGCCGCCCTCAACCCGGAATCCCGATCCCCAGGAAGAGGCCCGCAAGTTTGAGCGCCACGCCGTGACCATCCCGGTCGATGTCACCATCGTCCTGAACGGCGCTCGCTCCACTCATCGCGGCCAGGCCTCGGATATCAGCCGCGGCGGCATGCGCCTGTTTCTTCCCCGCGAACTCGACTCCGGCACCAGTCTCATCCTCGAATTCCTCATCCCTTACAACACCACCCAGATCGTCGTTCGCGGAGTCGTCCGTAATCGCAACGGCTTTTCGCACGGCGTGGAGTTCATCGATTCCACGCCCGAACAGCAGCAAATGATCGAGCGTACCTGCTCCATCTTCAAACTCTTGCGCTGATCCTCCCTATTCGTATCGCAGTGCTCTCATCGGATCGACCCGCGAGGCCGACCGCGCCGGTATCGCACATGCCCCGGCCGCAACCAGGCTCAGCAGAACCGAACCCGCGAGCAGAATCCATGGATCGCGTGAGTTCCCCTGCGCCCACTTCTCGAGCATCGCGTCGAGCGTAATAGCCAGTTGGACAAGTTTCAGAAATATTTCTCGTCCGAAATAAACAACTTAGCGAAAAACCATCCTCAAAAGGGTCTTGCCAAGATTCTGGCCCCGCAAACCTAAATTAACGGTAAGGGTCCCTCGACCAGCTTCTTGTCATAATCTGCAATCCACAGCTTGTCAGAGGAATCGACTGCCACTCCGACAATATTTCCGCCCGGCAGTGCAGGCCAGTCATGGGGAGGATTTTCGCCCTGATTATCCGACCGCGAGAGGAACAACACCTGCCTCCCCGATGCCAACAGCGTATGAAACCGCGAAGTCGCGATGGACTGCACCGCCCCGACATTGGACGACAATAATTCCTCCTTCCCATCGGGAATAGATACCGCGTACGCTTCTCCTGTATTGTCGTCCGCCACAATCAGCCGGTGCCCTGATTCATCAAAGGTCATGTTGCCCGGCGATTGAATCTTGCTGAGGGACCACGTTTGGAACGACGATGCATCCCACCTGTCCCAATACCGGATCTCCCGGCGCTCCGGCATGCTCACATAAAGGTTTCGGCCGTCGTTGGCTATGCCGACACAGCGCTGGTGTGCCGCCATCAGCAGGCTGCTGGTTGTCCTGGTCGAAAGTGAGTACCGGTAAACCGTGCACCCGAGTTGTGATCCTGCCACCAGGTACACGGAATCTGCTGTTGCCGCAATCGCGTAGCCCGACATAGCGCCTGGAATCTGAAACAATCTTTGAATCCCCCCTGAGCCCTGTTGACCTGGTGTCAGCTTCGATACCGCCCCACTTCGATCCAACGCAAAAAGACCGGAGGTCGCATTCTCCGTCAAGTCAGCGGGCTGCCATCCATTGGCCTGAAACACCGTCATCGTCACCGTGGGTGACGGCGGTAGAGCTTTCGCCAGGTCCAACACCTGCGGAGACAACCGCAGCAATGTGTAGTACTGATAGCTTCCGCCCTGGTTAGCAAACGCGGAGTCCTGAGTCACGGCCGAAGCCTTGATCAAGTCCAGCAGCGCACTGCGCGAGACATGAGGAACTGCCGGTATCAGCGCAACCGCTGCGTTGTACACCGCGGCGTCTATCGAACTCTGCTTCGCCATTGCCAACGAAGAATCGGACGCCTTGCCTACGAAGTACCAGTTCCCGGCTTTGTCGATAGGGACGTTGCGCGTCCAGTCCGGAAGTGAGGACTGGGATTGCGCATAGACCACCGGTAAAGAATTCGGAAGCAGGTTCCAAGTCGTCCTGGTGGCGGTAGTACTGCCGTTCAGAGTGTCTGCCACCGCCTGGAAACGGCTGAGTTCCTTTCCAAAGTCCTCGGTGGCCGCCTTCAAATCCGGCCCGGTTAGTTGCCCATTCTTGAGAGGCTCTACCTTGACCCAAAGCTGATTGATGACGCCACTGCCATCTGAGACAGCGCGCCTTAACGTCTTGACATCTGCAGGAAACACGATGCCGTTAACGCCCGTCAGTATCGCGGTAACAATTCCCAGCACGAATGTCACCTGCTTGGCTGAAGGATTCGCCGATTTCTGCAGTCCGGAAATGACGACGCCTACCGCGAACGTGATTACTAGAAACCCTATTTCAATGGCTTCTGCGTGACGCCAACCCTTCACCTGTTGCTCACAGTCGTAAATAGGTTTTTCCAGATTGCTTACTCCTGATTGATTTGCCGGAGTTTGTGCACTCGACACTCCAAGAGCTAAAACTACTGCTGCCAGGAGCCCAATGAAGATCAGCAGAATGATCCGCCTCATTACTCGCCTCCTGATTGGTTTTTGCGGTGAGGCTCCCCTCAGTGTCTTCGCCGCCGCTTAGAACTAAACGCCTGTCAGACCTGGATGGAGCAGAACTCTGGTACTTGTCCGGTTTTTGTAACGTCCCGCAAGCGTGGGATGACCGCGTCCTTGGGGAGGACGCCTGCAGTATTTTTGTGTTGAAAGGATCTCTACCCGGCCAACAGAGCTACTCCGGCCGAAACCAGCAATGCGGCGATCCAACGCCGCCGGTCAACTTTCTCGTGTAGGAAGATCCTGGCCGCGAACGCATTCCCGATAAACGTCAGTGACGCCGATGCCGGGGCCACCAGGCTCACATCGCCCCATGACAGCGCGAATAGCAGGCTGAAAAACGCGACGGCCATGGCGCTCAAGCCCAAGAAGAAATTCGCGTTCGAGAGCACACGGCCCACCACCGTCCACACACCCGAACGCCGCAAGAGCGCATGCACATCGCCCACTTGCTTCATGGCGTGCGCGATCAGAATATCGCCGACGACTGAAAACGAGACGACAACCAGGATCCCGCTCCAGGTGTAGAGGTGTCTCATGATCCCGCTCCCGCCGATATCTGAGCTGCGTCCTTCGCATCATTGGGGAATGAACACTCCTCATGAGCGTGCGACGTCAGTGCCGGGCCACCCGCCACAAAAGTCACGCCACCCGAGATCAAGGCGATCCCGAGCCAGCGCACTGGACTGACCTGCTCGTGCAGCGCAAATTTTGCCACCAATGCCAGTAGCACGTATCCCATCGAAGTTGCGGGCATGACATAGGTCAGGTCCGCCCACGAGAGCGCATTCATGTAAGAAGCAAAGAAGGCAAGCAGCAACACGATGCCGGCCGCCACCCAGGGATTGAGCACCGCGAGAATCAATCGGTGCAGATGATGAACCGAAACGCCGCCGGACTGTTTCATGCCCCGCGCGAGCATGGAGTCTCCCGCCGCCGCAAAGACGGTAACTCCGGCCAGTACAAGATACTTGCGGAAGGTCACTTCAGATCAGTTCTCAGCAGCCTGGTTGTCAGTTCTCAGTGGAGCTTTACACTCTCATCTCAGCCACTGGGAACCGAGAACTGAGAACTTGTTGTTAATCGGTCATGCCGGCAACGGACTCGGCAGGTGTTGCCGCGCGCGCATGTTCCTTCACCAATTTGTTGCGGGCAGCACGCAGCTTCAGGAACGCCTTCGCTTCCTTGTAAAGACGCCGGCGCTCCTCCCCATTGAAGACCGCCTTCCTCAGGATGCGAATAACGGCTTTCGGACGGAAATAGTACTCATCGTAGAAACGGTGGACAGCCGCGAGAATGTCATCGGCGGGCAGCCCCGGATACTGCATCTGCACCAACTGATGTCCGCCATCGTCAACCATCTTGGCACCTGACACCATGAAGTTGTTTTTCACACCGTAATCGTAGAGTTCCGTACCGGGATACGCGTGCGCCACGGAAACCTGAATGGTTTCCACGTCCAACTCTTTGGCGAACGCAATCGTATTGTTAATCGTCTGGTGCGTCTCACCCGGCAGACCCAGGATGAAATCGCCGTGGATCACCAGCCCCAGCTTGTGGCAGTCTTTTGTGAACTGGCGCGCGCGCTCGACCGTCGCGCCCTTCTTGATGTTCTTCAGAATCTGCGCATCGCCCGACTCATATCCGACGATCAGCAGGCGGCATCCAGCTTCCTTCATCGCCTTCAGAGTTTCGTAATCGGTCGTGACGCGCGACGTGCATGACCAGGTCAGCGCCAGCGGCTTCAGCTTGGCGCACAACTCGATCGTGCGCGCTTTCTGAATGTTGAAGGTATCATCGTCGAAGAAGAATTCCTTTACATCAGGCCACAACTGTTTGGCCCTGGCCATTTCGCGCGCCACATCATCGGTGGAACGCTTACGCCACGGATGTCCGCTCAGCGTCTGCGGCCACAGGCAGAACGTACACTGTGCCGGGCATCCGCGCGTTGTGTACAACGATACAAACGGATGCAGTAGAAATGGCACGTTGTATCTCGTCACATCGAGGTCGCGCTTGTAGACCCCGGTAACATGCGGCAGTGAGTCCAGATCCTGCAGTTGCGGCGCGTCCGGATTGTGCACAACCTTTTCGTTCTTCAGGAACGAGACGCCTGGAATTTCCTCGAGCGGCTTGCCCTTGGCGTAATCCACGACCGAATAGTCGAACTCTTTGCGGCACACGAAATCGATTGCGGGACAATCGCGCAGCGACTTTTCCGGCAGCACGGTCACGTGCGGGCCGACGAACGCAATCTTGATGTTGGGATTCACCTTCTTGATCGCCGTCGCGAGGCGGATATCCCCTGGAAATCCCGGCGTTGACGTAAACAGCACCAGGAACTCGTACTCCTTTGCGATCTCGATGGTCTCCTCGGCAGAGACGTGATGCGGCGGAGCGTCGAGCAGCCGGGCTCCCTCCAGCATGCCCGTCGGATAGGCGAGCCATACCGGATACCAGTAACTCTCGATTTCGCGCGTCGCAGGCCAACGTGAGCCAGCGCCGCCGTCAAAATTCTCAAACGAAGGAGGATTTAGAAACAGCGTTTTTAAGGGCATATTGTGAGATAGGTTCTTATTTTAGCATTCGGGGACCGATCCTCTTCTGAGCCACCCGTACTCCTGCAGGTTCCCCGCGCAAACCGCCGAAATGGTCTAAGTACTTGATTCCAATGTATTCCCCAAGGATGCAAAAGGAAATGCCGTAGTTGTGAACGGGTACCACGTGCAGTAAACGGGCTTGAACTGTCGCGAGCGGGACTGTCGTCCTAATGCCCTTCCTGGCCGGGGACCTGGAAAGTGACGCCGCGATCTTCGTTGGCCTTTTGTGTCGCAGGCAAGTCCAGGCTCGCGATGGAGATCTTTTCGGTCCGTTGCGGAGTGAAACTCCACAGGGTGTGGCCGACAATCGCGTAGTTCTTGATTTCCTGCTGATGCTGATCGCGGAAGACGAGGACAGTTGCCGGGAGAATCAGATCCAGATCTCGTTCCGGAGATCCAGCGTGCTGGCGTTGCCCCGGCGCATATACGTCCTGATCGTGGTCGGCTTCCTCCTGACGCCGCATGCGCTGCTCTGCAAGGCTATCGCGATTCATTTGCGCAGCGATCGCGTACTGGCGATAGTAGTCCTCATCGAACCGGCGATCCTGATCCTCCCAGCGCAACCACGGATCGTAATAACCCCATCCCCACAAAGGATACGAGGCAAATCCGCAATTCCCGCCCAAACAGTTGTTGTGGAAGCCGAACGCATGCGCGTGAACTCCGTGGGAACCATGGCGATGGAAGGAACCGCCCGAAGAACCGTGATGAAAGCCTTGATTAAATCCGTGAGAGAAGCCACCACCGAAGTGCATGCCGCCGGAAACGTGGCCGCCGCCCATACCACCCGCTGGATGCCCTACAAATCCTCGAGCGCGAACCCCGCTGAAACCTGCGTGTCCGCCTCCAGCATGACCACTGTCCCGCTGCGCCCACAACGATACTGTGACCATCAGGGCGAACGTCGCGACAGACATCAGGCGACACATACAACGACATTATAGTCCCGACTCGCAAGCACTATCTGGAGGTGAAAAGCGAGTGCACAAGAGCATTTAAGACCTATCCAGCCGCCAGTTGCGAATCGCTTTCAGACTTGAAAGGAACGCGAGCGTGGATTGTAGTCCCGGCGCCTGGTCTCGATTGAATCGTGATGGTTCCATTCACCAGCCGAATGCGCTCCTGCATACTGGTGAGACCGAGACCACGGCCTTGCATTGCTGCGCTGACATCGAAGCCTATGCCTGAGTCGTGGATCACAAGATCAACTTCGTTTGAATGCTCCCTCAGTCGTACTTCGACTCGTTTTACGCCACTATGTTTGGCAGCGTTGTGCAGGGCTTCCTGTAAAACCCGGAACATGCAAATTCCAATTTCTCGCGGCAGGATACTGGACACTTCGCTTGTAAAGTCGACCTCCAACATCTGCCGTTCAGCGACTTCCCTGCACCAACCTTGCAAGCCCTTAACGATACCGAGATATTCCAGCTTTGAGGAGTGCAACTCGTGGGACAGAGCCTGCACGTCGCGCGAAATCTCTATCGTCTTAGCCTGTAGCTCGTGAGCCCGTCTCGCCGCCATGCCAGGATCTTGTTTGTGTTGTTCCAGTTCTACTGCCAAGAGCGCGAGCCGTTGGTTGATGTCGTCGTGTAGTTCTCTCCCAATCCGGGCGCGTTCGTGTTCCTGCGCGTCTATCAGCTTGCGATTGGCTGCGCGCAACGCTTCTTCCCCATCACGAAGCTTCTTTTCGGCCATTTTGCGCTCCGTGATGTCACGAGCAATCTTGGAGGCGCCGACCGTCGTGCCAGCTGAATCCTTAATGGGGGAGATGGTTAGCGACACGTTGATCCTTCTGCCTGTCTTGGTAACACGAACCGTCTCGTAGTGCTCGACGTGCGCTCCCGCCTGCAGCTTTTCGAGAATTTCAGTCTCCTCCACAATGAGTTCAAGAGGGATGATCATGGCAATTGACTTGCCAACAGCCTCGGACTCCGTGTATCCAAAAATCCTCTGCGCACCCTGATTCCAACTCACGATACGTCCATCCATGCTCTTGGAAATGATGGCATCGTCGGATGATTCCACGATGGTGGCAAGCCGAAGCCGGGACTCTTCTGCAGTCTTGCGTTCGCTGATGTCCACGAGGGCACCGATGTATCCCGCAAAAGACCCATCCTGATTAAACCTGGGCACGCCCTTGTCGAGAACCCAGCGATACTCTCCGTGATGATGACGCAGCCGATACTCCATGCTGAACGGCTCTCGGCGATCAAACGACTGGGTGTATGTGTTGAGGCATCGCTGAAAGTCATCCGGGTGGACGCCTTGCGCCCAGCCGTTTCCCAGTTCCTGCTCCATGGTTCTGCTGGTGAAATCCAGCCAGGACTTGTTGAAGTAAGTGCAGAGCTTGTCGGTTCCTGACATCCAGATGAGCACTGGAGCGGTATCGGCCATGAGCCGAAATCTTTCCTCGCTCTCCCGCAGTGCGATCTCGGCCAGTTTGCGGTCGGTTAAGTCGATAAAGCTGACGAGATTGATGTCTCCTGTGTTCGAGAAGTGGAATTCGATGTACCGCTCGGAGCCATCTTTGCAGCGGACTTTTGCCTCCATGGGTTCAATGTCGCTGTGGTTTGCAATGGCTTTCGTCACGCGAGTTTGCCAGTCAGCTTTGACTTGCGCCCGGTACGCCTTATCTGGATACGCGAGAGGCCACCAGTGCGCGACGTCAGGCATGTCCTCGATCGTATAGCCGAACAATCGAGTGAACATATCGTTGACAATCTCGACCTCCTGCCCTGCTCCACGACTCACGACCAATGCCGTCCCACACCTTTGCACGAGTTGCCTGCTGTCGTTCAAGCCGACTCTTCGTGTTCTCGTGTTCGCGTTCATGAGGATACCCTTTCTTGACGAAAGAACTCCTAAAGGCACTGGGCGCGAAAAACGAAGTATTCTACTCCGTTGACTGGGAATATGCCCTGAAAGCACCACCGCTGGCAAGAATGATTGACGCTGAGCAACCATCGTTTCGTTACCGAGATGGCCTCTTCTAAACGGTACGCTGCCCGCGTAAAGTTACACCTTCGACACATAATCGAGCTCTTTTAGCTATCTTATAGAATCCTATTTGCATTACATAAGAGTGCGGCCGGCAAATCGGTGGAGGATTACTGGTCCTTGGCAGTGTAACCCGGCCCCCGAGAGAGGACTGCTGTATAATCCTGCCCCCAGAGTACGAAAGGATCTTGCATGGTGTGCCCGAATCGGCTCTCGTTCGTAGTTGCACTCGTGCTTGTCTGTTCCGGCGAATTGGTGAGGGCTGCAGAACCTCCACCCGACCTATGCTCACTCCTGCCTCCTGCGATGGTCAGCAAGACATTGGGACGGCACTACGATTCTCCAAAGAAGAGCGTGGCTCCGCGTCCTTTCCCAAATACCAATCAAGGGACCGATTGTACGTATGAGTCTGGCGGGCACGGCCTGTTGTTCCGTGCGTATGTCGATCCGTCCCCATCGGAATCGGCTGACCTGTTTGCGAAGCTGAAGAGCTACTTTGGAGCCGGATCCACCGCCGTGAGCGGCGTAGGCGACGAAGCTTACATGGACAAGATGCACGGACTGCACGTGCGCAAAGGCAAGGTCCGTTATTTTCTGGATGGCGCCGGAACGCCGAAGGAGAAGACCGATCTCGCCCTTGCGATCGCAGGGCAACTCTGAGCCGCCTTCCTCGGTCCTGAATAGCAAGCGTCGTTCCGTAGCAAGCTCACATTCTGATGTGTGTTGCATCACTGCATCAAGGCAGCCGCTTATTGATCCTTGTCCGTGATCGAGGAGGAGGGCATAAGGGTGAACAGGACACTCCCGGCGTTATTCGCAATTCTCGTTCTAAGTATTAGCGCTGTGGCCCAGGATCAACCTAAGCTTGAAGTATTCGGCGGATATTCCCTCGAGAGCATCATTCCGTGCGGAGCCGGCTGCCGAGAAGCGGGCGAGTCATTTCCTCTCACCAATTTCAATGGGTGGAATGTTTCGGCGACCGGCTATCTTTACAAGTCCCTCGGTGTTACAGCCAGCTTCGGCGGATACTACGCGAGCCACATTGTGTACGACCCCGTCGTGAGTGGCCATCGCTACAGCTATATGTTCGGTCCGAGTTATGGCTTTCGTGGACCTGTCGGGTACCTTTTCTTGCACGCTCTCTTCGGAGAGGTTTCACAAGGGTCCGACCAACTGTCAAATTTTAATTACACGAAGTTCGCGTGGGGATTCGGCGGCGGGCTCGATGTGAATGCGACCAACCGCCTGTCGATGCGGATCGTGCAACTCGACTACGAGCGGACGACCATCCCGGCATTTGGCTTCGCTCCGGGCGCGACCCAGACTGTGACCGGTCTCCGTTACTCGGGTGGAGTGGTGATCAAGTTCTGAGCGGTTCGTTGCTCTACTCGCCCACCTTCAGTATTTCCGAAAAATTCGTGCACAAGAGTCGCCTGCTTGCCGTTCCCAGGAAAGCAACGTCCGTGTGATCGAATTAGAATGTCAGAGGGCCCTGAGAAGATCGAGGTATTCCATGCGCCGATCTTGCCTGCTGCTACCTGTTCTCTGCGTCAGCCTTCTTCTGCATGGTCAGAACCCGCGTGAATCGGTCATCGAGACGATTGCGGGATCTTCGGATGAAAACGTCCCCGGCACCGAGTTCAGCTTTGGCGCAGTGGCCGGGCTCGCCGCGGACTCCTCTGGCAATATCTTCTTCACTCTCCAGCCATTGAATCAGGTGTATCGGCTTGGAATTGACGGCCGAGTGAGTCCCTATGCGGGTAACGGATTGCGGGGTCAGTACCGAAACGGTGTGTTGGCGACAGAATCGCCTTTAACAAGTCCTGCGAATCTGGCCATCGATTCGGCCGGAAACTTGTACGTCGCCGTCGAGAGGGCGCTGGTGAAAGTGGATGCCGGCACCAAGATGCTTTCTACAGTCTTCACAACGCCGTATCGACCTGCCGGGTCCTCAGTTCGTATTGAGGGAGTCAATGCGATGACTTTCGGGCCAGGTGGTGTGCTCTACATTTGCGATACCTCAACCATTAAGAGCTACACATTCCAGTCGGGCGGGGTTGCACTCATTGCGGGAAATGGCAGCATTGGCGAAATTCGAACGGGAGCGCTGGCGACCTCCACTCCATTGAATTATCCGCACGCGATCGCTGTCGGGGCCGATGGAACCGTCTATTTCTCGACGTTGGAGACGGGTGTTTACCGGATAGATCAAAAGGGCGAACTTGAAGCAATCAACATCCGGTTACGAACCGATAACCTCAAACTGAACGACAATGGCAACGCTCACACGATTGATTTGGATCGCCCACTCGGGAGCGCTCATGCACTGGCTCTAGACGGAGCTGGGCATCTCTTCCTGGCGATCGCCAATCGTTCTCAGGTGCTGCGTATCAACCTCAATTCCGGGATGGGGATTGTGTACGCCGGGACAGGAAGACAAGGCTTCAACGGTGATTGGATTGACGCAATACGCGCGAATGTCACCCTTCCAACTTTTCTAACTATAGATTCCGACGGTAATTTGGTCGTGGGCGAGGAGTATCGCGTTCGCCGGATCCATGTCTCCGGCAGGATTATTGAAACGATCGCAGGGAATGGACTTCCGGGTTCGGCCGTCACGGGCAATGCGGGCGACGGCAGGCTATGGGAACCTGCAAACGTTGCTGTTGCGCCCGACGGTTCCATCTACATCACGAGCAGCTTTAGCCAGCGTCTCGTGCGGCTGAATCCGGGCGGCGGTCTGGTGACTGTGGCTGGAGGCGGTGATCCGTTTCGCTTCCTCGATCCGGGGCCTGCCTTGGAGATTTCACTAAACTATCCAGAGGGTCTTTGGATCAGTGAAGTGGGCGAGGTGTATTTGGCGGACAACGATAATCGCATTGTTCGCCATTTGGAGGGAGATCGCATCGAGAACTTCGCAACCACTCCCAAAAATAACGCTGAGTATGGCGTTTTTCTGTATTACGCGGGGGCGCTTGTGACAGACCGCGGCCACTTCTATCTATCAGATCCGAATGGCAACAAAGTATGGCGCATTTCACGGTCGGATGGCAGCGTTGAACCTTATGCCGGCATTGAGCAGAAGCTCGTCAATCCCACCGGGCTTGCAATCGATAGTGCAGGGAATCTCTACATTGCTGATGGAGCGCTGAACGACAACGAAGGCCGTATTCTGCGCATTGATCCCGGGACGCGACGAACCAGCACTGTCCTCTCTCATCTGCATCAGCCTTCCGGCTTAGCATTTCAATCGTCGAATGCTCTGTGTTTCGCGGAGTCCGGGGCAAATCAAGTCCGGTGCTTTAATCTCGCAAGTCATTCTATTCGCACGATTGTCGGGACAGGGGAGGCCGGGTTTGCCGGAGATGGCGGGCCGGCGGAATGCGCGCGTTTGAATCGGCCGTCGGGGATCAGCTTTGACGCCGCAGGGCGGCTTTACATCGCCGACACTGGCAACCAGCGTGTGCGAAGGGTGCAATTGAGTGAACAGGAATCATCCTGCAAAGAGACACGATCAGCTCAGCGGTAACTTACAACTCCTAGTTCTGATCCCCTGCTCCGTGCTTTTGCTTGCATAGCTTGCAGTATGTGGGAGGCTGCGTATTGTCTACGCGGTGCTTCACCGGTGTGAGGGTCTTCAAGTACGCGAACATGGCCTTCAGGTCGTCGTCGGTCAGGTTTTTGAATTCGCCGAAGGGCATAATCGAATTCAGCTTGCGGGCTCCGACGTATCCGGTGCGCAGGGCCTGGACGAACGTCTCTTCCGTGTAGTAGCTGATGCCGGAGGGATCGGGCGTGATGTTCGCGCTGGTGACCTCACCCCAGGGCCCCTTGAGGGATTCGCCGCCGCCGAATGGGAGCTTCTCCACGGCCTGATGGCAGCCGCAGCCCAGGTTGGCCAGGTATTTTCCGCGTGCTACGGGATCGTTTGGCGTCGGTCCGGAAACCGCTGCCGTGATTGGCTCGGGGGCGCTTCGCACCAAATAGTTGACGGGGAAATTGATCTGCGAAGCCGGCAGCGGATTGCGGACCGGCGCGAGCGATCGCAGGTACACGATCACCGAGGCGAGGTCCTCGTCGGAAATGTTCCTGTATTGGGAGTAGGGCATGATCGGAAACACAGTCGAGTCGTTGTGCTTGATGCCCTCGCGGATGGCGCGCGCCATCTGGTCGTCGGACCATGATCCGGCTCCGGTCTCGGGATCGGGTGTGAGGTTCGGCGCAACGACGGTTCCGGGAAAACCGGGTAGCGGCAATATTTGGCCGACCAGGTTCTTCCCGGCGATCACAGGCGCGCCGTGCTGTGACCAGTCTTTCGGCGAATGGCAACTAGGGCACCCGGCAATATTGTTGACCAGGTACTCGCCGCGGGCCAGGCGCTCCGGCGTGCGCTCGAACTGGCGGTTGGTGAGGACCCGCTTCTTCGGCCCGATGAAGGGTCGCCATCCAATCGTGAAGGTGATCGCAACAGCCAGCAACACGACCAGAACAACCACGCCACAGAGCAGAATCTTTCCCAGCTTTCTCAATCAGTCCTCCTGGATTAATGCGCGTCAGATAATACCAGCCGCGGGATAGGAATCGTAACGATCGCATCTCGAGTGTCACTACTCAAAAGGGTTCTTGTATCCACGTCTCAGCCCGTCCCGATTCGCGGATGCGGGAAGCCAAAACAGATTCAAGAGGAGAACCTATGGAAAAGGATCGTAATATTCACGCGGCGGAAGTGCTGCGGCGTCTCGATGAGATCGGCGCCATCAAGCTCGATGTGCTGGCGTCGAAGGCGTCCGAGATCCAATCGGTCGCAGGCATCAGCCTGGATGACGATGATCATGGCATTTGCTATCCCTTCTACATTCGGATCGGCCCGCGCCAGGATCTCGATCTGGTTTCAGTCGCAGCCCAACTGAAGCAACTGGGTTTCGATCTGAAGCGCACCAACGTAACGGCGGTCAAGGCGGCGTAAATGCTGCTCGCTCCATCGATGGAACGTCACGGCGAGGATCAGGGCGCCGATAGCAAGCGCCTTGATCTCTTGCGTGACTACGTGCGGTCGTCGCTGCGAATCGCTCGCCTTGTTCTGGATGAAGTTCTGGACTCCCGCTTCGGCCAGGATGAGCCCGAGAAATACCGCAACCTGGTGAGCAAGGCCGGCGGTGAGATGGCGATGCTGCTTCGGCTCGCCAAGCGTGCCTTGCCGGGAGAGGACGATGCCCGTGAAATCCAGGAACTGGCACGCGATCTCGCTCCTCATGCGCGCGCCCCACACGTATATCGATGTCTACTGCTGCGTCCCTCGAGGGCCAGCATGTACGCGCTTGCGCACTTTTGCCTGGTGGAACTGGGCATCGCCGACGAAAAGATGGACCGCGCTGCGCGGCTCGCACTGCGATCCTCAGCAAGCGCCGCTAACGAACGGGTTCCCTATCGCATGCTGGACGCGGCATGGACACGGCACATCGTGTTCGGAGCATCCGAACTCAATCATCCCGCGATTCCGCTTTCTCCGCTGGGCGCCGGCGTCGATCTGCTGGAGGGCTCTACGGAAGACGCTTACGCATTTACCCATGCATTGCCGTATGCGACCGACTTTGGACGCATTCCCCTGCCTGAGAACATTGACGGGCGCTATCTAATCTCGATTGCGGACGCGATTGCGGTAAAAGCACTTGATGAGGATGATCTCGATGTGCTCGCCGAAGTTCTGATGGCGCCCGCGATCCTGCGACTGCCATGGACTCCGACGCTAGCGTTTGCATGGAATGTTCTGGATCGCGTTTGGAACGAATTCGGATTTATTCCCGGGCCGGGTGTGCCTCCTCCGATGGCCAACGAAAATCGGGCCCAGACCGTGCGGCGCGTTCTTGGAACCACTTACCACACGTGCTTCGCGGCGGGACTCTGCTGCGCCACAATGATTGCCTGCAATCACGCCCCACCGTACGGCATTCGCGATGGCACGCCCGGGAACATGAGCGCGCCGGACGGAAAAGGCGCGATGTGGAAAGTGAAGTGGAATGAGTCTCCCGGAGAGGTACAGCAGAGCCTGACATTTCTTAGGCTCGCGTTTTCGCTTCGCCGCGCGATTGAAGCAATGGATTTCGTCTCGATCCGCAACTTGGTTGTCGAGGCGGCGCGGCAACGCCTGCTTGAACATCCGCTGTTCGCGCAGGCGCTGGAATTACTGGAACGCGTTAGCGCGTGAACCGCGCTATCGCTTCTTCTTTTTCTGGACTTTGTTGTGCGGAGCCCACTTTGCAGGCTTAGCCTTTGGCGCCGGTTTCGGCTTTGGCGCCGGTTTCGCCGGAGCGGTGGGCTTCGGAGCGGGCTTGGCAGGCGCCGCCTTCTCAGCAACTTTCGCTTTCGCAGCCTTCGCCGGAACCGGTGGAGGTGCGGGCGGTGCTGACGCAGGAACAGCGCCCTTCTTGCCTTTGGCGCCAGCCTTTGCTGCCTGAGCGGCAGCAGCGGCTTCTGCAGCAGCCTTGGCGGCGCGTCCGCGGCGTGGTGCGGGTGGAGGCGGTGGCGGTGGCGGCGCAAACGGCTTCAGGAGCTTGAGAGTCTCAGTCCGCGAGCGCAGCTTGCCATCCAGTAACAGCATGAATACGTCGTGCGCGAGCTTCGGATAGATCGGCAGCTGCGGCGTGATCAGTAGTTCGGTCATCTCGGGTAACGGAATCTTCTGCTGCACCTGGCGCCACTTGGTCAGATAGTTCTTGATCTTCTGATCGACGGCTTGCTGCTTGGCCGTGACCGCGAGGAACAGCACCATCTCTGGACGCGCGGACGACAGCAACTGCCAAGTCCGCGACGGCGTTGCTGCTTCCTTACCCATCAGACGCTTGGCCAGTTCCTTCGCGTGATCTTCAATATCGCGCCAGGCTTCGACAAGGTCCTTGCGCGGAATCAGCTTCTGGATGTCGTTCACATCCTTGTCGGAAAAATGTGACGTCAGGAAATACATCACCGCCGGACCGGCATCCGGCGCGTATCCCAGGTCGACCATCTGCTGGCGCGTCTTCATCAGCGCCGTGATGCCGTTGGTGTCAACCTTTGCCGAGGTCCACTTGTCGTGCAGAATCTCGAGCCAGCCTTCCTTCTCGAGCATCTTCACTACGTGCAGCGGATCATCCTCGTGGGCCAGTGCCGCGATCTCATGTCCGATCGAAGACTTCAGGATGTGATCGATGTACTTCCCTTCTTTTGCGGCGTCATAGCGTGCCTGCGTACGCTCTTCGAGCGGCCAATGGAAGCGCGCGGCAAAACGCGTGGCGCGAATCAGCCGCGATGGGTCTTCCAGGAATGAATAGTTGTGCAGGATGCGGATCAGCTTCGCTTCAATGTCGGCAACACCGTTGAATGGATCGAGCAGCAGGCCGCGCGATCCCTCGTTGAGCGAGAGCGCCATCGCGTTGACGGTAAAATCACGGCGGCGCAGATCCTCGTGGATCGTCGATGGCATAACGATCGGAGGCTTGCCGGTCTTCTCAAATTTCTCGGTGCGCGCCATGCTGACCTCGGCGCGCGCGTTGCCGGGAAGCGCCAGGAAGATCGTGCGGATGTCTTCTTCGACCGCGCTGATTTTTGCCCCAGCCTTTTCGAAGTCCTTTTGCAGCTTGAGGGGATTGCCCTGGACGGTGAAATCCAGATCGCGGATGGTGAATCCGCTGATGATGTCGCGGATGGCGCCGCCCGTCAGGTAGAGATTCATGCCTGCGGCGCGGGCAACGTCCTGCACCAGGCCGACGCCCTTCAACTGGTCCGGCGTCAGCCGGAGCTCCATCGTGTAAATGTAATCAGCCATTCGCTTTCAGGCGGCTGTCAGGCCGTGGCCCGGCGATTCGATGGCACGAATCGGTGGCGGGAGGGCCGGATTTTGCCGAACTTTCCACAAGATTTCCACAGGCCTAGCCGGACCAGCAAACCAGACCCTCAGCCACCAAGACGCAAGTGGCTTAATACAAAGTACTTATACGGAATGGAAACTATGTGGCAAGCTCAAGAAAATAACACAACGTTTATATTTTGGCTACTGCCAAGAGGGATTCCGCTAGTTTGCGGGGAAAAAGTGCGAGAATCGGAACGGCAGGCGGCAGGCTTCAGGCGTCAGGAAAACTGCATTCCTTGCAGTTCAGCAGGTTCGACCTGACCATGAGCGTGCGCGGCCTTGAGCTTTTCTGACGCCGGACGCCTGAAGCCTGCCGCCTGCTTTTCCATGCCTTCAACGCACAAGAAAGTGATCGTCCGCAAGATGGACCGGGACTCCGTTTCGGGATATGTCTCTCCGACGCAGTTCGTCAACGAAGGCAAGGTAGAGGTGCTGAACACTTCCGGGACGGTGATTGCCATCGACCTGCGAGAGATCAAGGGCGTGTATTTTGTTCGAGATTTTGCGGAGGCTGAGTCGCTCAGCCGCAAGACGTTCACCACGCGCCCACGCACCGAAGGCCTCTGGGTGCGGCTGCGATTCAAAGACAGCGAAGTGCTGGAAGGGCTAATGCCCGCCGATCTGCTGCAAACTATGCCCGAGGGGTATCTGGTGAACCCTCCGGACCAGCGCTCGAACACGCAACGAATCTTCGTACCGCGCACGGCGTTGGAGTCGCTGACAGTGCTGGCGGTAATCGGCGCGGCCCGGCGACAGCGGCGGGGTGCGCAAGATCAGAGACAGGTGCCGATGTTCGAAGAGTAGAGATTCCCCAGACTCAGCAACTGCAATCTTCGCCCTTGACTCCGCAAACCACCCAGGAGAGGATCGCGAGCGGGATAAAGATCGGCGCCAACAAGATCATCCATAGCAGTTCATGCTCAGGGGCACGATAGCCACCATTCGACCTGGATTCGACGTGGGTTGCATACTCCGCATTTCGCAACGACTGTACCCCACGCTCCGCAACGATCACGGCCATCTGTATCTCAGCTTGCTGCGGTGGCAGTGCGCCGCTATCAGGCACTGGTTGATACTTCACCCGTCCGCGCAACAGGTGTGTGCCCAAGGTTGCATTCTTTGCGATATCCAGCTTCACCGTGACATCGATGACCGCGACAATAGGATCCGCGGGCAGGACACGAATGCGCATGTCTTGGACGTCGGTGAATCGCTCTGCAGGAAAGCTGACCGACGTCACCCTTACACCGTCGGATTCGTCAAATGCAATCTGCAAGGGAGCCAGGTCATGAGAGCGTTCGTGAGGAGCAACAACGAAGAACGGCCCCAGGAATAGCCTGATTACAGCTTTCCCGCTGCTTCCCTGCTGAGTTGTTTGCCATTCGGTCAGGACGTTATAGGTAGGTTGTGGAACTGATGTTGTCACGGATCGTGGGATTTCTGAGATCGTCTGCCCCCACACGAGCATTGGTACGAGAAGTATTGCGAGCGCGCTGCGCCACATGATGACTCCTCCTCCGATTCACTTCTTTTCAGCAACGTGGGCAAGTTCCGGTTAGGGTGCATAAGATCAGCAACGGAATCATCACCACGATCAGAACGGGTATTGCGGCGACGACGAGGAACGTCTGCCAGGCTGGCATCGGTCCGTAGGGAAAATCCGCTTTGCGCACCTTGGCATTGGATTCCACAACGGTGAGCGGAATCTGTACGTCAAGTTGCTCGACCAGGCCAACTGCGGAACGGAACCTTCTGATAGGTGAACTTGCCTTTCAAGACGTGGGTGCCAAGCGAAGCGTTCGGGGCTGCTCGAATTTTTAATTGGATATACGGCGCCGCGGACACCGGGATAGTCTCGCCTTGAAATTTGAAATCGCTTTTCCACACCATGGGCCCATGAACCTCTTCGATGGAGAAACCATCCAGCGGCTCGAATTCAACCTTGAGGGGCGCGGCGCCTGCAACCGGAGAACTGCGGGCGGTCACAAATCCGCCAAGCGTCAGCAAAATGCCAATGTCTTCCCCGCTGCCTCGGCGAATTGCAGTGAACCGCGTGTAACCCTGGTAGGAAGCAGTCGGAGTTGCCGTGGGGTGGGGTCGGCCATACAGGATCAGCGTTGCAGTTTGATCCGAAAATTTCGGGTGCACTTCGGGCGCCGCCTGCGCGGCGGTCAAACCCGGCAAAAGAATCATGGCTAGAAAGCTGCGCCACATACCGGCCTCCTCAAACAAGGCTAGTTTTCGCAGCTTCTGCATAGGGGAGACAATGCACGCGAAATCATCTAACAGTCATGAGGTAATCCGTTGAAAGAGTGACGTTTATACAGCCAGATCACAGGGCTGTTGGCATCTTCACACAGGTTTTACATCCGGGAGACAACCAAGTTGGACTCGTTCATTACGATTCAGGGCGAAGGCGAAGTAGCGGCATTCGCGCAGAATGCCCGATCAAATCTTCTCGGGAGTGGTTAGGGGCAATATGATTACTCGCTGTCCTCTCAAGAATCTGGCGTTCTACCTTTTGTCGACAATTCTGCTTCCCTCGGGAGTCCTTGCGCAAAACGCGGTCTTCACCGTGCAGAAGACTCCGAGCCCGAACATGCGCGGCAATACTTTGAATGCCGTCGCGGCAGTTTCGGGTACGGATGCGTGGGCGGTCGGCTATCAGAACGACAACAACCTGAATGATTCCCGCAGCCTCACGCAGCACTGGAATGGGTCTTCCTGGGCTATGGTCAAGAGTCCGAATCCTGGTACGACACAGCAATGCCAGGGCGGCAACACCGGTAACGTGCTGAACGCGGTGGCTGCGGTTGGGTCGAATGATGTATGGGCTGTTGGTTTTTCCTTCAGTTGCACCTCCCTGCTCAAGCCCATGGCGATTCATTGGAACGGCAGTCAATGGAGCGTTGTTTCCACTCCGAAGCTCAACACCAATGACAATGCGGCATTCAACGGAATCGTGGCCTTCGCTTCGAATAATGTCTACGCGGTGGGATATCAGCCGGCTACAAATGGCGCGGGGCTCACGCTGGTGGAACATTGGGACGGTTCGGCATGGACCGTCGTGCCCACGCCGAACGGCAATTCGACTGGGAACGTTCTCCTGAGCGTTTCCGCCAGTTCTCCGAGCGATATCTGGGCCGTGGGAGATGAAGTTGCCCCGAACGTCGAGGTGCGAACGCTGGCGCTGCATTTCGACGGCGTCGCGTGGTCCGTGGTCCCCACCCCGAATCCAGTTGGCGGCAGCTCACTCGATCAGAATGTGCTGACGTCTATTGTCTCGGATGGTCCCAACAACGCCACAGCCGTGGGCTTCACGCTGGCGAATCTCACCGAACTCACCATGGCCCAGCATTGGGACGGTACCTCCTGGAAAGTAGTCCCCACGCCGAACAAGAGCTCGGCGCAGGGCGCGTTCAACACATTGCGAGGGATTACTGCGGTCAATGCGACCGATCTCTATGCAGTGGGCTTCTTCGCGAATTCCTCCACCGGCGGCAATCAGGCGGCAATGATTATGCATTTCAATGGCACTCGGTGGACATTCGTCCGGAATCAGCCCAAAGGAATAGCGCAGCAGTTGAATGGCGTGTTCGCCCTGCCCGGCACTACTGATGTGTGGGTATCGGGAGCTGCGTCGACGAATGGCACGGATCCAGAAAGCGGACTTCTGCAGATACCGCTGACGCTGACGTTGTTTTCGCCCGGAGCTTGAATCTTGCAGCATTTCTGAATGACGGGCCTGATGGAGCGAATTTCGCCTCTGTCAGGCTCGATCCATTCAACCTAATGCGGTTTCTATTGATAGATCGCGTTCCCAACCGCACATAACTTTCGCGCCATCGAGCTCACCTGCGCGTCAAAATGAAACGCGGCTTGAAGTGAGACCCGGGACTACACTCTTTCGAGACATGCTAAGTTCGTTACCGAGGCATCTAATCTGAAATTGTGGCAGCGGCACTCCTGATTCGGTGAACGGCATGAAAAGGAAACAACCTGCGAAAGAAACTGCGTGGCCTGCACTTCCGCTTGCGGAGTGGAAAGACACCTACGCGACCCTGCACATGTGGACGCAGATCGTGGGCAAGGTTCGGCTCGCGCTGACGCCTCTGGTGAACCACTGGTGGAATGTTCCGCTATACGTGAATGCGCGAGGGCTGACCACATCACTGATGCCGTACAAGAACACGCCGTTTGAGTTGGCGTTTGACTTTCATGATCATCAACTTGTGCTTTGTACGAGCGCCGGATTGCGCAAAGAACTTCCGCTCGCGGCGATGCCTGTTGCAGAGTTCTACCGTCGCGTGATGGACTTGCTGTCCTCGAACGGGATCGCGGTGAAGATCTGGCCGATGCCGGTGGAGGTACCGGATCCGATCCGGTGTGATGAGGATCGAGTGCATGCGGCGTACGATCCGGACGCAGTACACAGATTCTGGCGCATCCTGTTGAGCGTGAGCCGTGTGTTCGAGGAGTTCCGATCGAGATTCGTCGGAAAAAGCAGCCCGGTTCACTTTTTCTGGGGCAGCTTTGATCTGGCGGTGAAGCGATTCTCGGGACGACCGGCGCCGGAACGGCCGGGCGCGGACCCGATCACGCGGGAGGCCTATTCGCACGAAGTGAGCAGCGTTGGGTTCTGGCCAGGAAGTGGCACCATCACAGGCCCGGCCTTCTATTCCTATGCGGCTCCGGAGCCAGCAGGCTTTCGCGATTGGAAAGTGCGTCCGGCGGCCGCGCATTACGATCCCCCGGGCGAGTTCATCCTGATGTATGACGATGTGCGTAGTTTGCCATCGCCGGATGCTGCGCTACTCGAGTTCTGCCAATCGACGTATGAAGGCGCCGCGACGCTCGGCAAGTGGGATCGTGCGGCGCTGGAGAGAACCTTCGAGAAATCTGCATAGCGGTGGTCGCCGTGTTACTCGTCCATTAGCGATTGCCTGTTGGGTTTAGAATCCAGAAATATTGCTTCAGAGCACCCTTCGTACGACCCCACAAGCTTCGCTGAAGGCGCGCCAGATACGGCTTCTCACGCTCAGCGTGTGATTGCAAACACATTGCAAAATCGTGGCGCGCTGATATAGTGTTGCACGTCCACAGGCCTGCGGGCCGTGAAAGAGACGAGCGGAGTCCCTTCCTTCCTCCCTTCCGTTCGCTCTCGGTGGCGTTGTCGATCCCAGGTTGAGGTGTCCCCATGCGAGCATGCCTCGTGTCCCGTGCGGTGTCATTTCTGTCTGCTCTCTTCTCGACTTTCAGTGTCCTTCTTCTCGCAACCGCGTGCCTGAACAATCCGGTCCTTGCGCAAGAGCAACCAGAAGCGGCCACCGGGCCTCGTCCTCTAATCACGCAAACGCTCGACGAATCGCGGTTGACCGTGCTGAAAGGCAATACGCATCCCATGGCGCGGCCGGAATTCGATCTGGGCAGTGCGCCCGCCACGCTGCCCATGGAGCGGATGCTGCTGGTGCTGAAGCGCAGTGACGCCCAGGAGAGCGCGCTGCGCAAACTGCTCGACGACCAGCAGGACAAGAACTCACCCAACTATCACAAGTGGCTGACGCCGGAACAATTCGGCGCGCAGTTCGGACCGACCGATGCCGACCTGCAGACGATCACCAGTTGGCTGCAGTCGCACGGATTCCAGGTTGGGGAGACCAAGGGGCGCACTGTACTGGAGTTCTCCGGATCAGCCAGCCAGGTGCAGGAGGCGTTCCACACGAGCATTCATAAGTATGTAGTGAAGGGCGAGCAGCATTGGGCAAATGCGGGTGATCCGAGCATCCCGGCGGCGCTGGCGCCAGCAGTGGCGGGAGTGGCGTCGCTGCACGATTTTCCGAAGAAGGCGATGAGCACGTTTGTCGGAACGTATTCTGAAGAGACCAAACAACTGATTTCGCCGGAACCGCATTACTCGTTTTCCTGCGGGAGTGGGGTCACATGTTACGGAATTGTTCCCTACGATTTCGCAGCAATTTACAACGTGTTGCCGCTGTGGAATACGGGCATCGATGGAACCGGAGAGACCATTGCGATCGTGGGCCGTACCAACATCAATCAGGCGGACGCAACAACCTTCTGGTCGCTGTTCGGGCTAACCGTTCCAGACAACAAATTGACGGTTACGGTCAACGGACCAGACCCTGGAATCAATGGGGACGAAGGCGAAGCGGATATCGATGTGCAGTGGTCGGGCGCGGTTGCGCCACAGGCGCTAATCAACTTCGTTACATCGGCATCCACCAACACCACCGACGGCGTCGACCTCTCCGCTATCTACATTGTTGAGAACAACCTTGCTCCGGTCATGAGCGAAAGCTATGGGGCGTGCGAACTGGGGATCGGTACGGCAGGAAACCAGTTTTATTACAGCATGTGGGGACAAGCGGCGGCCGAAGGCATCAGCGTGTTTGTTTCTTCCGGCGATAACGAGTCCGCAGGGTGCGACAACCCCAACGGACCGGCATATTTTGGCCTGAACGTGAACGGGCTCGCCTCTACACCTTTCAATGCTGCCGTCGGCGGCACAGATTTCAATCAGTACAACAAATATTCCACCTACTGGAATTCCACGAACAACGCCACGACGCAACAATCCGCGAAGGGCTACATTCCAGAAACAACCTGGAATGATTCCTGCACCAATGCTCTGGCCATCACGTTGGGATATGGAAGCAACGCCGAGCAGGCGTGCAACAACTCGCAAATGATTAATGCGGGCGGAGTCATTTTGTGGGGCGGCAGCGGCGGCCCGAGCAACTGTGTCACCAACGACCAGGGAGTTCTTGGCAGTTGCACGAGCGGGTACGCAAAACCCTCATGGCAGACCGGAACCGGCACACAGACGGATCAACTGCGCGATCTCCCCGACATCTCGCTCTTTGCAAGTGATGGGTTCCTGCGCAGTTTCTATGTCATTTGCCAGCAGGATCAAACCTACGGCACCTGTAGCCTGACCAATTTTGCCGGGTACGGCGGTACTTCCGTGGCTTCGCCGGCCTTTGCCGGCATCATGGCTCTGGTAAACCAGAAGATGGGAGAACCGCAGGGCGTTCCGGGCTTTGCGCTTTACAAACTCGCTGGCAAGCCGTCGTTGAACGCGTTTCATGACATTCCGAGCGGGTCAACCATTGCCGGACCGTGCTACACAGGGTCCACAAACTGCAAGACGAACACGGCGGGCGACACCTATGGCGTCTTGATGGGATACAGCACCACGACCGGGTACGATCTGGCCACGGGACTCGGATCTGTGAATGCTGCAAACCTCGTCAACAACTGGAGCGAGGCGACCTTCACCGCTACAACTTCAACGCTCACACTGAACAACGGAGACCCGATCAATGTCACGCATGGGACGGCGGTGCCTGTCAGCATCGCCCTTACTCCGACAGGTGCGACGGGCAATGCAGCTCTGCTCGTGAATGTGGGTCCCGGAACCACCACCGGCAGAGCGATCGACTTCTTTACGCTGGACAGTGGGTCTGTTTCCGGCAATACCAGCCTCCTGCCCGGGGGCACCTACGACGTGATCGCGCACTATGGCGGCGACGGCACGTACGGCGGCAGCTATTCCAATTCCGTGAGCGTGACGGTGAATCCGGAGAACAGCACCGTGTATCTGCCGGGTCTTCAACTTGGTGGAAGCAGCGTGACGAGCGTAAAGTATGACGATCAGTACACGGTGACGGCCGGGGTTCAGAATGCGCAGGGCCAAGCCTGCAATCCGCCACCCTCAGGTCAAATCGTGTGCCCGACGGGAACGATCAGCCTGATGGATGGGAGCGTTTCCCTGGGTACGGGGTCCTACCCTCTCGATAACACCGGATTTATTCAAACACCGGCCCAATCGTTCATCCTGTCGACCGGAAGTCATACGCTGACGGCACAATACAATGGCGACACGAACTACAATGCCGGATCTGCGTCCGTCGCGATCACAGTAACTCCGGCGACGACAACACTGCCCGCTCCATACGCGTACAACACGACCGTGGGGCAGTCTGCCACATTTTACGCTGGCGTAATCACAAGCAGCCACGGAGTAGCACCAACAGGAACTATTACGTTCTACGCGAATGGGAAAGTTCTCACAGGAACGACAACCTACAGTTCTACCGATGGGACATACGGCACCGCGTCGATATCTGCTTGGCTTAGCAGTGATTCGAACGCATTTCCCTCTCCCGGAAGCTATGCAATTACCGCCTCTTACAGCGGAGATGGGAACTATATTAGTTCGACCTCTGATGCAAACAACATCACCGTTCTTTATCCAACTCCAAACGTAACCATGACGCCGACGACACAGACCATCAAGTATGGACTAACAGCTACGGTCACAGCACTAGTCTCCAGCGGAAGCAAGAACGCGTATCCGACCGGAACCGTTACTTTCAACAATGGAGGCTCGATTGTCGGCGGGCCGACGCAGTGCACCAGTACGACCGACAGTAGCGGAAATTATGCCTGCCAGGCTTCCGCAAGCTTTACCGTGACGAATGGATATGGAGTTATTGCCGATTACAGTGGAGACAGCGCCTATCCCGTCGCCTCTGGGTATGCCCAGGTCTTGATGCCAGATTTCTACGTCAATCTCGATCGGACCGACGTGGTCTTGACGGCTGGACAGTCGCAGAACACCACCATAACGATCGGCTCTGTGTCGGGTTTCGGTGAGACCGTCAACTTGAGTTGTTCGGGGGTTCCCGCGGAGACAACGTGCACGATCAATCCCGCCCAAGTAACGGCAGACCCGAATCAATCGGTTTCGACCACGTTGACGATCACGACCACGGCTCTTGGGCAGTCGCGCCGCGGAATGCGTGCCGCGAACACTAAGATGGGCTGGCTTTCGTTAGCAGGAGTGTTCTTGGTCGGCGTGTGCTTCGTTGGGTTTTCGAACCCACGCAGACGTGGGGTATTCGTGATAATGCTGTTCGCGGTCGCGCTGTTGTTGCCCAGTTGTGGCGGAGGCAGCAACAACAGCGGGGGTGGCGGTGGCGGTGGTAATAACAACCCGGTGCCCCACATCACATCGCTGAGCCCATCGCAGGTGGCGGCTGGCTCACAAATTAACACCGTCACAGTGAACGGAACAAACTTCATGAGTACATCGGTGTTGACAGTCGGGGGCACACCCGGGGGGTGGTACTCGAGCTCGACCCAGATGCAATTTTCTCCCTCTTCGGATCAGGTAGCTGCTACTGGGCAGATTCCTGTGGTGGTCACAAACCCGGGTCCCGGAGGAGGTGCTTCTAACTCTATTAACTTTGTCGTTACCACCGGCACTCCTTTAGGCAGCTTCAATCTGACGATAACGGCTACAGGCGGCGGATTCACGCGCACTACGCCGCTTTATTTGGACGTCATTCAGTAACGATCGTATCGAGGAGGATCACGGACGGGCCCCGCTTCTGTGCAGTTGATGCACAGATGCGGAGCTTTCTGCGTTGCGCATCTTTCCCAACTGAACTTGAGATTCAGGTGGTGGTGTACGATTTACGTGCATCACTCCACTTTCCATGAAACTTTCTGACATTGCTGCGGCGCTGGACGTACGTCTCGAAAACGGGTCTCCTGACACGGAAATTACCGGGCTTAACGGGATCGAGCAGGCCGGGCCGGGGGAACTCACCTTTGTTTCCAATCCGAAATATGCGGCGGCGGCGCGAACTACACGCGCTTCGGCCGTTATCGTGGGCGAAGACTTCCCTGCCATCCCTGCCGCGATGCTACGGGCGAAGGATCCTTACCTGACATTCGCGCGGGCGCTGGAACTGTTTCATCCGACGGTGCGCTACACGCCGGGAGTGCATCCGACCGCCGTTGTTCATGACAGCGCCCGCATTGGGGCAAACGCGCATATCGGGCCTTATGTAGTGATCGGCCACGACGTCGAGATCGGCGCGAATGCCGTGCTGCTGGCCCATGTTGTGATCTATCGCGGAGTGAGGATTCGGGATCACTTCTTTGCTCATTCGCACGCCGTGGTGCGGGAGAACTGCCGGATCGGCAATAACGTCCTGCTGCACAACGGCGTTGTGATCGGCAGCGATGGATTTGGGTTCGCCAAGACGGCCGAGGGACACTGGCACAAGATTCCGCAGCCGGCGGGCGTTGTGATCGAAGACGATGTCGAGGTGCAAGCCAACTCCTGCATTGACCGAGCGAGCGTCGGGGAGACGCGCATCAAGCGCGGCGTGAAGGTCGACAATCTCGTGCAAGTGGGGCACGGATCGACGGTGGGTGAAGATGCTTTGCTCTGCGCACAAGTGGGATTGGCCGGTTCAACGCAGATTGGCAACCGCGTGATTCTGACTGGGCAGGTCGGGGTCGTAGGACACGTGAAGGTCGGCGACAATGCGATCGTTACTCCGCAGAGCGGAGTGGCGGGCGATATTGCTGCCGGTGCACTGGTGAGCGGAGCGCCCGCTGTCGATCATCGGCTCTGGCTTAAGTATTCCGCGATTCTGCCCCGGCTGCCTGAACTAGTGCGTGCGATCCGCGGAAAGTCAAAAGAATAACCACAGGGGACACAGAGGTTCACCGAGAAACCTCCTACGACGACCCCGCGCTCTTTGTGGCTAGTGAGTTTTGCCTGTATTCTTCCGGCAACCCACTGTCGATCACGGCTCTGACTCTCTCCATCAGGCATTCGCGGCTGCCGAAATCTTTCGGCTCGATCGGAGGATGGAAGATCACTTTCGCTACGCCGGGCTTGATCGCAAAACGCGCCTTTGGCATCGCGTAGTGCGTACCCACGATCGTCATCGGGATTACCGGAACGCCGCATTCCACGGCCAGATAAAACGGGCCCTTCTTAAAGGGCAGCAGCTTGCCGTCGAAGGAGCGCTTCCCTTCCACGTAGATGATCATGTTCAATCCCTGCTGGACGACTGCTTTCGCCGCGTTGACGGCTTCGATACCGGCCTCGCGATTGCCGCGATCGACCGGAACAAGGTCGCCCATCCGCATTGTGGTTCCGAGGATGGGCATCTTGAACAACTCTTTTTTCACCATCACCGACGTGCGGCGCGGAATGAGCGGAACCTGGATCGGCGGATCGAGGTTTGACACATGATTCGTCATAAAGATGTAACTGCGCGAGTGGTCGAATTGATCGAGGCCAACGGTTTCGACGCGCACTCCAGCGAGGCGGACACCGGTAAACGCTCCCCACATAAACAGGCGATACAAAACGCTGATATCGCGGGTGAGGAAGACCCAGGTAAATCCGATGAGAGCGGCGATTGGAGCCGCGAGGCTCCAGAACGTCAGCATGATGAGAGTTCGGATCATGGATGTGCCCCGGACACTGCTGTATTCTCAGCTTCGCCCTTCAGCCATGCGGCGCGATGAGCACGTTGCTCGGACGTGACGCGATCGAGGTCCTTGACCTCGTATGAGATTTCCTGACGGCTTCCCGCCTTCCACTGCAACTCGTGCTCTGTGCCTTGCGGGGAGCGGAGTTTCACCGAGACCGTGTCGCCGGGGTGGAGGCGAGATAGCGCCTGCCTCGATTCCTTGCCAGAAGTCTTGCCTTGAATCTCTACGAGGATGTCTCCGGCGCGCAGACCGGCGACTTCCGCTCCACTGCCGGGCGTGACCGCGATGACGGAGACCGGGCCATCGAAATTCCGGGAAGCAATGAAACCTGTATCGGAAGAAGTGAAGGAGATGGTGTCGACGCGAAGTCCAACGTAGCGGAAGAAATCATTCCACGGAATTTCTTCCGTCCCCGCGACATACCTGGTGAAGAAGGTTCCCATATCCGCATGACTGACTGCCTCAGCAGCCTCGCGCACTCCGTTGGAATCATCGAAGTAACGGCTCTTTCGAGCGTAGTTCGCGTTCATCCACTGAAAGAGTTCGCGCAATGAGGCCTGGCCGTGTGTCGACTCGCGGATGGCGAGATCGAGCACGATGCCGAGCAGTTCTCCCTTGTTGTAGTACGAGATGCTACGCTCGGGACGGCGGTAGTAATCGAAACCTTCCAGCCAGGCGTCGAGGCTGGATTGTTCAGCGGATTGCGTGAGATGTGCTGGGCGCTTCTGGAGTTCCGTGATGGCCTGGCCCATGTGCGAAAGATGCTGCTTTTCGTTGATCAGGCCAGAACGCAGCAAAATTGTTTCCCCGGCCGTGCTGGTCATGCCTTCACTGAACCACAGGGCGCGTGTGTAATTCTCTTTCGTGTAATCGACCGGCTCGAGCGTCTGCGGACGAATGCGCTTCACATTCCAGAGATGGAAAAACTCGTGAGCAGTGACTCCCTCGAGCGAGGAGAGGCCCTGCTTGATAAATTCCGCGCTCAAATCAATGGCTGTCGAATAAGCGTGTTCCATGCCCCCACCCGCAGGCCCGTGCGGGAAATGATAGAAAAACGTGTAGGTCTCGAAGGGGCGATCGTTCATCCACATGGTGGCTGCGGCCACGATCTTATGCAGCGAAGCCACAATCTTTTCGGCGTCGTAGTCTGCGGGATCGGCGTCAAAGATCACGCGGTAGTGTCCGCCGGCTTCGTCGAAGTCGGATTCGCGAAAGTTGCTGACTTCCACGGGAGCATCAACCAGACGGTCATAGTTTTCGGCGGTGAAGGAGTCGCCTTCGGACCCGAGGGGCGTGGCGATGTGCCAGGCTGCGGGAACGCGGCTAAGGTGAAGGGTGACGGGCCCGTTGCGGGCGTCGACCGGGTACATGAGAATCTGCGCGAGATTGAAGAAGGCGTGATGCGAATTGAACTGGGCGCCGAAGGGCCCGAAGGAGTCGACGTAGATCTGATATTCAACAATGGCTCCATCGGCGGCGCCGCGAATCTGCCAACGACTGCTGTTCACTTCCCGCAATTCCAGCATTCGGCCGGCACGATCTTTCGCACGTATCCAATTTACAAATTGCGCGAAGTCGCGGACCTGATAGAGAGCGTTCCAGACAGGAAGCTGGAGGTCGCGATCCGCGCTCCCCGGCGGAAGAATGATTTGCACCTGGACAAGGTGCTGCTCCGGAGAATCAAGGATGATGGTGTAGCCGACGTTTGCCGCCTGGCCATGCGCGGTTGTGAGGAGCACAGCCCAGAGAGCGAGTTGGGCGGCACGACGAAGAGCAAGAGGAAAAATGTTCATCACTTCTCCGCCAATTCGCGCAGGCGCGCTGGAAGTTTCTCGTAGATGCCGCCAAAGCCACCGTTGGAAAGAATCGCGACGACGTCGCCACTGCGAAGTTCGGGAGCGACGGTTTGAATGATGGCGTCGGCGTCGGCGAGAAGTCGCGCGGGACGGCCGTGTTGCTGGACCTCAGCCGCGAGGGCCGGCAGTTCCAGGCGTTCGTTCTCGGGTATTGCTTCCGAGCGGAATACGTTGGCGACGACCACTTCATCCGCTTGCGCGAGGCTGCGCGCCAGGTCGCTTTGCAGGACGCGGCGTCGCAGCGTGTTCGAGCGCGGCTCGAGAATCGCCCAGAGTCGTGCTCCTGCATACCGGGCGCGCAGCGCTTTCAACGTGCCGGCGATTGCGGTGGGGTGATGCGCGAAGTCGTCGATGATGGTGACGCCATTGACTTGCGCTTTAACCTCGAGACGCCGCTTCACGCTTTTGAATGTCTTCAGGGCTGCCGCGATGGCTTCGGTGGAAACTCCGCACGATGACGCGAGTGCTGCCGCAGCCGTCGCATTCCAAACGTTGTATTCGCCGGCCAGGGCGAACTCGAGGGTTGCCCACGCCTGGCCGTTGTGAACAACGGTCCAACTGGTTCTGCCGGGGTCGAGCCGCAGATCGGTCACCTCCCAGTTCGCTCGTTTGCCCGCGCCGTAGCGCTCAACAGGACAGAAGGCCCTGGACAAACAGCGCTCCAGACTTGCGCTTTCGCCCGCGTCTCCAGCGGCTCCATCAAAAGCAATGATACGACCGCGGCGCGGGATGAGGTTCACAAGACGCTTGAAGGCAGTTTCCACAGCATCGAGATCTTTGTAGATATCGGCGTGATCGAATTCGACGGAAGTCAGAATGATGGCGTCGGGAAAGTAGTGCAAGAACTTCGGTCCCTTGTCGAAGAAGGCCGTATCGTATTCGTCGCCCTCAAGGATGAAGTGCTTGCCCTGACCGAGATGAAAGCTGGAACCAAAATTCTCGGCGATTCCTCCGATGAGAAATGATGGATCGAGACCGGCGGAATGAAATATCCAGGAGAGCATCGAAGTGGTGGTAGTTTTGCCGTGTGTTCCGGCCACAACGAGGACCTCTTTGTCGTGAAGAAACTCGTCGTGAAGCAACTGCGGCATCGAGCAGAAGGGGATGCGCTGGTCGAGGACGTGCTCCAGTTCGACATTGCCGCGCGACATGGCATTTCCGATCACGACCAGGTCAGGTCGCGGATCGAGATTCTTCTCGGAGAAGGGCTGAGCTACCGGAATATCGAGGGCGCGGAGCAGATCGGACATCGGAGGGTAGGCGGCAGCATCGGAGCCCGTGACGTGATATCCGCGCTCCTTCAGCATTCCCGCCAGAGAAGCCATCGCTGTACCACAGATACCGATCAGATGAATATGCTTTGCTTTCGTCATCTTTGAAAATCAATCACGTCTTACGGGCATTAAAGTAAACGAAGGGCATTCACGGCATTACTGCGGCTTCTAACAGCTTTAGACTCACTTTGCCTTGGCGAACCGACAAACTTGCCGGTACACCGAGCGGAAGCGTGATGTTTCCTGACGTCACGTGTCCGGATTTCACACCGAAGGCCACGGGCACTCCGAGATCCGCGACGATGCGCATGATCACTTCTTGCAGAGTGTAGTCCTGATCCACGGACTGCACGCAGTCGAGCATCTGGCCGAAAATGATCCCCCGCACATCATCCAGATGCCCGCCGAGTTTCAGTTGCGTCAGCATACGGTCGACCTGAAACGGTTTGGCGGCTATATCTTCTAGGAAAAGAATCGTGCCAGATGGCTTGATCGAGTACGGAGTTCCCAGCGATGCGACGAGAATCGAAAGGCAGCCACCGTAGAGGTTGCCTTCGACCTCGCCTTCCGCTAATGCGGTGACGTCTTCATTCAGCCGAATCTCTTGGGGGCTCGCATTGCCCAGTACCGACTGCCACGAGGAAAGATCCACACCGCCGGGGTGCGTCCAGTCTTTGGCCACCATGGGACCGTGAAACGTCACAAGGCCAGCGTTGTCCACGAGGAGCGTCAGCAGACATGTGATGTCGCTGTAACCGACGAAGATCTTGGGATGAGCTTTTATTACGTCGGGATCGAGCCGATTGAGCAGGTAGTTCGCACCGTATCCGCCGCGGGCGCACACAATGGCGTGCACATCATCGCGCTTGAACATTTCCTCAAGTTCGCGGGCTCGGCGTTCGGTGGAACCCGCAAAGTAGAGATCGCGATCGAGAATGGAATCGAAGCAGAAGGGGCGATATCCGGCGCGTTCCAAGGCCCTACAGCCAGCGTGCAGATCAGACGGCTTGATCTTGCTGGCGGGCGCAACAACGCCCACAGTATCGCCGGGGCGAAGAGCAGGGGGCTTGACGAGTTGGCGACCGGAAGTTGGCATGATTCAGGCGATGCGACCGATGGCTGCGCACACGCACGTTCAACTCAGAAAGAATTCGCCCCGGCAAACCAAGCGTGCCGGGCCGCGCAAGAAGACATTATCGCCCTGACGACGGACGGTCTGCGCGCCGCCGGGAGCGTGAACCTTCACAGGCGAGACCGCGCGGCTTGTCGCCATCGCGGCCACGGCAGACGCGCACGAACCGGTACCGGATGATCGCGTTTCTCCGACTCCGCGCTCAAAGAAACGTACGCGCAGATCGAACTTGCTGTCGACCGCTACGTATTCGACGTTCACTCCCTTCGGGAACTGCGGCAAGCCCTGGATTTCAGCTGCCTGTAATTGCCAGTTTCGAGCAAACTCCGGAACGAACACCACGTAGTGAGGATTGCCCATCGAGACCGGAATGCCGCGGACTTCCCCGCCCTTGAGGTTGAGCGCAAGTTCGGCATCAACTGCTGCCTTGCCCATCTCTGCTTCAAATTCATACTCCCCATCCCGGCGTGCAGTCAGGGAACACACCTTGATTCCAGCGCCGGTGAGGATCGAGATACGCTCCTTGCCTTGTGTTTCACAAACGTAAGCCGCAACGCAGCGAGTACCGTTACCCGAGATTTCGGCGCCGGAGCCATCCGCGTTGATCAGACGAATCTCGAGGTCCGCCGAGAAATGAGGAGACATCCATTCGACACCATCGGCGCCGACTCCATCGTGCCTGTCGCAGATGCGGCGCGTGAAGCCTGCTACGTCGGAAGGCGCCAACGCGGCATCGATCAGCAGAAAGTCATTCCCGCAGGCGCTGGCTTTTACAAAGGGGATGGTGCGGCCTGCGGCGTTCACTCGCGCTCCACCCGTCCCAAAGAGGTCGCGCTTCCAAGAACCGTGGATGCCTTCAGTTCGCGCAAAAGTTCTTTTTGCTCGCGATTGCAACCTTCGACGTCGAATTGCAGACGGACATGCCGGCCGGTATCACCGCTGTTGACGTTCTGCATCAGCCGGTGATGACTCTCGAGAATTCGATTCACCTCGTGGCTGACTTCTTCAAGGCTCGCTCCGGTCACCTCGTAGCTGGACATCAACAGCTTCAGGTTGAACGTTTCCTCGAGATGCCCCAGGACGAACAAGGACAGCAGAACCAGCATGGTGGCGAACATGGCTGTCAGGTACAGGCCACCTCCTGCAGCCATGCCGATCGATGCCACCACAAATATGGTCGCCGCCGTGGTCAAACCGCTGGTCAGTCCGCGGGTATGAAGAATCGACCCGGCTCCGATGAATCCGATGCCGGGAATGATCTGAGCGGCGATGCGGGTAAAGTCGGAGGGTTCAGCGGCCAGTCCGCGCGAAAGAATCGTGAAGAGCGCGGCGCCAAAGCAGATGAACATATTGGTGCGCACACCGGCAGCCCGATGTTTGAGTTCGCGCTCAAGACCGATGAGACCACCGAGAACGGCGGCTAACAACAGGCGTGTCACGGCACTGCCAACGATGCCGCTCGCCATCTCGCGATGCATCAAATCGACCAGATGTTGCCAGTTCATGCGAGCGTCTTGCCTGCAGTAAACATCTTTCGGATGGCCGGATTTTATCATCGCGGCCACAGTGGGTTGCGTTAACCCGGCTGATTACCGCGTGCGGTAAAGAACAGCGCGAGCTTGCCCGGTCACGTGGACTTCCGCGAGTTCGTGCAGCTTGCGATCCTGCACGGCCTGCCAAACCGGATCGCCTTCGAAGGCAAGGATAAAATCAGCGTACTTTGCCGGATCTGCCAATGCCCGCTCCCAGAGACCGTCGGGATCAACGGGCTGCTTCCAGACGCGATGGTTGCCTTCGTTGATGGTCTGCTTCAGGGGAATCCCGGCGCGCTGTACTGCTCCCACGTGATCGCCCAGATACATGAGCAGAGTGGAGTCTGGCGGGAGTTTGGAGAGCCACCCTGCCAGTTGTGCTTCCAGTTGGTTGCGCGTGCGCATGTTGATCTGGGCCTCGCGCAGACACGCCGGGCCGGCATGCCAGACCGTCGCGTAGCTGGCGACGATCAAGACGGAAATTGCAAGAACGCGGCCGTGGCGGGCCCATCGATCGGATGCACTCCATTGAATGATCGGGTACGCGAGGCCACTGAGAGCAACGGAAAACGCCGGTAGCAACTGCAACCCGTAGCGCACGTTGTAGTGGCTGAATGGCCACCACTGTGGGACGAAGATAGGGACGCCGCTGTACGCCACCGAAAGCGCATAGAAAGGCATTGGCACAAGAAGCAGCAGGAGCGGCCAGCGTGGCTTGGTAGTCGTGCGCAGGCGCAGAGTTCCTGCGATAAGAACCAATGCCCCGGCGAGCGCAAGTACCCATCCGCGTTGCAGCCATCCGTTCTCGGCCATATTGTCTTCCGCCGATTTCAGGAAGTACATTGCGGCCGAGATGGGACGTCCACTGCCGGGATGACCGGGATTTCCCGCGCTCTGCGTCTTTCGTTCGATGGCCTTAGCAGAGTACGGACCGTTTTCGAATTCGAGCGGATTGCGGTACACGATCCCGTTGTAACCCAGCCAAAAAGCGGGCACTGCAGCGGCAATCAAGACGAACTTGACGACGCTCGCTTGTGGCCACTGTGGAGCTTGATTGTTTTGGGGCCCCGCGGACAGAAGGGCCCGGACTACAATGCATGCCGTCATGATTGCTGCGAGGAACCAGCCGTCGTAGCGCGTGAGGCAGGCGGCCGCGAGACAGAGGCTGCACTTTGTGAGGGACTTGGTCCCGCCACGCATCGATTCCGCAAAGTACACGACTGCCCACACAAAGAACGTGAGATACAGGACTTCGCCCATGGCAGTCGATTGCATGTAGATCAGATTGGGGTTGGCTGCGTAGACGAGCGCGGCGATCCACGCCGCGATGCGAGCTCGCATGTCAGGTCCCGCGCCGGCAGGGACGTCGCGCGTCAGCCGGAATATTCCGACGACTCCGAAGACATAGGCGATCATCGAAGGGATCGAGCCACCCGCACCGCTCTGCCACATGTTCATCGAGATGAGGAAAGGGATCATCAGCAGGTGTGGCAGGGGAAGCCATACGGTGCCCAGTTGCAGCGGTCCCGGAGTTCTGGAGTCGAATACGCGACGGGCGATGTTGATGTGCGCAACAGCGTCGCCATAGAGCGTCGCGTCTCCGTTCCTGAAGTACCAGAGAAAGGCAATCACCGAGACACAGCTGGCGAGCCAGGCGAGCAGAAGGATTTCCGATTGGCGAGCGTCGGCTTTGTGCTTCTGCGATTTCGGCATATGCGCGTTTGGTCTAAGGAGTGTTCGGTGTTGGGTCTTCGGAATAACACCGGTACATTCTCTGCTCCCCAGACCTACGACCTACCACTTGTAATCTAGACGCTACTCCAGATGAGTCAATTCGCGGAAGATCTGAAAACGTGCATCTATCTCATGACGCGTCAGAGAACGCAGGCGTTCTGGGCCGAACTGCTCGACTACGAACGATCCCATGACGCTCCCATAGAACATCGCGCGCTTGAGGACTTCGCGATTAATCGTGCCTTGTGAGGCGAGGTAGCCCATAAAGCCTCCGGCGAAGGAATCGCCCGCACCGGTGGGATCTTTGACCTCGTCGATCGGGAGAGCTGGAGCACGGAAAGGATGAGTACCGAATCCAAATGCGCCCTCCCGGAAGAAAATCGTTGCGCCGTATTCTCCGTGCTTGATAACTAAGGCTTTAGGGCCCATGGCCATTACCTTTTGCGCGGACCGCAGCAGGTTGGTTTCGTGCGCGAGCATCTTCGCTTCGGTATCGTTGATCAGCAGAATATCTACCAACTTCAGCGTCTCTGCCAATTCCTTGGGCGTACCGTTGATCCAGTAGTTCATCGTGTCGCATCCCACAAGACGCACGCGACTCATTTTGCGGCGAACCTCGGCCTGCAACGTGGGCTGGATGTTAGCCAGGAAGAGATAGTCAGAGTCCTCATACTCCGCGGGGATGCGCGGCTGAAATGACTCGAAAACATTTAGCTGGGTGAAGTCAGTTTTCGCTTCGTTGAGGTTGTCCGTGTAGGTTCCGCCCCAGCGAAAGGTATTCCCTTTTGCGCGCTCAATTCCACGAATATCGATCTCCTGGTCGAGGAATACTTTTTCCTGTTCAGGGCCAAAATCTTCTCCAACGACTCCGACCACTCGGACTTGCGTGAAGTAACTCGCAGCCAGCGAGAAGTACGTGGCCGCCCCGGCGAGAACGTTCTTTACGCTGCCTGAAGGCGAGGTGACGTCGTCAAATGCGACACTACCGACTACCAGTATGCTCATGCTTTCCTTTAAGGATCACGGGCAGCGCCCAGGGGCCAGTAAAGCCGCTCCGCTCTTCTATTTCATCGGTGACTATTTCTTCAGGTACTTCCCGACGATCAACTTCAGTTTCTTTTTTGTCGCAGGGGGAACTTTCTTGCGATCCGTCAGGATCGCATGAGCCAGCGCGGACCCGCATTTGCAAGAACGATCTCGTGGCATATCGGCGACAGTTTGGCGGACGACCTTGGCAGCATTCTCGGCGTTCTTGATCAGTACGGCGATGATCTGATCGACCGTGACCGAATCGTGATGCGGATGCCAGCAGTCGTAGTCCGTGACCATGGCCACGGTGACATAGCAGAGTTCCGCTTCGCGCGCGAGTTTTGCCTCCTGCAGGTTGGTCATGCCAATCACGTCCATCCCAAGGCCCCGGTACACGTTCGACTCGGCCTTGGTGGAGAATTGTGGGCCTTCCATGCAGAGATACGTACCACCACGCTTGCCGACGACTCCAACTTTGTGACACGCGTGGCTCACTACGGAAGCAAGCTCCCCGCAGACGGGATCGGCAAAGGCGATGTGAGCCACGAGGCCGCCGCCGAAAAATGTATCGACGCGGTGACGGGTGCGATCGAAGAATTGATCAGGAATGACGAAATCAAGTGGCTTGTGCTCGTCCTTCAGCGATCCAACGGCAGAAATCGAAACGATGCGTTCGACACCGAACTGCTTGAAGCCGTGGATATTGGCGCGGAAGTTCAGTTCACTGGGAAGCAGGCAGTGGCCGCGTCCGTGGCGCGCGAGAAATGCGACCTTATGGCCTTCGAGCATCCCGCAGACATAGGAGTCGGAAGGCGCGCCGAATGGCGTCTTGACGCGCACTTCTTTTGTTTTTGTGAGGCCGGGCATGGAGTAGAGCCCGCTCCCGCCGATAATACCGATTTCCGCTCGTGGCAATGCGCCTCCGTGAAGGGTCGGATCGCTGAAGCAAACTGGTGATTATACAGGAGGGTTTCAGGACCACGCCCTCGCGAAGTGGTCAACGTCGGAATGCTCTCCACAGCGATGCGGGCGGTTACAATTTTCTGATGGGAGTTCTTCTCGCAGCATGTCTTGCGCTCTTGCTTGCCGGGCCACTTAACGCGCAGCAGAGCGCCGGACCATCAGAACCCAAGTCCGTCACCGTTCCTGCGACCATTGATCACAATCGCGTGGTCATCAAGGTCGACCTGCCACTTTCCGACGGTACGACGCAAACGATCCGCGCATGGGTGGATAACGGCAATCCTGATTTGTACTTGTCTCGGCGTATGGCGTCCCAGCTGGGCCTCACTGTGAAATGCGGCGAGCAGGAGTGTTCTTCACCTCCCCCGCGGGAGATTGTAATCGGTGGCATGACGATTCCCCTCAGCGGCGTAAAAGAAGCGAAGATTCCGTTGCGTCCCGTAGACGCAGCTGCGGTGCTCGCATCCGGCATGAACGTTGAAATCAATTTGCCTTCCAGCATTCTGCGCCATTACGACCTGCTCATCGACTTTCCGGATCGCAAGTTCTCGATTGGAACTCCGGGTACGCTGCATTTTCGCGGATCATCGACAAAAGCTTCGGTAAACGCCGAGACGGGCCTGATCCAGGTACCTAGCCAGATCGAAGGCAAGAAATACAGTCTGGCACTCGATCTGGGAGCATCCATCAGTTTATTGTCCGAAGAGATGTTCGACCGACTGGAGGCGGCACATGCCGATTGGCCGCACATGACCGGCGCAGTCGGCTCGGCGAACATGTGGGGCGCGGAAGAGGAAACGAAATGGAAAGTAGTGCGCCTCGACCGCATGCAGTACGGGCCACTTTTCCTGACGAATGTCACGATGGTCGCGATGCCGCCTGCGATGATGGATTTTTTCTCGAAGCGAGCGGGAGTTTCGACGGCTGGACTGGTCGGTTCGAACCTGATGGTGAACTATCGCGTTGGGCTCGATTATGCGCATTCCATGGTCTATTTCGAAATCGGAAGGACCTTCAATTTCCCTGACTTTGATGTCGTCGGCTTGACTCTGCGGCCGGAGGACGACGGACGTTTCACCATCCTGGGAGTCGCGGATTTCGCTGGAAAGCCTTCGGTCGATGGCGTTCAATCCGGCGATCATCTGGTGGCTGTCGACGATATCTCCGTGGGCGGAGTAACGATGGGACAGGTGTGGTCCATGCTGGGGGGAACACCGGGCCAGGAACGAAAGCTGACCGTGGAACGCGGCGGGAGAGAGTTCATGGTAGTTGCGAGAGTCCAGCACTTCCTCGGCGAGGTGCCGGACGAAAAGGAAAGTAAGAGGGGCAAATAGCGTATTTGAACTACTTCGCAGATGTTGCTGGAGCGAAGACTTCCCTTTCGATCGTGGCGATCGTGGCCGGATCCAGGCTCTCACTGACGAAGACTGTGTCTCCCTTTTGCTCGATCACCACCTGCCCCTCTTCGGTCGACCAGGAGTGGCGTCCTTGCAGAGAGGAGGGTGGGTGATTTTCCACGAGAGGGGCCGGTTGTTTGGGATCCGCTTCGGTCGATTCGGTCGCCTTCTTATAACGCTGCTCTAACGAACGCGCGTAGATTCCAGCGAATTGCGCTGCCGTGATATCGCTCGACCAGCGCGAGACATACAACAGTCCCAGCGGAGCCGCAGCATTTCCTTTGGGCTTAGCCGCGTAGTAGTAACCGCCGCGCCACTCCGGGTACATCTTTTTGGCGATATCTTTGCCGACGTACTGTTCAATCAGCATCGAGACGTCGAACTCGCCCATCGCTCCGATATCGAATTTTTGATATGCCTTGAAGTCGTGTTTGAAGTCCGGGATGCGCATGGGTTCGATGCGCTCTCCGAGAAGATATGTTTCAGGCTCCATGATCTGGCGGGTTGTGTGTGGAGGATCCCTCAGGAGTGCGGCGAACGCTTTCTCTTTCCCGCCCTTCTGCATCAGTTGCACCACGAAGTTCATGCCGTAGCTGTAGGGGAAAGTCAGCGACTCTTTCAGAAAAATGGGCGCGTCATTGAAAACCTTGGTACCGGAAGTTCCGTTCAAGGCTTCTTCTTCCATAGCGGCCACCAACTCGGGCGAGCTTGCGATGGAATGCCCGACGGGAGCGAGCTCATATTGAAACATCATGGCCTGCGCCTGGCCTTCGATGACAGCTTCGCGGGCGTTATCGATTTCGTCGTTTTCGATGTCGGCGGGAGTCGGGTCGCGGCGGATCTCCGCCAGGTCCTTGTCGCCGCGCTTCATCCATCTTTGCAGATTGATGTCCTGGTCCTGAAGAGCGTGCGTGAGTTCGTGGGCCATTACCGGCTCCTGCTCCTCGATGGGAACCCAGTCGAGCAGGTTGACCGTTCTTGTTTTGGGGTCGTAGTATCCCGCGACTTCTTCGCGCAGCAGCGCGACCAGGAAAGTTTCAAGATTGAAGTCGCGCGGCAGCAGGCCGAACTTCTTCAGAACCAATTCCGAGCGCCGCAATCGCTGCGTGTCTTCGTCGTTCAGGTGTTGGGTGAGATAGGAAACCACTTCGTCGCGGCTGGTCAGCCTCCGCTTGACTTCGTGCCGGATCGGCAACCCGGTCTGCTTGCTGTCGAATTCAAGGATCTGATCGATCGAGTGGAAGAGTTCTTCCGCCTGACGAGGCGTGATCTTGATGTCACCTTCCGGCTCTTCGGGCGGCGCAGGCTTCGCGGGCTGTTGCGCCGAGGGCGGCTGCGTCGCAGGATTCTGATTCGAGGGCGTGGTCTGAGCAGCGCAGAAAAACGGCAAACCCGCCGTCAGCACGACCGCCAATATCCACCTTTGAACCCCAAGCGAACTTTGAACCCCAAGCGAATGCAATTCGGCTCGACTCCTTACGTTTGAGTGTATACGTTTCCTTATACTTCCACTCATGACTGCGATGAATCCTGTCAATCTATGGACCTCGAGTGATCATGTCCGCGACTACCTTGAACGCGCCGACCAGATTTCTCACCGCACGGAAGGAGAGGCGGCATTGCTGGAGTTCATCCCTAAAGGAGTACGGCGAGTTCTGGACCTGGGCACCGGAGACGGACGTTTGCTGGCATTGGTGCGAGGACAGCATCCAGACACCGAGGCCGTCGCCGTTGACTTTTCGCCCACGATGCTCGAGGCGGCGCAGAAGCGATTCGCCGCTGATTCTGGCGTGAGAGTGGTTGAGCACAATATGGATTCTCCGCTGCCCGACCTTGGGACGTTTGATGCAGTGATATCGAGCTTTGCGATCCATCACCTGGTGCATGACCGGAAGCGGACGTTGTATGCGGAGGTATTCGGACTACTGAATCCGGGCGGAGTCTTCTGCAACCTGGAGCATGTGGCCTCGCCCTCGCAACTGCTGCACGAAGAATTCTTACAGAGGATCGGGTTTACTGTGGAAACAGAAGATCCGTCGAACAAGCTGCTGGAGCTAGAGACGCAGTTGCAGTGGTTGCGGGAGATTGGCTTTGTGGATGTGGACTGCCATTGGAAGTGGCGCGAGTTGGCTCTGCTGGCGGGTGCGCGTGCTTACGAATTTGTGGACGCTGCTCGCTTCGCTCGCTGCACAGCCGAGGCGTCTGTCCCTACATGGACAGTTACGATTGCAGGCCTTTTACGATTTCTTCGGCTGCTTCGTTTGTGCCTAGCTTACCGCCGATATCTTGTGTCGTCTTTTTCTGACGTACGGCTTCCAGAACTGCGCTTTCGATTTTGTTGGCTTCTTTCGCGAACTCAAGGTGCCTGAGCATCATTGCTGCTGTCAGGATTGCTCCAAACGGATTGGCGACGTTTTTTCCGGCGATGGGCGGGGCGCTGCCGTGGACTGGTTCGAACATGGACGTTCGGCCGGGATGAATATTTCCACTCGCTGCCATACCCAGCCCTCCCTGCAGTCCGGCCGCGAGGTCGGTGATGATGTCACCGAACATGTTGTTGGTTACGATCACATCGAACTGGCGCGGATCGCGGACCATCTGCATGCAGAGGGCATCGACGTACATGTGCTGCGCTGTGATGTTGGGATACTCGTTGCTGACTTCTTTGAACACCCGCTGCCATAACCCCCCGGCGTGGGTCATGGCATTGGATTTGTCGCACATCAGAACTTTATTTCGCGGAGAGCCATCGAGTTTGATGTGCGGTTGGCAATAGTCGAAGGCGTAGCGAATGATGCGCTCCACTCCTTTGCGCGTATTGATGTCCTCCTGCGTGGCGATCTCGTCGGGAGTTCCCTGCTTGAAGACACCGCCCGCGTCGGTGTAGACGCCTTCGGTATTTTCACGGAGGACGACGAAATCGACGTCCTTCGGTTCGACATTTTTCAGCGGACATAACGCCGCATCGAGCAGGCGAACGGGGCGCACATTGGCATACAAATCCATTTTGAAGCGCACGCCGAGCAGGATTTCTTTGGCGTGGATATTGGTCTTGACCCGGGGATCGCCGAAGGCCCCAACGAAGATCGCGTCGAAATCGCGCGTCAGCATGGCGAACCCATCGGGTGGGACGGTCGTGCCATCGCGCAGGTAGCGGTCCGCTCCCCAGTCGAATTCGGTGAGGTCCACCGCCGCGCCAGAGGACTGAATAACCCGAACCGCCTGCGGAATCACCTCTTTACCGATGCCGTCGCCGGGAATAACGGCGATGCGCTTATTGATTCGCTTTTTTCCGTCCACGGCTGGAACGTTAACACAGTCGCTATAATCGAATACAGGTATGGGTCTTACCGCTCTACAGGAACGTGGGCAGGGACTGGGCGCAGCGTCTGGCGAGTATCGTGGCGCTTCCACTGCGGCCCGGTTTGGCGACCCGCAGGCGGAGTTTTCTGCCTTGCGGGGCGGTTGCGGCGTCTATGACCTCGGGTTCCGGGCGAAAATCGCCCTGACCGGGGGCGACCGTGTGCGCTGGCTGAACGGCATGGTCACGAATAACATTCGCGACCTTAGGGCTGGGGATGGCGTTTACGCGTTTCTTCTCAACCCACAAGGGCATATCCTCGGCGATCTATATGCCTATAACCGCGGCGGATCCATCGTGGTCGATACGGATCGAAGTCAGCTGGAGAAAGTACTGGCAACGTTCGATCACTACATCATCATGGACGACGTGGAGGTTACCAATTTGAGCGAGCAGGTGACGGCGCTCGGGATTGGCGGTCCGAGGTTGCGGGAGGTACTTGCCGCTTGTGGGGTTCAGATTTCCGACATGCGTACGCTTCAGAATCTGGAAGCAAAGTCTGCAGGCGGCACCGAGTGTACTGTGGTTCGCATGGATGATCCGGCGATCGAGAGCTATGAACTCTGGCTGAATCCGGCTGAAGTCAGGCAAACATGGGATGCATTAACAGCCCACGGTGCGACTCCGATCGGGTCAGAGGCCCTCGAACTGCATCGGATTGCATCGGGAGTTCCGCTGTATGGGGTCGACATCCGCGAGCGAGACTTGCCGCAGGAGACCGAGCAGTCACGGGCTCTGAATTTCAACAAAGGTTGCTACGTTGGGCAGGAGATCGTCGAAAGGATCCGGTCGCGCGGCGCAGTCCGTCGAAAGTTTTCCGGCTTTGTGATCGCGGGAGACGTGACGATTACAGCAGGCACGAAGATCCTGGCGGGTGAAAAAGAAGTGGGCGAGGTCACAAGTGTGGCAACCCTTGGCTCTCCGGAGAGTGCCAAAGCCATAGCATTGGGATACATTCGCCGGGAGGTGGGCACTCCGGGCCGTGCGGTGACAATCGGATCGTTCCGCGCGACGGTCGTTCCTGTGCCTATCGGCAATAGGGCGCTGTCGGAAGAGCAAGCATTTGAAGAAAGTCCGGCATGATAGAACTAAGTTCTTGAGATCGTGTTCGTTGGGGAAGACTCTATGGCTGACAAGAAGAATGATTCTGGTTTTACGGTGACAGACCGTCGGCTTTTCACATCGGAGGGCGAGCTACGGTCCGATGCTCCAGAGGAGAGCGAGGTGCCTACATCTACTGCCCCGCCGGAGGAAGCTCCCACTGCGCAAACGGTGCCGCAGCACGCAGCCGAGACGGCGATGGATCGCGAAATGCCGACGCCGCCGACGAGCGCGGAGCAGGAGGCGCAGGCCGCCGCCTATAAACAATCGTCGCGCGATCTCGACAAGGAAGTCGAACTCAGCGGCCACTCTGCGAAGGATTTCGAAATTACCTTTGAGCGATTCATGGCGTCGCTCTACATGACGGCTATGCTGCAATTAGGCCTGATGCGCCAGCAGAACGAGCAACCGAGAGTCGACATTATTGGCGCGCGACAGACAATCGACACACTCAGTCTGCTGTCAGAAAAGACCAAGGGGAATCTGACACCGGTGGAAGAGAATTTTCTTCAGAACAGCCTGTATGAATTGCGTATGGCGTATGTGGAGGTCACCAACGCGATCGCGCGTCCACCGCAGCCCGGGCCCGCGACGGGAACGACCGGAAGATGAAAGCAACCTTGACCGTGCTGGGCAGCGGGACGTCGATGGGCGTCCCCACGCTGGGATGTGACTGCGCCGTTTGCCGTTCAACCGATCCCCACGATCGGCGGACTCGTCCGTCGATCATGCTGGAATATGACCACCGTGTCATATTGATCGATACGACGCCGGATTTCTATACCCAGGCGATTCGGGAAAATATCACGCGGGTCGACGCGGTCTTCTACACGCACACACATGCCGATCACATTCTCGGCATCGACGATCTGCGCCCCTTGAGTTATCAGCACAAACCCGACAAACTCCCGCTCTACGCGCGTCCAGATGCGGCGGCGTTTCTGCGCAAGATGTTTTCGTACATCTTTGACGCCGATTACAAGTTCGGCGGACTGGCGCAGCTTGAACTACGGCCTATTGACGGCCCGTTGGATGTGTTCGGAGTCTGCTTCGATCCGGTCCTTCTGATTCACGGAGAGACCCAGATTTACGGGTATCGCTTCGGCTCGGGAGCCTATCTCACCGATCACAGCGAGATTCCAGAATCGTCGATGGATCAGTTGCAGGGGTTGGACGTTCTCTTCCTCGATGCGCTTCGTCACAAGCCGCACCCAACGCACTCGACGGTGAAGAATTCCCTGGCCATTGTCGACCGGTTGAGACCCAAGCGCGCCTTTTTCACGCATATCTGCCACGATCTGGGACACGAAGCCACCAATGCGAGCCTGCCCAGGCATGTACGGTTGGCCTATGACGGAATGAAGCTGGAGTTTGAGATCTGATCGGGATTTTGATTGTTGATTGTTGAATGAAAGGAGGGTCTGCTCCGCAGCGGCGGGAACCTCATTCAACAATCAAGAATCCGAAATCAACAATTCATGCTCGTATTTCGCAAACTCGAGGACGTCCCTGCCGATTTCGGACCCACATACGTCAGTGTGGGCAATTTTGATGGCGTCCACCGCGCACACACTCACGTGCTGGGTGAGATCGTTTCGCGGGCGCGCGCGAATCGGGCTAAAGCCGTGGCCGTGACATTCGAGCCTCATCCCACCCGAATCCTTAAGCCTGAAGCGGGGCTGAAGCTCATCACCCCTTCTCCTGAAAAACTGCGTTGGCTCGAAGGAACCGGGATTGATGCCGCACTGCTGCTTCCCTTTAACCGCGATCTGTCTTTAATGACGCCCAGGCAGTTTGCCGAACGCATTTTGAAGAAGAAGTTGCATGCGCACGAGATTCACGAAGGATTCAATTTTCGCTTTGGACACAAGGCCGCCGGCGACGTCCACACCTTGGCGGATCTCGGACGCGAGATGGGTTTCGAGGTCAAGGTTTACCCCGAAATGAAGCTGCGGGGCGAGACCGTGTCGAGCAGCCAGATTCGAAAATTGATCAGCAATGGACGTGTGAGCCGGGCGCGGCATCTGCTGGCAAAGCCGTTCTGCATTTTAGGTGTGCCCGGACGCGGACGCGGTTACGGCTCCAAGTACACGGTACCTACGATCAATCTGGCACGCTATGAAGAACTGGTACCGAAAGACGGCGTTTACATCACCTGGACGCGCGTTGGCACCGAACGGTTCGATTCCGTGACAAACGTGGGAAACCGCCCCACCTTTGGGGCGGAGTTATTTGCTATCGAGACGCACCTGCTGAATTTCCATCCACTGGAACTGACGCCCGATACTGAAGTAGAGATCTGCTTTCTGGAGCGTATGCGCGACGAGATCAGATTTCCGTCGGTCGAAGCTCTGCGGGAGCAGATCGCACACGACGTAAAGAAGGCGCGGCGCTATTTCCATCTGCTACGCCTTCACGAAGGCCGTCTCGGGTCGGCAACATTTTGAGCGTGTATTCTTTCAACTGCTCAATGCGGCAGGTAACCGAGTTCCATCGGCAGCTTACCATCGACGTGGACTACGTTCACGCTGTTATCGATGGAGTGGACCTCGATCAAGCCGAGAGCCCCGGGTTCTGCTTGCACCGCCTTGAGGACATCCGCATCAGTGTCCACCAGGAGGATCGACTCCTTGTGAGCAGCAACGAAGGCGTTCCACTCCGACGCCGACATCTTGTTGAGATGCTCCAAAGCTTCGCGCTCGCCGGCGGAATCTCTGTGCAGCACCAGAATGACGTTCTTTCCATCAGGCCACTTCTTGATTTCGCCGCGGATGAGCTTGGTCAGATGGAGCGACGTCAGATTTTCGACTGCATTGTCTTTGTTGACGATGACAGCCGTGTGATGCGCAAAACAAGGCGTCAGGCACACGCAGAGGAATGCGAATAGATAGATCGCAGCGCGGTTCTTCATAACAGCAACCTCAGCGGACTATTAGGGGATGTTCCAGCATAGCGAATGACGGCCTCTCCGATGTCAAAATGATGTCATCCGTCGCACCGAAGTAACACGCGACAACCCCACTTACTTTTTGAGTTTTGATTGTTGTTATTGATTCAGGGCGGGTGGATGAGTGCTCGCATTTCATTCAACAATCAACCCTTCATCCGGTACAATCGCGGCGCGACTCGCATGGCGATTGGCCCCATCCAACTCCTCCGGCAGGCGACTCCAGGACAGCGCCGCACTCTGCTTGGGGCAGCCATGGGATGGGCACTCGATGCCTTCGACACCATGCTCTACTCACTGGTGCTTGCCATGCTGATGCGCGATCTGGGCATGAGCAAGGCCACTGCAGGATCGCTGGGGACACTCACCTTGCTGGCCTCGGGAATCGGTGGCGTGTTGTTTGGATTCCTGGCCGACCGCATCGGGCGGAAGCAGGCTCTGATGGCCAGCATCCTGACCTACTCGGCGTGCTCTTTCGCTTCAGGACTGGCGACCAGCATCATGATGCTCGCGGTGATGCGCTTCGTCCTGGGGCTGGGCATGGGAGGCGAGTGGAACACCGGGGCAACGCTGGTTGCCGAGAGTTGGCCGACGGAATTTCGCGCCAAGGCGATTGCGATTGTGCAGAGCTCGTGGGCGATCGGCTTTGCGGCCGCGGCGTTGGTCGCCGGTCCGGTGTCGCGGTATTACGGTTGGCGAGCCGTGTTTTTTGTGGGGATCCTGCCCGCTCTGATCACGCTATGGATTCAGCGCAGAGTTCCTGAGTCGGAGATGTGGCAGGAACGGGGGGATGGAGAGAGCGCTCGAAAGAATGTCCCAGTCCAGGAACACATCCGCGTGCAAGGGAGTGGCAGCTTCGCGACCATCTTTAAACCTCCGTATGCGCGGCACACGATCGCTCTGCTGCTGTTCAATTTCTTCGGCATGTTCGCCTGGTGGGGATTGTTCACATGGCTGCCGCCGTATTTGTCATTGCCGGTCGATCAGGGCGGACGCGGATTGAGCGTGATGGGCATGACTACACTGATGGTGATCCTGAACTTGTTCGGGATGTTTCCCGGCTATGCCAGCTTCGGATGGGTCGCGGATCACATTGGGCGGCGGACGGCGTTTCGGGTCTATTCCCTCATCGCAGCGCTCCTGATTCCCCTGTACGCGATGGCGCGGTCACAGAGCATGCTGCTGGTAGTCGGCACGCTGGTGGCATTCTTCGGGACGGGACTGTTCTCCGGGTCAGGAATCATGGGCAGCGAGATCTTTCCGACGTCGGTGCGGGCGAGGGCCCTCGGCTTCACTTACAACGGCGCGCGCACGATGAGCTCGCTGGCTCCGTTCGTGATTGGGCACGTTGGGCAATCGAGGGGATTGAGTTGGGCGTTTTACTTATGCGCCGGGGGATACTTGTTGGCGGCGCTGACGACGACGCAATTGCCGGAGACCAGGGGGAAGAAGCTGGAGTGACGGAGAGTATCCGGTTACGCCCACGTTTTCACCAAAATATTGCAATTATGGCAATCATGAAAATTGCGCCAGCAATTCCAGCGATCATGATGAGCCGCTTCGTGGCTTTCGCATTCTTATCACCAAAGTAGGCGAATGGGACCAGAGCGGTTGTTATGAACGCGATCACAAACGAAAAGAATGCAATATAGATCAGAACATTCATTGCTCACCTTAGGCATTGGTGCCACTAATTTAGGGACATTTGTCGGGAGTCATTTTTGAACACCCTGGAGCTCTGGCGTAGCGCTTTTCTCAACTCACTCGATTGGATCGACTACGACTGCTTCCCTATCTATCGCTCCCCTTCCCGGCAGTTGCACAATCACAATGGCCGACAGGACCAGCACGATCCCCAGGGTCTGAATCCGTCGCACACTTTCTCCCAATAGCGCTGCTGCCAAGAGAATCGAAAATACCGGTTCGAGGCAACTCGCAATGATCGCTCTCGTCGGCTCCAGATGCTGCAGTCCGAGGAAGTACAGAGAGAAACTTCCCAGCACCGAGATCATCGAGAAGACGAACAGGAATCCCCACTGGGCAGGCGAGTAATGAGCGGCGAACACTTTCCACGGCGGATTCACGGCCAGCCAGAACACCGCCGCCGAGGCCAGCGTCCACACCAGCACTCGCCAGCGGTCGTGTCGGGCGAGGATGCCGTGCCCTCCAACGTTATAGAACGCAAAGGAGAACGATGCCAGCATGGCCGCGATCAGGCCATACGTGTTGAATCGCATCGGTGATGCGGAATGTCCACCCAGAATTCCGATAGTCAATGCAATTCCGGCAAGCGCGACCAGCACCGCGGCGACTCTTTGTATCGAAAGCTTCTGCTGTCCGCGAGCAACGACATACAAAAGCACCCACACCGGCGCGGTGTATTGAAGAACGATCGCGATCGCGACACTCGTTCTCTGGATCGCGACGTAATAGAAGTAATTCGATGCCGCGACACCAAGCATGCCGAGGATCAGGCATTGAATGAGATCTCGCCGGGGGAGATTGATACGTTTCCATCCGCTACGGCCTACGAGCATCGGCAACAAAACCAAGAGCGAGAACGATGTTCGCGTCTGCGAGAGAATCAGTGGGTCGATCGGACGCACCGATTCTCCTGCAAGTGCGACCTTACCCGTGAAAACAGCGCGACCCATCGCGGCCGACACGCCCCACAGAAATGCGGCCAGTGCGATAAACATGTATCCGCGCAGCGGGTGCGGTGTTGATTTGGAATTAGCGGTGTTCAGGATCAGGCCACCGAATCCGATGATGGGGCGGAATCGAACAACAGGTCAAGCCGCTCCGGATCAAATCCGACAACGACTTCGGTGGTTTCGCCAGAGGTATAGACAAGGGTCGGAGTCTCGGCGCTGTCGTATTCGTCGACCATTACGCGGCGTGCCTCCGGGTCCGCACCGATGTTACATTCCGTGAAGGCAATCTCGCGCGCTTCGAGGTAAACGCGAAGCAATTCGCACATGAAGCAACCGGGTTGGGTGTAGACGACGACTTGCATTGGGACCCTTCTCTACTCGACGTGCTCGATCTCGAACGTTATCTTCGCACTTTTGTCGAGCATTGCCGAGACGGAACAATATTTCTCTTTCGACAGCTTCACCGCGTCCTCCACTGCCTTGTGGGAAACTTTTCCCCCAACGCGATACTTTAGTTTGATCTCGGTGTACACCTGCGGGTAGCCGGTCGCACGCTCGCCCTCGGCGCTTACCTCCAGACTGCTGAAGGGTTCACGCTTTTTTCGAAGAATGCCCACCACATCGGATGCGGTGCAGCCGCATAAAGCGATTAGGACCAACTCCATGGGCGTGCTTGCCGTTTTGTCTTTCGCGGTATCCATCACGATTGCGTGGCGTGAAGTAGCTTCGCCGACGTAGCGCTCGTTATCCGTCCAGATTGCTTTTGCTGAAATCACTTTCTATCTCCGGTTGTCTGTACTCGGCTCAGGATGAATCAACACGCGGAACAACTCCGGCGCGTCCTGCTTGAAGCGGATCTCTAGTTCCGTCTGAATATCGTGTACACGGGCGAGCGACAGACTGTCTGACAGAGTGCAATGGCAGGAAACGTAAAGCCGCCCACGGACGCGTTTGAAGACAAAGTCGTGCACATCGAGGATCTCCGGAAACTGCGTCGCGACGGTCTTCAGGCGATGCTCCAGTTCCGCGTCGCCGACGAGTTCCTCCGGCTTTTCGATTGTGGCAGGTTCGCTTTCAATGTGTGTGAGAATCTCCGAGATCTCCGGGACCTCGCGCCGCATCTCGGCTTCGAGTTCGGTCACGCGGTCGTGGGCTTCTTTGAGGCTCAGGTGCTCGTCGAGTTCAATGTGCTGTTCCACGTGAAGTCGTCCGGCTAGATCCTGCACGCTGATGTCGTGCACGTTCAAATTGCTGTGGGTAGCAACAGCTCGAATGCGGTCGAACATGTTCTCGGTGTGCTGCGCCCGAGGCAAAGGCTGGACAGTCACATCAGCGTCGGGGAGAATTCGTCGGACGGCTTGAGTAACGGCCGCCGCTAGTTGCTCGGATCGCTGAAAAGTTACGGTGCGAGCGACCCCGACTGCCAGATCGGCGAAGAAGTGGTTCCCTGCGCAGCGGATGCGCACGCGGTCTACCTCGAGTACGCCCTCGACGCGCGAAACAGCGTCATAGATCTGCGAGCGTACGCCTTTCGGCGCGGCATCGAGCAGCGCGTCGATGGTCCGACGAGCCAGACGCCAGCTCACCGACACGACGATACATGCGACAACGAGCGCGGCGATTGGATCGGCATCGCGCAGCCAGTCGATCTGGTACGTTCTTCCGGCCATGACCAGCAAGAGACCGAGAATGACGACACCCGCAGACCAGATGTCGGTCGAGAAGTGGAGGGCATCGGCTTCGAGCGCCTGGCTGTCGTACTTGTTGGCGATGCGGCCTAGCACGCGCGAGCGCCACCAGTCCACCGCCATGGAGAAAATCATCACGCCAAAGGCGGCGATGGAAGGTTCAATCTCGATGCGCCGGAAAAACAGGCGCAGTACCGCTTCGTAAATAATCCAGGCGCAAGTGAGCAGCAGCAGGCCGGTCTCGACAAACGCGGAGAAGTTCTCGACTTTGCCGTGGCCGTACTGGTGGTCGGCGTCCGCGGGTTTGTCGGACACACGGACGGAAAAGAATGTGAGGATTGACGCGATCAGATCGAGCCCTGAGTGGGCCGCCTCGGAGAGAATGCCCAAGCTTCCGGTGGTCAGGCCCACTGCCAGTTTCAGAGCAGTGATAACGACGGCGGCCAACACGGAGTTTCCGGCCGCGGCACGTTTCTCAGCGCGCATCAGCTCCGTTGACGAGATGGCGGGCACCCCCGACATGCAGGAATTATCGCTGGTGAGCGGGGAAACGGCAAAACCGGGAAGTTGGGCACTCGAGTCATGGTTCCATGGTCGACTCGCCGTAATTCCAGAAATGCTTTTCGATCAACCCAAAAAGGTGATGGCTCCACCACGTCAGCGGCTTCGTCGCTGCAAAATTCCCCAGTTATGCTAGGATTTCATGCTTGGCATTTCACCTTTCTGGTGGACCAATCCTGGAGGATACGACCTATGCGTATGTGTTGGCTGCTGTGTGTTTTAACGGGGACGCTGGCTTGGGGACAAGCGGCCCAGAGCGCACCTCCGCCGCAGCCGGCCCAAGCGCCCGCGGCGAATACACCCGGGAGACCCATTGGGGGCGTCCTCTCGGCGACCCCGGGTACAGCCCCGCAGGCTGCGGCCTCGGACACCTCGGCATCCGTGCCGGCAACGGCTGCCGTAATCACGGTCAGCGGAGTGTGTCCGCCACAACCGAAGCCCGCGGCAGCAAAGGACGCGGGGGCAAAAGCTGCGCCCGCTAAGGCATCTGCCGCTGACTGCAAGACTGTAATCACGAAGGCTCAGTTTGAGAAGTTGGCCGGAGCCATCGCGCCTAACACAACTCCGCAGCAGAAAAAACAGCTCGCCAGTGTGCTTCCGCGGCTCATTGCGATGTCGAACGAAGCCAAGAAACAGGGACTCGACAAGACTCCGCAATTTGACGAAACCGTAAAGTTCGTCAGGATGCAGGTGCTCACCACTCAACTGCAACGCAGAATTCAGGAAGACGCAGCGAAGATCCCGGACGCCGATATCGAGAAGTACTACAAGGACAACGCACAAACCTTCGAGCAATACAACGTCGACCGGCTGTTTGTGCCGCGCACGAAGCAGGGTGAAAATGAAGCCAAGGAAGAAGACGAACAGAAAGACGAAAAGCTGACCGACGAGCAGAAGAAGGCCAAGGAAGCGGCCGAAAAGGCCAAGGCTGACGAAGCTGAGCAGGCCATGACCAAGTTAGCGACCGATCTACGGGCCCGCGCTGCTGCGGGAGAGGACATTGCGAAGTTGCAGAAAGAAGCCTTTGACGCAGCCGGTATGAAGATCGAATCGCCCACGGTGAATCTGCCCAACGTCCGCCGCACCGGTTTGCCGGCCGGACATGCTGCCGTCTTCGATCTGAAGCCGGGAGAGGTTTCCCAGGTTATCAGCGACTCCGGTGGACACTACATTTACAAAGTGAACAGCAAGAGCGAAATGTCGCTCGATCAGGCGCGAAACGAGATTCACGGCCGGTTGCAGAACGACCGCATGCGTGAGCGCATGGAAAAGCTGAATGGTTCGTTCAAAGTGGAAACCAACGAAGCCTATTTTGGTCCGGGGGGAGTAGGTCCCATGCCACCGCCTCGGATGCCGCGTCCGGGCACGCGTCCGCCGGGAGCAGGGGCACCACCTCCGCAAGCTCCGCCTCAGCCGCCAGCGCAAAACCACCAACACGACGACGACGACGATAAAGACTGATGGCAAAACCTGTCGTTGTAGTGACCGGCGTTTCCGGCAACCTGGGCTCCAGGCTGCTGCCGTTACTGCAGAGTTTTTCGGTCATTGGGGTGGACGTAAGTCCACCCCAAACCGACTCTGAGTTACAGTTCGAGAATTTGGATCTGGGTCAGGAATCCTCCACCCGTACCCTGTACGAACTGCTGCGCGACACCCATCCCTTCGCCGTCGTCCACCTTGCGTTTGTGATCGATCCGGTACGCAGTGGAGTACTTGAGGTCGAGCACATGTGGCAAATCAATGTCGCGGGAACGGCCCGTGTCATGGAGGCCGTCACAGAGGTCAACCGCACTGCGGATAACGGTGTCAAGCAGTTCATCTTTCCGAGCAGCGTGTCGGTCTACGGGTCAGATCTGCTTACGCCCGCGACGGAAGAATCTTCCTTTGGCGCACATACCCTTCCCTACGCAATTCACAAGAAGGAATCGGATGAGGTCGTCCAGCAGCGATGTACGGCGCTTCGCGGATGCAGCGTTTACATTCTGCGCCCGCACATTTTCGCCGGTGCGAGTGTGGAGAATTATCTGATGGGAGCTTTCCGTGGAACACCGAACGGCAAGAGCGCCCGGGCGGGGAAGATGCGCACCCAACGCAAGCGGCTGCCCTGTATGCTGCCGCGAGGGCAGCAATATCTCGACAACAAGATTCAGTTCGTCCACGTCGATGACATGGCGCGACTCATTCGCCACATCCTGCAGCGGGAACCGGAAACGCAGCGCCTAACGGTCCTCAACGTTGCGGGACGCGGGGAGCCACTGACCTTTGGACGTTGCATTGAGATGGCACATGCCAAGCTCGTTCGTGTTCCGGGGAAGTGGGCGATGCGCCAGGCGTTGGCGTTTCTATGGCGCCAGAAGATTTCCGCCATTCCTCCCGAGGCGCTTCCCTATATGACGGGCGAGTACACCATGAACACGGATCGACTGCGCCGGTTTCTTGGCCCTGAGTACGAGCACGTCATTCGTCACACGATCACCGATGCTTTCGCGGACTCTTTCAGGGATGCGGAACCTACAAGCTGAAAGACACCCACAGAAGGTTCAGGAAGGAAACCTTAGCTGGGTATCACTTTGTGATCTTGTGAGGATTTCTCGCCGCGGTAGAGTCCCGCGATGCCGATCGTGTACGGCGTCCAGGTGGCTTTCGCAAACCCTGCATTCTTCATTCGACCCAGCATTTCGTCTGGGGGTGGAAACCGCTCGACCGATTCGGGCAAATAGGCGTATGGCCCTCGCACACCTGAGATCAGTGTTCCGACTCTGGGTAGCACTTGCTTGAAATAGATCCGATAGAGAGATCCCAAGACGCCTTTCGGTTCGCCAAAATCGAGAATGCCGCATTCGCCTCCGGGACGAAGTACGCGCGCGATCTCTCGCAGTCCCGCGTCGTAGTCGGCCAGGTTGCGAAATCCAAACGCGGACGTCACCAGATCGAAGTGAGCGTCGGGAAATGGAAGCTTCAGCGCATCGGCCTCGATCCACCTTGGCGCCGATCTGCGCGGGAATGCAGCAGATTTCTGCATCGCCCGTGTCAGCATGGCATGGGAGAAATCGGCCCCGACAATCGAAGGTGAAGAGTTCTCGGCCTCGTGATGCAGTGCAAATGCCATGTCCCCAGTGCCGCAACACAGGTCGAGCACCCTAGCATCCAACCGAACAAGAATGGCATGAAACGTCTTGGCAGTGTGTCGCCACCAGATGCGGTCGACATTGAACGACAAGACGTGGTTCAGAAGGTCATAGCGCGGGGCGATCGAAGTGAACATCTCCCGCACGGCACGTGCGGCAGCGTCCTGATCTCTCGCACCGTCGGGTGTGGCGCCGACTACCGGGAATTTGCTATCGGGCACGATTTCTGGGGCTCGCGACTATCGCCTCTTCCTCGCCTTCGCGCTCTTCAGCTGTTTCGCGATACGTTCTACCTGAAGGACGTGATTTGTGTCGTGCCCCGCGAACATTCGCGTCAGATGAGCGATCGACTCCTTGCCGCGCTCGAGGTGCATGCCGTAGCTGTCCCAAGTCTTGCGAGGAATTTCCTTGAGCATGGCCAGATTGTTTTCACGAAGAGTGCGAAACACTTCAAGGGATCTTTTCGGGTCACGATCCTGGTATTGGAAAGCGGAAGCCCACGCGTCCTGATCGAAGGGCTGGATCGTGATGCCGTTCTCGCCGATCACCGACCGCATCCGCCAGCTAGCCACTATCTCAGCGTCCGCGAGATGCGCAACGATTTCCGCAATCGACCACTTTCCGGGCTCTGACCGCCACTTCAGTTGCGTCGGCGTAAGACCGGAGATTGCCTTCTTGAGTTTCCCCGCTGTGGCGCGCTGGACCTTGAGCGCGTCCTGCCCCTCTACGTAGCTCAAGATGCGATGGATGTATTGCTCGGCGGCTTCCTGCATGGCAAAGACCTTTTTACTTTCCCCAAACCCAGCCACCCCGCGACAACCGCCGCAATTCCTCGACGGCATCCAGGATCGGCTGTTCCGAGACATCACTGGCGACTTCGACTTTTCCAATCTCGCGCGGCAGGATGAAATGCACGACTCCATTCTGCGTTTTCTTGTCAGACTGCAGGCGCGCCAGGATCTTTCGCGCGCTGACATTGACTTCGGGAAGGCGTCCGAGGCTCAGCACAGCATCGGCGATGCGTCCCGCTGTAACACTGTCTGTCCGTCCGACAGTCAGTGCGATGTTAGTAGCGGCAATCATTCCCCAGGCAACGGCCTCGCCATGGAGTAGTCCGCGGTATTTGGTTTCGGTCTCCAGCGCATGTCCGATGGTGTGGCCCAGATTCAGCACGCGACGCAGCCCACCCTCATGCTCGTCGGCGGAAACTACTTCGGCCTTCAGCCTCACCGATTGCGCAATCAGCCACTCCAGTTCCACTGGATCGCGCTTCAGAATTTCCGCCCGGTTTTGCTCGAACCTGAGGAACAACTCCACGTTTCCGATAATCCCACACTTCAGAGCCTCGTAGAGTCCTGCACGAAATTCGCGATCCGGAAGAGTCTTCAACACGGTTGGATCGATAAGCACGACCCGGGGGTGATAGAACGTCCCGACCAAGTTCTTGCCTGCGACAAGATTGACACCCGTCTTGCCACCGACCGAGGCATCGACCTGCGCCAAGACAGTCGTCGGGACCTGCACGAACTCGACCCCTCGCATGTAGAGCGAGGCCAACAGGCCGGAGACATCCCCCACAACGCCGCCGCCTAAGGCGATGATGACCGCCTTGCGGTCGGCGCCCATGCGAGCCAACTTCTCGGCCATCGCTTCTACGGTGGCAAGGCGCTTCGAAGGTTCGCCATCGGGCATGGGGATGACCTGTGGCTCGAAACCGCTGGCCTTGAGAGATGCCAGAAACTTGGATCCCCAACGCTTGCGCACCGGGGAAACGGTCACTACGAAAATCCGGCTGGCCTGCGGCAGCAGGTCCGCGAGGATGGACCCGGCGCGCGTTAAGATCCCGTTCTCGATCCACGCCTGATAGGGGCGGGGAAGCACATGGATGGTCGCCTGCGGCATTGCGCTCCCATGATAGCGTATGCGTTCCTATCCCTGCCCTGGACCCAGCGGTGGTACTATTTCCCGACTATGAAGGGTCTCCCAGCCGAGACCGATTTTGTTGTGGTGGGCGCAGGCATTGCCGGGCTGCGCGCGGCCATCGAGTTGGCCAATGCGGGACGCGTCCTTCTGCTCGCCAAGCACGAAGCTCCAGCCTTCAAGACTGCCGACCCGAAAAGCGACGCCGCATGGCTGAGTGACGAGGATGACATCATTCTGCACCTGCAGGACACCCTCACCCGCGGCGACGGCCTCTGCAACCAGGCTGCGGTCAAGCTTCTCGTGGAAGAAGGCGCCGAGCTCATCGACGAACTTCTCGTCTGGGGCAAGCACGATGGCGCGAATCTCACCTTCGATGTTGAGAATCCACACACCCGCAGCCGGGTTCTACACGCCGAAGGGAACTCGACCGGTAAGGAGATGCTGCGAATCCTGAGCCACAAGGCGCACTCGCTGAAGCAGATTTCAATTGCGGAATTCGCTTTCACCACGGCTCTCCTCAAGGATGACGGAAGGGTCACAGGTGTTTCGGTACTGGACGACAAGGGAGTTCCGCACGATATCGCATGCTCGGCGGTGTTACTCGCCACCGGCGGATTCGGGCAGATTTACCGAAATACAACGAATCCGGAAGCGGCTACAGCAGACGGGATTGCGCTCGCTCTCCGTGCCGGGGCGGAAGTTACCGATCTCGAGTTCGTCCAGTTTCATCCCACCGCCCTCTACATGAAAAAGGTGCCGCGACTCTTGCTGCCGGAAGGTCTACGTTCCGAGGGGGCGTATCTGCGCAACATCGAACTCAATCGCTTCATGGGAAAGTATCATCCGCTGGGAGAAAGAGCACCCCACGATCTGGTGGCGCGCGCCATCGTTCACGAGATGGAAGTGAGTCGCGCCAAGGATCCTTTCATTTACCTCGATCTCACCCATCTGAATGGACCCAAGGTGCGGAGGCGCTTCCGGCGCATCCACGACACCTGCATGGCGTACAACATCGACATCACGGAGGATGTGATTCCCATTCGTCCTGCTGCGCACAGCTGCATTGGAGGGGTGCGCACGGACCTGGATGGCAAGACCTCGGTGGCTGGGCTGTACGCGGCGGGAGAAGTGGCTTCGACCGGCGTCCACGGCGCAAACCGGTTGCCGAGCAATTCCCTTCTTGAGGCACTGGTTTTTGGCGCGCGGGCAGGCAAGGCCATGCGCAATACTCAAAGGATAGCCTCGAAGTCCGGAGCGGAACCCAAGGCTGCCTATTCGAACGGCCCCGTCGACTTGGGCGTCGAGGAACTCATCGGGCAAGTGCAGGATCTCATGTGGAGCGAAGCCGGCATTGTACGCATGCGCCTGGGCATGCAGAAGGCAGTTACGACGCTCGAACAGATGACACCGCGGCTGGCGAATCCTAAGACCCGCCGCGGACATGAAGCCGCCAATCTCCACCTCACAGCATTGCTCGTCGCGCGATCTGCGCTGGCGCGCGAAGAAAGCCGCGGCGCCCACTACCGGATCGACTACCCCGATCACGATGACAGAAAATTCCTGAAGCACTCTCTCGTTCGAGGCGATAAAGTTGTTTTTGTATAGGTCGTGAGGGCCCCCATGGGAACCGAAAAGCTCGAAGTCCCGGTTCGAAATGAAGTTTCTGCCTCTCCCGCCACGTCAGAGCTCAACTCCATCGAGGTACTTTCCGAGCGTGCCCGCGTCGGAATACTCGGTTGGACAGGCCCATGGCTCGTTCTGGTCGGACGCAGTCTCCTGATCATCGCAGCCCAGGCAGTCACCGTTTGCATTCTCTGGATGCGCTTCCACTCGTGGTCGTGGAATGCGGCGGCCAAGTGGTGGACTGTCTACGGAACGCTGGTGGATATCGGCTGCCTCACTCTGATGGCTGTCTATACGCGCCGGGAAGGAATTCGCTTGCGCAACCTGATTGGGCGCGTGCGGCTTCGCTGGGGACGCGATCTCTTCCTTGGAGCAGCACTCCTCATGCTCGTATTCCCCTTCTTCATCCTGGGCGCGGCTTCGGCGACCCGCATGGTTTACGGTAGCGGTCAACCGCCCGTATTCGCTGGACTCGCAGCCGGCCGCGTACTGCCCCTGTGGGGCATCATTTATAGCCTGACCCTTTGGCTGCTGATCTGGTCGCCCACTGAAGAGGTGACCTATCGAGGCTATGTCCTGCCGCGACTCGAAGCGCTATGCCGCAAGCGCTGGCTCGCGTACGGACTGGTGAGCTTCTGGTGGACGCTCCAGCACGTTTTTCTTCCCTTCATCCTGGACTGGAAATTCGTGTTGTGGCGCTTCCTGGCGTTCGTGCCGGGCGTGGTACTCCTGACGCTGCCCTCTTTGAAGATTCGACGGCTGGCTCCGTTTATCTTCGCGCACTGGCCCATGGACCTAATCGCTCTTTTCATGACGTTGAAATTATGATTTCTGGCCCTTCACGCCGGCTTTTCGGCGTTCTTCTTAGGGAACAGCAAAGAGAGCGCGCTCGACACCACCAGCACCGCAGCCACCACTCCGAGTGTCCATTGAATGGGAATGTCGAAGTGATCCCCGATCAACATTTTGACTCCCACAAATATCAGAATCACGGCAAGGCCGTAGTGCAGAAATCGAAAGACTTTCATCAATCCTGCGACCGCAAAGTACATGGATCGCAATCCCAGAATCGCGAAGACGTTCGACGTGTATACGATGAATGCGTTCAGTGTGATGGCGAGAATTGCCGGAATGGAATCGACGGCGAATAGCACATCGGTTGTTTCGATCACAAGAAGGACGACCAGCAAGGGAGTCGCATAGAGGCGACCGCTGTCGGCAGTATTCCGAATGAAGAATCGTTTGCCCTGATAGTCCGCCGTGACCGGAATCCACTTGCGAATGGCTTTGTTCACGGGATTCGACGCTGGATCGACGCTATGCTCTCCCGATACGCAAACACGGATGCCGCTGTAGATCAGCAGCGCACCAAAGATGAAGAGAAGCCAGTGGAAGTGGTGGATCAGACTGACTCCCGCGCCGATGAAGATCCCCCGCAGGACGAGCGCACCCACGATGCCCCAGAAGAGCACGCGATGCTGCTGTTCCTCCGGCACCGCAAAATAGTTAAAGATCATCAGAAAGATGAAGAGATTGTCGACACTGAGCGACAGTTCAAGGACGTAGCCGGTGATGAACTCCAGGCTGGCCTGTCGTCCTTGCCAGAAGAAGAGGATTGCCGCGAAGGCCAGCGCCTGGGCTACATACATCAAGCTCCAGCCAAGTGCCTCGCGGAATCGGACTACATGACCACCACGATGCAGCACCCGCAAATCCAGGAGCAGCATTCCTAACGTAAAAACATTGAAAAGAATCCAGAAATAGAGCAAAAAGTTCCCTGAATTTCAGATTTCAGATTGCAGACTTCCGTCTCCTGTTGTAAGAACCTCAATCTGAAATCATTTCTGTCGTCCCCGCTTGCCGCTTTGCCAATCGTCCCACAGGCCAAACGCCTTGAACATCTCCACACTATTGGTGTCGCGCATGGTCTGCTCGATCTGATCGTGAGTCAACCGCGGCCCGATCTTCTCGTACAGGTTCGCCAGTCCAACCGCCATGACTGCGGCTTCAGCGACGTGTTTCTTCAGTTGGGGAAAATCAACCTTGTCGTACGTATCCGACACGGCATGATAGTTCTCAAGATAGTTGGCTTCCTGCTGGTCAGCGACGAACGTGGGGACACCTTCCAGCATGAAATCGAAATGATCTGTGCCCCACTCCATATCGGTTTTTAGTTCCGTGAGGTCGAATTGCGCCAACGGGGCGATCAAATCTTTGGCCGTGTATAGCACATCTTTGCGGCCACCAACGGCAAACCCGGTCGTTTTCCCGGTACCAGAATCGAAGATGACGACCCCGGCGGCCCTGTCCAGCTCTGCGCGGTGATTGAACGCATAGACGCGCGAGCCTAGCAACCCTTCCTCCTCGCCCGAAAAGAGTATGAAGCGGATACTGCGTCGCGGCGTGATGCCGGAGGCCTTGATCGCCCGCAGCGCATCGATGACGAGCGCCGCATTGCAGCCGTTATCGAGCGCTCCTGTGCCTAGCTCCCATGAATCCAGATGCGCTCCCAGGATCACGTACTCGTCGGGCTTTACGCTGCCGCGAAGCTCCGCGATCACGTTGGAAGTCTTGACCGGCCCCCCGAGTTGATTGGGAATCGAAAGATCAGCCCATACCAGGCTTCCCGCTGCAAGCAGTCGTGCGATGCGTTCGCCATCCTCGCGCGCGATGATGACCATCGGCAGCCGATCAATTTCCCCAGCGGACGAATTCGTGTGTCGATAAAGGATGTCGTGCTCACGTGTCGCCATGAACGCGATAGCCTTCACTTTCGCCTTGACGGCGCGGTCGATGATCGGCGGGGCTTTCTCGTACTCCGCGAATAGGTCATCCCATGTCTTCAGTACGGTCGTGTGTACCAGAATAACTTTGCCCGCTACATCGCCCGCCTTCTGAAAATCAGCGTCGGTTCCTTCGCCGACATCCGTGATCGGCACATGTTTCACCGGCGGCAATGCCGGCGCCCACGCCACGGAGACCGCGCGTACACGGAACGACGACAGAACGGTTCCGCCTCCCATTGTCGTGGAACTGACCTGATGTCCTGTGGTTGCCATCATCTCCGTAGCGCCCTCGGACCATGAATTCGGAATCTCGAATCCTTCGGTGTGGACGCTGTCGGCACCGGCTGCAGTAAAGGCCTGTCTCGCCCACTGAACTGCATGCTGCATGGCCAGCGTGCCGGAAACCCGGCCTCCGATCTCGTCAGTCAAACGGCGCACATTTTCCTGCATCGGTGACGGCTGCAGCGCTACCTTAATCAACTGGTTCGCTTCATTGCTCGCGGGAGGATTTGCCGAATAGCAGGACAGACTCAGAAAACAAACAAACACCAGGATCTTGGCAGTTTGCATATTCGCAGTGAATTAGAAATGAAATTCACCAAAAGCGCAAAACCTGGAGAAGCAGAGAGCACTCCGCTCTCTCATGGCTCATTGCTCTCACTTTGGAGGCAGCGGCTCCATCTTGTCGAGGATGCGGACTGTCTCTAGCAACACGCTGCCCACGATCTGCAAGCTTCTGGGACTGAGTTTATCGACGGTATCGTCTGGCGTGTGCCAATACGCCAGGTTGTAACCGTAGGTGAAATCAATCAGATCCGCCGAGGGCACGCCCCGCTTCACGAACGGAAGATGATCGTCGGATACTGTGTTGTTTCGCTCGAAGAAATGAGACTGATATCCCAGGCGCTTCGCCGCTTCTCCCACGACATCGAGCAGCCAAGGAGTCGAATAAGAGTCACGGTCGATGTTGAGATCCTTATCGCCGATCATGTCGGCCAACAGGAATGCCTTTACCTTTTTCAAGGTCCCGTCCGACTCCCACTTCTGCGCAAGATGCGTGATCCCGTACAAGCTGTCCTCAAGAAAAGGCTTCTCGGTATCGGGAAGCATGCCCTCTTCGGCATCGTCCCAGACCAGCCACACGCTGTAGCCCTCGCGTGGCTTACCACGCAACTGATTCGCTAGCTCGAGCAAAAGTCCACTGGAAGAGCCGCCATCATTTGCCCCGACGAATGAAGTGTTACGCAAGGGATAGTTCGTATCATAATGACTGGCAATGATAATGATTCCGTCCTTTGTTCCGGGATACTTCGCCACAATGTTGTGGACGGGGAACTTCCCGACTGGTGTATCCGCTGTGAAGATGTCGTCTTCGACCTGATCGCCTTTTAAGTGCGCGGAGATATAGTCCTCTACCTTCTTATGCGCCGCGCTTCCCAGCGGGCGAGGTCCAAATTTCACAATGTCTTTCACGTACTGCATGGCTCGGTCGCCATCGACAGTGGGCAGCGGGCTGTCGTCGGCAGGAAAGTTCAATGGCTGAATCGCAGGGGCAGCCGACGCGGTGGCATCGGCGGCCGACCCGGCACCTTTATTTCGGTTGCAGGACGTCAGGGTCAACACACACGCCAGCAGGATGGAGGAGGCAAACATGGATCGGCCCATCACGCCCGCTTTTCTCTTCGTTTGGCGCGCTGCTTAGGATGCACAAGCCACGCCACTCCGATGCTGACTGCATACAGCACCACCATCGGCGCGGCGAAGATGCACATGTTGAGCATGTCGGTGGTCGGGGTCACGATCGCCGCGATGATGAAGATCACCAGGATCGCGTACCGGAAATTCTTCCACATGAATCCGGCACTCACAATGCCCATCAACGCCAGGAAGAAAATCAGAATCGGCATCTCGAAAATCAGGCCCATCCCCAGGATCACGGTGAGGAACAACGAAGTGTACTCGCCGATGGTGATCATCGGTTGAAATTGCTTGCTGAAACCAATCAGGAAATTCAGCGCGTAGGGATAGACGAACTTATATCCAAAATAACCGCCCGCGCTGAAGAGAAGAATGGTCGACACCATGAACGGAACAACGTATCGCTTCTCCTTGCGATACAGGCCAGGCGCAATGAACAGCCATACCTGATACAGAACCAGTGGAGAAGTGAGAAACAAACCGGCCAGCGCTGCAATCTTCAAGTAAAGGTTGAAGGGTTCGGTCGGATTCAGATAGACGAGTTTCTCCGACAACCCGTTCGCGTGCAGCGCGTCCATGATCGGACGCTGCATGATGTCGTAGATCTTTTCAACCTTCCACCAGCACACGCAAAAACCGACAGCCACGTAAATGATGGAACGTATGATCCGCTTACGTAGCTCCTCGAGGTGATCGAGGAACCCCATAGTTGGCATCGCCTCTTTCTCTTCTTCCTTGGGAGAGGCCTCGGTTTCCAGTTCAGGCATGCGATTCCTGCGAGGTCGTCGATGTCACTTCTTCTGAAGAACGAATGCCTTCGGTAGCCACGGGAGGAGATGCTCCATCGTCCGAACCGTGCGGCACTTCGGGGGATGTGGCCAGTGATACTGGTTCCAAGGATGAGGTCTCACTCGCGGAAGTAGTCGGGGCAGAATCTGCCGATGCGGGAGGCTCTGCGTAATTCACATCGGCGGACGCCGAGCTTGATGATCGGCTGGTTGTACCTTCCACCGTGGGGCTCGGAGGCAGAATTGCCTGCTTGTTGTTCTCGACTTCCAGGTGAGCGATCTCTTGCTCAATCTGAGCCTTGAACTCGTTCGAGGCGCGCCGGAATTCGTTCAGATACTTCCCTACCTGGCGGGCAATCTCCGGCAACTTCTTGGGCCCAAAGATAATGAGGGCCAAAAAGAACAGGAAAATTGTCTCGGAGAAACTCATCCCGTTCATCATACTGTGGCTGAGGAAACGCGGCAATGCTTCGGAGACCAGGCGATGACAAACTGGCAGGCCACTCCAAACCATCCATTCCAGGAGATTCACGATTCTCGTTTGATCACCAAAAATCGCGCGCCGGTTCCAGTCGTGAGCGGAATCTGCAGCTGGCGTACTCAAAGATGGTTGTAATGGTGATTGGGATGGTCCGTTTAGCGGAAGCTCGTGACCGGCTTCAGGCTCAGAGGTGCGCCGTCAACTCCTAGTTCTTCAAGAAAAGACTCCACTGCGTCAGCTACCGAGGTGAAGCGGTCAATTCCGCCCAGCCGCGCGTCTACTCCCTCGCTCCGGAAGCGTTCGCGAACAGATGACCGTGCTTCGACAACCTGAAAACGGCGGCCGACCGTGGTCAACTCTTCGGCCAAGCTGGCAAGCATGTGTGCGCTGTGCATGTCCATGACAGGTGAGGCAGAGAGATCGAGTATGACGAACTTCGGCTGCACGGCTTCGGCGCGTACGCGATTCAGGATCGTGTCACGTACGTGATCCATGTTGAAGTAGACAAGACTCGATTCAGGCCGCAAGATCATCACGCCGGGAATCTGTTCATTGTCTGGATTGCGGTCGCGATCTGAAAAGCGCCTGGTACCCGGAATTCTGCCGAGAAGAGCAACGTGCGGACGCGACGCGCGCCGGATTAGTAACACCAGCGAGATGATAGCCCCAATCATCACCCCGCGCAGCAGACCCTGTCCTAACACTCCGACAATGGCTGCTATGGCCACGACGAACTCAGGGCGATCGCCGCGCCAGAGTTGCTTGAGTGCCGAAACCTTGAACAATCCGGCCACCGCAACAAGTACCACTGCTGCCAAGACAGGCTGAGGGAGAGCACGAAGCAGGTGCGTGAAGAACAGTACGACCGCCAGCATGATACCCGCGGCGATACTTCCGGATAGAGGAGTGCGCGCGCCACCGCCTTCGTTGACGAGGGATTGCGACATTCCCCCGCTGACCGGGAAACCCCGGCCCAATCCCGCCGCGAGATTAGATGCGGCGAGCGCAAGGAACTCCTGGTTGGCGTCCACCCCCCCGCCGTGCTTCCCGGCGAAGGTCCTCCCGATCGCGGCGGTTTCCACTGCGCCCAGCAAGAAACACGCGAACGCCAGGGGCAATATGTCATTTACGTCGGCCCAGTGAACCGCTGGCAGACCAACGCTTGGCAAACCTTGCGGCACTTCTCCCAGAAGTTTCACGCCGCGGGCATCGAGGCCGAGCACGCTTGAAGCTATAACGCCGCCGACCACGACGACCAATGCCACGGGTTGGTTCTTGAGAAAAATCTTTCCCAGAATGAGGATGGCCAGCGCAACTCCGCCAATCGTGAGCGAAGTGGAGTTGGTTTCGTGCAGGTGCCCAAGGAAGTAGCCGGCGTTCTGCCAGAAATTGCCATGAGCCCCGTGGATGCCAAATAGCTTGGGCAGCTGAGTACTGGCAAGGAATAGAGCCACGCCGCATTTGAACCCGACCATTACACTCTCGGAGATGAAGTTGATGATCGAGCCAGCCTTGACGAGCCAGGCGATGAAGGCGATGAGGGCGACGAGCAGGGCCGTTGCGGCCGCCAATGCACTGAACCGGCTGGTGTCACCTCCCGCGATTTCTCCCACAGACGCTCCGACGAGTAGAGAAATAGCGGACGTAACCGTAATAACCGTGTGCCGCGAGCTGCAAAACAACCAGAAAACCAGCCCGCCAAACAGGCACGCATAGAGTCCCGCTTGGGGAGGCAGATTGGCGAGCGATGCATCGCCCAGTCCAGCCGGTAAGAGGTATGCGGCGAGTGTAATCCCCGCGACTGCGTCGCCGCGCAACCAACTTCGATCGTAATGCTTTAGCCATTCAAGGGCGGGAAGTGGGAGCTTCACAATGTTGGCTCGTGAACGATTTCGTCTTTGCAGCGCCGCCGCTCATCTGGGCTCGGGACTAGATGGGCCTTCTCCCGGAGTTGCTCTCTATGGACGCTTCTTTGTACATAGCATTCACATTGCGTTTCCGGTAACTGGCAGAGTTGTCAGGACGCGCTGCGGGCTCTCAGTGAACCTTGTGAAAGAGGAACCCAAGGGAGTGCCGCAGCATCTCAATAATTGCAGGGATTCGGGGACGGTTACGATGGTGACTCTCCCTGCCCGAGACCGTCTAAGGTAGTGATATACTCTGTGTATTCAGCGCGGTAGCTGGGGTGGACGTTAGCCCTCAACGAAGGATTTCAAGATGGCACGTAGTTCTCGCCGGTCGCTCTTCCTGGTCGTTTTTTTACTCCGTGCCTGCGGATTTCTGGGTATCCTGTTTGCCCAGCGGTCCGGCCAGCAATCGTCGATCACCGGCGATTCTGACGTCAAAGACAGCCTCAAGCAATTCACCGATGTGTACGCCCTGATTGAGGAAAACTACGCCGAACCGGTGAATGCCGACAAGGCGATCTACAACGGTGCCATCCCGGGTATGCTGCACGCGCTCGATCCGCACTCGAATTTCTTCGATCCCAAGTCTTACGCGCTGATGCGCGAAGACCAGCGCGGCAAGTACTACGGCGTCGGCATGACAGTCGGCCCGCGCAATAACAAAGTCATCGTCATCTATCCCTTCACTGGCACGCCCGCCTACAAAGCTGGCATTCATCCTGGTGACGTGATCATCGCCGTCGATGGCAAATCGACCGAAAACATGAGCACCAGCGATGTTGCGGACATGCTGAAAGGGCCCAAGGGCACCACGGTTCACATCAGCATCGCGCGCGAAGGCGTTGAGAAGCCGATGGAGTTCACTCTCGTTCGCGATGAAATCCCACGCTACAGCGTCGACGTGCACTTCTTGATCAAGCCGGGCGTGGGCTACATGCACGTCAATGGATTCAACGAGACGACCGAGCATGAAGTGGCGGAAGCTCTGGACTCGTACGGCGATCTGAAGGGCCTGATCCTCGATCTGCGCGGCAATCCTGGCGGACTGCTCAGCGAGGGCGTGGGCGTCGCCGACAAGTTCCTGAAGAAGGGTCAACTGATCGTTTCGCATCACGGACGCGCTTCCGCCGAGAAGCGATACATTGCGCAGCATGGCAATGGCGGGAAAGATTATCCAATCGTTGTCTTGGTGAACCGGCTAACAGCATCAGCAGCTGAGATCGTTTCTGGAGCGATTCAGGATCATGACCGCGGCCTGATCGTCGGCGAAGTCACCTTCGGTAAGGGCCTGGTGCAGACGGTTTATCCGCTTTCCGAAAACACCGGCCTGGCGCTAACCACTGCGCACTACTACACACCGAGCGGACGCCTGATCCAACGCGACTACTCGAATATCTCCCTCTACGACTACTATTACAGCCGCGAGAACAACGATAACAACGCCGCGAGCCGGGAAGTGAAGCTCACCGATAGCGGCCGAACGGTCTACGGCGGCGGCGGCATCACGCCCGATGTCAACATTCCGCAGATCAAAACCAATCACTTCCAGGACACACTGCTGCAGCATTACGCGTTCTTCAACTTCGCCAAGCGCTATGTCGTGAATCATCATCCGACAAAGAGCTTTGAGGTCGACGACGCCATTCTGCAGGACTTCCGCAAGTCGCTCGACGAAGCCAGCGTCCCCTATACGCAGGCCGAATTGATCGACAATAATGACTGGATCAAGTCGAACATCAAGTCTGAGATCTTTGTCGACGCGTTCGGGCAGGACGAAGGCCTGAAAGTCCGCGCCGAGTCAGACCCGCAGGTGGTCAAGGCACTCGAACTGCTGCCCCAGGCCAAGGCTCTTGCGGAGAACGCCAAGAAGATCGTCGCCGAGCACAACGCGGCGCCGGCCTTCAATCGATAGGTATCCGGGTCTTAGGTCTTGGGTCTCAGGCTATTGGAATTTGTATCAACAGGCGGGTCCACGCCTAAGACCTAACGCCTACGTCCGAAGACCCCGTCACTTTTCAATCAACGGAAAACCTCTTGAACCCGCGTCAAATGGGTCATTATCATGACAGCAGCGCCGGAGGGGGCTTCGTCCGACTGCGCGGATCGGGGCGTTCTTGAGACTGCCAATTCTGGCGGGGGCGGTGATTTTATCGCTCATCGCGGCCTGGACCGACTTGCGAAGCCGCCGTATTCCGAACTGGCTGACGGTGCCGGGAGCGGTTGTTGGTCTGGTCTTGAATGCGATCCTGGACCGCGGGAGCGGGGTGAAGGCTTCCCTGCTGGGAATGGTCGTCGGACTCGGCTTGCTGCTCGTATTTGTCCTGCTGCGGAGTTTAGGTGCCGGAGACTGGAAGCTGGCAGGGGCGCTCGGTGCATTCGTTGGACCGAGATACCTGATCGGGTTGTTGATCTATTCCGTCTTCGTAGCCGGACTCATGGCGGTGGCGCTGGTGATCTACAAGCGTCGGGTGATGCAAACGTTGAGGAATA